>UOGA01000211.1_pt1 | contig 8955 bp, 11 predicted proteins | sample 1989841 | NCBI WGS metagenome assembly UOGA01 (sample SAMEA4712198, study PRJEB27164) | hydrothermal vent metagenome | biome: marine basaltic hydrothermal vent biome; feature: marine hydrothermal vent; material: mineral | place: Pacific Ocean | collected 2011-06-14/2011-07-23 | depth 1691 m | reverse complement strand
CTAATGCGCCTCTTCGAGCGCGCCAGATATATAAACCATCGACAACAAGATAAAAACCAGCGCCTGCAGGATGCTGGTGAAAACAGCGAACGCGATCATCGGCATCGGCAGGATTAACGGAACGAGAAATCCTAAAACCAGGATGACCAACTCTTCGCCCTTGATATTGCCGAAAAGCCGCACGGCCAGCGTGATCGGCCTTGCAAGATGGCTGATAATCTCTATGGGAAGCATAAGGGGGATCATCCACCATACCGGCCCTAAAAAATGTTTCACATATCCGCAACCGTGTGTGTAGAAGCCGACGAACTGGTATAACGTGAATACTATGATGGCCATGGCAATGTTGGTGTTTACGTTGGCCGTGGGCGAGACGCATCCCGGAATGAGGCCGATCAGGTTTCCGCAGAGGATAAAAAAACCAAGCGCGCCGATCAGGGGGAAGAACTTGCGCCCGTCTTTACCGAGGATCGAATCGACGAACTGCGCCAGCTCGTAAACGATCATCTCCATTACGTTTTGCATGCCAGACGGGATCATTTTGAACCCGCCCCGAAGAGCCAGCGCCACGATGCCGAACCCGATCATTATGATCCACGTGTAAGTCACATGGGAGTAGTGCTCCATCCCTGGAATTACGATGTAGTTAATAGGCTCTTTCATACGCCTGTTTTTCCAGCCAGGTTTTTAGAGCCGAGCGCAGGTTGCAAGCCCAGGCCAATGGCCAAAGACCAGATAAATATGGAAAAGACAGTGACAGACAGCCCGGAGAGAAGGGCGATAAAGTTGATCCATCCGGCGTTTGCGAAGATAAAGAAAACAAGCCCTATAACGATGAACCTGACAAAGAAAAAAGCGGACGACACCGCGCCCGCCATGCCGGAGCTCGCCTCCGGGTTAAGGAGCCTGGACATCAGGCTGTTTAGAAGCGAAAAATTGCCCAGGCTTATCGCCCCGCCCAGCGCGGTGGAAAAGGTTATATTGAAATTATGGAAAGCAAGAGACAGCCCCAGCGCCAGAAAGTAAACAATGGCCGAGAGCCTGCGCAGGTCTTTCATTTTTATTTACTATTTTCCAACTCGTCTTTTACAAGAGTTTTGTACACGTTTAAAAACCCGGCGGCCACCCCCAGGCCGATAAACAAGAGCATGAGCCAAGGCGCCGTATCCAGCCATCTGTCAAGCGCCAGCCCCATTCCGAACCCGACAAGCAAAGAGACTACAAGCTGGATGCCTACGCTCCATACAATATACAACTTTTTGTAGGCATTGTATCTGTCTTTAGAGTCGTTATCGTGTGGCATAAAAAGCCCTGTTAATGGCGTGACTCTAGCAATTGAAGCAAGGGAGTGTCAAGATTTTTCTAAGGCGTAAAAAGCTGTTAAGCCATAATAAGCGGTTATGCGAAAGGCGCCGGTTCAGTCTTTACGCTCAACTATATAGGAGGCAAGGTCCTGGAGCGCTTCAAGGTGGGGAGAGGGCGAAAAATGAGAGAGCTTGAGTTTCGCCTCTTTGGCGAGGCTCCTGGCCCGGTCAGTGGTGTATGTGATGGCGTCGTACCGCTCGATAATGCCCAAAACCTTTTTGAATTTTTCTTCGCTCCGGTCATCGTCCTCAAGCGCTTTTCGTATTAATTCGCGCTCTTTATCGCCAGACATGCTGTAGGCCCTGATGAGGGGCAAGGTTATTTTACCCTCGGTCAGATCGGCGCCTACTGGTTTTCCCCACTTTTCCTGGTCGGCGGTGTAATCGAGAGCGTCGTCCATAAGCTGGAACGCAAGCCCGATATTTTTCCCATATTCGCAAAGGGCCTCAGTCTTTTCCTCCGAGGCCCCGCCGACAATTGCGCCTATTTCGAGACACGACGACATAAGAGCGGCGGTTTTGCGGAGAATCGTATCCATATATAATCCTTCGGTCGTCTCGATATCGCAGGTGTTGGAAAGTTGCAAGACCTCCCCTTCGGCAAGGCTGGTGGTGGCTGTGGAGACAGATTTTACAATCCGCATGTCGTTGCCGCCGCTCATAAGCCCGAAAGATTTCGCGAAAAGAAAATCACCCACCAGCACAGAAGCCTGGTTGCCGTATTTGATGTTCGACGAGAGCGATCCTCTTCGAAGATCAGCTTCGTCCACCACGTCGTCGTGGAGCAGGGTGGCCGCGTGTATATACTCGACCACCACCGAATAGTCGATGGCTCTACTGCCGCCGGTATATCCGCAAAGCCTGGATGCGACTATCACGAGAAGAGGGCGGATTCGTTTTCCGCCGCCGCCGATAAGGTATGAGCTTATATCGGGGATTAAAGCCACGTCCGATCTGAAATTTTCCCGGATGGCCTTTTCTACTCGCTCCATATCCTCGCGGTATGGGGCGAAGATTTCGTTGTAATTTATCTTATGCCCGGAGCTTTTCGGGGCCTGCGATGGATTTTTCAAAACAGCAAAGCAATAATATTCAAAGTTTCACCTTCCACTGAGCCGGGCTATAAAACCTCCAGCCTTTTAGCACGATGAAGTAGTATATAGTCAATCAAAAACAAAGTATAGAATCGTTTATAGGTTCCCTTGATTTTATCGCCCGGAATACAGATTATGACAAAACCGATAAAATATCACGCCTCCAGTCAAAGCTCCCTGATAGCCGTCTCGTGGGGCGATCCGGCGGGGGTAGGGCCGGAGGTTATTTTAAAATCGTTTCCCCGGCTACCGAAGAGACTTCGCTGTAAACTTACCGTTTTCGGATCGCTGTCATACTTTCGGGGGCTTGAGCGCAGGCTCAAAACGGGCGTGGACATCGTGGACGCTTCCGCGAATATACCTGATAAACGCGACGTGTTGCGGGTGGCCGATGTCGTCGATCTAAAATTCTCACAGAAAAATTTTGGCAAGATAGACAGGCTTTCCGGCAAGGCGGCCATGACAGGTGTGGAAAAGGCGGTGGAGGCTGTCTGCGACGGGCGGTTCGGGGCGCTGGTGACGGCGCCTATCAATAAAGAGGCGGTGAACCTGGCCGGATACCGGATCGCGGGGCATACGGAATTTTTGTCAGAAGCGCTGGGCGGCGTCGAAGTCGCGATGATGTTAAGCTCGAAAAAACTTAGCGTGGTCGTTGCGACTACCCATGTGGCGATCCGTGATGTTCCGGGACGGCTGAGCAGAAAAAAACTGACCGGGTTGTTAAAACTGATCCACCGCTCTTTGGTAAAATTCGGTGTAAAAAAACCGAGGCTGGCCGTCTGCGGGCTCAACCCCCACGCATCCGACGGAGGGCTGTTCGGCGATGAGGAGAAAACCATAATCGCCCCGGCCATTAAAGCTGTCCGTGGCGCTGGCGTGGATGCGTCCGGGCCGTATCCCGCCGACACAATGTTCACGCCGCGCGCTCTTTCGGGATACGACGTGGCTGTGGCGATGTATCACGACCAAGGGCTGGTTCCGGTAAAAGCGTTGTCGTTTTCTAAAACGGTAAACATAACGCTCGGCCTGCCGTTCGTCCGGGTCTCGGTGGATCACGGGACGGCTTTTGATATCGCCGGAAAGAGAAGGGCGGACGCCACCTCGATGATCCACGCGATCAAAACCTGTGACCAGATTTTAAACGGCAAGTTCCGGGTCTGACGATGGCGGTTGGCAGGCGCAAACGCAGAAAACTGGGCCAGCACTTTCTGGTGGACGAGGGGATCGCCGACCGGATCGTGGAGGAGTCTGGCGTTAAAGAGGGCGACCGGGTGTTGGAAGTGGGGCCGGGCAGGGGAGTTTTGACGCGCAGGCTGATAGACAAAGGCGCGTTTGTCCGGGCGGTGGAGCTGGATAGGCATTTACATGCACAGCTTAAAGAAAAACTGGACAAACCAGGGGTGTGCGAAATCGAATGGGGCAACGCGCTAAAGTTTGATTTCGATTCTATCGAGGCGCCTTTCGATATAGTCAGCAACCTTCCCTATTCCGTCTCCGTGGCGCTCATCAAAATGTTTTTTGATCATATCGGCAAAATAAAATCTATGACATTGATGGTTCAAAGCGAAGTGGCGAAAAGATTGACCGCTAAAGCGGGAGACTCCGCCTATGGATCGCTATCTGTATACACTTCGTACCATTGCAAAACAGAGCGGCTGTTCACCGTACAGCCCAAAGCGTTTTCCCCCCGCCCGAAAGTCGAATCGGCGGTTATCGGTTTAAAGCCTCTGCCCGACGGTGAGGAGCCGCCGGTCAACGCGCCGGATAAGGAGGCTTTTTTCAAATTCGTGGCGGCCTCTTTCGTCCATCGGAGAAAGACTATAAAAAATAACCTTCGCGATCTTTGGCCAGATATTGGATCGTTCGAAAAATCCCTTTTGACCACCGGGGTGGAAGGGTCTGAAAGGCCGCAGGAGATTTCGCTCGACAGGTTCGCGGCGCTGTTTAACGAATGGGAAAAAAATAGTTGAACACCGCCCCGTTGCGGGTGTGGCCGTAGTGGCGGACCTGCGTGTCCGCCTTCATGGGGCTACTGTTCTGATAGACGAGTTGAACACCAGCCACTCCCCTCCCCGGTAAGGAGGGGAAATCTTGGTGTGCCAGTCACGGGCCTACCCGTGACGGCTCCTCCTTCAACACAAGGGCACGCGGGGGCGCGTGACTCTCACTGCTGTTTATCTCCCCCTTTCCGAGGGGGAGAAGCGCGAACGCGCAGAGGGGGTGTTCTGTTTTCTTGTCTTATTATTGAACACCACCCGTTATGGGCGCGGCCCAGCCACTTCCCTATGGCGTCGGTCTCCATCTCGGTGATGTCGCCCTTGACAAGCTCGATAGACCCGCTACCGTTCATTGAAAACCTCCCCGCGCATGACCAGACCAGACAGAAAGTGAACGTATATTCTATGTTTTAAGGCCGATATTGGAAAGTGAAAAGGGTAAATTTTCACAACCTGTCCGCTCTACGGCGTCTATCACATCCGCCCGCTTTTTTGGATCGGCGATTACAAAAAAACATCCGCCGCCGCCCGCGCCGCAGATTCTCGCCGATGTGGCGCCCGCCCGTTTTCCTGCGTCGATGGCCTTGTCTATGCGGGGCGTGGATATGGCGGGAAAAAGTTTCTTGCGCGCGCTCCATTCATCGTTGATCGCCCTGTCGAATTTCAGTATATCGTCACTCCTTAACGCTTCGACGGCCCGGAGGGCGCATTCTGATATTTTGGTGAAGAGGTTTAAAGCTTTGCGCTCTTTTTCCATGACCCTTTTGAACATCTCCCAGTTATTTATCCCCGACAGGCGGGACGCGCCGGAGTAGAAAAGAACGATCCGGTCTGCGAGGAGCTGTCCTTGTCTCGCAAACTTTTCTCTTACCATGCCGCCGGGCGGAAAAGAGAAAGCGTGGGCGGAGCCATAGACGGCGGCGCCGTAGTCCTGAAGGCCGGTGGGGATTTTTAGATGAGCCGCTTCTATATCCTTGGCGGTTTCGATCAGTTTGCGCTTATCGATCTTCTGGCCAGTTATTTTCGTGAGGGCCGCGCATAAGGCGATGGTAAGCGCGGAAGAGCCCGCCATGCCCGCGCCCCTTGGCGCCTCCGACCGGGCGACGATAGTAACGCCTGCGCCAGGCTCTATGAAATGCTCCGCGATACGGCTTATCAGCCCCAGCGGATGATCGTGGTTTATCGACCGTATGGAGGGAAACTCCATTTTCAGTTTTCCGTCTTCTGAGACGAGCCTTATTTTTCTATCCTTCCTTAACGTGACACAGGCGTGGGCGCGGATAGATACCGCCATGTTGAGCGTTACGGGATCATCAAACATCAGGTTCAAGGGCCAGATATCGAGGGTTCCCCCGGCAAGGTCTATTCGCGTCGGGGCGGAGGCGCAAACCGATGTTGGCGTCATTTACGCCTTCTACAGCATCTTCCAGCGTTGGACGCTGTCTTGCGTCCAGCCATTTTTATCGTCTTGTTGACAAGCTCGACGGGCAGGTGGATGACATCGCCCGGCTTGAGGGCGCCAAGAGCGATAGACCCTATCGATACTCTTTTGAGTTTGAGCACAGGATGCCCCAGTGTTTCCAATAGCCTGCGGATATGTCTTTTTTTCCCTTCGGCTATGACGACTTTCAGTTTTGCGTTCGATGTTGTTTTTTCGATTACCGACACCGATTTAACCTTTAGCTTGTCCCCTTCGATGGTGATTCCAGAGACCATCTTGGCGAGAGTTTTTCGCTCCGGGATGTTACGGACTTTCACCTGGTAGACCTTTTCAAGCCTGTGTTTCGGGGAGAGGACAGCCTGCGTAAAATCGCCATCGCTGGTCAGCAGTAAAAGCCCCTCCGACATGATGTCGAGCCGTCCCACCGGATGGACGTTGGCGTACGATTTTGGCAACAAGTCCATAACCGTCTTCCTCCCTTGCTCGTCGTCGCGGGTGGTGACGATCCCTTTCGGCTTATTCATCATCAGGTAAACCCTCGCCAACCCGGTCTCGATCTTGTTTCCGTCAACCACGATAGTGTCGTTTTCAGGATCGGCCGAGGCGCCTTTGGCGTTAGCCGTCTTGCCGTTTACCGCGACCCTGCCTTCGGCGATGGCCCGCTCCGCCGCGCGAAGCGAGAGGACGCCCGACTTCGCCACGATTTTGTGGAGACGAACCAAACGGTGAGCGTCAGACGATATCTTCGGTTTTGGCGATATCCCCGGTCTCGTTGAGGCCTTCGGTCTCGCTGAGACCTTCGGTCTCGTTGGGGCCTTCGGTCTCGCTGAGGCCTTCGGTCTCGCTGAGATCTTCGGTTTCGTTGAGGATTTCATTTTGCTCTATTACCTCCGCATTGTCGGCGTTATCGTTATTGTCTGATTCGTCAAGCTCGTCGGCGTCCTCGTCCGGATTAGTTTCATCCGGGGCGAAATCGATCATCGCCTGCCGGGTAGGCCCCGCCATTTCCCCGCCAAGCTCCGCCTGGAACTCGTCGAGAGTGGGGAGATCGGCCAGCCTCGCCAGCCCGAAGAACTCAAGAAAACGGTTTGTGGTTCCATACATCATCGGCCTTCCCGGAACTTTGCGGCGGCCCATGGTTTTTACCATACTTTTGTCGATGAGACCTTTTAGCACACCGCCCGAATCCACCCCCCGTATATCGTCCACCTCGGCGCGGGTGATCGGCTGGCGATAGGCTATTATCGCCAGGGTCTCAAGCGACGCGCGGGTCAGCTTGTGTCCTTTTTCCATCTTGAAAAAGTTGGTGATCCATTGAGAGCGCTCCGGGTTCGTCGTCATCCTCCATCCTTCGGCGACCTCCGATATCCTCAAGGCGCCGGAGGCGTAATTTTCCTCAAGCTCGGCCATGATCCGCTTGAGCTGATCGTCCGTCAGCTTCTCCTCGAACAGCGCCACAAGTTTTTTGACCGTCACAGGAGCGTCGGAGACGAACAGAATGTTTTCGATGATAGCTTTAATTTCGTTACGATCCATTATTGTCTCCCTTGCCCTCCTTCTCCGGTTCGTTATCTGTCACACTGCTCTTCTCGATATTCCTGTAGATAAGAATCTCGCCGCTGTATCTGGCCTGGTTTACCCGCAGTAGCTTAAGCCGTATAAGCTCTAAAAGCGCGAGGAAAGTGGCGATGACCTCCATGCGGTTTTTGCCGAATTCAAACAGGGCGTCGAATGTGAGGTAATCGACCGATTCGAGCCTTGATACTATCTCATTTATTTTATCGGTGACGGAAATCTCATCCAGAGTGACGCTAAGCTCCTTTGAGCCTCCATAATTGTCGAGCACACGTCTGAACGATTTTATTAGCTCCAGCACGTTTACATCAAGGAGGAGGTCGGCTTTATCCGGCGCGTCGTCCTTTGCCGGTGTCCGTGTGAAGATCATAGATTGCTCGAACTCTTTCTCCTTTAACGTGAGTGCGGCTTCCTTATATTTTTTGTATTCGACAAGTTTGGCGATCAGCTCTTCACGAGGGTCGGCGCCGTCTTCAAGGTCGTCTTCGATCTCTTCATGTTTGGGGAGGAGCATTCTCGATTTTATATATGTAAGATGGGACGCCATGACAAGATACTCGCCGACGATATCGAGATTGAGCGCTTTCATCAGATCGAGGTACTCAAGGTACTGCTGTGTGATCCTAGCAATGGGGATGTCATAGATATCCACCTCTTCGTCCTTGATTAGATGGAGAAGCAGATCGAGCGGCCCTTCGAAAATATCGAGTTTGACGTTATATGGCATTTCAAGCTGTAAGACAATAGCGGTTGATTATAATTTCGCGCCATTATACCCGAAAAACGCCGGGGGGCGGACAGTCTTGATTATACGCTGATATTCAAGGGGTTTTAGAGGGCGCCAGAAGCCGGGGCGCGCCCCGCGCATTTCTTTAAAAAGCGTTGGCGCAGAAAGTCACGCGCCTGTAATTGGAGACATTTGCAAGTTGTGAATTTGTTATACTGCGCATGCAAGCTCTGGAAGGAGAATTTCCGATGGTGAAATATTGACGATATGAATTTTAATCTATTCACGCGGTTAACAGATGGAGGTCATATGAAACGGGTTTTGCTCTTGTTTGCGCTGGTTTTGTTTTCCACAGAAATATACGCGGAAAATGCCCAGTACCGGGGGGAAAAGTTGCAGTTCCAGGATTTCACTCTGGAGCTTCCGCTGGGGCTGGAGGCGGATCAATTTTATGTTCCTGACGATAACCAGATAAGCGCGGATAAAGTGGAGCTGGGCCGCGCCCTGTTTTTCGATCCCAGGCTTTCCGCCGACGACTCGGTGGCCTGCGCGTTCTGCCATGCGGCGGAGGACACGTTTACAGACAACCTTCCGACATCAATCGGAATCGAAGGACAAAAAGGGGGCAGAAACGCCCCGTCGATTATCAACCGCGCGTTTTCAAAGGAACAGTTCTGGGACGGGAGGGCCGCCTCGCTTGAAGAGCAGGCGAAAGGGCCGTTGACAAACCCTGTGGAGATGGGGATGCCGAGCCATG
>UOGA01000100.1_pt1 | contig 9024 bp, 8 predicted proteins | sample 1989841 | NCBI WGS metagenome assembly UOGA01 (sample SAMEA4712198, study PRJEB27164) | hydrothermal vent metagenome | biome: marine basaltic hydrothermal vent biome; feature: marine hydrothermal vent; material: mineral | place: Pacific Ocean | collected 2011-06-14/2011-07-23 | depth 1691 m | reverse complement strand
TAAATTCGCGATCCGAACTTTTTATTATCTTCATTTCGTTTTCTCAACCACAAGATCAATGTCGCAGGCCATAGACTTTGTTAGCAAATAAGCGATCCGCCTTTTTATTATCTTCATTTCGTTTTCTTAACCGCAAGATCAATACTAAACGTTTGAGCCTCTGAAGGGTTTAACTTTACCGGGAGCAGTAATACGATGCAAGACCCCTGGTAAGTCCTTTCAAAACCAGACTCCGACTGGGACACAGTATCGACAGGGAAACGCCATACGTCGAAAACGTCAGCCGACGACAACATAACCTCGAACCCGAACCAGTCGTCGCGCATCCCTATACTAGTTACATTTTTATCTTCTCCGCTATTTTTAAGCCGGGGTTTTCCCGATATCGAGTCACCGATCCAGTACCTGTCCTCCGCGTCGGAAGCTAGCAGGGTCAGGTTAAACTCTATTCCCAGCCGAAAGTCTATCTCGCTATTTCCGTTGTTGGTGACTTCGTACAAAGCGTGAATGTCCGGGCTGTCTCCGCCGATAGTGAAAGTTTTCGTTATTGTAACCGGTAGTTTCACTCCGCCGTCGGCTTCGACAATGCCGCCGCGCCTCATTTCAAGACGGGCTGTCTCTCCATTCTTTTCGCAGTTGATTATATCGAACCGCTGTCCGATAAAAGCGCCCATATCCTGAAAATCTCCCCTGCTGAAATTTTCAAGCGTAACCTGGGCGTCGAGGAGATGATCTGTAAAGCAGTGTCTCTCGTATTCGTCGTATATCAGCGCTTGCTCCAGGTTCTCCTCTTTTACGTTTACGATGTCATGTATCGACGCGGGTTGATCGCTGTCTGGCTTGTCATCCGCCTGGCGCTGTAGCAGTTTACGGTGATAAATCTCTTCTCGTCTGGTGAGCGTATTGGTAAGAGAAAAGCTGACTTCCCTAAAATCGAAGACGGACAGACAACCGCCGTAAGATGGGTTGAAACAGGCGAAAATATGACTGCTTTCCACTATCACTTCATCGTTTCCGTCCACGTCGAAGTCGAGCCTGCTGATTTCGATCCAGTTTTTCTTTTTGCGTATCGCGCTGTTTATAATATTTTCCGCTTTTATCAGATGCTCGTAGACCGCGTGGCGCAGGTAGTTGAGGTATAGTCCCCCGAAAAGCCCATGCCAGTAGGCGCAGTTGCACTGCCCCATATACAGCTCGCGCCGCGCCGAGTCGAGCTTTCCGCTTTTACTGTTTTTAATCGCGGAGGAGAGTTTTTTCGAGACGTAGAGCATCCTTTTGCCCATCCTGTTCGCTTCTTCATATTTCACCATGAAGTTGTCCCACAGCCCGCCGCGCAAGAACTGTTTCCACTCATCCATCTTTCCCATTTCTGAAATTTCTTCTTGCGCCCTCTTGAATTTCGCTCCCGTCTCTGTGCTCAGTGTCCATTCCATCATCTCGTCGTAAGAGGCCATCGGCAGGTATACCCGGCCTTTGGCGGGGTTACGTTCGATAAATTCCGAAAAAAGAGTCATGCGGATGGAATCTGAATTATCCTCCAGAGCCGAATAGAAGTTATCGAGCCAGTTTTCTTTATAAACCCATTTATGGGTTCCGGGCCACACGCCGAATTTCTCTCCGTCATCCCCGTATGTCACGCACTCCACATCGGGCCGCTCCCCCGCCTGCTTGAGGTAGCCGACGGTCTCCTCCGGGAGCTTGAAGGGGATAGAGTAGCGCAAGGTTTTGTCGATGGGGAACACGATCACGCCATCGCCATGTTTTTCGGTAAAGTAATAACCGAACATATCTTCGGCCTCAAGACCGGCGTAATAAAAGTGGGTGTCGTCGAGCACAGTGAACCTGAGACCGGCGCGGGCGATGATCCGGGGAAGGCACGGGTCCCAAATTCTTTCGGTTAGCCAGATACCTGATGGTTTATGGCCGAATCTTTTTTCGATATATCCGTTCATCATCTCAATCTGGCCGATGGCGTCGTCTTCCGGGATGGCGGAGAGAATCGGCTCGTAAAAACCGCCCGACAACATTTCCACCTGTCCGCGCTCTACAAGCCGGGCTATTTTGTCGATATGTCCGGGCCTGTTGGCCTCTATCCACTCAAGCAGGGGGCCGCTGTAATGCAGGGACATCCGGACGCCGGGATGGTCTGAAAGTATTTTTATCTGAGGGTCGTAGCACATCTCAAACGACTCTTCGAACACATGGGCGAAATTACCCACCGGCTGGTGGTTATGGATTACAACAAGAAAATCAACAGTTTTGGTCATAAAGATCGCTTATTATTGAGGCCTATTTACAAACAGTTTGGCAAATCATCATAAATCGGCGCGGCCCCGTTGTCACGCGCTATAAGTTTAGAAGGAAGCTGTTATAATCAGCCGATTGAGTTTTTGAAAAAGAAAGTATATTTTTAACTCTCCTGGAATCCTGGAATTTTCGGGAAGTAATATTATAAGGGAGTGATCAGCATGACAGATGAAATTAGTATGAGCGAACCGGTTGAGATCGCCGAAGGCGTACACTGGATCGGTTTTGAAGATAAATCAGCCGGGTTTCGGTGCAACCCTTACCTTCTGATAGACGACGGCGAGGCGATACTGTTCGATCCCGGCTCGGTTCAGCATTTTCCGATAGTCTTATCCAAGTTGGTCAAGCTGATTTCTTTCGACCAGATATCTCATATCATAGTTACGCATCAGGATCCCGATCTTTGCGGCGCCATTCCAAAATTTGAAGAGCTGATTTATGGTGTGGGCGGCTCCGCCAGGATAGCCACGCATACCAGAGCAAGCGTGCTGGTGTCATACTATGATGTCCGGTCGGAGTTTTACTGCGTGGATCAGGAGGGGTGGAAGCTCACCATGCGATCCGGCAGGGAGCTTAAATTCGTATTCACGCCATACATGCATTTTCCCGGCTCGTTTATGACATTCGATGAGAAGACCGGGATTTTGTTTTCAGGAGATGTGTTCGGGGCGCTTTCATTCGACTGGAATCTTTATGCCAACGAATATTATATGGAGGCGATGAAGGCGTTTCACGAAAACTATATGCCGAGCGGGGAGATAGTGAATTTTGCGATGGACAAACTGGAGAGGCTCGATATCAAGATGATCGCGCCGCAACATGGGTCCGTCATAAACAAGAATGTGGCCGGTTATATCGACACTCTAAAGAGCCTTGAGTGCGGTGAGTTTCTTGATAAGGGCGGAGAATAAGAAATGAGCGGATACCATGACCTTATAGAGCTTATCGCCAAACGTCAGATGGGGATATTGGGAAAGCGTAACACCATGGAGATTTTCGGCAAAGCCGGTCTTGCTCTCGACAGCGAGGGAAAACTTGACAATGATAGCGCCGGGTATGGCGAGCTTGAGGCGCTGACAATAACACTGCATGAAAAATACGGCCCGGTTCCTATCATGGGATGTAAAATACCTGTGGCCCGAAAAGCAAAAGAGCTTAACCTGAAGCTTCCGCCCCTTTTTGCGTGAGGTCGCCCCCGGTTATTTTTTCCTGACCAGACCTTCGGACAGGGTGGAGGCGAGTTTCGGCGGGATGGCCGCCAGTATTTTGCCTGCGGAGCGCTCTTTCATGGCGCCAAGCACCCTGATGGCGATGGAAATGTCTATCTGCTGTATGAGGGCGGCGGCGTTTTCCGGCGGCATCGCCGCATACGTTTTCGCCAGTTTCTTGATCGATACTTTTTGCAGGTCGTCTCTTAGCTTGATCTGCTCATCGATCTTGGCCTGGAGCGCTTTTAATTCGGAAATCTGCGCGTCTATATCCGATTTCATCGTGTCGATGCGCTCTTTTTCTCTTTTTAGTTTCTCTTCTTTGAGGTCAAGCTCTTTATTGCGTTTCTCCACATCCTTGATTATTTCTAAATCCAGCCCACCGGGAGCAGGGGCCCGTGGCGCGGGATCGGAAGTGACCTCTTTTGGAGAGGATGCTGTATTGGAGCCGTTTTTTCCGCTGGTCTGAGCCCCTTGGGCGAGCGCGGAAGCCAGAGTGACAGGCTTATCCACGACAAGACCTTCGGCGCCAATAAGGATTATTTTTATGAGCATAAGAGCGCCAAGAGAGACGATCAGCTTTTTTCTGAATGTCGAGCCGGTTTTACGCATGGCTTATTTCCCTTCGTCCTGCGCGCATAATGGCCATCTCATCGTATTCAATTCTTTCCTTGCGTGATTGTTCTTTGCTGTAACTCTCCTTTAGCCTGTCACGGTGCAGTTCGATAGTCCTTCTTTTTTTAACGAGATCGAAAAGTTTTTTCCGTTCTAAATCTACATTCAGCTGGGTGACGCGCCGGAGCTCTTCATGAAACTTTATGTCGAAATTGACGCCATCTAAATATTTGTCGTATAAAAGCAGGTGGGGCGAGTTGGTGGAGGCCTCATGGATTTTCAATCTCCATACCATGGCCTCTTGCCTGCTGTTTTCCAGCTGTTTGATCTTGTTTATCTGGACGTACAGCCCTCTGTTGGCGATCGCCAGGGCGCGGCGCTGATCGTCTTCAAGGCTTTTGCGATATTTTAATAGCGGCTCTAGCCTGTATCTGAACATTTTTCGTCAATCCGTGGATTACAATTTCTCTTCCCTGAATTTAATTCAGGAGCGCTTTTAATCTTTTAACAGAGTTTTCCATACTCTCCGACTCATTCATATTCTGTCTTAAGTATTGGTTTATGGCGTCTATTTTGGCGATCGCGTTGTCGATGCGCGGGTTTGATCCGCCCACATACGCCCCTATATTGATGAGATCTTCAGCTTCCCTGTAGGTGGCGTATACCTCTTTAAAGCGGGTCGCCATATCCATATGCTCCGGCGAGGCCACATCTACCATGACACGGCTTATCGAGCCCAAAAGATCGATGGCCGGGAAGTGGCCCAGAGAGGCGAGCCTTCTGGATAGAAACAGATGTCCGTCCAGAATGGCCCTTGACGCGTCCGAGATAGGCTCGGAAATGTCGTCGCCTTCAATAAGGACGGTGTACAGCCCGGTGATCGAGCCTTCGTTATCGCTCATGCCTGCTCTTTCCAGAAGTTTGGGCAGAGCCGCGAAGACGGACGGAGTGTACCCTTTCGTGGTCGGCGGCTCCCCCACCGAAAGGCCGATCTCTCGCTGGGCCATGGCAAAACGGGTAAGGGAATCCATCATTAACAACACGTTTTTGCCCTGGTCGCGGAAATATTCGGCTATCGCCGTAGTCACGAACGCCGCCCTCATGCGGATAAGGGGAGGGTTATCCGAAGTGGCCACCACAACCACGGAGCGCTTCATTCCTTCTTCGCCAAGGTTTCGCTCGATAAATTCTTTTACTTCTCTTCCGCGCTCCCCGATGAGGCCGATGACGTTAATGTCGGCGTTTGTGTTTTTGGCCATCATGCCCAAAAGAACCGATTTACCCACGCCTGTGCCGGAAAGTATGCCTACTCTTTGTCCTTTGCCGATGGTGAGAAGACCGTTAACGGCCCTGATTCCCAGGTCTAGAGGCTCCGAAATTCTTTTGCGGTTTAACGGGTTTATGGGGTCGTTGTAAATCGGCTTTAAGGTTTTGCATAAAAGCGGCCCCCTGTCGTCGATAGGCTCGCCCAGGCCATCTATTACGCGGCCCAGAATGGAATCGTCTACCCTGATTTCCGCCAACTCCCTCCTCCTGGCCGCGATATGGCAACCGGGTGATATGCCGCGAGAGTCGCCAAGCGGCATCATAAGAATTCTATTGCCGATAAATCCTACGACTTCCGCCCCCACCGGGTTGGACGAGCCGGTGGGAAAAATATCGCATGTCCCTCCTATGGGCAGATCGGGCCCGATTCCTTCGATCACCAGGCCGACGATACGCGATACTTTGCCGGAGACTTTTATCGGCCTGCTATTTTTTAACGCTTCACTATACTTGGCGAAATCTGTTTTAATCATCTTCTCGCTTCGCTATCTTTTGCGCTTGGCTTTCATCCAGGGTCTGGCGCAGTCTTTTTCTTAAAGATTCGAGCTGGATTTCCAGCCTGGCGTCGATCATTCCGATGTTGGTCTCCACCAGGCATCCGCCGCGAGCGATCAGGGGGTCGGCTTTAAAAGAGACTTTTTCAATGTCCTCTACTTTATCGCTTAACTCTGGTATGACCTTTTGGGCTTCGGCGATATCTTCAGGGTTGATTCTTATAGTCATCTCCTCTTTCGCCCTCAGCTCGTCGATAGCTTTGAGGACTACGTTTCTGGCCAGGGAAGGATCCTTGTCTACTTCAAGCCCTATAACTATATTGGCGATGCTGATAACGAGATCGATCATTTCCTTTTCGGCCTGCGCGTAATATTCTGACCGTACCCGCGTTATCTCTTCGATGGCCGTCGTGAAGCTTTCGGTCACCGGCCTGGCTTTTTCGAGACCGTCACTGTAGCCTTTTTCATAGCCTTCCTTGTGCCCCTCGGTTTCCGCCAGTGTACGAATTTTTTTGGCCTCATCGTGCGCCTCTTCGACTATTTTGGTGGCTTCATCGAAAGATCGGCTCAATATTTCGTCCCTTCTAAAACCGTCCTCGTAGTCGAAATCGAAACCTCCCGGTATAAACTCCGCATTTTTGCTCCCGTAATCATCGGCGGAGAATTTTTTTTCCTCTTTGCTCTGTTTTTCAGAAGTCTCTATCTCGCTAAAATTGAACAGGCGCATGTTTTCCGGCATGCTTTCCTTCCGGTAAAACCTAGACAAGCTCTTCGCCTCCTGCTCCGGCTATCGCCACTTTGCCTTCTTCCTCCAGCCGTTTGACCACACGGATGATGGAAGCCTGGGCTGTCTCCACGTCTGATATTTTTACCGGGCCCATCGCCTCCAGATCTTCTTTCATCATAAGGGCGGCGCGCTCGGACATGCTGGAGAAAATCTTTTCTTTCAGCGGTTCGCTGGCGGTTTTCAAGGCGAGAATCAGATCGTCTGAATTGATTTCTTTTAGCGCCGTCTGCATTCCCCTGGCGTCGATACCGTTGAGATCCTCAAAGACGAACATCAGGTTGCGGATGTTTTCGGCCAGCTCCGGGTTTACTGACTCTACTTCAGACATAATGGCGCTCTCGGTGGTTCTATCCAGGTTGTTGATGATTTCCGCCACCGCTTCCACTCCTCCGATCTGGCTTCCTTCCATTGCGCCGGTGGAGCGGAACTCATGGGCCAGGGCCGCGTCGAGCTCTTTGATAACGCCGGGGGGTATCCTCTCCAGCGTGGCCAGCCTGAATGTTATCTCCGCCTGGAAACGCTCTGGCAGTTCCTTGATTACCTGCGCCGCCCGTTGCGGGTCGAGATGGGCCATAATAATGGCGCATGTCTGGGGATGTTCGTTTTTAAGAAAACCGGCTATGGTCGTAGGGTCGAGGTTTCTGACCGCTTCGAGGCCTCCGCCTGAGGTATCCTCCTCTTCGTTGCCCCATGCAAGGGAGTCGAGTAGCTCGGAGGCTTTCTCTGGATCCATGGTGGATTCGAGCATTCTGCGGAGGTAATCGCGGCCACCGGCTACTATGCCTCCTTCGCCGCTCTCCATGACATCGACGAACTCTTCAGCTATTTCATCAACCGTATTCGAAGGAACATTCCCAAGAGCTGTCATATAGCCAGAGATTTTGGAGATTTCCGTATCGTCCAGTTCTTCAAGGATTTTACCAGCTAACTTATCGCCCACGGCTATAAGCATAATCGCGGCTTTTTCCGCGCCTGAGTAATGCTTTCCATCTTTTACACCCATTTTTCAGGAATCTCCTACACTCTGTTATATTGTTGATTAGCGTTTCGTTCTCAGCCATTCCCTGACCATCTCGGCCGCCGCTTTAGGATCTTTATCGATTAGCTGGCGCGACCTGGTTCTAAAATCGACGCTTTCCTCGGCGGTGGCGTATTTCGCCTCCATCTGCTCTATGGTTTGTGGGAATTGCCTTAACGTTTCTATATCCGAGCTTGCGGCGGTAATCGATTTGATGATCGGCCGCGCCACGAAAACGAAGAGAACCACAGCCAATATCCCTAACCCTGCGTATTTTACTATGTCGGCGTATAACTGTCTATCGGCCTGGGCTTTGGCTGTGCCGATATCTCCTTCAAACCTTGAGACATCGAAGGGCGCGGATTCCACAACAATTTTGTCGCCTCTTTTTTCGTTGTAGCCCGAAGCGGTTTTAGCCAGGTCAGATAATTGTTTTATCTCTTCTGCAGACCGGGGCGAGTACTCTTTGCCTCCTCCTTCTTTTTCTTTGTATTTGCCATCGACAACGACGGCGATAGAGATGCGCTTGATGGCGCCGACCTGTTCGATAATGTGGGCCGTCACTTCATTAATCTCGTAATTTGTGGTTTCCGAAGAGTTGTTGGTTGTGGCCGGTTTGCTTGTGGCGGCCTGTGACTGCTCTGCGCCCGGAATGTTGCTCTGGACACCGGGAACTCCGACAGGAGCCTGCTTGCCCACCGATTTTGATTCGGAGCGCTGTTCCGATCTTGCGACCTGGCTTGCCGGGTCAAATTTTTTCTCGGTTCGCTCTGTGCGCTTAAAATCTATATCCGCCGTAACCCGCGTCACAACCTTGCCCCGCCCGACAATATTTTCGAGCATGCTGGTGATGCGTCTTCCCATATTCTTCTCCACATTAGAGCGGTGCTCAAGCTGGTTTGAGGAGAGAAGAGCCGCTTCGTCCGACGGCTCTCCGCCCGCCAGCACGTTCCCGTCCACATCGACGACAGTCACGTTTTCAGGAAGCAGGTTTTCAACGCTGGAGGCCACCAGGTGGACTATTCCCTGCACTTTATTTTTTCTGAGCCTGTGTCCCGATGCGAGCTTGATCACGATCGAAGCTGTCGGCTCGCTACTGTCTGAAGTGAAAATCCTTTTCTCCGGAACGGCGAGATGGACGCGGCTTGACTGGATTTCCCTGAACTGGTTGATAGTCCGGGTAAGCTCGCCTTGCAAAGCCCGTCTGTAGTTAAGTTTTTGCACGAACTCTGTCATGCCGAATGTCGATTGGTCGAAAATTTCGTATCC
>UOGA01000022.1_pt1 | contig 9042 bp, 6 predicted proteins | sample 1989841 | NCBI WGS metagenome assembly UOGA01 (sample SAMEA4712198, study PRJEB27164) | hydrothermal vent metagenome | biome: marine basaltic hydrothermal vent biome; feature: marine hydrothermal vent; material: mineral | place: Pacific Ocean | collected 2011-06-14/2011-07-23 | depth 1691 m | reverse complement strand
GTTAGCGCCATCATAATAGGCTCAGCAGTGGCGCTGGTTATAGCTGTCGGGGGAGGCGGCTACTGGTTTTTTTATGGAAGCTCCCCGCAACATACGATCGTCGTGAAAGCCGAAGAAGAAGTGAAAGATATCAAGGCCGAACCGGGCAAGGCAGATGACCAGGATCTGATTGATGACAGCCTGGTCGCCAGCGAAGATCAAGGCAAAGAGCCGGAGGTAAACCTGGGCATATTTTATCCGGTGGAATTCGACGCCGAAGTAGGCCGTGTGATGAATGTGGATGTCGATCTTGTATTCGAGAATAACCAGCAACGTGACGAAATTCTGGGCAGGACGTTTTATTCTATAGTGACGGTGGAAAACGCGATCGGCGAATTTTTCAAGGATAAATTTTTTCAGGACACTATGTTCGTCCAGGAAAAGCTTGAGCTGTACCTGAACAAGGAGTTGAAAAAAGCGGAAGGCCTTGAAGGTCTCAAATTAGTCAGGCTCGGCAACCTTACTTTCGAAGAGTAAGCGGTATCCGTGTTTTTATATCCTGATATTCATGTTTTATGGAATTGGCTCACAGGTATCGAGACGGCGAAAGAAGACCCTTCTCCTTTTTTACTTTCCATTTTAATATCGCCTTTATGGAGATTGACAAGAAGTTTTACTATGAACAGACCTATGCCAAGCCCCTCGAAGCGCCGGTTCAGTCCCCCGTCCATCTGGCGGAAAAGATCGAATATAGGTTGTTGATCCTCCTCCGCGATTCCCATTCCTTTATCTGAAACTATCAGGCTAAGGCGCTGGTCGTTTAGAGAGACGTCGATATTCACCTCACCCCCCCCAGATGTGAATTTGACCGCGTTATCGATAAGCTTGCTGAGTATTTCGTTGATAATTTTATGGTCGGCTATGATCATCGGACGCTCGATATCAATGCCAAGGCCTAATTTTATCGACTTTTTCCCAGCCTGCTCCCTGAACCTTCCGATGACCTGATCCATCAGCTCTTTAATATTTAAAGGGGACGTCGCAAGCATCTGCTCGCCCGTCATAAGGCATGTTAACGTTGTAAGCGCCTCAAGTTTCTCCAACAGCTCGTTTGCCCTCTTGCCGATTATCAGCGACATTTTCCCGGCCTTTTCAACGGGCAGGTCTTGCTTGTTTAAAAGGTCGGCAAAGCCGATTATATTGTGCAAAGGCGTGCGTAGCTCATGGGAGAGGTTATTTAAAAACTGCGTTTTCAACTTGTCCGATTCTCTGGCTTTTATCATTTGCTCATTAAGCTCTGATGTGCGCTCTGTCACAAGCTCTTGAAGGTTTAAAGCCTGATCGTAAAGCTGATCTTGCTGTATTCTGATTTTATGAGTCAAAAGCTCTATATGCTCCGCAAGGACTTGAAGCTCGTCGTTCCTTTTAAGATTAAAAGAGAGAGTCTCTTTTCCTATCGTGTATTTTTTAAGGCCCCCGGTTATGGTCTTTATGCTTTCGTGACTGTCGGCCTGTCGTCTGAGCATGGCGTCGAGAAACAGCGGAATTATAATCAGAGACATAATCTTCCCCGTTTCAAGCGGCCAATAGATAAATCCGCGCGTGGCGCCCATTTCCAAAAAAATATAGGCTATAAGGTTGGCGCTGTATACGCCCAGCGACAGCAACGCGCAAAACATCATCATGCGCCTGCCGTACCGTATCGTGTTGCTGACAACGATGAAAAGAAAAACAAAGAATATAGGGCTCAATGGAACATTCGTCAGCCATGTGTAGGCGCCTGTAATCAGAATGTCGATGGAAACCGTGAGGAAAATACGAAACTTTCTTTGCGGATATCTATTTATATCCGCAAAGGTCGCCACTACTACAACGACGGAAAATAAAAATATCCCGCAAGCGATAGCAAAACCCGCAGTCCCGTCGGATGCGCGATAGTAAGCGGCCCAGGACGCGATAACAAATAAGAACAGGCTTCGGGTAATCAACTGCGAACGCTCTTGTTTTAACCGCCTGGAATCTGTATATTCGCTTCCCGCGTCTGGACGGTCCCGGATTTCAGATTGCGAGATATCTTGCATGGCTCATTAAAATAACATTGATTCTATTCAAGCGCGCAAGGTAAGTATACAATGTTGTATGCAAAAACAGGGATAGCGGCGCCACGCCAGCTATTTGAATGTGGTAAAGATCGTATTACAGGCTCCCGAATATGGAATATGAAGTTGTTATAGGCCTTGAGGTTCACGTCCAGCTATCGACAGAATCGAAAATATTCTGCTCTTGTAGCGCGAAATACGGCGCAGGGCCCAACGAGAACACCTGCCCCGTATGCCTGGGGATGCCTGGCGTACTTCCCGTCCTCAACCGCGAAGTCGTCGAAAGAGCGATAAAGACCGGGCTGGCCATGGAATGTGCGATAGCCTCTTACACAAAGTTCGACAGGAAAAATTACTTTTACCCCGATCTGCCGAAAGGCTATCAGATATCCCAATACGATCTGCCGATCGCAAGCAAAGGCAAAATAGAAATATCTGTCAACGGAGGGAAAAAACAGATCGGCCTGACCAGAATCCATATGGAGGAGGACGCGGGAAAACTTGTACATGGGGAAAACCTGGGCGATCCCGATTCAAGCTATGTGGACTTGAACAGGACGGGAGTTCCCCTGCTGGAGATCGTCTCGGAGCCTGATATCCGGTCGTCCGAAGAGGCGAAGCGCTATCTTTCGAAACTAAAAGCTATTCTTGAATACCTTGAAGTCTCCGATTGCAATATGGAGGAGGGGTCGTTTCGGTGCGACGCCAACGTGTCCATCCGGCCTGTGGGCCAGGAGGAGCTGGGTACCCGGACCGAGCTTAAGAACATGAACTCGTTTCGCTTTATCCAAAAGGCCATAGACTATGAGATCAACAGACAAACGCATGTTTTGGAGGATGGCGGAAAAGTTGTCCAGGAGACGCGGCTTTACGATTCGGCTAAAGACATAACCGTTTCGATGCGTAGTAAAGAGGAGGCCCACGACTACAGATATTTTCCTGAGCCTGACCTTGAGCCGGTGGTTATCGACGAGGGATGGATTGAAAGGGCGCGCAGTCAGCTTCCGGAATTGCCTGACGCGAGGATGGAAAGATTCGTCAGGCAATACGGCCTGTCTGAATATGACGCCGAGGTGCTTACTTCCGGCAGGCCGCTGGCCGATTATTTCGAGTCGGCCGTCAAAGGCGCCAAATCCGCCAAAACAGTCTCCAACTGGGTGATGGGAGAGGTTATGCGGGTGTTGAAAGAAAACAACATCTCTCCCGCCGACTGTCGGGTGAAGCCGGATATGTTGCGCTCGATGATAGGGCTTATAGACTCTGGCGCCATAAGCGGTAAGATCGCCAAAGCCGTTTTCGAGGAGATGACAAAAACCGGAGCCAGCCCTGAAACCATAGTCGAAGAAAAAGGGCTGACCCAGATTACAGACACCTCCGCTATCGAGACGGAAGTGGAGAAAACCATCAGCGCCAATCCAAAACAGGTTGAAGATTACAAGAACGGGAAGGTAAAACTTATCGGTTTTTTCGTGGGTCAGGTGATGAAGGCAACGTCGGGGAAAGCGAGCCCGGAAGTTGTGAACAAGATTTTAAAGGAAAAGCTTGAGAAGGCTTGATAGTCTTCCTTTTATACCCGCCTGTGAGTAAAGAACATCCTCCTGAACATTTGCTAAACGAGCTTTTACCTCCAGAAACCGGCAACGGAGATACGGGACGGGTCATAGCCAATTTCGGCCAGTCGGTAAAAATCGCGACAAAGCAGGGAGTGGTGAAATGGAAACCGCCCCACAGGGAAAGCTGGGTTGTAGGTGATATAATCCGGTTTGTCGATGGCCGCCCTAAAACGTCTCTTCCACGTCAAAACGAGCTTTCACGGATGAGCGGGCGTAAAGGAGCCAGCCAGGCGCTCGCCGCCAATATCGACTGGCTTGTGATAGTCACAGCCTGCGGTGAATCGTTTAAGCCAGGTCTTATCGATCGCTTTATCGTCGCATCCAGCCACGCTGGCATAAAGTCGATGATCGTATTAAATAAAATCGATCTTGAAAACGCGCCCGAATGCAAAACACAAGTGGGCGAATACAAAGCGTTAGGTTTTCCTGTGTATTACCTATCGGCGTTGACCGGCGAAGGTATCGACGTTTTCACAGAAGCCCTGAAAAATTCGATTTCATCGATGGCGGGGCACTCCGGCGTTGGCAAAACCTCGATCATCAATCTGCTCGCGCCAGGCTCGGAAAGGATGGTAGGGGAGATTCATAAGGAGACTCAAAGAGGCAGACACACGACGACGAATGCGTTGATGATAGCCCTTCCGTCGGGAGGCGCCATTATCGACTCCCCCGGCATTCGTATGTTTTCTCCGGCCGGTGTGGGCCGGAGCGAGGTGGCGGCGCATTTTCCCGGATTCAGAAAATGGCTTACCGGATGCAAGTTCCGCGACTGCCTTCATGTGACCGAGCCGGACTGCTCTATAAGAGACGCGGTCAACGACGGCTCCATCGACCCGGACAGGTATTCGAGCTATTTGCGTCTGCTCGAATCAATTTAAGAAAAGAGACAAAGCGTGGCGCTAATATCCGCCGCCACATATTTATCCGCTATCTTCACGTTTCCTGGTTAATGTATGTGAGCCTCTAAAAATTACTTTCGTCACAAAAATGCGTATATTTTAATTTCTCATTTTACATGGTATAAATATTATTATATCAGGTAGTTGAACTGCGGTTGTTGATAAATAGTGGGCTCGATTTACGTCTATGGGAGGTTTTTTTGTTTTTTTCGTAACGTAAATATAGTAAAAGACTACGTGGGAGTAGCGCTTGGGCGAATTTAGCCAGTAATTATAGTTTCTGATGGATTTTCCTGAATCTTATCCCGCGAAGTTTCATCTATCGCTGATAGGCAGTTGTTAATATGTCTGGATCAGTTGGGACAATGGGAGTTTGGCTCAATATGGGTTTAACTCGCATTTTATAGTTTTCTCCGGTGTTATAAGTTGTCATGGCAGTTTTTATGTGCAACGATATAGAAAAATTTCTATCAGTAACGGTCGAGATGTGGGGAAGCGCGCCGGAATGATCTGCATGAGAAGCTTTTTTCCGGACATAGATAACTATAAAATCCCACACCTTTTCACCGGCCATAACTTCCCACAAAAAAGGCGGCTATCGACCCGATGAGAAAAATTGGAGGCCACACGTCGCTAAAACCCAGGTCGGATATCGCCAGGTTCGCCGTTAAAGTTTTAATCGCTCTAGTGATCGGACTGATCGGTTTTGTAGTTTTTTTTTACGCGGCCCCCTTTCAATATTCTTTCAGCGCCTGGGCGCCAGAGCAACCTATCGCTTATTCCCACAAACTCCACGCTGGCGATCTGGAGATAAACTGCCAGTATTGCCATGCCTACGCCCGGCGATCGGAAATGGCTGGTGTGCCTTCGGTATCTAAATGTATGAACTGCCACAGCAACCTGACCCTCGATTCAAAAGAGATAGCCAAGCTTACCGAACATTATGACCAGGATAAACCGTTGGAATGGATACGGATTTACGACTTGCCCGACCTCGTCTGGTTCAACCACAAAAGGCACATCGCCAAAGAAATCGCCTGCCAGAAGTGCCATGGGCCGGTTCAGACTCTTGTAACGAACGCGCGTCTTGTGAAGCATAATATGAGTTTTTGCCTGAACTGCCACCAGGAAAACGGCGCTCCTACAGACTGCTTGACATGTCACATGTAGAAGGGAAAATATGGACAGACGAAATTTTCTGAAACTGGGAGGCGCGGTCGCCGCCTCTGGTGTGGCCGGAGCGTGCGGCCAGGTGGCGAAAAAAATTATTCCATACGTGGTTCCGCCCGACGACGGAGTTAACCCGGTGGATGGATGGTATTACGCGACCACCTGCAGGATGTGCGATGCGGGTTGCGGAATAATTGTGCGGACGGTGGAGGGACGCGCCAAAAAAGTTGAGGGCAACCCGAACCATCCGATAAACCGGGGCGGAGTTTGCGCCCGTGGCCAGGCCGCCGTTCAACAGCTTTACCATCCTGAAAGGATTCAAACTCCTTTGAAAAGGCGGGCTAACACTAAAGGAACCAATCAGTTTGAAAAAATATCGTGGGATGAGGCCCTCGCTATCCTTGCTGACAAAATGAAAAAAGCGAAAGGGAAAGGCTCTTTTGTGATGGCCTCTGACACGACAGATGTGACCGCCTCCATTTCGGCGCAAATACTGAAAAAGCTGGGATCCGAAGATTTTGTGGTTCCTAATTTAAAGGGGTTGCAGTCTCATCCAGACGCCTCCAAGGTTCTGCACAGCATGTCATCGGCGCAATATTACGACATGGCGCAGGCCTCTTTTGTTTTTCTTTTAGGCGCCGACGTTTTCGAGAATTCTGTTTCACCGGTGCATTACGGCTGGGCGTTCGGCCAGATGCGGCGCGGGAATCCCACCCATCGAGGAGTCCTGACATACGCAGGCCCCAGAATGTCAATGACGGCGGCCGTGGCCGACCGTTTTATCGCTGTGAAACAAGGAACCCTCGGCATACTCGCCCTGGGCGTCGCTCATGTTGTGCTTGACATGGTGGAGAAAGAGAGGCTTTTACGAACTATACCTCGGCCCACAATGGCCAGATGGTTTAAGGCCCTGGAGAATTACTCGCCGGAGGCGACTTCAAGAAGAACCGGCGTGCCGGAATGGGATATGAAGGAAGTCGCGAAAAAATTAATGACACACCGGTCGGCTGTGGTCATTCCAGGTGACGATGTTTCCTGCTATAGCAACGGCGTGGAGTCTTTAAAGGCGGTCGAGTTCCTTAATATGATAGTGCGCGAGCTAAACCGGGAGAAGGGTCATCTTATGATTCCCGACCTGCCCCACGACGAAGCGAACCTTTTTGGCCGAATGAAAGATTATCTGGGCGTGCCTGAAAAAGCGCGTCAGTTCCAGACAATGCGAAAAATTGTAAAAAAAGCGGCGGACGGAAAAATTGTTTTAGGGATGATAATGGACATCGATCCGGTTTTCTCGTCACCCCGGTTTCTGGATGTCGCAAAGGCGCTCGATAACGTCGATACGGTTGTCTACTTCGGTTGTTTTCTTAATGACACAACGCAATACGCCGACCTGATTCTTCCCGATCATCATTTCCTTGAGTCGTGGTCGGCCCAACTGCCAGACTACCCCCACGGCTATCCGATCTTTAACGCCCAGCAACCGGTTGTGCGCCCTTTATACGATACGATGTCCTCAGGGGAGGCGTTGCTTAAGGCGGCGAAACAGGCGCGTTTCAACATGAAAATGGATAACCAGGAAGAGATGATCGAAAAATTCATCACCGAGTTCCGCGCGGAGTGGCCGGAGGTTCCCCAAACCTTAAGCGATAGCCAGGCCTGGGAGTTTCTATTACCTTCCGGCGGGTGGTGGTCCACGCTAAGGGCTGTCGAGCCGGTCGAGGCGCCTAGCACCGATCATCTGTGGAATGTCTCCGACCAGCTCAAGGTGGACGATCCTGTATTTTCAGGCGAGCTTGAGCATGCTTTTTACCTGCATCCATACGAAACCGTTACGATAGCAGATGGCCGCCTGGCCAACCTTACATGGCTCCAGGAAATGGTCGAGCCGATAAACTCGTTAAGCTGGGGGTTCTGGGTGGAGATAAATAAGGCAAGGGCCAAAGAACTGGGCATAGTCCAGGGCGACATTCTTACCGTCACATCCAAATTCGGCTCCATTGAAGCCCCTGCGGCGCTATATCCCGGCATCGGGCCGGACACACTTGCGATGCCTTTTGGCTATGGTCATGTCTCTTTCGGGAAAGTACCCAGCGGACAAGGGGCGAACGTGCTGGCCCTGATAGGCGATCAGGGCGTGGGCAAAACGGGGGAGCCTGCGTGGCGTGGCGTAAAAGTGAAAATAGCGAAAACCGGTCGGCGCAAGAAAATGGTAAGAGAAGGGGATATGAAGGGAGAGTACGAAGGTGAAGTCTTTCAACTATAAGCGCCATAACGATTACAAATGGGTGATGGTCATAGACCTCGACCGTTGTAACGGCTGTGGCGCGTGTGTTATCGGGTGCCAGGCGGAGAACAACATCCCGGTAGTGGGCGAGAAGCTGGCGCTACAGAAAAGAACCATGTCGTGGCTCAGGATAGAGCGTTATTTCGACGGTGAATGGCCCAACCTGCGCGTAGCTTTTTTGCCGATGCCCTGCCAGCAATGCGACTCGGCGCCTTGTGAGCCGGTTTGTCCTGTGTTCGCGACTTACCAGAACCCGGAAGGCCTCAACGCCATGATCTATAACCGTTGCATCGGTACGCGGTTCTGCGGCAATAACTGTCCATACGGGGTACGCAAGTTCAACTGGTTCGATTACAAACTGGAGTCCCCTCTGGAGGAGCAACTTAATCCGGATGTGTCGGTGCGATCAAAAGGGGTCATGGAGAAGTGCACTTTCTGTATTCAGCGTATCAGAAGAGGAAAAGACACGGCCAAAGACGAAAACCGCAAGGTGCGTGATGGCGACATTATGCCGGCCTGCGCCCAGTCATGCCCGACGAATGCGATTATGTTCGGCAACGTCAACGATCCGCACAGCAAAGTGGCGGAAATGGCGGAAAGCAAACGGCGGCTCTTGCTTTTAGAAGAGCACGGGACGCATCCCTCTGTGATCTATCTCAAGGGTGGAATATAGAATGGACAGCGAAAAAGAGTCCGAAGAAGCCGCAAGCGGCGAAGCGTTCTCCAGCCTTGAAAGCATCCAGGCGGAGGCCGCAAAGCGCCATATCGTCGCCGGTCAGGATATCGACCTTACCATGCCGGAGCAATGGCTCAACCAGTATTCGCTGGCGCCGATGTTTTTCACAACCAGAGCTTACTTCATATTTACTATCGCTCTTTCGCTGGTCGTGGCTTCTGGTCTTACGGCCTGGATATACCAGATCATATATGGAATGGGTGTCACAGACCTTCGGCCTCCTGTTTTCTGGGGGATGTACATCGCCACATTCGTGTTCTGG
>UOGA01000104.1_pt1 | contig 9055 bp, 6 predicted proteins | sample 1989841 | NCBI WGS metagenome assembly UOGA01 (sample SAMEA4712198, study PRJEB27164) | hydrothermal vent metagenome | biome: marine basaltic hydrothermal vent biome; feature: marine hydrothermal vent; material: mineral | place: Pacific Ocean | collected 2011-06-14/2011-07-23 | depth 1691 m | reverse complement strand
TTTCTTCGATCTAACTTAGGTCTTGAATTATATCGAGGAGTAAATGAAAAAGAATTTGAAACAAAAAAACACCATAGCATCCTTCCCAATCGAAATGCCGACGAACTCAAAAAATTTAAAGCTATGGGTGAGATTGGTTACATGTCTGACAAGTTAAATAAATCTTTAAAGTTTATTGTTAACAATCCTGCTGATTATGCAACCAGGGTTATGCGTCGGTCTATCGCTTTTTGGACTGGTGACGCGTGGGTTGATACTATTTTCTGGTTCTATGGGCGTTTCGCTATACTAAAACATATTATATTTACGCTACCAACCCTGTTTGGCTTTTATGGTCTTTACCTTATGATTCGCAACAAGACAACTGGCGATTTTTTATTTTTATCCTTATTTATTATATACCCAGCTATTTACTACCTTACGCATACGCTCCCCCGCTTTCGCTTCCCAATTGAACCAGAGCTGATAGTACTTTCGGCTTTTGCCTTAACCCAATTATTTCAATCAAGAATTCAACCTCTTTTCAAGTCGAATAGCTGAGGACACCTATAGAAAATCCTTCATCCGTAAAGTGGCATAATCATTTATCCAAAACGAGGCTATAGCTTTATTTCCACGCAGACTAGTGTTGATTCGGCGTCAACAGGTGTGAGGTAGCTTTATCTTCGCGCCACCACAGCGTAATCCGTACAACTGTATAAAACGTTGTTGAGGATATCGACGTTGCTATTGTACGTGGCTACAAATTGCGACTCGACTCCATATCGGGCCGGGCCTTCAGGAATCCTTTTTAGTAACATTTCGTCCGGATACGGATTCAGATACTCTATCCTCACCTCGCTATAGCCGATCCTCTCCAGAAGAAACTGGACCGCCAACGGGTGTATAGGTTTGTCGTGGGTCATGTCGAGGTAAAACGGCCCGCAGAATGTCGTAAGGCATGTCGGGTTCACAGTCTCCGCCGCGATAATTCCGCCCGGTTTGAGCTTTTCCAACGCCAGCTTAAAAAACTCCGCTATAGACTCGTTCGGCAGATGCTCGATAAACTGAATCGCGGAGATACCGCCAAGCGAGCCGTCATCAAGGCGCTTTAAATGTTCCAGCGCGTCTCCATACGTTGCGTCCAGCCCTCTATCCTTGCACTCGTTTACCATCTCTTCATTTAAATCCACACCGCTCGTTTTTATCCCCGCCTCGTTAAGAAGCTCGATAAGCTCCCCGCGTCCGCAACCTGCGTCCAGAACCGGGTCCACCCCTTTAAACCAGTCCGTATATACGCGCATTTTGTTTTTGATCTCTTCCCTCGAACCACGATGAAGGTTTTCGAATAGAACATAATCGAACGAGTTGAGTTTTTCACGCTCCGCTAAAGCTATTTTGGCCGTCTCGTCGCCTGAAGGCGCCGCTTTGGAGATTTCGTCCAAAAGTTTCACCACGCGACGCTTGATAAATATCCCTTGTTTGTCAACGTCACGCAAAGATTCCGCCAACGCCTCCATACGTCCCGCAAGGGAGCCGATAGAGCTTTCAGCCGCGCCCAACCTGTCGATATTCTCGTCCACATCCTTTTCCAGCCTGCGCATACGTTGGGTCAATCCCGCCTGTTTGCCCCACATTTTCCGATATTCCTGGTTGGCTTTTTCAAACGCTTCGGTTACAGATTCCTGCTTGGCCAGATAATTTAAAAGTTCGGAGTTGAACTCCGCCTGTTTCGCCATGGAAATATTTACTGTGGGCTGGATAAATGACCTGTAAATCGATTTATATAAAGAGATCACCTTGCCCACAATTCCACCCCTTGGAGAAGTAGTGTCGACAGGCTTTGTAACGTCCCATTTTTCATGGAGGCTCACTGGAACCCCTCCCGCTATCGACCCGGTGTCGAGAAGAGAAATCTTTTCCTCACTGCCTTCGGTGGCTTCCACCCTCCATTTGGTGACGCTTTTTACCTCGCGATCGTCATAGAAACCTGCGGCCATTTTTTCATGGACACGTTTTTTCAACCTTTCGGACAGCTCTTCGCTGTTTATTTCGCTCTGCAAGTCCATCAGCCGGTTTTCGTCATTCCTGTCGGAGGTCACGGTATCAATATCCTCAAGTTATTTTTTCCATTATTTGATCTGGTATCCTTTGCGGCCGCATCCGATCATTCACGCAAGCCATCTCGGTTTTCCCGGTAACTATCAGCGCGCCGTCATTTTCCTTCGTTATTTTATAGGTAAATGTAAGCCTTGCTCCCCCACGGCTTTCAACGTCTGTGTCGACCACAAGTGTGTCACCATACTTCGATGGGGCTTTATACTCCACCTCGGCGCGTGTAACAGTAAACACCACTCCTTTTTCCATCCATTCGGCCGGATCGACGCCGCGCTCTTTAAAATGCTTCGTCCTCGCCCGCTCAAAAAAACGAAGATAGTTGGCGTAATACACCACGCCCCCGCAATCCGTATCTTCATAATATACTTCGATAACGGTTTTGGACATTTAATATTCCCTCTAGTTTATCAATAGTTTGCGATTCTGGCAAAACAGAGACCTCATACCCGCTACAAATCGGCGCCTTTCGCTTTCGCCTCGTTCCAGAATTTATCCATTTCCTCAAGGCTCACTTCATCCATGGAACGATCAGATTCGGCGATTTTATCTTCTACAAACATGAAGCGTTTCCTGAACTTTCCGATGGTTTTCGTCAGGGCGTCTTCCGGGTTCACCTCTATAAACCTCGCCACATTCACAAGCGCGAAAAGCAGATCGCCAAGCTCTTCCTCCATATGTTTTGCATCGCCTTCGGCCATAGCCTCGCGAAACTCGTGAAGCTCCTCGTCAACTTTGGCGAACGCTTCATCGGCCGTATCCCAGTCGAACCCGACAGACGACGCCTTTTTCTGCATTTTCATCGCCCGTATAAGCGAAGGCAACCCCCTGGGCGTTCCGTCCAGAGCGCTTGTCCGCGTTTCGTGAGATTTTTCGGTTTTCTTTATCTCCTCCCACTGTTTATACACCTCGTCCGGCGTTTTCGCGTCCGACTCCGCAAATACGTGCGGATGCCTCCGTATCAGCTTTTCATTAATACTGTTACACACGTCGTCGATGTTGAACTTTGCCTCCTCGTCCGCCATCTGCGCGTGGAAGACGACTTGTAACATCAGGTCGCCAAGCTCATCTTTAAGATGCGCCATGTCGCCGGAATCGATTGCGTCGATAACTTCGTAAGTCTCCTCGACAAGAAACGGCTTCAACGTCTCGTGATTCTGCTCGCGATCCCACGGACATCCGTTTTCAGAGCGAAGCCTCGCCATGATCTCTACTAGTTTGTCGAAAGGTTTTGCCATAGTCAGTTAAATAGCGTTGGTGTTCTATAAAAGAGAGGATTGTAGAAGTTATCGGAAGAAGGGTCAACCTCCGGCATACATTGTCATTGCGAACGCAGTGAAACGATCCCACACTACCCTGTCATTGCGAGGAGGTGGCTCGACCACGGCGAGTCAGCGACGCGGCAATCCCGTGAGGAAAAATAGGATAGGCTGAGACGGTTTTCGTTCTTCCATCGGGATTGCCACACTCCCTTCGGTCGTTCGCAATGACACTATGGCGAAGGGATCGCCACGCTTCCCTCGCGATGACACCTACCCTGCAACCAAGGCTTGGTATTGTCCTTTGTGCGATATTGAATTACCATACAAAGCTTCACCACAAAAAAGTTTAAGGTTTAAAAAAATGAAAAGCGACCGCATAAAAAAAGGAGTGGAGCGCGCGCCTAGCCGTTCCCTGTTATACGCCACAGGCGTCACTGAACACGCGATGAAAGGCCACTTCGTAGCCATATTCTCAAGCTTCTCGGATATCATCCCGGGGCATATAGGATTCCGCGACCTTGAACGCGCCATAGAAAAAGGTATCCATTCCGGTGGCGGTCAGGCGTTTCTCCAATCCGTTCCCGGCGTATGCGACGGCATCGCCATGGGGCATAAGGGGATGCATTATTCGTTGCCGACCCGCGACCTTATAGCCGACATGATCGAATGCGTTGTCGAGGCGCACGCTTTCGACGGCATGGTGATGCTCACCAACTGCGACAAGATAACACCCGGCATGATGATGGCTGCGGCGAGAGTGAACATACCGACCGTGATCGTCACCGCAGGGCCAATGATGGCGGGTGTATACAAGCAACAGCGCCGGTCGCTGGTGCGCGACACTTTCGAGGCGGTGGGGCAGATACAAGCGGGAGCGATATCGAAAAAGGAGCTTACCGCCGTAGAAAAGGAGGCGTGCCCCGGACCCGGCTCCTGCTCCGGCATGTATACGGCAAACACGATGGCGTGCGTGGCCGAAACAATGGGCATGAGCCTGCCCGGATGCGCGACAGCTTTGGCCGTGAGTGGTAAAAAGCGGAGGATCGCGTTCGAGTCCGGCTTCGCCGTAAACGAAGTTATCAAGAGAAATATCAGGCCGAGAGACATCATGACGGTCAAGGCATTCGAGAACGCTATCAGGATGGATCTCGCCCTTGGAGGATCGACAAACACGGCGCTGCATATTCCGGCCATAGCGCATGAAGCCCAAGTAAAGCTAAAACTCGACGCGTTCGACAAACTCGGACGGACAACTCCTCAGCTTTGCAGTATCCGTCCTGGCGGAGAGGATTTTATCGAAGACCTCGAATACGCGGGCGGCATACCGGCTGTAATGAAAGAGCTTAAAAAAGTGATGCATGATCTGCCGACTGTCATCGGCAAGTCTACCCACGCCATTTTGAAAGAGGCGAAAAACGCCAACCCTGAGGTTATACGCCCGGTCAAGTCGGCATACAAACCTGAGGGAAGCATGGCTGTGTTAAGCGGCAATCTTGCGCCGGACGGATGCGTGGTGAAACAATCCGCCGTGACACAGAAAATGATGAAGTTCAAAGGCAAAGCGGTCTGTTTTGACTCCGAGGAAAAAGCGATGGAGCGGATCATGGCAGGCAAAGTGAAACCGGGCGACGTTGTGATCGTCCGTTACGAAGGCCCTAAAGGCGGTCCCGGTATGCGAGAGATGCTCGCGCCGACATCCGCCATAGCCGGTATGGGTTTGCAAAACTCCGTGGCGCTTATCACAGACGGACGCTTCTCCGGCGGAACAAGAGGGCCGTGTATCGGACATGTATCGCCGGAAGCTATGGAAGGCGGCGTGATTGCGCTCGTGAAAAATGGCGACATCATCTCTATAGATATTCCGAAACGTAAGATAACGCTTAACGTTCCCAAAAAGGAATTGAAAGAGCGCGCCGCGAAATGGAGAAAGCCGAAACCGAAAATCAAGACAGGCTATCTCGTCCGCTACGCGCAGGTGGTTTCCAGCGCCGCGCATGGAGCCGTGTTAAGAGGGGATTTGGATAAGTAACGAATTCCTCCCCCTTGAGGGGGGAGGCGCAGGGGGGGATAGTAAAACGCCATCCCCCTTCATTAATTAGTCCGTGGAAGATTTATCGTGTGGCTATCAAAAAGAAACGATTGGCCATTGTCGAAATTCAACGTCTGGTTAATGCTCATGCTTCCTGAAAGGCTACCTGAACTGTATGTTCCTGTAAGAGGGTACCCCGTGAAAATGTCAAACGTGAAAGTTCCGTTTGAATGAAAGCCCTGGTAAATTATATTCTTGAATGGAGCGTACTCGTTACAAGACACATTACCGATATTCCCATCGTACATTGCGCCTGTCGTTGTGTAGTATGCTCCGGTCAATGTACCATTGGCATTCAGGGTAACCTCCCAGTCGATTTGAGATTCACATGTGGCGTTTCCCTGTTTTCCCCATGTTACCGACGCTTTGGAGACATGAGTACCCTTTCCACTGTAAGTTGCGGGGAAGTTCAGGTCACCGCCACTTGAAGACCCACCGCCGCCGGAATCACCACCGCTATCTCCGCCAGAGTCTTCACAGCTACTATTGACATCGCTCGATGTCGCCTCGTTTACAGGAATTGTACTGGCTTGAATCGAGGTGGTCTGACCTTCTCCCACGGAAACAGACTCTCCTGCGCTCGTGCCGAATCTTGCGTAGCCAGGCTTGAACATCAGAAGGTTCCAGTTTCCTTCGGGAGCGCTGAACTCACCGTTTGAATCCGCTTTGGCGATAAACGAATCCGCCCCTTCCCCTTCTCGTCCATTAGACCTTTTGCTATTAGTATCCGTAGAAGCGCCTATAACATATACATTCATTACGTCACTGGCTCCGGATAAGCTTTCTATGGCGATTCTACGCGCTCGAGTCGGGGCTGCGTTAGGTGCAAAGACTGAAAGAAAGCCACCGGTTGTAAACGTGGTATATTCGATATAAAAATCGGATTTAGCGATTTCTATGCATGTCTTCCAGATTCCATATGACAACTGTATCAAATTATCTCGCGTTTCCTGAGGGGCGTTCGGGGGGATTTCTTCTATATACTTATTGTATTCATCACCGCACTGTTTTCTTGCTTTAATGTTTTTATTGATACTATCGTTTAAAGACATGCCCCATGACACTGCTGTCAGTCCCAGCGTACAGACTCCAAGTATTACTATTGGCGCGACCGCCGTACTGATCTCATCGTTATTTATAAGTCTTGCGGGCTCTAAAGATGAGGACCGGCTCTGGATATTTTGCTCGTTTTGATATATCTGCTCGCCGACAGACTTGATTTCCTCTGACAATGGAAGCAGATAATCCGCGATTGTGCGATTTATTGAGTCAATAGATGTTGTGTCTGTTGGGCTTACCGTAGAAACCCAATCATCCATTGATTTATTAGCGCTCATTAATTCTTCGGCTTTGGAAAAATATGTTTCCACGTTTTTGTTTTGGGTTTCAAGATTGCTTTGCACGCTGGATCCGGACGAAGAGCCTCCACCGCCTCCAGAACAGTTGGCAAGCTGTAAAACAAAAATCAAGGAGATTAGGAAATTCAGTTTTGGGAAGGTAAATTTGCGCATTTTGTTATTACCTTTCACATTGCATGATAAGTGTATAGGCGACGCCTTCCAACACGTGACTAAGAGTCAGTGTCATCATATCTCCGACCACGTCCGCGGTTCCCGTCGCCGTCCGGCCCTCGGGTGGAATTGTCGTTTCAGGACAGGTCGTGCTTCCAACAGTCAAGGTAAGGTTATTTCCGCTGGATGTAAGCGTCCCGGACGCGGAACAGACCACCGTGGTTAACGTCCATGAAGAATCACTCAGCTCCCATACTCCATTGAATGTGGGTGCGGACTCACCATTCAAAACGGCGGAAATTGCTTTCCATGTTCCAATCCAGGAGCCGCCACTCGCGCTGGATTGAGCGTCATCACCATCTCCGCCACTGCAGGCAACCATGAAAAGGAGTAGGAATGCGATTATTGTAGATTGGACGAACCGGTTTGCGCGAACTTTACGCCTGACCCTCATTTTGACCCCCCTCTGATTATGCGAAAAACTCAAAAGCTTCTGTTTGCCAAAAATGTATAATTCCCCTGATAACTCTTAATATAACGCTTGATTTTATAAAAAAATACCCCCCCAAAAGTGGGGCATTTTAGAGCAATTGTTACAATTTACTTTGTATCAGATTAATTATCAAATGGTTAAAGATGCTATATGCTCTTGTTTTTTTGAGAATAATAATTTTCAATCAGGGGTGCGGAGCTGAAAAGGATTTGGGTAAACAGTTCCTAGTCCCCCAATTAGCCTTTCCTCACGCTTCTATGGCAAAATAACTAAATGCGTAAAAAAGAGGAAATAAAGGTCGCCAAAACTGCCGGGTTCTGTTGGGGAGTGAAACGGGCGATAGATCTGACGCTGGAGACCGCAAACTCTACCAACGGTCCGGTATATACTCATGGTCCGCTCATACATAATCCGCAGGTAATAGAGATGCTGGAAGGAAAAGAGGTGTATGCGATAAAGGAAGCCTCCGACCTCGACAACGGCAAGGTGATCATACGCACCCATGGCATTGCGCCCGATGTGCGGCAAGAGATCAAGTCGCGCGATCTTTCCATAACAGACGCTACCTGCCCGCTTGTGGCGAAGGTTCAGGGAATAATCAAAAAATACGCCAACCGGGGATATACCACAATTATCATCGGCGACGAAGGTCACGCCGAGGTAGTAGGGCTTACAGGTTTTACGCAAGGCCGTTGCCACGTCGTCAAATCGATTGAGGAAATAGATGCGCTCCCACCGATGGATAACGTATGCGTAGTCGCGCAGACGACATGCGACACTCTCAAGTATAAGGGGCTGGAGGAGGCCATTGTGGCCAAATACCCGGACGCTGTAGTTAACAACACGATATGCGACGCCACAGTGGAGCGACAGGAAGAAGTTTTGGAGCTTGCAAACGAAGTGGACGCCATGGTGGTGGTCGGCGGGAAAAACAGCTCCAACACGCGCCGACTGGCGTCGCTGGCCGAACAAACAGGCGCCACAGTTTTCCTTATCGAGACCGATGAGGAGATCGACCTGGATGAAATGGCGCGGTTCGAGCGTATCGGCCTGACTGCGGGCGCTTCCACACCGGCATGGATGATACAGCGAGTTCACGAGCGGCTCAGGAAGACCAGCTCAAGGCCGGCGCCCTCATTCGTCCGAACCTTAAGGAGCTTTATTGAGGCCATTGTGTTAAGCAACCTTGGTGTCGCCATCGGCGCGGGGTTTATGGTCCTGGCCAATTCTATTTTGACGGGGATAGCGTTTTCCTGGTCGGCTTCGTACATCGCAGGCGCATATCTTTTTTCCATGCACGTTCTCAACAGGCTGAACGATATTAAAACTTTCAAACATAATGAGCCGGAAAAGATCAGGTTCTACCTTAAGCATCGCAGCTTGATGACAGCGGCGGCCCTGATCGCGGCCGGGATAGCGTTGGGGCTGGCTTTGTCTATCGGAATTTCCACTACGCTAGTACTTGTGGGCGCTGTTATCGTCGGCCTTATGTACACCGTAAAGTGGTTTCCGAAAAGTAAATTTGTGCGTTTTCACAGGCTAAAGGATATACCGGCGTCGAAGGATATATTCGTTGGCGTCGCATGGGCGGTTGTCACCGCTATAG
>UOGA01000171.1_pt1 | contig 9117 bp, 8 predicted proteins | sample 1989841 | NCBI WGS metagenome assembly UOGA01 (sample SAMEA4712198, study PRJEB27164) | hydrothermal vent metagenome | biome: marine basaltic hydrothermal vent biome; feature: marine hydrothermal vent; material: mineral | place: Pacific Ocean | collected 2011-06-14/2011-07-23 | depth 1691 m | reverse complement strand
CCTGTGACCAGAGCTTTCATATGTCCGAGTAAAAAGAGTAATCAAAGCGATGCGAATATATCAATCTGGTTTCCATCCGGGTCTTGAACGGAAGAATAGCGCTGGCCCCAAAATGCGTCCCATGGAGCTTTTACGCTCTTGAATCCAGCCTCTGTAACCTTCGAAAATAATTCATCCACGCTCGCTGGCGCTTCTTGTTTAAAGCACAAAACGATCCCGCTTCCGACAGGCTCTACCCAGTCCGGATTGATTTTCTTTATCAAGGAAGCGGAATCGAGCATGATTCTAACCCCGCTTGGCGTCGTTCCCTCTAAATGATCGGGACCGCCGGTTTCTTTTAAACTGACGCCGAGAATCTCATAAAACTTGATCGCTTGTTCTATGTTTTTGCTTACGATTCCAATAGCGTCCAAGCTCATTTCATTCTCCTTATTTACACATTGCGCTGGATAGTGGCGGCGCGGCTTTTTCCCGTCGAAATTATCGAAGCGCGGACGCCCATAAGCTCCTCCACCCTGTCGATATAATTTTTCGCTTTTTCCGGCAGTTCGTCAAAGTTCGAAAGCCCGGCTGTTTTAGACATCCAGCCCGGCTGTGTCTCGTATACAGGCTTGCACCGCGCCAGAACCTCAGCGTCCTCCGGCATGGTGTCGATTCTCTCCCCGTCTACTTCATATCCTGTACAGATTTTTATCTTCTCAAAATCATCCAGCACATCAAGCTTGGTAAGCGCGACGCTTGTAAGGCCGTTGACCTGCGCTGAATATCGCCCTACCACGATGTCGAGCCACCCGCATCTGCGCGGACGCCCTGTCGTGGCTCCGAACTCGCCTCCATCTTTGCGAAGTTTCTCCCCGATATCGTCGAAAAGCTCGGTTGGAAACGGCCCCTCCCCTACCCTGGTGGTATACGCCTTCATGATGCCAAGTGTTTCTGTTATAGAGCTTGGTGGAATGCCGAGCCCAACGCAGACACCTCCCGCTGTGGACGAAGACGATGTCACAAACGGATATGTGCCGTGGTCGAGATCGAGCATGGTGCCTTGCGCGCCTTCAGCCAAAATACGTTTTCCACTGGCGTTAGCATTGCGTAAAATTTCTCCGCAATCGGCTATGTATCCTTTAAGTCTATCGGCATAACCCATATATTCTTCGTATATCTCCTCTGCGTTCACAACCTTTTCGCCGTATAACGTTTCGAAAAGAATATTTTTCTGCTCCAATGCGCGGTTGAGCTTCCGCATGAAATCGTCCGGATTTAAAAAATCACCCACGCGCAGACCGAGCCTTGACGCCTTGTCGGAATACGCGGGGCCGATGCCACGTCCTGTGGTGCCGATCTTTACGCCCTTCGATCTACTCTCGGAAGCCTTGTCCAGCATTTTGTGATACGGCATGATAAGGTGCGCCCGTGACGAAATAAACAGAGCGCCATCCATGTTGTGACCACGGCTCTCAAGCTCGTCGATTTCCGATATCAATGCGCTTGGGTCGATAACAACACCGTTACCGATCATGCATTTTTTACCTTCATGAAGAGCGCCGGAAGGAATGAGATGCAATATATATTCTTCCGACCCCACCACCACCGTATGCCCTGCGTTGGCGCCTCCCTGGTATCGTGCGACGATATCGACCTTGTCGGTGAGCATATCGACAATCTTTCCTTTGCCTTCATCACCCCACTGCACTCCCACGACAATAGAAACGCTCATAACCGCACCAGCTTTATTTTGATGATATTCTCGATTTTCTCCATATCGCTAATATCTTCCGTCGTCGGGACACTGTCAATACTCACGATGGAAGTGGCCCTGCCGCCCATTTCGGTTCTGGAAAGGTAGAACGCCGCAATATTAATACCCTTCTCTCCGAGGCTGGACCCTATGGCCCCAATGACTCCCGGCTTATCGTTGTTTTTGCACACAAGCATTGTTCCGTCAAGCTGGGCCTCCAGCAGAAAATCGTTGAACTTCACGAGCCTCGGTTCGGCTCCTATAAATACCGCGCCTTCAACGTAATAGTCCATCTTGTCGGTGACAAGCCGCAACCCTATGAGCGCCGAGAAGTTCCTTTTTACCGAGCTTGTTGTGGTGGAAACAACTATGCCGCGCGACTCGGCAAGGTATGGAGCGTTTACAAAGTTTACCGACTCGCCTACATAAACTTCCAGTATGCCCTTGATGATCGACTGCGTGATCGGGCGCTGGTCAAGCTCGCTCAACTCGCCCATATATGTGATCTCCACACTTTTTACGCCCCCCTCCATTACCTGAGCGAGGAAAGAGCCCATCTTCTCACCCAAGACAAGGTATGGCTTCACCAATGCAAGCTCCTCCGGGTCTATAGACGGCACGTTTACCGCGTTTCTTATAAGACCGGTGGTAAAAAAGTCCACCATCTGTTCCGCAACCGCTATCGCCACATTCTCCTGCGCTTCGCTGGTGGAGGCGCCAAGATGCGGAGTCATGATAACCTCATCCAGTTCAAGCAACGGACTGTTTTCTCCCAAAGGCTCGTTTTCAAACACGTCGAGAGCCGCTCCGGCCACTATTCCTTCTTTCACCGCCACCGCCAGGGCGTCCTCGTCTATGATCCCCCCCCTGGCGCAGTTGATTATACGCACACCCTTTTTCATTTTGGAAAAAGCTTCCTTGCCAATCAGATGTTTGGTTTCGGGAGTCATAGGAGTGTGGATAGAAATATAATCGGCGCGAGCGTATAGCTCATCCAGCGACACAAGCTCCACCCCCATATTCTCCGCCGCCTCGTCCGATATAAACGGGTCGTATGCGATAACCTTCATCTCAAGCCCACGGGCGCGTTTGACCACTATCGAGCCGATCCTGCCGATTCCGACCACGGCAAGTGTTTTGTTATAATGCTCGCTCCCCATAAACTTGCTTTTTTCCCATTTCCCGGATTTCACCGACGCTGTGGCCTGCGGAATCTTGCGGGAAAGCGCCATCATCATGGCGATGGCGTGTTCTGCGGTGGTGGTCGTGTTGCCGCCCGGAGTGTTCATGACAACAACCCCCTTTGCGGAGGCCGCCGCCCTGTCTACATTGTCCACCCCGATACCGGCTCGGCCAACGGCCTTAAGCCTGGTCGCCGCTCTGATTACGTCCGCTGTTACTTTTGTGGCCGACCTTATGATTAGCCCGTCGTATTCCGGGATTACTTTGATCAGCTCATCAGGCGTCATTCCCGTTTTAACGTCAACTTCTATACCGGGTGTATTACGGAGTATTTCGACGCCATTTTCCGAAAGCTTGTCTGAAACCAGGATTTTTGCGCTCATAACCCCATCACCCCTTGTATCGGTCATTTAGAACCGCTTGCGCCGCGCCAACACCCTTGCCAAGCTCCACGTTGTGACCATGTTTCGACAACGCCATCTCTATGGCGCCCAGCGCTATTATGATATCGAACGAATCGAAATATCCAAGGTGCGCGATGCGGACGATTTTGCCTTTTAAATGATCCTGCCCGCCAGCGAATGTCACACCATAGTTATCACGCAAATCTTTTACCAGCGCCGCGCCATCGATGCCATCGGGAACAAAAAGCCCGGTGGCCGAGTTTGCCGGAGCAACAGGAGATAAAGGAGCAAGCCCGAGCGCCGCACATCCCGCACGCGCAGCTTTTGCCAATATGTCATGACGTTGGTACACGTTATCAAGCCCTTCCTCGAACATCATCTCCAATACTTTGCGCAATCCATGTATTAAACTTACAGCTGGAGTGTACGCCGATGTGTCTTTGGCGACGTTCTTTTTTTCTTTTGCAAGGTCGAAGTAGAACCTCGGCAACCTGGCGGTTTCGTTTCGTTTCCACGCCTTGTCCGAAAGGGCGACGAAAGCAAGCCCCGGCGGAAGCATCATAGCTTTCTGCGAACCGGTGAGAAGAACGTCGATACCCCAGTCATCCATCGGCATGTCGATAACACCGACGGCTGTAATGCCGTCTACTATCAGCAGGCGGTCGGTATCTTTTGTCAGCGCCGCAAGCTCCCGTATCGGGTGTTCTGTGGTAGTGGAAGTTTCGGAGCCTTGTGTCAGGATCGCGCTTATATCAGGGTTTTTCTCAATGGCTTCCTTTACGGCCTCCACCGCCACAGGCTGCCCCCATTCAACCTTGATCCATTCCACATTCAGGCCATAGGTTTTAGCTATCAGGCCCCAACGTTCACCGAACTTGCCGCCGTTTACAGCCAGCACGGTCTCACCTGGTGAAAAAAGATTCGTTATTGAAGATTCCATGGCCCCTGTCCCGGACGACGCCAGTGTTATGACAGTGTTCTCTGTTTTAAAAAGTTTTTTAAGCCCATCGGCGCATTCTGCGAATACTGCGGAAAATTGCGGTGTGCGATGGTGCATTATCGGCCGCGCCATTTCCAAAAGAACATCTTCCGGCACAGGTGTCGGCCCGGGGGAAATAAGGTATCGTTTTTTCATCAGTCTCTCCACTATAAATTTGGCCGTTCGTTATCAGACGTAAATATCGCCTTAAACGGCTTTTGATTTTTTCGAAAAAGGCAACCCGCCGATTATAACGGTGTCGCTAATCGATTTCCACTACAACCGTTCCGGCGATCTTATCGTGGAAGGTCTGGTGTCTTGAATCTATGAGGGCAAGAAGAAAACCGATGTAAAGAAAAAAAGCGCTGACAAAGTAACCTATATACCGGATAAAGGCCTTTATATACGACACTTCAGAGCCATCCTGCGCGATGACTTTGATACCCACAAGTCTTTTCCCTATGGTCATCCCGCCAGACCCTATCATGATCGTGAAATATCCCACAGACGCTATTGTATTAAAAGCGATTACAAGCCAAATTATTACATCAAGCTTTTCCAGTATGTTGATTGGGTCCAGCACATCCATTTGTGAACCCGATATTTTTATCGCCAGAACAATGATGACAAATGTGACCACAAACAGAAGCAGGCTATCGAGAGTATATGCCGTAAACCTGCGGGAGAATGAGGCGTATTTTATCTCATCGACGACAATGGGCTTTTCAGGAATATCAGGCGGAACTGTGGAGCTTTCGTTATTTTCAGCAAGAGTTTGTGGGAAATCGTCCACCGGTCAGCGTTCAGTTAAAATCGATATCGTCATCGCCAATTTGTAGATCGAGATCATCGTCTGAAAATACCGTCTTGTTTTTGGGGTCTTCTTCAGATTTATCCAGATCATCCAGTGAAAGCTGAATTTCCTCCTCCGCATCGCCAGGCTCAGATATAGTATCCAGATTCAGGTCAAGCCCGTCTATTTGATCTCCATCTATAGAAAGATCCAGGTCTTCCGCGTCAATTGACAAGTCGGCGCCGCCCGGCTCGTTGTCATCATCAAAACCGTCAAGCGAAACGTCCAGCTCCGAATCCGTATCAAGAGTGTCTATGCTTATAATATCATCGCTGGAGGCGGCTATGGGGGCTCCTTCCTCGACAACATCAGAATTTTCCTGCGGCTCCGCAACGGTAAGCTCAGGCACAGCGCTTTCATCTATTGATGGAAGGTCTGTTATCCCCAGTTGGGTTTCGGTGTCAAAATCGTCACCGATGTCGAGCGAGAACTCATCGCTTGAAGCTGTCGCGCTTAATTCGTCATCATCAATCTCAATTCCGGAAATAGTAGTATCAAGGCTTATTTCATCAACGGTATCGGTGGCGACCTCCGCCTTTTCCTCAGCGACTTCATCAAGGCTTTCATCAAGGTTAAATGTTAAACCTTCAACTGTCGCCTCTTCAGCGCTTTCCGCAACTTCGGCAACTCCAATATCTTCTTCGACACCCTCGATATTCAATTCTATACTTTCTTCAGAAAGCGCCTCTGCCGCAACCTCCTCAACATCCGCCGCGCTCTCCTCCTCGATATCCGGTATTTCTAAGGAAAATGTTTCCTCTTCAACGACATCCACTTCGGCTTTTTCTTCAAATTCAACAGGAATGTCAGGAATTTCAGCGGTTTCATCGATCGCCGCGTCATCAGGCAATACAACCACCTCCAGATCATCCTCCACTGCTGTCGCCGTCTCTTCAACGCTCACGGCGCTTTCAGTTGAATCACCTGCGACTTTGAAATCGTCAGAGTCGAAGTTTGCCGAGCCCGTACCAATAGCGACAGGCTCCCGTGCGCCGCTTTCCAGGAAAGCGAGAACGCCAATGGGGATAGGCTCCAGAAAGTCTATACCGACTTGAGATTTATGGGCTGTAAGATCTTTGGAACATTTACGGCAGCTATCGAGATAGTCGAAACTGACATAATTACATTGAGGGCACTTCATTTACCCCTCCTATAATTTCGAACAAGTGTCATCATATTTATAGGTAATTATCATATAAATAAATAAAACCGTCAATGCGCAATCGATTTGTATTTTACCATCAATTTCACTTTTTGTATTCACTTGATACGCCCATGCCACTATTGCTCCGCTTCCCGGGGAGAGGCGCCTAAAGCTTTTCGTAGCGCACCCTTATATTGCCAAGGTCAGAGCCTTTATGCTCGAAATAATCGTATACCTGAACCTTGAAATCGCCTTCAGCGGTTTGCAAGCCGTAAACAGCTCCGTTAGGGTGGATATTATGCTTGCCGTCGATGTTGTATCGATACCATTTGGGCGTACGGAACACCGCCCCGTACTCGTCCATGAAATATGCTATTGAATCGCTCGGATTGTCGATTGTTTTCCATTTTGCGCCGTATTTGTTGGAGCCTATCACTCCCGCAGATCCCGGTCCGCTCACACTGCTGTTCACATACAGCTTGTCCCCGCCATGCTTTATATCCCAGCCAATATCACTTGGCTCAATTACGCCGCCAGTCTTGAAGCTAAAACTCTCTCCAGGACGAATGACAGCCATTTTATCCTCACCAAGCTTCGAGTCCTTCTCCCGCTGATACGCAAACTGGATAGAGATCGTCTCTCCATTTTTATCCACCTCTTTCACACGCATTTTGGCAAACCCCACACCATCGGCGCAACGGACTTTCCATCCTTTTCCTACAGGCGCTTTCCACTCCCCTTCCCGTTCGATACGCCATCCAAATATCGCAGGCTCGATTCCTTCCGGCGCAAGCTTTGCGTCATCGGGAATAGATTTAACCGCGTCGAATTTTTGTTTCCAGTTATAATCGGTAAGCGTTACGAACTCTTCACGTGACACGTCTACAGGTGGGTCTATACAAGCGCCGACAACTCCGCCAGGGCCGGCAGGGCCGCTGTTAATACATATAAACGAACGTTTGAACGCAATATGCCACGATTTATCGTTTTTAGCCTCGTTATCAGACAAGCCAAGCTTATCTCCAGTGACAAGGTTGAAATATTCAAACGATTCGCCTTTCGTATTCCCGCCGGCGACCATGCCTTCCGGCGCAATAATGGTGATCTCTTTTACCGACATATTTAACAATACTCCTTAAGTAAAGATATCAAATGATTACACGATATCAGAATGTGCGGGGTTAATACTTGCTATGGATAAGAAGGCGGCGTATCAGCTTGAAATTCACTGATATTATTAAAAGTACCGATAATCCCAATAATACAACAGTTCCAAATATGCCGATCTATTTTTAATTGTTCCCTACTAACCCTTTCTATTTATAGAGGCCCAACAGCGTCAAAAGTTCCAAAAACGACAATAACGATAAATATTCCTTGAACAATTCCTTTATATCGCTGGATAGCGCCCCCTCCATTTCACCTTCCATGCTCTGTCTGATGCGCTACCGATAAGGGAAGGATCATGGACTACCCATCGGCTCTCGGTTATAATTTACAAGAATTTGTATGAACATGGTCAGCGATACGCAGGCTATAATCTACTACCGCCAATCGATATTAAGGAGTATTGATCGTGAACGAGAAATTTACAGGGACAGACCGCGTGGTCTTTCGATCATTGAAAAACGGAATAAAAATGGTTACCGGTCAGTCCAATAAAGCGGTTTATGGTGACGGTGAATCAAAAACGCTCACCTACGAAAAAGACAGGTCGCAATTCATGCTTGTCCTGCAGTCGGATATCGCCGGACGCGATACACGCTGGACGACCGATTCCGGGTTTACCGAATTTGAAGAATATGTGGAGAGCGTCAAAAAGCGAATGGTTGATGAAGAATAAAGAATTGTCATCGCTACCTCCTTCGAATGACGGTCCGCCTTATTATTCGCCTAAATAAGTTGAGGCGTCATTGTTATCATCGTTACCGTATATTTCGATATAATCGACTTCAACGACGCTCCCGTTCCATGTCCGTAACCCTATGCCGCCTGTTGGAAGCAAGCTTGCTATTGAATCGAGCGCCACAACTCCGATAAGCGCGGGAGCCCCTCCAGATATTTCTTCACGGTCGAGATAGATTTTTGCCGTATCGCGATACACATAAACGTAAACGGTGCGCCAGTCTCCAGGCCAATCCGCATTGCTCCACTGCCAGCCTGGAATCAATGTGTCGTTTGCCTTGTTTTCCGGACAGAAAAAAGGATAGGTGTCTGGCGACGCTTGCGCCGTAAACAACCCGCACCCCGCGCCGCAAAGCTCGCTTCCGTTCTCCACCCTGCGCGTAAACAACATTCCGGATCCGTCGGAGCCTGGTATCATCGTAAAAAAGTCGCACGGCAAAAGATATCCCATGCCAGAATCGTATTGCCATGTGTAACCTGTCAGGCTCCCGAAATCTATCAGGTATGGATCATCTTCATTTGAATATGACGAGCGGAAATAGACGCCGAACCCGTTGCCCGCAACAAGCCGCGCCCTCAATTTGATAAAATAGTTCTGATATCCGTCTGGGTCTGGAGCTACATCGACACCCTTACGCTTCTCACAACCCGGTATGGTTGAGCACGCCGCATAGTCACACACTGTTGAGTCCGATGAAACACTCCATGCAAGGCAGGAGCCTGCGCTCAACATTAATCTGGCTTCATCCACACCGCCTATTTTTAAAACGCTTGCCGCTCCGCCCGGCTCCGATGAATGTGTGAAAACATTATTTATGTCACCGCTTACCGCATCGGCTACAGTCGTAAAGGGAGTCATAAACCCGCTGGCGTTTGCGGGAGCGCCGATCTGGTATCGCTCATCGAAAGAGAGTA
>UOGA01000257.1_pt1 | contig 9201 bp, 5 predicted proteins | sample 1989841 | NCBI WGS metagenome assembly UOGA01 (sample SAMEA4712198, study PRJEB27164) | hydrothermal vent metagenome | biome: marine basaltic hydrothermal vent biome; feature: marine hydrothermal vent; material: mineral | place: Pacific Ocean | collected 2011-06-14/2011-07-23 | depth 1691 m | reverse complement strand
GGCCCATCCTCACCGACAGTGATACCGCCATGAGAGGCCACTATCTTCACATTCATCTTCGATAGACATACCGACTGCCGTACCTGATCCCATGCTCTTCCGGACGCGAAAACCGCGAACGTGGAAGCGAACGGGATTTTACCGACAGCGGCTAAACCGGCGGCGGTCGAAATCATGTCCTGCTCTGCGATCCCCATGTTAAAAAACCGGTCTGGATATTTCTTCGCGAACTTCGAGGTGCGCGTGGAGCCGGACAGGTCGGCGTCGAGGACTACTATGGAGCGGTTTTGCGAGCCAAGCTCGACAAGAATTTCGCCGTATGCGTCCCTTAACGATTTTTTATCAGATGTCATCGCAGTTTATTATTAACCATTTGAGTCCCAATCAGACAGGGTTTAACTCTTTTTTAGCCATCTCAAGCTCTTCTGCCGTAGGGGCGGCCCCGTGATAGCTCGCTTTATTTTCCATAAACGACACGCCTTTGCCTTTTACCGTATGGGCCCATATGAGCGAGGGCTTGCCTTTGACCGCCACGGCTTTATCTATGGCGCCAAGTAGCGCCGACATATCGTGTCCGTCGATCTCTATGACTTCCCATCCAAAAGCCCTCCATTTGTCGCCGATAGGCTCTATGCCCATCACGTCCTTGACGAACCCGTCAATCTGCAGACCGTTGTTGTCTAAAATAGCGACCAGATTGTCCAGCTTGTAATGAGCGGATGTCATCGCCGCTTCCCAAACCTGCCCCTCCTGCGTTTCGCCATCCCCCATAAGACAGAAAATTACGCTTTTACTCTGGTCGAGCTTTAACCCCAACGCCATTCCGTTGGCTATCGAAAGCCCCTGCCCAAGCGATCCGGTGGTGACCTCCACACCCGGCGTCGAAGGGCTGTATGGATGGCCGGAGAGCATCGCGCCAAGCTTTCTAAGGGAGGCCAGCTCGCTTTTATCGAAATAACCGCATCGCGCCAATGTCACGTAGAGGGCCGGGGCGCCATGCCCTTTGCTTAATACGAACCTGTCTCTTTCAGCGCCGTTTTCCAGCCCTGGTTTATGATTCATTTTGGAAAAATATAGCGCGGTCAAAATATCAATCGCTGATAAAGACCCGCCTGTGTGGCCCGATCCGGCTGTATGGAGCATTTCGAGTATGTCAACGCGAAGTTCGTTGGCTATTTTCGCAAGCTCTTCACAGTTTTCGATACGTTTCATTAACTTCTTTCAATTAAACCACGCTCGTTCCGCCTTTCGCCAAACCCCGAAGGGAAATGATTGAAAAGCATGAGGCAAGCGAACCAGACTTTCAAGCCTACGGGATTTTGTCAAGCCTCGGCAAAAGTCTATTCAACGGAATCGACCTTGAGAATCTCAATCTAACATCAAATTAAATCTGTTGCAAAGACATTTTATTCCATATGTCCCGCAATTGACATAGGTTCCGTAACCTATTATAATCAAGGCCGTTAGTGGTGGATAAATCTCTTTCTCCGGGAGTCTTGTGAATATGGCTCTATATGAGGGCGCTTTTCGTCCGGGCGGGAATGATCTTGCGGACGAAACTGGCATCAGTCTGGATCATCCAGACATATCCGTCCAGTCGAGCGCGAACAATCAGCCGGGAGCCGAAAAAGCCAGGTTGAGGCAGATAGCGTCTACAATAGCAATTTCGAGCGTTTCAGGCGGCTCCGGCAAATCGATAACCGCCGTCAATCTGGCCGCGACTCTGGCTCTGACCGGCAAACATGCGATTCTGGTCGATCTGGCTTTCGGCTCCCGTCCGTTGAGAAACCTTCTGGGAATGGGTAAAGCCGGGCACACCATAAAAGATTATTTATCCGGAAAAATTAAAACGCTTAAAAAGGCGGTAAGAAAAACTCCTTTTTACAATCTTTCACTTGTTGAAAGCGGGATCGATTTTTTCAATTTCACCGACAAATCGCTTCGGCTTAAAAAAAACCTGATTAAAAAATTCTCACGGCTTGGAGCCGATTATGTGATTTTTGATCTGGGCCTTATTTCAGACCACGTGAAACTCGATTACTTCCTTAACGCCGATATCCCGCTGGTATTGACCGAGCCGGATGAAACGTCAACCGCCTCACTTAAACGCCTTATGCTAAACCTGGCCGCAAGGGCGGTCGAAACCGGTTTTCGCAAAACACCGCTGGTAAAAAAAGAAGCGGCCTTGCTAAAAGTGAATAACGAATGGAACGGATCGACCTTTATAGACGAAGTAAGAAAACAGATCGCTTCAAATCCCGCTCTTGTCAAAAAACTTGCCAAGCTTACCAACCGGCCACTGGCTCATATTCTTGTCAACAGGGTAAAGACCGGTAACCACCTGAAATTCGGCCCCGATATCAAAAAAACGCTTCAGAGCGTCACAGGGATGGAGATTGTATATCTTGGTTTTATCCCTGAAGACGCGCTTCTTGCGAGCATGTCGCTTAACAAAAGCCCGGTAGCCTATCTCGACCCTTCATCGACGGCTCATGAAATTTTCAGGAATATCGCTTCAAGGGCGACAGGCCTTGACGAGATCGTGATTAATAAAAAAGCTCTTGATAAACAAAGCCGTCGGCTCGAAATGGAAAAGGGCGATGCTATTAGCAAAATGGAGGTCGAGCTTGAGTCCGCTCGCGGCCAAAAAGAGATATTGATGACAAAAGAGCTGGAGGAATTGAGGGCAAAGCGCCGCGAAGCCATAAAAGGAGAGCTAAAAAAATATCATCACCAGCTTGAAGCGGAGCTGGAAGGGAAGCTTCAGGAGGATTATAACCGCGCAAGAGGCTTGATGAAAACAGAGCTGGACAGGGAGCGCGAAGATACAACACGCAGGCTGGGCAAGGAAGCGGCGGATTTCGAAAGCGAGAGGGCGCGCCAGGTGGAGGAGTCGGTCCGGCGTATAGAGCGGACGAAGCTCGAAAGCCTCGAAGACGAAATCGTATCCCGCCGCCAGAAACGATTCCAGGATATTGAAGATGAGATGGAGTCTGTAAAAGAGCGCCATTTGTGGAAACTCGACGGTGAAAGTGAGAAAGCCCGCGCTCTGGCTACAGAATCGCTGGCCCGTGAGGAGCGGGCGCAACGGGCGCAAATGGAAAAAACTTTCGCGAAAGAGAACAAACTTCGCCAGAAGGAGATACGGGCCAATTCGGCGAAGGAAGTTGAAAGCATCAAGGAGCTGGTGTGGAAAGAGCTTGAAAGGGATCGCGAGAAAAAAATAGAGGAGAACAGCCGGGAAACGGAGAGGATACGCGAAGCTGAAAACGAGCTTTTACGCGCCGAGATAGAGAGAGCCAGGGGGAAATTAAAAAGCGACGCCATCGCCGAAGCTGAGACTTTGCGAAAAAACCTTGTCGATGAAGCGCACCGGGAAATAATGAGGCTTACTTCCAGTTTCGATACTGAATATGTCCGGCACGGCGAGCGCCTGCGCTCGGTTTTGAATAAAAAGATAGCTCTTGAGCATGAGGTACTGGCGAACCGGATGAATAATGAAATAGACAAGTCCCGGCAGTCCAAAACCTGCGAGCTGATTCAGGAGCTGGCCGATGACAGAGGCAAAAGGATGGCCGAGTTCGAGCGCGAGCTTATGTTAGAGCAGAAAAACGCCAGGGACAAAGCCAAAGCCGATCTGCGCGGCGAGATGGAGAGGAAAAAAACTTCAATAAAAAAGAGTATTCACGATTTTAACCAGAAAGCCACGCGGAAAATCAAACTCGACAGAGATAACAGCATTTATGAAGCTGAAAAGAAAGTCCTGGAGCTAAAATCAAGAAAATTCGAGGAGGTCAAAAAAGACTCGCAGGCGCTCTACGAGCGGATGTCCGGCGAGATGATAAACAGGGTAAAAGAGGATGAAAGCGCCCGGCTTTTGCTTATGGAAAGCGAATTTGCCGCTCTTAGAAAAGAAAAAGATAAAGCCATGGACGACGCGCTAAAGCTCGAAAGGCAAAATCGTATTAATGATCTTTCAGAGGAGATAACGGGTCTGCGTCAGGAAAAGAGAGAAACTCTAAACCGTGAGTCGCAGGAGATAAGGGGGCGCTGGCTCGACCGCACGAGGGAGGAAGTAAGAAAAATCAAGGAATCGATGCTCTCCGCCATCGAAGAGAAATTAAAGGCCGAGCGCTCGGAGCTAAAGCACAAGCTCGACGAGTCTTTGAGGGACGAGGAGAAAATTCTGCGTAACGAGCTTTCCGAGAGAATAATCGCTGAAGAGGAAGCCGCGCGCCGCAGGCTGGTGGGACAGCTTGAGATAGAGAGGCGGGAAGTTCGCGCCGAATTCATGGCAGAGATGCGGCCCCGGATCACACGCCAGGAAATCGAAATGAAAAAGCGCGTGGAGGAGCGGCGTCTGGCCGCGGTTGACAAGCTTAAATCAGAAATAGAGAAGCTTAAGAACCTGAGCATTGAGAAAATACTGCGCTGGGAGATGGAGGAAAAAGACCGCCGCATGGCCCTTCTGGAGGCGAAATGGGCTGAGAAAGAAACTACAAGACAAACTCTTTTTGAAAGCAGGATTGAAGACCGCAACCGAACCGCTTTAGAGCAGGTAAAAGTAAGGCTGGATAAGAAGAAGCTTGAGGCCGTAGACACAATACGCAAAGAGCTTGAGCGTAAGAAATCTGTGATGGCCTCCAAAGCGCGCCATGAAGCGTCGGTGGAAAAAGAGAGGCTTATGGCGAAACTCCGCGAAGAGACCTCCCTTGAGAAGGAAAAAGCGTTGCGTAAAATAATCCTCCATATCTCAGATGAAAAATTGGTACGGCGCAAAGAGATGGAGCATGAGATTGAAAACGCTCGTATCGATCTCAAACGCCGCCATTCGGTTGAGCTGGCCGAGGAGAAAGCAAGGCGCCTCGACGATCTCAACAGGGAATATGAGGCAAATGAATCTGTAATGGCCAAATCTCTGGATGAAAGACGAAACAAGCTTTGGGAGCGGCAAAAGGAATGGGCTCACTATGAGATAGATCAACTGAGAATCGGGCTGAGAGAAAAAATGCGCGAGGAGCTGGAGACTGAAAGGGAGCTGAGGCGCCGGCAAATAGAAGAGTCAGTCCGCAAAGAGGCCGGCCAGATATTAAAGCAGGCGCGGCATGAAGGGAAGTTTGAGAAAATGAAATTGGAGCGCATGTTCCGCGCCGAACTGGAAAGCGAGAGGCCCCGCGAAAAACAGAAAATCAGGGCGGAGATGGAAGCGGAAATGGAAAGAAAACGGGCCGGGATGGAAGCCGAGCTCAAGGAGACTCATATTAAACGGCTCAAAGAGTTGGATGTCGAGATGGAAAAAGAGAAAAACGCCCATCTCCAGATGCTGGAAAAAGAAGTCGCTGTCGAAGAGCAAAAGAGACTTGATCTTTTAAACGTAGAAATGAAGACGGAGGAATACAAACGCCGCCAGGAGCTTATCTCGGAGATCATGAGCAAGCGGGCCGACCTTGAACAATCGCTCAAAGATGAAAAAGACCGCTATGTCGCGCGCCTTCGCGAGGAGCTTATAAGCAACTCCTACCTGAACAGGGAATTTCGGGACGCCGAGATAAACCGGATCGAAAAGGACTGGCGGCTTAACTAACAGCGCTCGGCCCTGTAAATAATTCTGTGTATCAGGCCGAGCCTGTAAATTAAATTGTGTAACCGCTCATATTTTTCCTTGATCTTCGCGAAGACAATCACCGTGAGCGTCACGCGCCCCGCGTGACCTTACAATCCTTTAGCCCTGAGTGTTAACCGAAGGGCCGGGCGGGGCTAGCCGCCGCCACGGGTGAGCGCCTTTAAAGGGCAAACACATTGGTTTGCCCCTACTAGCTGATATGACGCCGAAAATAATAGAACCGATAAGTTACACGCAATTATTTAGAGGCTCCTTTAACCTGCTCACCGTTGAAACTAATTGCTATTTTGCTGACCGGGGCTATAATGCAGGAGATGTAACATTCTGGTTGTCATAAATGAAAAATAATATTCTTACATACGGACTGGTTTTCCTCCTGACGGTTTTTGTCTATGGCGGCGGATCATTTTTAACCGCCGACGCCGCAAACCATGTTATCAAGCCAGATTCTCCGTTGACCAATGAGCTACCATATATTGTCTGCGAAATTGAGCTCCAGGAAAATGAAGATCATAAAGATCACGCCAAGATTAATGCGCTTGTGAAAAAGAGGCATAATAAAATATATAAGTCTGAGCCTAATTGTTATCAGGTGAGAGTTGAAGGCTTTACAGACATTCTCCTGCTTGAATCTGTAATAATTGTCACCTAACCCTCTTTTGGACCAGCATGGAACTCCGTTCCAGCTCGCCAATAGTAAATTCCCATAATGAATCCTGGCCAGCCAGTTGGTTGATGTCAAAATCAAGGTAAGGAAATTGAGATGAGTAATTCTTGCGGAAATATCGTATGAACAGGTTTATCGCTTTTGTTGCAGCGCTATTGCTGGCGCCTTGTTACATGTCGGCTCTGAACGCGCGCGCCGAGGATAAGGGCGTGGCCGCAAAAGAGAGGAAATTTGACACAGTTTCTATCAGCATAAAGACGAACGATCAGATAGTAGATGATTCTTTGAAAAAGCGGCTTGGAAGCTACATGGAGTCGCGGTTGCGTGAAATTGGCGTTAAATCATTTCCGACAAAGGATATGAAATCCGGCGCCAGGCTCATACTTAGTTTTCATATCGGATACGAAAATGACCTTAATAAACATTTGGGCTATGAACATGAAAACCAGCGAAAATACCTGGTTTTTATGGAGATGTCCCTTGAAGAGCCTGTAACGGTGAACGGGGGCGCATTGACGGCGGAAGTAGCCTCCATATGGACTTCCGGAATGGAGCGGCAGGCCAGTAAAAAAAATAACAAACCGTTTGTGTCAAATAAAACAGAGCTGGATAAACACGTGACCGCTGAGCTGAAAAACCTCATGGGCGAGTTTCTGGCTTTCTACAAAACAACTGGCGGTCAATAGGAGCGGGCGCCAGTTTAAATGATTAAAAACAGATCAAGCGCTTGTCAATGCGCCAACGGCAATGATGGAAAATAAATATCTGATCAAACTGCTTCCCTTCTTGTCATGGCTTCCCCTGGTTAACAGATCCACGTTAAAAAGCGATCTGGTGGCTGGCATTACAAACGCATTTATTGTTTTGCCGCAGGGTGTGGCGTTTGCCATGATAGCTGGCCTTCCACCGGAATACGGCCTTTATTCGGCGATAATCCCTCCCATGATCGCCGCGCTTTTCGGCTCTTCGCTCCACCTTATATCCGGGCCTACCACCGCCATTTCCATCGTCTTGTTCTCTACAATAAGCCCTTACGCCGAGCCTGGATCCGGCGAGTTCATCGAGTTGGCGTTGACGCTTACGTTTATTACCGGCTTAATACAGTTCTCTCTGGGGGTTTTCCGATTCGGAACCATAGTCAATTTTATTTCCCATACGGTTGTTGTCGGTTTTACCACCGGCGCGGCTATGCTGATAGCCACCAGCCAGATAAAGCACTGCCTGGGGGTTGATATCCCCGCAGGAGAGTCTTTCCTTCATACCTGGATTGATATATTCCTGAAATTGCCAGAGACCAATTTTTATGTCCTATTGGTAGCTTCGGTTACGCTGATTGTTGTGGTCGGGATGAAGATATATAATCCTAAATGGCCTGGAATGCTGGCGGCCATGATAGTCGCCGGGTTTATCGCCTATTTTCTGGGAGCCGAAGAGCACGCCATAAGAGTTGTCGGGTCTTTGCCGTCGCATCTCCCCCCGTTTTCCATGCCTGATTTTGACGCGAAAACAATCAAGATATTGGCGCCGGGAAGTTTGGCGATCGCTATGCTTGGCCTCATAGAGGCTGTTTCTATCGCGCGGTCTATCGCAATAAAATCCAAGCAGAGAATAGACGGCAACCAGGAGTTTGTAGGACAGGGCGTCGCCAACATTTTCGGCAGTTTCTTTTCATGCTATGCGTCGTCGGGATCTTTTACAAGGAGCGGGATAAACTATGCCGCAGGCGCAAAAACACCGGTGGCGGCCATTTTCGCCGCGATCTCTCTTGCGGCCATACTCTTTATTGTGGCGCCGCTGGCCGCGTATCTGCCAATTCCGGCGATGGGCGGGATTGTGCTTGTCGTCGCATACAACCTGATAGATTTTCATCATATAAAATCAATCTTACGCTCAGGCGGGCATGAGACATCCGTGCTGGTTGTCACGTTTCTCGCCACGCTGTTTCTGGAACTGGAGTTCGCCATTTACGCAGGCGTTATACTTTCGCTTATGCTTTACCTGCACAATACATCCAAACCCAGAATCGTGAGCCGTATTCCCGACATCGAATCTTCCAACCGATCTTTCATCACGAACACCGACCTTCCAGAGTGCCCGCAGTTCAAGATAATAAGAATCGACAATTCTATATATTTTGGATCGGTAAACCGTGTACAACAATATTTTGAGCACCTTAGGAGCAAATCCTCAAATCAAAAATATGTCCTTGTTGTCTGTAGCGGTATAAATTTCATTGATATCGCAGGAGCGGAAATGCTCGCCAATGAGGCGAAAGAATGGCGCGAAAGAGGCGGGGGGCTCTACCTGTACGGAATGAAACACAAGGTAAGATCATTACTGAAAAAAGGTGGCTACCTTGATGTGATAGGAGAGGGAAATATCTTTAGCTCAAAAAGCGCGGCGATAGGCGCTATTTACGCAAAGCTGGACAAGGATATCTGCAGAACCTGCCCGGAGACAATCTTCACAGAATGCAAGCTTACTCCTAAAACAAGCGGCGCAACCAAAAATGACGGCAAACTATCTATTCCTGCGTGAGGTAGCGTATTAAACAAGGATTGTATTTAGAGTACCCGTCTGGGCAAACGAGAATCCTGTTTGTAATTTGTCATGCTATACCCCGATCCGGCATCCCGGCCCCGACTTGCGATATCCCGCGCAAGCGCGCGATGACAGGGCATAGAAAATTGCGAGGAGCCATTCAACGCTTTTAAACCTGCTTGAATATAAGTCAAATTCCGTTCCATAAACAAGATTATTGATTCCGCCCGGTGTTGTTGTAAGGTAAAATCCAGCAAGCGGACTATGAAAAACAAAACAGATTTTCTTCTAAAACTATCCGATTATTTCGTGGCGGTTTTGATAGGCTCGCTATCAACGGCGGCCATCCATTTTATCGTGTCCCCGTCAT
>UOGA01000253.1_pt1 | contig 9209 bp, 7 predicted proteins | sample 1989841 | NCBI WGS metagenome assembly UOGA01 (sample SAMEA4712198, study PRJEB27164) | hydrothermal vent metagenome | biome: marine basaltic hydrothermal vent biome; feature: marine hydrothermal vent; material: mineral | place: Pacific Ocean | collected 2011-06-14/2011-07-23 | depth 1691 m | reverse complement strand
TGGCCGTCGGCATCGCCGGGCGCGCGGCTCCGCTGGCTTTCGGCATTGGAAGTCTTGTCGCCTTCGCCGCAGGATACTCTTACATTAAGCTTGCTCTTTGCTTTCACAGCGACGGCGCGAGTTTTACGTATTTGGAGAAAGCCTTCCCAAAGAGCCCTAATATCCCCGGCATCGCCGGCTGGATCGTTATAGTCGGCTATGTCGGCACACTTGCGCTCTACGCTTTCACCTTCGGCGCATATGGCGCCCACCTCCTCGGAGATCCCGGGTCGGGGGCGGCTCGCATAGTCTTATCGGGAAGCGTACTGCTGTTTTTCATGACCGTTAACCTCCTGGGCGCAAAGACCAGCGGAACGACGGAAGACCTTATTGTTTATACAAAAGTTATGTTGTTAGGTATCTTCGTCGTAGCAGGCTCCAGAACCGTCTCCGCAAACCACCTTACTCCCTTGTTTGATCGAGGGCCCACGTCCCCTTTCGTAGCAGGGGCGCTTATTTTCGTCGCCTTTGAAGGCTTTCAGCTCATTACCAACGCCGTGATGGAGACCCGTGATCCTGATGTGAACGTGCCACGTGGAATATACGGCTCCATCGCGATAACATCGTTCATCTATATCGGTGTCGCTGTCGTGGCTATCGGTAATATGGACATCCAAACCCTTGTAGAGGCGGAGGAGTATGCCTTAGCTGTGGCCGCCAAACCGGCGCTTGGAGCGGCAGGCGCGGTTCTGGTGGACATTGCGGCCCTGCTGGCGACCTCCTCGGCCATCAACGCGACACTCTTTGGGGCCTCACGCATGCTTGCGGAGATGGCGGGCAAGAATAGGGTTCCCCAGGCCTTCAACTTTAAAAATCGCACGGCGGCGCCCTGGGTCGCCGTGGTGGTTATCACAGGACTTGGGCTTTTGTTCACGCTTGTGAGCGGACTGGATACAATCGCGACTTTCTCCAGCCTCACTTTCCTGCTTGTTTCCATTGCGGTGTCGGTCGCCAATTACCGTTTGCGCCGCCAAACCCGAAGCTCCGTTTGGCTCATCGCGCTCGGTTTTACGCTTATGACTGTATCTGTTTCGCTGTTACTAGGACATCTATGGACACACCAGCCTTTCACGCTAATCTGGGTTGCGGCGCTTTTCGGGGGAATCGCTCTATCAGAGACTTTCTTTTTTTCGCGTGTCACGCTGGACGCTTAGGCCTGAATGCGCAAAAATTTTTTGCCGCTGAAATCTCGCGCTACCCGCAAAATCTTGATTCAACCGTAAACACAAAGCTCTCTTCTGACAAGATTTTTCAGACGTAATCACATGCTTTTTATATGGGTTTTAAAAAAATTTATTATGCTATTGACCTTTTAAGATACATGCTCATAGAATGGCTACTTCATTCGGTCAAAAGGTGGGTATGCTTTCTGTTCAGCTCTGGAATTTCTGCAAGTCTGAGTTAAGGAAAAAACTTAATCCTCATAATTACGACTCCTGGATCGACCCCATCACTTTTGTCTCCATAAATAACGAGTCTATCACCCTGTCTGTTCCGTCCACTTTCTACATCGACTGGATACAAGAACATTATAAAAAACAGATGGAGGAAATTTTTAAGGAGAAGGCCTTACAACCTGTGGGCATCAACTTTACCGTCACTTCAAAGCCATCAAAAGACAGCTCGAAAAAGAAAAATAACTCTACCGCCAGAAAAGCGGTTAAAGCCAAATCATATCTTGATGATAAATTTACGTTTGATAATTTTGTCGTCGGTAAAAGCAACGAGTTTTGTAACGCCTGTTGCATGGCGGTGGCGGCTAATATAGGCCGTGTTTACAATCCTTTGTTTATATATGGCGGGGTTGGTCTGGGAAAAACCCATCTTCTTCAGGCCATCGGCCACGCCGTTCTTAAAAAAAATAAAAACGCCAACATTCTTTATCTTACATCAGAGAAATTCGTAAACTCGCTTATCAACTCTCTTCAGCATGGCGCCATGCCGGGGTTTCGCCAAAAATACAGGAACCTTGACGTTTTGCTGGTTGACGATATCCAGTTTATCGCCGGGAAGGAAAGGACTCAGGAAGAGTTTTTTCACACGTTTAACTCTCTTTTCGAGCTAAAAAAACAGATAGTCATCACTTCGGACAAGTTTCCAAAGGATATGAAAAATCTTGAAGAGCGGTTACGCTCCAGGTTCGCATGGGGATTAATAGCCGATATACAGCCGCCAGAGCTTGAGATAAAAATCGCCATACTCAAAAAGATAGCAAAGCGAAATAATATTCATCTGGATGAGGAAGTCGCCGCTTTTCTCGCGGAGAAAATAAAATCGAACATAAGAGAGCTGGAAGGTTGTCTTATCAGGGTGATGGCCTACGCTTCGCTCACCGGTAGGAAAATCGATATCGATTTTGCGGCCGAGACTTTAAAGGGCATATATGACGACGCTGTGAAGACGGTTGATATTCGCCAGATTCAAAAAGCTGTGTGCGATTTTTACGGTATAAAATTAAGTGAGATAAAATCAAAATCGAGGTCTAAAAATATAGCTCTTCCCAGGCATGTCGCCTCCTACCTGTGCCGGGAATATACAAACTCCTCTCTACCTGAAATAGGCCGCTCTTTTGGTGGTCGCGATCACACGACAGTTATGCACTCCGTGGCCAGGATGAAGCATGAAATAGAGGTTAACACTCAAATATACAATGAGATAAATGAGATAAAAAGAACTATGGATCTATAGAGGCTCCTGTGGATAAATTGTACATATCTTTTGAAAAACCGTTCAATTAGCTCCATCGCCAATTCCTTGTAGAAAAGTCGTTATACCTGTGGAAAATATAACCACCTCAAGCTACAATGACTTATTGAGGTTTTACACAGATTTGTTCCCCTTACTACTTCTACTATTTATTTAAATGAATATACATAAGAGTAATAGCTACCAGGCAGAATCGATAAAGATTTTAGAAGGCCTTGAAGCGGTCAGAAAACGTCCCGCCATGTATATAGGCGATAACACAATTCGAGGTTTAAGCCATCTTGTTTTCGAGGTTGTGGACAATTCAATAGACGAGGCTCTGGCCGGTTTTTGCACAGATATTGAAGTTGTCATACATATAGATAATTCAATAACCATCTCTGATAATGGTCGGGGAATTCCTGTAGATATACATCCTGACACCAATACATCCGCGGCGGAGGTTGTAATGACCACACTTCACGCGGGAGGTAAGTTCGACCAGGACACATACAAAGTGTCTGGGGGGCTTCACGGGGTAGGCGTCTCGGTGGTCAACGCATTATCCTCCGCCTTTTATCTGGAGATAAGGCGTGACGGGAAAGTGTACAGCCAATCGTACGCGAGAGGAATTCCGGCGGCCAGTCTTAAGCAAATGGGAGAGGCTACCGGGACTGGAACGAAAATCACTTTCAAGGCGGATGAGGAGATTTTTCCAGATACAAAATTTAATTTTGAAATTCTTTCAGAAAGATTAAGAGAGCTTAGTTTTCTTAATAAAGGCGTAAAGATAAGCATCAAGGATGAAAGATCGGATAAAGAGCATGATTTTCATTACGAAGGCGGTATCGTTTCTTTTATCGAGTATTTAAACAGAAATAAAAAAACTCTTTTTACACCTCCGATATATATCGAAGAGAGCAAAGACCGTATAACTATGGAACTTGCGATGACCTACAACGATGGATATAAAGAAGATGTTTTTTCTTTCGCCAACAATATTCGCACCAGGGAGGGAGGAACCCATCTCGCGGGTTTCAGGTCGGCTCTTACCAGAACGATAAACGCTTACGCCATCTCCAACGGTCTTATTAAAAAAGATATGAGTATTTCCGGCGACGATGTTCGAGAAGGTCTTACCGCTGTTCTTTCGGTAAAAATACCAGAGCCTCAATTTGAAGGCCAGACGAAAACAAAGCTCGGAAACGCAGAAGTGCAAGGTTTGGTGGCGCAGGTTGTAAACAAGAAGCTAACGCAATTTCTGGAGGAGAACCCGAAAGAAGGCAGGTTTATTGTCTCTAAAGCGACTATGGCCGCCCAGGCAAGAGAGGCGGCCAAAAGAGCGAGAGAGCTTACAAGAAGAAAAAATGTTCTTGAGAGCTCTTTGTTACCGGGGAAACTGGCGGATTGTCAGGAGAAAGATCCGGCTTTATGCGAGCTTTATCTGGTGGAGGGAGACTCGGCGGGCGGATCGGCCAAACAGGGCCGGGAGAGAAAATATCAGGCCATACTTCCGTTAAGAGGAAAAATTCTGAACGTTGAAAAGGCAAGATTCGAGAAAATGCTGGCGAGCGAGGAGATAAGAAAACTTGTCACCGCCATAGGCTCCGGAATCGGAATGAACGAATTCGATATAAGCAGGATAAGATATCACAAGATTATTCTGATGACCGACGCCGATGTTGACGGATCGCATATCCGCACCCTTCTGCTAACCCTGTTTTTCAGGCATATGGAGGAAGTAATCCGCAGAGGTTACCTCTATATAGCCCAACCGCCGCTTTATAAAGTTTCAAAAGGAAAAAGCGAACGATATATAAAAGACGACAAGACGCTCGAAAAACACCTCCTCGAAATCGGTTTGAAAGGAAAAGAACTGGTAATTTCCGGCTCCGGCGAGACTTTCAGCGAGCAGACTCTCATAAACCTTATCGCCAAAATGATAGATTACGGAAAGCTGTTAAATAATCTTGTCCGCAGAGGATATCCCAGAGAGGTTGTGGAGCTTATGCTCGACGAGAACATTATGGATAAAGAGTTTTTCCTTGAGCGGGAAAAACTTGAAAGGTTATCTGAAGGTTTTAAAGAGACCAGATTCGAGGCTAATATCATCGATGACCAGGAGCATGGCGGAATGGCGCTGGAATGGTATGACGTTAAATCTGGTGTATCGAGAAAAATAAACTGGGATCTGATCCTGTCCGCAGAGTACCAGCTACTTCACGCGATAAGAAGGCAGGTCGAAAAATATGATAAGCCTCCGTTTACGTTAAAAGAAAAAGATTCGGAAGTGGTCTTGGAAGATAAAGAGGCGTTGGCGGAATATGTTTTAAAGACCAGCAACAACGGAATATCTATCCAGAGGTATAAAGGTCTTGGCGAGATGAACGCGGATCAACTGTGGGAGACGACAATGAATCCGGAGACAAGGACTTTAAAGCAGGTCAGGATAAACGACGCCGTCGCCGCAGAAGAGATATTCACCGTGCTCATGGGAGACCAGGTTGAGCCCCGGCGGGATTTTATCCAGGAACACGCGCTCGATGTAAGACAGCTCGATATTTGATGCTATATCGTCATATCCGTTCCGCCGCTGTTTTTCTTCCGTTTCTATTGTTCTCTTTAGCCTACGGGCAGGACGATTCGCTCCTGCTCCTGACCGACGATCTGGAGGATGCGGCGCCTGCAATCAAGGTAATCGTCGATCCGGGCCACGGCGGACATGATTTGGGAGCGATAAGCCCCAAGCATATTCTTGAGAAAAATATAATCCTTAAGCTTTCAAAACTTGTACAGCAAAGACTTTCCAGTAACGAAAGTCTCGACGCTATACTCACCCGTCCGGAGGATATATATATAACTGTCCTTGAGAGAATTAAATTCGCCAACTCAAGCCGGGGCGATCTTTTCATAGGACTGCATGCCGATGGCGGTATGGGGCCGCGCGCTCATCCGGTCAAAATTTTTATATGCGAATACGGGCAAAACGAGCAGAGCAAAAAGACTGATGGAAAAACAGATAATGCCTGGTCGTCTCTTAACTATCCTTTTAAAGAGGAAAACCTGGCGCTGGCCGAGGCGGTTAAAAAAGAGTTGGAGAAAATAGGCGCCGGTCGGGAAATCGAAATAGAATCAAGCGATAAACTGATGTTAGGCGGCCTGTCTATGCCTGCTGTGCTCATAGAGCCTGTTGACCTTTCGAATCCGGCTGATGAAATACGTCTTGAAAATGAAGTTTATATCACCAAAATCTCGGACGCTATCGCCACTGCGGTGGAGGTGTATCTTCAAGACGCCGGGAAATTATAAAATTAACAAGCCGCTGAAAAACTATTTTCAGCGGTCAGCGGCTTGATACAACGGTACGTGGAGGCGCCGCTGTTTTGCAAGAATGAAAAGCGTTTGAAAATTGTGAAAAAAAAATCTGCCCGCAGATACTGGCTCTGGATATTAATCCTGGCGTTTTTGGGGATTATAGTCTGGAGTTATCCCGCTCCAGACAGGGACACAGGGCCGCACAGACCCGTCGGGACAAAAGAGACCACAGCGATCAAGCATAGCGGGCCGAATAGAAAGATAGTCCTGTTCACACCAGATAAAAACGGAGAGCGTCTCGTAAAAGTAGAAGCGTCCATAGATAGCCAGGCTCCCGTTGAAGATCAGATAAGGCAGGCTCTCTCTTTGCTTTTCACCGCCGAAGGACTTCCCGCCCCGCTGTTTCCAGAGGGGATGATAATAAGAGAAGCTTTTGTGTATGATCGAACCGCCATTATATCTTTGGGGGAGGATTTCAGGAAAAAGCTCGCAGGAGGCGTATGGACGGAGCTACTGGCGGTGTACAGCATCGTGAACACTTTATCGGCGAATTTCGAAGGAATCGACCAGACGCAGATTTTAATAAACGACCATGAATCAGATTTTTTCATAAGCCATGTCTCCATCTCAAAAGCGATAAAGGCTGATTTATCATTCACCGGCGAAACGACAGATAAAGATGACAGCGGAGAGCCGTTGTGAGCGACCGCAGGGCCATAGGCATTTTTGACTCCGGCCTTGGCGGACTTACTGTTTTGCGGCAAATACACGATCTGCTTCCCCGCGAGCCGCTGGTCTATCTTGGCGACACCGCAAGGGTGCCGTATGGGAGCAAATCGGAGAAGACGGTTCTTAAATATTCAGACAATAACATCAGGTATCTTGAGAAGCACGATGTGAAAATGGTGGTGGTGGCGTGCAACACGGCCTCAGCCTATATCATCCCCCTGCTCGAAAAGTATCGTGTCCCGGTCATCGGCGTTATCGAAGGAGGTGTGGAGGCGGCTGTAAAAAATACCGGAGGCGCCATCGGCGTTATAGGAACAGAAGCCACGATAAATTCCAGAGCCTACGAATTCGCCATAACCAGAAAACTTCCCGGCGCAAGGGTGACTTCAAAAGCGTGTCCCCTTTTTGTCCCGCTGGTGGAGGAAGGGTGGATCGACAGCCCTGTCACCAAAGCGGTGGCCTCCGAGTATCTTAAGGGGTTTTACGAAATAGTGGATACTCTGGTGCTCGGATGCACCCACTATCCGCTTTTGAAAAAAACCATAGGCCAGGTTTTGGGAACCGCGACCATACTCGTAGACTCGGCCAGGGAGACGGCGCTTAAGGTAAAGGAGGCTTTAAGGGAACATGACCTTTTTACCGACGATTATATGAGCGTGGGAAGTATTGAGATCGTGGTGACAGACTCGCCCGACAGGAGCCTGCGTGTGGCGAAAAGAATGCTGGGCTACAGGAAAATTGAAAAGATCGAATATGTGGACATTACCTAAATAGGAAAAATATGATGGATAAAAGAAGAGATGACAGGGCGTATGACCAGCGTCGGCCCTGTAAAATAGAGCGGGGTGTCAATATCCACGCCGAAGGATCGGCCCTCATTGAAACGGGGGATACGAAGGTCTTGTGCCTTGCGACGGTGACCGAAGGGGTACCCTTCTTTTTACGCGACACAGGCAAAGGATGGGTGACGGGGGAATACTCGATGATACCCAGGGCTACGGTAGACCGGACAAACAGGGAAAGACGCGGCGCGGGTGGCCGGACGATGGAGATACAGCGCCTCATCGGAAGGTCGTTAAGGGCGATCGTGAACCTCCCACTGCTGGGTGAAAGGACAATTACCATCGATTGCGATGTATTGCAGGCCGACGGCGGCACCAGAACCGCCGCTATCACCGGCGCCTTCGTCGTCATGTACGACGCCATGCGCGACCTTGTGGACAAAGAGATTATCGCAAATATGCCGGTGACCGAATTCGTCGCGGCGACCTCTGTCGGAATCGTGGACGGAAAGGCGGCTCTCGATTTGAACTATGAAGAAGATAGCGGCGCGGATGTCGATATGAACGTTGTAATGACCGGCTCCGGGAATTTTATAGAAGTGCAGGGCACGGCGGAAAAGACGCCGTTTAGTAAAGACACTCTCGATAACCTGCTGGAGCTGGCCACCAAGGGGATCAACGAGATTTTCGCCATACAAAAACAAGCGCTGGGCGTAAACGAGTAGCGGCAGACCTTTTTCAGGGGATTGCTATATCACCCCGGACGCCGATCCGGGGAGTGCGATACCAGGATTGTTCGCAACATTTAGTGACTTACGCATGTGAAATCAAGATCAGCCATGAGATAAGCGCCGTCCGCCGACCACTTTCGATTAAGGATTGATCCGGACTGTTAGGAGAGTCTGAACGCCGGGAAAACGGCGTGGCAAGAGCGGTTAAGGCGATACAAAAGGCTTTTAGCTGATTATTATATGAGGAGATATCTATCCGGGGCAGGAGCCGCCATTAGAACATATTGTAAACATGTCTGTTATATAGCCGGATTAATACCGACAGGAACCTCTTGACGCTAATCGGGTTTTCGTAATAGCATGAAAAATTAATTTTTGGCGGATTGTACCCATTGCGGATAAATCTGAAGGAGACAGGAAGTGAAACGTACATATCAACCCCACAGCATCCGGAGAAAAAGAACTCACGGTTTTATGGCTCGGATGAAGACACGGGGCGGGAGAGCGATTTTAAAAAGACGAAGAGCGAGGGGAAGGAAACGCCTGGCGGTTTAAGGCAGGGCGGTTACCGTTTTACAAAACAAGACAGGCTGTTAAAAAGGGGCGATTTTTTAAACGTTTTCAAGAATGGAAAGCGAAGGCGCCTCAAATCGCTCACTTTTATTTTCAAAGAAAACGGTCTTGACAGGTCGCGCCTCGGCCTCGTTGTTTCAAGGGCGGTTGGCAAAGCGTATTACAGGAATTATTTAAAGCGCGTAACGCGCGAGATTTTCCGCCTTAACAGATCCTGTTTGATAAACAATATTGACCTTGTGGTTCAGGTAAATCCGGGAGCCACAAGGTCTGATTATAAAAGCCTGGAACAAGAATTCGCGCGGTTCGCCGAAAAGGCGGCCGGCTAAGAAGGCCTGCGGATCGTTTTTCGATC
>UOGA01000063.1_pt1 | contig 9344 bp, 10 predicted proteins | sample 1989841 | NCBI WGS metagenome assembly UOGA01 (sample SAMEA4712198, study PRJEB27164) | hydrothermal vent metagenome | biome: marine basaltic hydrothermal vent biome; feature: marine hydrothermal vent; material: mineral | place: Pacific Ocean | collected 2011-06-14/2011-07-23 | depth 1691 m | reverse complement strand
GGTAGACGCATACGGCCCCATAGCAGACAACGCCGGAGGTATCTCGGAGATGGCTGAATTGGGGCCTGAGACAAGGAAGATCACCGACGGACTCGACGCCATAGGAAACACAACAGCCGCCATCGGCAAAGGGTTTGCGATCGGTTCGGCGGCGATGACGGCGCTGGCCCTCTTTTCGGCGTACACCCAGGCGGTCGGTCTTTCCAGCATTAACCTGGTCAACGCCACGGTCGTAATCGGCCTGTTCATCGGCGGCGCCATCACGTTTCTTGTAGCCTCGATGACCATGAGAAGCGTCGGCAAGGCGGCCATGCTGATGGTCGAGGAGATAAGGCGGCAGTTCCGCGAGATTTCCGGCCTCATGGAAGGCAAGGTCAAGCCAGACTCGGCCACCTGCGTCGATATCGCGACAAGAGCTTCGTTAAAAGAGATGATTATGCCCGGAGTGACAGCCATTCTCGCCCCGGTGATAGTAGGCTTTCTGCTCGGCCCGCAAGGTCTGGGCGGCATGCTGGCCGGGGCCACGGTCACCGGTGTGATGCTGGCTCTTTTGATGGCCAACGGCGGCGGGGCGTGGGACAACGCCAAAAAATATATCGAGTCGGGGCATCACGGCGGCAAAGGATCTGAAGCGCATAAGGCGGCTGTGATCGGCGACACCGTGGGCGATCCTTTCAAAGACACTTCAGGCCCGGCGATGAACATCCTGATAAAGCTGATGTCGATCATCGCGCTGGTGATCGCGCCGCTTCTTGTTATGTGACCATTTATAAATCTGAATCCAGGCGGGGCGTTTAAATAAAAACGTCCCGCTTTTTTTTACACAGCGCGCCTGGACTTTCTCTCCTCGTTGATCCGCTTCATCCTGTTACTGAATCCCTCCGCGTCGCCATACTCCTCGAAGGTATGATATTTTGAATGGTAACTTTTTATCCTGCGGGCGTGCTTTATCGGACACCAGTAAGCCTCCGTCCTGGCGGACACTTCTCTTAAATATCCGGCCAGCCCGTTGGCGTATCCGCAATAGGCGCAGTTGAATTTTTCGAACCAGTTCAGGTATGCGAGATTGTGGCGGTCGAGCGTGATGAAATCAGACCGGGGGACTTTTTTGATCCCGTAAACAGGAAAACATACGGCCTGATAAATCGATACGCTTAGATCGATGAAAACAAGAGGCGCCGCAAGACCGTAAATAAACGGCGCGGTCAGGCCGTGGACTATGCTGGCTTCGCGGATGAACCGGTAGAAGTTTTTGCGAAACTTCCTGTGATAGTCGATGACGCTTTTTTCAAAGAGTATCTTTTTCTTTTCTATGGTGTAGGTCAGTTTTTCACTGACGCGATTTACCTCCTCTTCGAGCTCCGTTTCAAGGTCTTTTATCTTCTCGAAAATAACGCTTATTTTATCGTTCATCAATTATGGCTCCTTAACTTTCCAGCGGTGGCGATACTGTTATTTATCCTATAGCTTGCGAATGGAAGAATAAGGCTTTTTAAAGCAAAAAGGAACGTATAAAAGAAAAAATATGGAGCATAAAGACGAGAGCGAGTGAAAAACCGGGATACGACCTTGAAAAAAAAGATAGAGACGCTTAATTTTTCCCGTGCCCAAATTTTAACCCTTATTATACAATATGTTATACTTATAAATAAAGTAAAGGCCGGATATGCGGCCAGAGTGACGCAGTGGAGGAGAGACGACGATAGCGGCGGTTTTGCTTGTTTTTTTTAAAACGGGTAAAAAAACTTGTATACCTGGCGAAATAAGCGTATATTAAGCGCATAGGGCCAGCAGTTTGAACCCTATAAGCCCCTCGGCGGCCCAAGCAGTATCAGGGTTTCCGATGGGCTTTTTTTTGCCCTCACGCCCCGAAATAACAGCATAATGACAAGCTTGTTATGTTGTCGATACATTCTTTATCTCTTTTAGCGCCCCGGTGGGGGCGCAAAACAGCGTGGGCTTTATGCGAAAAACAGCGCTTGTGATTCCCTGCTTTAACGAGGCGGAACGGTTACAGGGGGAGAAATTCGTCGAAGCGCTTGCAAAAAACCAGTCGCTTAATCTTATTTTCGTAAATGACGGCAGTTCCGACGGCACAGGGCGCAAGCTTGCCGATATTTGCGAAAATTTTCCCGCAAGATCAAGCGTGATAGAGCTTGAAACAAATTCAGGCAAGGCCGAAGCGGTGCGAAGAGGAGTATTGAAAGCGATAGAAGAGCGGTTCGATTATATCGGATACCTGGACGCGGACCTTGCGACGCCTTTTGCCGAAATCGAAAAAATAGAGGCGGAGCTGGAAGAGAAAAACGCCGACCTGGTTCTTGGCTCCCGCGTGAAGCTACTGGGGAGAAATATCAGAAGAAAGTTAGCCCGGCACCTTGTCGGCAGAGTTCTGGCTACATTCATAAGCCTTGCGTTAAACCTGCCTGTGTATGATACGCAGTGCGGGGCCAAGCTTTTCAGAAACTGTGATATTATCTTCAAAGTGTTCAAAGAGCCGTTTTTGACCGGATGGCTGTTCGACGTCGAGCTTATCGCCCGGTTTATAATCGCCAATAAAGCCTCCGGAAAGATGAAAGAGAGCCATTTTTCGATAATAGAAAAGCCTCTGGATGAATGGGTGGATGTTCAAGGGTCGAAAGTAAAGTTCTCCCATCTTCCATCGATAGTAAAAGATATGGCTACGCTTGTCTATCGGTACACGCCCGCGCTCTACCGGAAAACCTAAGATGAACCGGCTGGCGTAAATCAGGCAATATAAATATATTCAACTATTTATTACCAAACAGACTTTTGTCTTTTAGTTGACAACGCTTGTATGATACAAGAATCAAGTAGGGGCGCGGAGGCTTGGCAAGCGTAAATGGCGGGGACTGACTGACAATGAATCAAAGAAGAGATCATTCCAGGGTGGACGCTAAAATCCCTCTTAGCGCAAGACTTTTGCCAGACAGGGAAATCCCCGGCGCGGTATCGCGGGTTGGGGATAGCGACAGCGTAATAACGGAATTTCCCATACCGCCAGACATTCCCAACAAGGTCTTGAACGACTGGATGAAAATGATCAACGCAAAGCTCGACGCCCTGCTCAAAGTTCATTCCAGGCAGAGCGAAGGTTTGCCCAGTCTCCCGATGACTTCCGTAAATATCAGCGCGGGCGGTGTCAGGTTTCGCTCCACCAGTGATTATGACCAGGGGGATATTATCGAGATAAAAATGACGCTCCCTCTTGAGCCTCCCGTTTTTTTTTCGATGATAGCGGATGTAATCAGAGTTGACGCATATACCGTCGCCACGAAATTTATCAATACAAGTGAGAGCGTCAGGAGCAAAATCGCCGATTTTGTTTTTCATCGGGAACGGGAAATCATGATATCAAAAAGGGAAAGTATGTAAAGTTATGATGTTAATCATAGGTTTCCTGGTTGTCCTTGTATCTGTGGCCGGCGGTTATATAATGGCGGACGGTAATATTCACATACTCTTTCAGCCGGCGGAATTCATAATCATAGCAGGCGCCGCCGCCGGAGGATTCATAATCGCCACACCTGTAAAAATCATGAAATCGGTCATGAGTGGAATGCGAGAGGCCTTTATAGGAAAGTTCTACACTAAAGAAGCCTATATGGAGCTTTTAACGCTTCTTTATGAAGTCCTTTTTCTTATCAGGAAAGACGGACTGCTGGCCATTGAAAAGCATATCAACCATCCTGAAAAAAGCGACATCTTCAGGCAGTATCCGCTGGTTTCCAATAATGATCTGGCGTTCACATTCATTATCGACATTTTGAGAAATTTGATATCGACGACTCTTTCATCGCACGAGTTGGAGTCTTTGCTCGACAACGAGCTTGAATCAATATACGAAGGAGCCATGCATTCGTCTTCAAGCGTGTCGGAGCTGGCGGAATCGCTTCCCGGCCTCGGTATCGTGGCGGCCGTTCTGGGCGTGGTGATTACTATGCAAAGCATCGCCGAGCCGCCGGAGGTGCTGGGGCACATGATCGGAGCGGCTATGGTCGGCACGTTTTTGGGCATTCTGCTTTGCTACGGATTCGTGGGGCCTGTCGCCAAAAAGCTGGAGTACCTGGCCGCAGATCATCGCGACTATCTGGATGTCATACGGGTCGCTTTTGTCTCGTTTGTGGGAGGCGCCCATTATCTTATCGCAGTGGAGTTCGGAAGAAGGGTTACGCCCCCTAACGTGAAGCCTGATTTCGATGAAGTGGAGAAAGCGATAAACGCAAAAAAGAGAAAGTGGCGTGAGCGAAAAAAATAGACCGAGCATAATCGTAAAAAAAGTCAAAAAAATCCACAAAAAGGGGCACAGCGGAACCTGGAAGGTGGCTTACGCCGATTTTGTCACGGCGATGATGGCTTTTTTCCTGCTTCTCTGGATATTGACAGTGGTCCCTCCCTCCAAAAAAGAAAAACTGGCCGGGTACCTCGACAATTACCATGTTTTCCAACCGGCCGGTGAGTCGCTGTATACCACAGGGCAGTTGACCTTCGAACAGATGGGAACCCCCAAAGGAGAAGGTGTCTCCCCGGAAGAGTTTAAAAGCAAAAAAGACGAGACAAAAATTGTGGTGCAGGAGCTAAAGCTGAGACTGGGGAAGTTATGGGAGCATATAATCGTGCAGGAGGTCGATGGAAAGCTGAGGATAAACCTTGTCGATAAAAAAGGAAAGCCGATGTTTCCTCCGGGCGGCTTCGAGCCGAACGCTCTCGGAAAAAAACTTATAAAATACACCGCCGAAGTCATAAAAAACACACCGAACAAATTCGTGATTGAAGGACATACCGACTCTTATCCCTACTCGAAAGATGGCATGACCAACTGGGATCTCTCCACCTTAAGAGCGGCGGCGGTCAGAAGAGAGTTCGAAGCCGCCGGAATACATTATGTCAGGTTTGTCAGAGTGGTTGGATACGCCGATAAAATCCCCCTGCTAAAAGACGATCCGTACAATCCCCAGAACAGAAGAGTAAGCGTGCTTATGGTTCCGGCGAAGCAAGAAGAAGAGCCGCCGGGAAGGGTTCTGCATTAATCCGCGATAGCGCTTCAAATAAACCAAAATAAGATAATTCCTCAAATAGCTCAACTCGCGTTGACCATGATTTACGGCAATGTTAGAGTCGACATGAGTTGAGATGATGGATGCTTATATGAAGAAAACGATCACGGCTTTATTTCTGACGATGGCGATCATCCCATCGACCGCATTCGCCGACGCAAAAAATAGTAAATGCCTTGAGTACGAGCCGAAAACGGTCAGGGTGTCTGGTGTTATCCGCCCACAAATATTTGCAGGCCCTCCAGAGTTTTCAAACGTAGAAGAAGGTGACGAGCCTTTATTGTATTGGATATTACATCTTGACGAACCAATCTGTGTCAATGAATCGCCTATGGCGCCTGTGATAAATTTCGCGGAACGTAATATAAAAAATTTGCATCTGATAGTAAGTGATGCTGACAACTTGTATACGCGGAGCAAAAATCTGTTGGGGGAAAATGTCGTCCTTACCGGAAGCTTGTTTCATCGTATTACAGTTTGGCATAAGACAAAGGCGCTGATTATAGTCTATGGCATAGCATTGAATAAAAATAAAATATAGAACTCAGCAGGTATAAAAACGGCGCCCTTGTATGCAGAAGGTAGCGATTTAGAGGTAAAGGATAATCCCGCCGGTATTTAAAGATCAAAAAGGAGCAAGTATAAAATGAAAAGAGAACTCATTGTAAATGACATATTTTTCAACGAATATAAAAAAGGCGTGTCTGGGATGGTTGATGGGAAAAGAACGATTAAATATACAGGCCCCGGTGAAAAGGATTTGTATAGAATAGGCGGCTCAAGAGGGTCTTTCGTCAGCTAAACATCAGAGGCTCTGTTTAAATTAAATGTCTTCTTTTACACTGAAAATATCCGCAGGCTGTGTCGTCGTTGACTCCTCCACGATTTTGGATAACGCAACGGTCATAGTCCGTGAGGGAAAAGTATCCAAGGTCGGCCCGTCGGAAGTTTTACAAAACGTAAAGGCTGATAAGGTAATAAGGCTCAAACATCACATCCTCTATCCCGGTTTAGTAAACGCCCATTGCCATCTGGAATTGTCGTATATGAAGGGGAAAATCTCGCGCCGATCCCCTTTTACAGGCTGGATTAAACAGCTGATCGCCATTCGGGCTGGCGCCGAAAAAAAAGAAGTAGACGACGGTATCAAGGCGGGGATAGGCAGGCTTATCCAGACCGGAACGACATGCGTGGGCGACGTTACCCTCGGTGGTCGTGTTCCGCCGATCCTGAAGCGATCCGGATTGCGGGCGATCGTTTTCCACGAGGTTTTGGGTTTCGATCCCAATAAGGCGGACTTAAGACTTGCCGATCTTAAAGAACGAGTTGAAAAAACCTTCACCACAGACAGACTACAAAACGGAGTCTCGCCTCACGCTGTCTATTCGGTGTCGCCAAAATTGATGAAAGAAACAGCGCGATACGCAAAAAAATCCGGCTTACCTGTTGCCCTACATATTTGCGAGACTCTGGCCGAAGCCGAGTTTTCTCGAAGGGGTAGCGGTGAATTCCTATCTTTTCATAAAAGCATAGGCGCCCACATACCGGGAGGCCACCCTGCCCTGACCCCGGTGAACGCGGTAAGCCTAACAGGCGCCATCGACAACGCGCTTTTAATACATATGAACCATCCCAACCGGGGCGATCTTTCCACGCTTGTCCGCAAAAACGCGAAGGTCGTCGTCTGCCCCAACTCGAACCGATGGTTCCGTCGGAAAATAAATCACCCCATCATAAAGTTTATGAAAAGAAAGATCCCGGTCGGCCTGGGGACAGACTCGCTCGCCTCGAACGATGATCTGGATATAAGGGCGGAGGCCCGGAGGATCATGGCGGATTTTCCGGAGCTTTCGATTTCGGATGTTTTCGATCTTGCGACTATCGGCGGGGCGCGCGCGCTGGGTATGCCTGCGAAATATGGAACTTTGCAAGTCGGCGCCCCTTTCGACGCTGGCGCCATTGAGTTTAAATTAAACCGCCGGGCCGACCCGTTGTTAGCTATAATCAGCGACAGAGGGAATGTTTCAAAAACCTGGGTGGGCGGAGAGCTTCTGAAATTTTAGGGGGCGCGATATGCAAGACATCAAGATCGACTACACAAACATCATGGCCCCTGCCGTGGGAGAGGCAAACGGCCTGACAGAAGAGAATTTCACGGCCCTTTCCTCCAGAGCGGATAAAATTCATGACGACCTTGTGGGCCGCCGGGAGTCGGGCGACAAACCCTTTTACGACCTGCCATATAAAATCAAGGAAGCCAAAGAGCTGATAAAGGCGGCCAACACGATAAAGAAAGATTTCTCAAACCTGGTGACGCTCGGTATCGGCGGCTCCGCGCTGGGGACGACGGCGATGCTGACCGCGCTGGGGCGCCCCATGCATAACTCCCTTTCATCCAGAAAACGGGGCGGCGTGAGGTTGTTTGTGGCAGATAACATCGACCCGGACGAATTTGGCGCGCTGTTGTCCAATATCAAGCTGAAAGAAACCGTGTTTAACGTAGTCTCGAAAAGCGGCTCGACGGCGGAGACCATGAGCCAGTTTATGATCGCGCTCGATCTATTGAAAAACAAACTGGGTAGAGGCTGGAAAAAACATCTGATCCTTACGACCGACGCAAAAGAAGGAATTCTGCGGGAAATCGCGGACACGTACAGGCTCAAAACATTCGTGGTTCCCGACGGAGTTGGAGGACGGTTCACCGCCCTCACCCCCGTCTGTCTCCTTCCATCAGCTTGCGCAGGAATTGATATTCTCGGAATGCTCGAAGGCGCGGCCCGGATGGACGAGCGATGCCGCACCGGCGATCTTTTTAAAAATCCCGCCTATCTTTTCGCCTCGATACACTACCTGCAAGACACACTCAAAGGGAAAAAGATGACGGTGATGATGCCCTACTCCTACCGGTTAAAAGACGTGGCGGACTGGTTCCGCCAGTTATGGGCCGAGTCGCTGGGTAAAAAGGTCGATATCGACGGGAACCGCGTCCATGCGGGGCAGACGCCGATTAAAGCGCTGGGGGCCACCGATCAGCACTCGCAGGTTCAGCTATATGTCGAAGGGCCGTTCGACAAACTGTTCTGCCTTCTTGAGGTTGAGAAATTCAAAACCGAAGTGGCGATCCCAAAAGTGTTCGAAGACCAGCCGGGGATTTCCTACCTTGGCGGCCAGAGTCTGAACCGCCTGATCGCCGTCGAAAAAGAAGGAACCGAATACGCCTTGACGACGAACAACCGCCCGAACATGACCATAAAACTTCCCGAAGTAAACGCCCATACGCTGGGCCAGCTTTTATACATGCTAGAGGTCGCCACAGCTTTCGCCGGAGGGCTATACCGGGTAGACGCCTTCGACCAGCCGGGCGTGGAGTTCGGCAAACAATACGCCTACGCCATGATGGGCAGAGCCGGGTACGAAAAGAAAAAAACGGAGTATGAAAAAGCCAAACCAAAAAAAAGATTAATTGTCTGAAGTTTAAAATTTTTCTTTTGTGGGTTTGGACGATGAAGAGATTTTTTTCTGCGCCAGTCATTATGACTGCGCCAGTCATTATGACTGCGCCAGTCACGGGCCCACCCGTGACGGAGCGTGATGCTTGTAAAGGCAAGGCCCTTCGTAAAATCTCAGGACGACAGAATGGGGTGTCGCGCCGCACCCGCAACGGTGTGGTGTTCAATCACAACCTCTCCCCTCCCTCGACGGGAGGGGACTAAGGGGAGGGTGCAAAATGTCATCCCGCACTTGATGCGGGATCCCAGAGATGCCGGATCGGAGTCGGGCATGACAGCTACCACCCCCACCTTAATCCTCCCCCCTCAAGCGTTTTTTCGATATCAGGAAAAAACACGAGGGGAAGGAAAAGAATTTTTTTCGCGTGGCGAAAATCAAAATTCAAGACCAAACCCCGAATCCGTGTTAAAAAGGTGGCCGACACCAGCGCTTCTTTGAATATTTTTGGGTCGAGCAGACCTCCACGCCCGATTATTCCGTCGAGCCCTTTGATTTTAACGTCAAACTTAAACCTGGATCCCCCTCTCAAGCGATCCAGGGGCAACGAGGGGCAAAGGATTAGGGAGATAACCCATTGATTTCATTACAAAATATTGGTAGCCCCAAGGGGAGTCGAACCCCTGTTTCCGCCGTGAGAGGGCAAACGAGAACTTTTTAACAAGTGGTTGAATTGGCGTTGTTTCCTCCGCAATTTATTATTTTTCAGACGGTTAAAGACTTTCTGGTATTTACGGTCAGTTGGATTGCGTTGGCTAC
>UOGA01000308.1_pt1 | contig 9369 bp, 5 predicted proteins | sample 1989841 | NCBI WGS metagenome assembly UOGA01 (sample SAMEA4712198, study PRJEB27164) | hydrothermal vent metagenome | biome: marine basaltic hydrothermal vent biome; feature: marine hydrothermal vent; material: mineral | place: Pacific Ocean | collected 2011-06-14/2011-07-23 | depth 1691 m | reverse complement strand
TAGATATCAATCGAATAATTGGCGGCGTTGTCGTCTATCATTATATCCGATACCAAAATTTTGCCTTCTTTCAAAACTTTGGCGATCAGTTTCGGATCCGCCGCCGATACAGCTTCTTTTTCAGTCACCGGCCTGCTACTGAACACTATTTCGCTTTTCTCATTATAGATATTCGCGATAAAAAACCTGGCCGCCAATTCGGGCATGATTATTTTTCTCAGGTTCCGGATTTCCATGATGGAGTTTTCTTCGGAGAATGTCAGGATGTTAAGCACGGTAGGAAGGCTTGAAAGCCTCTTAATCGCCTCGAGTTTCTCCTCCACGATTTTTTCGACTTGAAAGGCCGTAAAAGAGGCGACTTTCATAAAGTTGGTTCCCTTTGTCTCGATAAGCTCCCGTTTACTGGTTTTAAATATCCCTATAAGTCCCAAAAGCCCTGGTAAAAGACCGATAAGCAAGAGAAAGAAGATAATAAGCTGGTTGAATTGCGTAAGCATGGGCGTATGCTGATCGCCGACACGGCGCTCGCGGCTGGAAAAAGGTAGCGCCCGACGGTTGTTTCCAACCGATCCAGATGCTTTTTTATCAAGCATTTTATTTTCTTGAAATGAGTTTAATTGTCGATGCAAAAACAATACCCAATCAAGCCGGGGCTGAACTGCCGGAAAAAGCTATGCTTTTACCGCATAGATTCGCGCGCTTATCGTCAAGGCCTGCTCTCCCTGGGAGGCTGATTTTTATATCTACTAGGGCGTTAATTAAAAGCGGGTAATTGTGGATTGTAAAGTTAATAAATATGGTTTTAATGCCATTGTTACAGGTTGTTTGTACTGCCTATCTGAAATAACAGGAGGCAAGGCCCTGCAATAAGCTGAAAATGATTTTCACATGGCATTACAAATCCTGGGTAACCGGTAAAATTCTGGAATAGTGGGATACGGATATAAAATATGACAGAACTGATCCATATTCAGACTGCCTCAAGTTATACAAACAGATACTATTTTATGAGTAAAAATTTAACAAAGTGTTAAGATATTTTGTTTACCTAAGAGCCGTGTCTGAAGCGTTCGTCTGATTTATAAATTATAAAACGCGCGAGATAGCCGGGGAAATACCTTGGAATTCTTTAAAAAATTTAAAGTAGCGTCTTAAATGGCTGATCTACCGCTACATATTTTTTTTGCGAGGCATGCTTATTGCTTGAGTCATAACCTCGATAAGGTTATTTACCTTTTTTTGAAATGTTAATAAAAGGGGCGGGGGCCAAATTAAAGTATGTGTGTTAAGTCATGTATATCACCTCACGTGTGGCGCGAAGCCTCACAGCCAGGAAAGAAGGGGTAAAGCGATGAAGTTTGTGAGGAGTGGATTAGTCAATCGCTGGCGCGCAGGTGGGTTGTCGCAGATACTTTTTATCCTCCCGGTCGCAATTGCGCTCCTCGTAACTGCTTCGTTGGCTTTTGCCCAGGGAGATGGGGCGTCTTCTCCAGTCGATTACCGGGATGTCCCTTTTTTCGGGAGCCGGAATGTTATCTGGATTGTCGCCGAACTTCACCTTCTCTTTGGCGGATTTGTATTGGGAGTGCCGGTCTTCGCCTGGATCTGCGATGTGATCGGGACGTTGACAAAAGAAGAGCGGTATAACAAGCTGGCCAATGATTTTATAAGCTTGACCCTGGCCGCTTTTGAGATGACCGCGATGCTCGGCGCCACCTTTCTTCTTTTCCTTCTAGCCCTCTATCCCAAGGTGGTAAATTACATGACGGGCATTTTTTGGCCCACCTATTATGTATATGTGATGCTGTTCGGCGCGTCTATGGTGATCCTCTACCTCTACTGGTCCGGATTTGAGACCATGAAAAAGCGCAAGGGCTTGCACCTGTTCATCGGCTTTTTGCTAAACCTCATAGCGGTCGGCGTCATGCTCGTGCCCAATGCCTGGGCCACATTCCAGGCCAGCCCGGTGGTTCTGCCGGGAGGTATGGGCGCTATAGAGAAAGCCTGGGCCGCAGTGCAAAACCCCACTTGGGGGCCAGTGAATATCCATAGGTTTATCTCCAATATTGTTCTGGGCGGATTTCTCGTCGGCGCTTATTCAGGCGTCCGTTATCTCGGAGCCCGGACACAGGAGGAGCGAGAGCATTACGACTGGATGGGGTATATAGGAAACTTTATCGGGATGTTCGGCCTGCTTACGCTTCCTTTCGCCGGATACTGGCTGATGCGCGAAATCTATATGTACAACCAGCAGATGGGAATTACCTTGATGGGAGGATTCCTATCCTGGCTATTCATCATTCAGGCTGTTTTGATCGGTATTCTTTTCCTTGGAGCCAATTACTACTTCTGGCTGGGCCTGGCCTACCGAACAGAAAGATCCGAGCAGTACATGAAACCGATTCTGGCTATGCTGGCGGCCCTCTTGCTATGCTTTATGGTATGGCTGACGCCCCACAGCTTGGTGGCTAGCATCGCTGAAGCCCGCGCGATGGGCGGGGCGCATCATCCGCTCCTGGGTCTATTAGGTGTGATGTCGGCCAAGATGACCGCCGTTAACGTGATGATTCTGATTTCTTTTGTAAGCTTTCTCATGTACTGGCGCGCTGGGAGCAAGCCAACTGTGGGATGGGCGAAGGCGGCGAACATTCTTATTGTCATACTTTTCTTTGTGGTCATCGTGGGCGTGATCGTGATTGGAGTCTGGGGCTACTTTGTCCCGGCCATCGTCAGGATCAACACATTCTCGGTGGCGCAGGTTCTGTCGGTTCTGTTTGTACTGCTTACTGTTACCCCTCTGGTGGGGATTATGCTCAGGGGAGCCGAGTCAACATCGACGATGACATGGGGCGTGATGCCGGTGAGGTCACAGCTTGCTCTGATAATAAACGCTGTAACGATTGTTTTTACGATGTCGCTGATGGGGTACGCGCGTTCGGCCTCTCGCGTTCACTGGCATATCTACGGGGTATTGGAAGACACCTCCCCGTATGCTTTTTCCCCCGCTTTGGGGCACGCTGGCGCCATGTCGGCGCTGGCCACATTTTTATTCTTCTCCCTGGTTGGAATTATCCTGTGGATTACTATCAGCGCTTCGCGGAGCTCCGCCTTTTCCACACAGTATTTCTTTTTGGCGCCCTTCGTTTTCTGGGCGACCTCCCTTTTCGGTAAACCGGCTGAGCCGGACGGACAGGTTCTGGAGCAACCCAAATTTATAGGGAAGGTCGCGGCGACCATCTGCGGAATCCTGCTGGTTTTCGTCTGGATAGCCAATGCTGTTCCGCAGTTGACGTCTCTTCCGCCCAAGAAAGTGGCGTTTGATGTGTCGAAGATCAATAGCAAAGCGGATCTGGTGAACGCTGGCAATAAACTTTTCTTTGGCAAGGCGCAATGCGCGCTGTGCCATTCCCTTGAGGCGACCGAGTCGCCACGAGCGCCCATCATGTTAGGGCGCGGGGCCAAGCGCACGAGGGAGTATATATATGAATCGATGGTTCATCCAAAAGCGGTTGTCTACAAGCAGTATGAAGTAGTAGGGCCCGCGAAATTCTTTCCGGCTCAGATGCCGATTATTAACAAACCCCCTGTCGGTCTTTCCGAGACCGAGATGCTAGCTGTCGTAGCGTTTATTCAAAGTTTAGGTGGCACAGTCACTGTGGAGCCTGATGAGCTAAAGGCGCTTGCGTCAGAAACTGTTACGGAGGATACCGGCAATGGAAATTGAATCCATAAGACCTTTCTTGGCCGTGGCGGTTTCTCTGCTTGGCGCTGTGTTTATTGTGGCGACCCGCAAGTCGCCAAGCGCCCGCGAGGGGGTTTCTTTAGCGTCAGCGCTTTTGATGTTCATCATTGTTCTGAGCATGATTCCCGAAGTTCTCGCTGGAAAAGTATTTGTCTATTCCCTTATTACAATAAACTCAGCCATCTCCATTTCGTTTCGAGTGGATGCGATGGGGCTTTTATTCGCTATCACCGCCGCTTTTTTGTGGCTGATGATAACCATTTACTCGATTGGTTACCTGCGCGCTCTTAAAGAGCATGCGCAGACCCGCTATTACCTCTGTTTTGCAATGGCTCTGTCAGCCTCTATGGGTGTGGCCTTCGCGTCGAATTTGCTGACCCTTTACCTCTCTTATGAGCTTGTCGGCTTTTTCTACTATCCCCTGGTGGTGCATAAAGAGACCAAAGAGGCGTATGCAAAAGGAAACAGGTATGTATTTTACATCTTTGTGCTTGGCAAAATCTTTATGCTCGCAAGCTTTTTGGCCTATGGGCTTGCCGGCACACTGGATCTCAATCCAAAAGGTATCTTCCCGGCTGGAATAGACACGACCCTGCTTACCATCACCTTTCTTCTCTTCCTGGTGGGTATCAGTAAAGCGGCGATGGTGCCTTTTCACGCCTGGCTACCTGCGGCCATGGTCGGCCCCATGCCTGTGGTCGCCGCGTTGGCGGTCATAGATATAGGCGCATTCGGCATATTGCGCGCGGCCTACTTCGTTTTTGGAATGGAGACGTTAAAAGCGCTTGATTTGGGATTTCCGCTGGTCGTCTTTTCATGCTTTACAATCGTGGCGGCTTCTATCATAGCTCTGACAAAAGATGACCTGAAGACCAGGCTTGTCTATTCCACAATAGGCCAGATTTCCTATACACTCCTCGGAGCCGCATTGCTGGTTTCGACAGGTTTAACAGGCGGCATCCTGCAGATCGTCAATCATGGCGTCGCGAAGGTTACGCTCTTCTTTTGCGCAGGCGCGATTTTTGTCGCGTCAGGCAAAACCAAAGTGAGTGAGCTAAACGGCATTGGAAAGCAGATGCCTATTACAATGACAGCTTTTACCCTGGGCGCCCTTTCGATAATCGGCGTTCCGCCTTTTGCGGGCTTTGTGAGCAAGTGGTATCTGGTTATGGGCGCGGCGGAGGTGGAGCAATACTACGCAGTCGCCGTCCTTATCTTTAGCTCGATTCTGAGCGCGTCTTATCTGTTGCCGATTGTGTATGCCGCGTTTTTTCGCGACTTGCCGCCGGGGGAGAAGGCTGAAAGAAAGGAAGCTCCAGTTTATATGCTGGCGCCTTTGATAATTACAGCTATAGGGACGCTGGCTCTGTTTTTTGCGCCGTCAATCTTCCTTGATTTAGCAAGGGTGGTTATTGGAGAAGTGGGATGAGCGAACAAAGAGAAGATAAAGTAGAGCAAAGGCATGAGCCTGTGCCTGGATACAAGACAGCGTTTTACGCCGTTTTTGCGATAGTGACGGTATATCTCGTTATCATTTTTGCAGTTGGCTGATAAATTCCTAAAGGAGAACGAAGTGTCAATGAATGAAGGGCATTTATTCGATAAGCCGCAGAATATTAAAAAATTACTGGTGGTCTTTTATATAATCTGCGCGTTACTCGTTGTTGCGGATTTATTTGTCCCTGGACATGCTTTTTTCCGGTGGGAAGAGTATCCCTTCTTTTACGGGGCATATGGATTTTTCGCCTATGTCAGTATCGTTTTAGTATCAAGTTATGTCCTGCGGAAGTTACTTAAGAGAAAAGAGGATTATTACGATGATTAACAGCCTCCCCCCTGCAGCCATATTGATCATCGGGGCGTTTGCTATCCCTTTTATTAAGGGGAAAGGCAAGTCCATCTATATGTTGCTTTTACCTGTCATCGCTTTTATTAGCGTATTTAGCATTGCCGAAGGCGTCCACTGGACGGCGGGTTTTCTCGATTATAATCTTGTATTCGGCAAAGTTGACAGGCTCAGCAGGGCCTTTGGGTACATGTTTACAATAATGTCATTTGTAGGAACCATTTACGCCCTTCACCTGGAAAAAGAGGACGGGCAACATGTGGCGGCTTTTATTTATGCCGGAAGCGCTTTAGGGGCCGTCTTTGCGGGCGATCTTTTGACGCTCTTCGTCTTTCTGGAGATAATGACGCTCGCATCAACATACCTTGTATGGGCGCGAAAAACCGCAGTGTCATATGGGGCGGGATTAAGATATTTGATGGTTCATCTTTTCGGAGGTCTGTGTCTTCTTGCGGGCATTGCCATTCATGTGGCTCAGACCGGTTCAATCGAGTTTGGACAGATAGGATTAGGTGGCATTGGGTCATATATGATATTGCTTGGGTTTGGCATCAATTGCGGCTTCCCGCTTCTCCACGCCTGGCTTCCTGACGCTTATCCTGAGGCGACGATTACCGGGACGATATTCATGGGAGCGTTTACAACCAAAGTGGCTGTCTATACCCTTGCCAGATCATTCCCAGGCACAGAGATGCTGATATGGGTTGGAGCGGCGATGACGGTATTTCCGATCTTTTTCGCCGCTATTGAAAACGATCTGAGAAAAGTACTCAGCTATAGCATCATTAACCAAGTCGGATTTCTGGTCGTTGGAATCGGAATAGGGACGACCCTATCCATAAATGGAACCGTCGCCCATACATTCACAAATATATTTTTCAAGTCCCTTCTTTTCATGTCTATAGGCGCAGTTATGTATCGGACTGGAAAGAGCAAGGCTACGGATCTTGGCGGACTATACAAGAGCATGCCGTTGACAACCATATTTTGTTTAATCGGCGCGGCGTCCATCTCTGGGTTCCCTTTGTTTAGCGGGTATGTAAGTAAATCTATGATCCTTGGCGCGTCCACCGGCGACGGGATGGGTTTTCTGTGGCTGGTTTTAATGTTTGCCACGGCTGGCGTCCTTCACCATGCGGGCATCAAGATTCCGTTTCATGCGTTTTTCGCCCACGATTCCGGCATAAGAACCAAAGAGGCTCCTCTCAATATGCTCGTCGCTATGGGGATCGCCGCCTTTATATGTGTCTTTGTTGGCGTATTTCCTGGCACGCTTTACAGCATTCTTCCTTATCCGGTGGAATATGAGGTATACACAAGCGCGCATGTTATAAACATGTTGCAATTACTGTCGTTCGCGGTGCTGGCTTTTGTTCTGCTCTTGCTGTCTGGTCTGCATCCTGTGGAATGGAAGGTTATCCTTCTTGACACAGATTGGTTCTACAGAAAAGGAGCCAGCCTGTTTTACTGGCTGGCGAACAGGCGAATGCCCTGGACCGTTTTGCTTGTCGCCTCTGTGGTCTTTGTTATTTATTAAAGTTATATACCCCGCAATTGGCGGGAAAAATTATTCGGAGAAGGTTATTCATGCAAGGTAAGGTCGAAGAGTCCCAAGCTAAAAAAAGTAGGATTCCGGTACTGGTCAAAGTCGCCGTCGTCTGGATCGGGGTCTATCTGGTTCTAAAACTGGTCATCAAGCCGCCACTGCCGTCAAGCCTCATTTTCATGTATATGACCACAGTTACGGTCGGGTTGACGCTGGCGGTCTCGATCTATGAAAAAATATTGCGCGATGTGCTGGACCCGATCGCGGATTTTTTGGCGGGGGACGCAACGAGGGGTGTTGTATGGAAGGCGGCCCGATGGGCGGTACTGGTTTTTATCCCTGTTTACATCGGTTACGGTGTGTATCAGAGGGTGATGCCTCGATTTGAGCCTCCGATCGCCTCCCGCGTTATCCATCCGGCGCCACCTCCTGAAGTCGCCGCGCTTCAAAATCCATTCAGAGAGGATGAGGCGAACCTTGAGAAAAACATTAAAGAAGGAAGCGTAATATATTTCCAAAACTGCTTTTTTTGTCATGGCGACGCGCTGACCGGCGCGGGGCCCTTCGCCAACGGGATCAACCCGCCTCCAGCCGATTTTCAGGATCCGGGCACGATCGCCCAGTTGCCTGAATCATTTGTCTTTTGGCGGATCAGCACCGGCGGGCCTGGCCTCCCTAATGAATCGACCCCCTGGGATTCGTTTATGCCCCGGTGGGAGACGATGCTCACCGTAGAGCAGAGGTGGAAGGTAATCCTCTATCTGTATGACCTGACAGGCTGGTCGCCCCGGACTTGGGGTGAGGCGGAGTCTGTAGGGGAGTTCGAGTCTGAAGAGGATGAACATGATGGAGAGAAAGAGGGCGAAAAAGAAGAAGCCGGTAAAGCAGGCGGGCAGGAGGCTATTCATAAGATTTACGTCAAACGCTGTGAGCCGTGTCATGGGGTAAAGGGCGAGGGTGATGGTCCGGCGGCGGATTTCTTGGTGCCGCGTCCCAGAGACTTCACGTGGGGGACATACAAATTTCGCTCCACACCGAGTGGACTGCCTCCCACCGACGAAGATCTGTTTCAAACGATCCGGCACGGTTTACCGGGCACCGCAATGCCGAGTTGGGATGAATTGAAGGATGAAGAGATAAAAGGTTTGGTCAAATACATTAAGAGTTTTGCCGCGGATGTGTTTGAGGAGGAGCCAAATCCGCAACCTGTCAATGTCGGGAAACCGCCCGAGGCGAGCCCGGAACTCATTGAAAAGGGCAAAGCGCTTTTCCTCAAGTCTAAATGCTATGAGTGCCATGGAAAAAAGGCCAGGGGTGATAGTATGAAAAAACTAAAGGATGACTGGGGCTTTAAAATTGATCCTCGGGATTTGACCCATCCTTGGGAATATCGCCGTAAAGGCGGGGCGCTTGAGAGTATCTATCTGGCAGTTTCTACAGGCTTGGACGGAACCCCTATGCCTTCTTTTAAACAGAAACCTTTTTCTCTCTCGGATGACGACCGCTGGGCTCTAGCCCACTACGTAAAGTCTTTACAGACAGAGCGAAAACTAGGCTACACTATTCTGGCGCAGTTGGTAGAGAAGGTACCCTCTGATTCTGAGGATCCGATCTGGGACAGTGTGCCTTATATGGATATCCCAATGGTGAGCCAAGTGATCATGGAGCCTCGGATGTTCACTGCTAGTGCGGATAATATGCGTGTTCAGGCGGTTTACAATGATAAAGATGTAGCCTTTCGGCTGGTCTGGGATGATACCACCAAGAGCGAACCGGATCCGGAATCCAAGATATTTGAAGATTCGGTTGCGATTCAATTTCCGGTGACGATTCCGACTGGATCCAAAAGGCCCTATTTTTTAATGGGCGATGAAGAAAATCCCGTTAACCATTGGCGCTGGAGTTCAGAGCGGTCTAACGTGATTGAGCTCAACGCTAATGGGGCGAAGAATGTTAAGGTACAGGACGATAGCGGCCAGCAGGTGACGGGAAAGCTTAAGTACGATGAAGGCCAGTATAGCCTAATCTTTAAGAGGTCCCTCTCCACGCCGGACAAGGATCTCGACATCCAGTTCGCGCCTGGTAAGTTTATCCCGATATCCTTTTTTGCCTGGGATGGCTCAAACAACGAGACGGGAGTGAGGAGCGCTCTTTCCTCCTGGTATTTTCTTTTGTTGCAACCTACTACACCGGCGACTGTCTATCTCTATCCTTTTGTCATGCTTTTTGTGGCGG
>UOGA01000006.1_pt1 | contig 9452 bp, 7 predicted proteins | sample 1989841 | NCBI WGS metagenome assembly UOGA01 (sample SAMEA4712198, study PRJEB27164) | hydrothermal vent metagenome | biome: marine basaltic hydrothermal vent biome; feature: marine hydrothermal vent; material: mineral | place: Pacific Ocean | collected 2011-06-14/2011-07-23 | depth 1691 m | reverse complement strand
TCAAGGGGAATAAGGTAAACCTCGTCACCCGCCTTCAACTCGTCCCGTGGAATCCGCTCTGCCGGGGTGATGGAGGCCCTAACATCGGACGCAATTGATTCGAGCTTCTCAACCGATTTTTTCAGCGCGGCTTTCGATCCTTTGGCGCCTCTGGCTTCTTCCACTAGTTCGTTTATGATCCGGCGCGCCTCGGCGATATTGCCAGAGATTTTACGTTTGGCGGTTCTGGCTATCTCCTGCCGTTTGTTTTCCATTTCCACGCGGGCTTTTTCGGTGTCCGCGCGATTGCGCTCCGCTTCGGCCAGCGCTTTATCGGCTTCGCGCACCGCATTCGCCAGCGCTTTTTTCTGGTTTCTCAATTCGGACAATGTTTTTTCTATCCGCTCGTCGCTTCCGTCGAGCCTCCTCCTCGCCCCCGCCACGATAGAGGCGTCCAGTTTTAACTTTTCGGCCACAGCCAGCGCCGAGCTTTCTCCCGGCGCGCCTTTTATCATCAGGTAGGTGGGAATGGCGCGATCCGTGTCGAACTCCATGGAGACGTTATGGTAAAGATCGCCGGTCTGCGCCATTACTTTAAGGTCGCTAAAATGAGTTGTGACCACAACATGGACTCCGTTTTCAACCAGCTTCTCCACCACCGCCATAGCCAGCGCGCTTCCTTCTTTCGGGTCGGTGCTTATCATCAACTCATCGAGCAGGGCAAGCGACCCGGCCCCGGCCCGGCGGACAATTTCGTTTATCGACTTGAGGTGCCCGGAAAAAGTTGAAAGGTCGTCGGTGATCGACTGGTTGTCGCCTATATCGGCGAAAATTTCGTTGTAGAAGGGTAGCTTTGAGCCTTCTCCGGCCGGAATATAAAGGCCGGATTTGGCCATCACCGCCGTCAGGCCTATCGTGGCGAGCGCCACTGTCTTGCCCCCTGTGTTCGGGCCGGAGACAATCAGCGCCCTTGCGCCTCGTGGAATCGATATTTCGTTTCTGACAACATCTTTTTTCTTAAGTAACATGATTGGATGAGCGGCGTTGACAAGCTTTAGCTGATCGCTGAAAATGGGGCGGGTAAGGTTGAAGTCCGCCGCCAGGCGCGCGCGAGCCATTATCTGATCCAGGCGGCAAATGACGGAATAAATTTCTCCTATCGCCTCCGCTTCGCCAGCCACCATCGCCGACAACTCTCCGAAAAGTTTTGCGATTTCGTCTTCCAGCTCCATCTCCACCGTTCTTAGCCTGTTGTTTAAATCGACCAGCTGGGCAGGCTCGATATAGAAAGTCTGACCGGAGTTGGAGGAGTCGTGGATGATCCCCTTGACATGGGATTGACGCTCCGCCTTTATCGGCAAAACAAACCTGTTATCGCGCAAGGTGACGTAACTGTCCTGAAGCATGGGCGCCAATTGCGGGTCTTTGAGCAAGCTTTCCGCCCGGTCGCGAATCGAGCGGCGCAGGCTGTTTAAGGTTTTATAAAGCCTTTCTATCCCTGGCGTGGCGTCGGGGCGAACCTGGCCCTCTTGATCTATCGTCTCATCGATCAACTCCGCAAAACCGGGAACCGACGGAATTTCGGCGCGGATCGGGTCTATCTCATCATCGGTATCGGCTTTGAAAATTCTTACAAGCGACACGCCGCATCGAAGCAGGGGCGCAAAACTCCTAAGCTCGGAACCGGTCAGCGTAACTGACTTCCCGGCTTTCGACAACAGCCCCGTCACATCTTCGAGCGGCTCGATATTAAAATCGGGGCGGCGCTCCATAAGCTTTAGCATCGCTCCGGTTTCGTCCAGCCGCTTTGTGGCCCCCTGAACGTCTACAGCCTGCGCGAAAGCCAAAGCTCTTTTTTTGCCGCCCGGAGTGTTCGCCCGCTCGATTATGGCAAAGACAATCTCGTCGAAACCAAGAGAGGCGAAATCTATGCTCATGTTACTGGCTCTGTTTTTCTTTTCCATCGGCGTCGTTTTCCAACTGCGCCCTCCTTTTCGCGTGTCTCAGCTTTTTTTTATACTGGTTCTCTCCCCAGGCGTACCAGTTCATCCATCGGGTCAAGATGGCGGCAAGTATCAGGCCCAGAACCAGAGCCAGAGGGATAAAATATTTTTCCATAATTTGTGCAAACCAGTTTTCAGTTATTATATCTAAAGCGGGTGGAGCGACGGGTGTGGCGTTAAACTTTCAGTCTTTTAAAACCGCCAAACTCAGGTTTTCTCGATTCGCGGATAAGATACGCCTTCCCCCGGTCTGTAAGAACCTCCGCCGGGGTGGGATGCGACAAAAATCCGAGCATGCTTGCGGTAAGGCCGTAAGCCCCGGAGTTAAAAACGCCCAGAAGATCGCCTATCGAAGGCGCCGGCAATTTTACCTTGCGCGAAAACTGATCCGGCGACGCGCATAGAGGGCCGGCCACAACGCATTCGATTTTTTTTCTCCTGCTCATTTTATTTAGTATGGCTGTTGGATAATTCCTGTTTAAAACGATGGGGATCAAAGAATGGTTTATCCCGCCGTTGGTGATGACGTACAACGTTCCTCTTGACCGTTTGATGTCTGTAACTTCCGATACATATACGCCGGAAGGCCCGGCAAGATACCTTCCCGGCTCAAGGATGAAGCCTGTTTTTTTAAAGCCGGGCGATTTGGCGAGGTTCGTCGTTATTTTTTTGAGCGCCGCTCCCACAGCTTTTATATCGAGCTCGTTTTCACCGTCGGCGTAAGGTATGCCAAGCCCGCCTCCGAAATTGATTACTCCCACGTCCAGTTTCAGCCGGGCGGATATTTTTTTCATCCACCTGATGAAAGCTTTATACGCTTGTATTAACGTTTTAGCCTCTAACAATCCTGTTCCGGCGTAAAAATGAAACCCAGCCAGCTCCAGCCCCGGATCGGTCATGGTTTTTACAATTAAAGGCTCTATCGCCTCCGAATCGATTCCGAACTTTCTTGAGCCGCCGATCATCACCTCGCCTTTATTCCCGCTCGTAAAATCTGGATTTACCCTGAGCGCGATTTTTGTTTTTGCTCTTTTTCTATTTTTATTTATGCGGCGTGAAAGTTTTATAATTCTTTCAAGCTCGGTCTCCGACTCGACATTGATAACGCCGATACGGCTGTCCAAGGCGTCTTTGAGCTCATCTTCGGTTTTGCCCGGCCCGGCGTATATAATATCGGAAGGTTTAAAGCCTGATAGAAGCGCCGCCTCTAACTCGGCTTTGGATGCGATCTCCGCTCCCGCGCCAAGTTTTCTGAATATTTTCGCCACTGCCGGGTTCGGGTTGGCTTTCATGGAATAACAGATTTTGAACGTGCGGGGAAGCGCCTTTACCAGCTTGTTGTATTGCTGACGCATGAGGTCTGCGTCGTAGATGTAAAGTGGCGTTCCGGTGATGGCGATTATGCGGTCGATGGGAACGGAGCCGGGAGAAAGCTTGCCGCCCGACCTTGAAAAACGTGATATAGGATCCACCTGGCTTATAACTTACCTGACCATGCGCGCTCACACGCGGGCGCTTTTTTATTGCTGAGTTCGGGTTTCATACCGCAACTAATATTTTCTATTATATTAGCAAATACGGCTTTATCAATGTGCCCTCATATCACCCGCCGGTGTTTTCCCCTCCGAATTCCGGCCCCAGCACCCTGAACATTTCGATCTTAAGGGCGACAAGCCTTGCAAGCCGCATCAAAAACCGGAAGCCGTACCCTTCCATAAAGCGGGCGTTGTCCTGGCTTCCGAAGTTTAAGACCGCGATAATCCGGCCATTGGCGTGTACGGGGACAATGGCTTCAGACCGGACTCTCCGGCTGATTCCGTTCGGGAAGAATTTATCCGATCCTTTCTTCAGGTTGCCCCGGAGCGCAGGCTCGCCATTACTAAAATTCGAATCGATCCCGTCCATATCGTCGAAGAATATGTTCTCTGATCCCAGATAGACGTTTTTCTCGCCGTGATGATAATTTTCAGGGTAAAACTCTTTTAATTCGTTTTCCAGAGCGACCGTAATAAAATTGATTTCGAAGATTCTCCGTCCCTGGGTAACAACAGCGTCGAACATTACTTTGAGCGAAGGAGCGTCAAAAATCAGCTTTTCTATTTCGTCCATCCTCTCCTGGGCTTTTTCGTTGTCAGTAGAGCATGAGACGATCCGCTTCAGGTTCTTGCGAAGCAACGTGTTGTGCTGACGAAGCTGGATGTTCGTCAGCTTGACCGACTTCGCTATCATTTCTTTTTTCATGGGCTCTGACGCATTTCCTTAATCAGCGTGTTTGCGGATAAACGTTGGGATATCCAGATCGTCGTCGATAGGGGGCAAGTCCATCCTGACCTCTTTTAATATGGGCCTCCCTTTCCTGGGGCCTTTGTTAAAAACAGGCATATCCATGCTTTGGTCATGGTCTCTGAGACGGTTGTTGATAATCCCTTTTAGTTTATCGCGCCGCTCCGGGTTCATGCTCTCTTCATTCATACGAAAATCGTCGGCCCGTTTTACTTCCTGGGCGCTTCTGAACCCGGTGGCGATCACGGTTACGCTTACTGTATCGTTCAATGACTTGTTAATCACGGCGCCGAAAATAATCTGCGCGTCTGGATCAGCCGAATCGGTGATAAGGGACGCGGCCTCGTCTATCTCATGCAAAGACAGGTCTTCTCCTCCTGTGACGTTTATAAGGATGCCCTTGGCTCCGGCGATGGACGAGTCTTCGAGCAAGGGGCTGTTGATGGCATTATCGGCCGCTTCCACGGCGCGGTTTTCACCTGTGCCCACGCCGGTTCCCATCAAGGCCATTCCTTTGGCGCTCATTATCGTCTGCACATCGGCGAAATCGAGATTCACAATACCGCCCACTGTGATTAGTTCGGAAATGCCTTTGACCGCTTTGCAAAGTATCCCGTCCGCGATGGCGAACGCCTCGGTGGCCGGCATTTTCTTTGAGACATAACTTAACAGTTGCTGGTTGGGGATGGTGATGAGCGTGTCTACGTTTTTACGGAATTCGGTGAGCCCCTGCTCGGCCAACTGCGCCCTGCGCTTACCCTCAAAACTGAACGGTTTGGTGACCACGCCCACTGTAAGCGCGCCCATTTCTTTTGCGATCGCGGCCACTATAGGCGCCGCCCCGGTGCCTGTGCCGCCTCCCATCCCGGCGGTTACAAACACCATGTCGGCGCCGTCGAGCATCGCGCGGATAGACTCGGAGTCCTCCTGCGCCGCGGCCCTGCCTATATCCGGTCTTCCACCCGCGCCCAGGCCTTTGGTGATCTGCCTGCCTATCTGGAGCTTGTTTGGCACCGGCGAAGCTTTTAACGCCTGCGCGTCCGTATTGGCCACGATAAACTCGACACCAGTCACGCCTTCTTTAAACATGGTCGAAACGGCGTTGCCGCCTCCGCCTCCGGCCCCCATGACTTTTATTGTGGCGTTATAGCCGTTGTGCTCGGCTTCATCGGTGTAGTCGAAAAACACCTGCCCCTCGTTTTCATCGGTAAATTCATTCTCGGTCATCTCTTACCTCCCATATATAAAAAAATGTTTCATTTGTAAAATGTAATTAGAAAAACTCTTTCACCCACTCCTTCATACGCCCTAAAACCTTGTCGAACATGTTCCTGCCCCGCAGTTTGTGTATCCTGCCAGACAGCAAATCTTTGTATCCGAACAAGACAAGCCCCACCGCCGTGGCGTACAGGGGGCTGTTGACCAGATCCATAAGGCCTTTGACGCCTTTTGGGGTCCCCCGCCGTATGGGCATGTCGAAAATCGCCTCCGCCATCTCCGGCATTCCCTCCATTATCGAAGCGCCGCCCGTCAACACCAGACCGGAGGCGACTTTCTTTTTGTCGGTGAATCCGGTCAGCTCGATCTCCCGCTTTATAAGGCTGAACATCTCCGCCACTCTCGGCTCGATTATGTCGGCCAGCACCCGGCGCGACAGCTGTCTTGCGTCCCTGCCCCCGACGCCGGGGACTTCTATAACCTCGTCTTCGGAAATCATGGCCGTCGTAGCGCACCCATACATTTTTTTAATCTTTTCCGCTTCATGGTTGGGTGTTCTAAGACCGATGGCGACATCATTGGTAAGGTGGTTTCCCCCTATCGCCACGACGGCTGTGCTTTTTATCGATCCATTCATAAAAATGGCGATGTCGCTTGTGCCGCCGCCCATATCTATAAGGCCCACGCCCAGCTCTTTTTCATCCTGATCGAGAACGGCTTCAGAAGAGGCCAACTGCTCGACCACAATGTCGTCTACTTCCAGCCCCGCCCTGTTGACCGACCTTATTATGTTCTGGGCGGACGTGACGGCGCCGGTAATGATGTGCACTTTGGCCTCAAGACGGACGCCGTTCATCCCGACCGGGGCGTCTATCCCGTCCTGATCGTCAACGATATAATCCTGGGATAAAACGTGGATCACTTCCCTGTCCATCGGTATGTTCACAGCTTTTGCGGCCTCTATAACGCGATCCACATCGGTCTGAGTCACTTCGTTGCTTTTTACGGCGATAACACCGTGGCTGTTGAACCCTTTTATATGTCCGCCAGCTATGCCGACATAGACCGACTCTATTTCAAGACCGGCCATCAGCTCCGCCTCCTCGACGGCGTTTTTGATCGACTCGACAGTGGACTCTATGTTGACGACGACTCCTTTGCGAAGCCCCCTGGACGGATAGGTGCCAAGCCCGATTATCTCCACACCTTCCTGTCCCGCTTCGGCCACAACACAGCATATTTTTGTTGTGCCAATGTCCAACCCAACTATTATCTGTTTATCTTTCGCCATAACAAGTTAACCTCTCTGATCTTGGGTATTAGTTGGATACGTCACAATAACTTTGTCTGGAAAAAACAGGTCGATCTGTATCACAGCTTTTTCCCTGCCGCGTAAAATGTAATCGACCGTCTTGAGCCTCTGGGCTCCATCCGTCCAATCGAGCCTTTGGGCGATAACGGTCACGGCGGAGCCTTCAAACCGTAGAACAAGCCGGTCTTCGCCTGAAAGGTCGATGCTTTTGAGCCTGCTCTTGCCGAACAGACTGTAGCCGGTAAGTTTGTCGATGGCTTTAAGCGCGTCTCGTATCGCGCCAGGGTCAATCTGGTCTCCCGGCCTCAACGGTCTGGCGTCCAAAGCAATCCCCGTTACAAGGGGGTAAGGCGGATTTTCATCTTTCCCGACCGCTCTAAGTATCACACCATGCCTGTCCGCCAGAAACCGCCGCGAGCCAACGACGATCAGAGCCGGTGTTCTCTCTCCCGCCAGGATTCTTATCGTCGCAGGTAACCGGCGGCGGATTTCCACAGATTCAATCCACGGGTGGGTCTGAAGGCGTTTTCCAGCTTTACCCAGGTCGAACTCGAAAACGCTTTTACCTTTTACATTCCCAAGAAGCTGAAGTAAGTCGAGCTCATTCACCCTTGTAAGACCGTCGATCTCCACCTTTGTGATTTTAAAATAATCGGTGGTTTTCACTTTTTCATATCCCGCGTAAGCGCCGACCGCCGATAAAGTAAATACCGTAGTTATTAAAACTATACGTACGAACGCCACAGCCAGGGCATTGAGACGCAAAAGCGCCTCCTTAAGACGGCTCGCTCTTTTTTTACGCCCTGTTTTTGCGTTTTTGCGTTTTCTCATCTTTTATCGTCTCTTCCAAAATTGTCAGAACAAGCTCGTCGAAAGAAATACCGGCGGCCTCGGCGGCCTTTGGCAAAAGGCTCGTCTTCGTTAATCCCGGTATTGTGTTTAGCTCTATGAACCAGGCCTTCCCCTGTTTATCCACAATAAGCTCGGAGCGCGAAAACCCCCTGCAGTTCAGCTCGCGATGAACTTTCATGGTGATCGCCTGGGCCTCTTTTAAAACCTCCTCTTTGAGACGGGCCGGAATATGGTAGATGGTGGCTCCCGGCGTGTATTTGCTTGAATAATCGTAAAAGCCGTTTTTCGTCTCTATCTCTATCGCCGGTAAAACCGTCTGCCCCACTATTCCCACCGCCAGCAAGGCTCCATCTATAAACCGCTCTACTAGCGCCTCGTCGTCGCTCTCAAACGCGGAGGCGATGGCGGGAGCGATCTCCTCATCTTTTACGCATACGCTCACGTTGATAGACGAGCCGCCGTTGGCCGGTTTGACGACGGCGGGAGCGTGTATCGAAAGAGCCATCTTCTTTTCATTGAAAGAGCGTTTTTCAAAAACCTGGTAATCGGGCGTGGCGATTTCAAACGCTTTGAGCATTTTTTTGGTCGATGTTTTACTCATCGCGACGGCGCTCGCCTGAACGCCCGATCCGGTATACATAATATCCGCAAGCTCAAGGGCGCCCTGCGCGCATCCATCCTCGCCGTAACGGCCATGTAACGCGATAAACGCTATATCAATTCCTTCACCGGCGGCTTTCTCCAGCAGATCCCGTCCGGCGTCTATCCCGACCGCGTTTATCCCCTGGCGCTTAAGCGCCGACAGGGCCGCGGCTCCAGACTTGAGGCTTACCTCCCGCTCGTTGGATATCCCGCCCATCAAAACTCCGACTTTCATTGTTTTTAGTCTATCGAGTGTTTCCCGCTCAACCATCAAAATCGCCTACCAAACGTATTTCCCGCTCAAGCGTCACGCCGAACTTCTCGTGAACTTTGTTTTCAATTATTCTCATAAGCTTTAAAACATTGGCCGCTTTGGCCTTGTTCATGTTTATAATGAAATTCGCGTGTTTCGCCGAAACCTGGGCGTCCCCAACGCTGGCCTGCTTCATGCCCGCCTTTTCTATAAGCCGTCCCGCGAAATCGCCGACCGGGTTTTTAAAGACAGACCCGGCGCTTGGATATTGAAGAGGTTGTCTTTGTTTACGCTCGGCCTGGATACGTCTTATTTTCTTTTTAATATCATCAGCGTCGCCCTCGCGCAGTTTCAATACCGCTTCGGTGATTACGCATCCTTGCGGGAAATCTGACGAACGGTAGCCAAAGCCGCACTCGTCCGCCTGAATTGTCTTCTCAACGCCCCCGCCCGTCATCACTGTCACCGATTCGACAATATCTTTCATCTCGCTACCTCCTGTTCCAGCGTTCATTATCAAAGCCCCTCCTATCAGGCCAGGTATCCCTGTGGCGAACTCCAGCCCCGCGACCGACTTGCTCATCAAAGCCGCGCAGAGCCGGGAAAGCCTCACGCCCGCCTGCGCCGTGACAACCACTTCTCCTCCTCCGGTATTCTTTATCGAAACCTCCCGGAAACCGCGCTCCAGACTGATGACGTCTCCCCTGATCCCGGAATCCGATATCAGCATGTTCGCTCCCCCACCCAGAACAGTCGGCGTTTTGTCCGCCTCCAGACATTTCGCAAGCTCGACATTCGTCTCCGGGTAAATCAACCTGTCGGCCAGCCCTCCAATTCTGAAAGTCGTCTTGTTCCATAGCGGTTCATTCCTCAGGATGGTTGTCATTTTTCCTGTCTGGCGCTAACCCCG
>UOGA01000259.1_pt1 | contig 9547 bp, 9 predicted proteins | sample 1989841 | NCBI WGS metagenome assembly UOGA01 (sample SAMEA4712198, study PRJEB27164) | hydrothermal vent metagenome | biome: marine basaltic hydrothermal vent biome; feature: marine hydrothermal vent; material: mineral | place: Pacific Ocean | collected 2011-06-14/2011-07-23 | depth 1691 m | reverse complement strand
AGCGTTTTATCCAGCATATCGAGACCGGCTCTCCCATCCCTTCATGCCCATGACGGCATTTATCCTCGCACGGATGGGCGCAAACACGGCCCAGGGTGTGGGGCAAAACATTGTCCGTTAAATTTATTTCGTAGCTTTTGCCATAGTCGCCCAGAGACGCTGAGTTTATATATTCAGGGATTCTGGTGTCCGCCGGGCAGGCGCGCCTGCATGGTACGTTGTCGAGGTACCAGTCAAGGTCAGGGTCATTACAAAAATAGACTTTGTTTGTGACCGTTTTTGCGCGAATCACTTCTTCCGGCTCGCCCTGGCCTTTGGGGACGCGGGCAAGTATACGGTATCTACCATCCATAACGAATCCTCCTCCCCTTAATCGCGATATGTCTACCGGCTTTCACCGACGAATTCGCCAACAAGCCAATTTAGCAATATCCGCTGATTTTAACAACAATATACTTTTTAACAAAGAGAGCCCCGAAACACATCCGCTACAGACCACAGTTTTGTCCCGGTTCAAACGAACGCAGTCGCGCCATTTTACAATCGCATGATTATGGCTCTGCCCTATGCAGATTTTTCATAAAGAAAAATCTATCGTAAGTATAAAAATTAAGCTACTTTTTACTGCTCCTGTTTTCTGATAGAATTCGTTGACATATGGACAAGCCAACTACGTTTGTTTGCGGCTATCAGTCGGCTTGCTTTATTGGATATTTAAATTGGAAGGCGGGGAAATGGGGAAAGCGCTTGACGCGGCGCTCGCGCCTTTTTCTCCAGCCGCGCCTTTTGGCGCCGGGGATTGTGATCCGCGCATAATTATAAACCGTGTTGACGCCTGTAACGCGCCGGTCTCCAATGGCGAAGGCTTTACAGCAAACCGGTCGATATTGATATTTCTGGAGTAGACATGGAAGCGTATCGTTCGATATTCAAAAAACAGTGGGCTCCGCTGACGGCGGGAATTCTCATCGGTTTTATAAACACACTCATGTTCGCGTTCGACAGCCCGTGGGCTGTTTTCACCGGATTGCGAAACTGGGGCCTGCATTTGCTCGAGTTTTTAGGCGCCGGTGATGTGGCCCAGAGATCCCCGCTGGAGTACACCACCTCTGTTATGGATATAGCCTTTCTCATGGGGGCTTTCGGGGCGGCGTTGATGGCCAACCAGTTCGGCATTCGCATCCCGCCTCTGCGCGAGGCGCTCAAAGGTTTTATCGGCGGCGTGTTGATGGGGATAGGGGCGAATTTCGCAAGAGGATGCACCATTGGCGGATTCTACAGCTCTATCGCGGCGATGTCGGTCAGCGGTCTTTACATGATGCTGGGTTTGTTTATAGGAGTCATCATCGGGCTCAAATATCTGTTATGGGAAAACAGGCGGGCTTCAAAGTCCGGCTTTAAGGCAGGGCGCAGTTTCGGCCTCCCCGGCATTATTCAGATACCGCTCGGTCTTCTGGTTCTTGTGGCGGCTCTTGTGATTATTCCCTACTACTACGACTACGACGACCTTAACGAGCTCGCCGTCATTTTCGCTTTTTCCGCGGCCCTTGGCGTCATCAACCAGAGGTCGAGGTTCTGCATTGTCCGGGCGATTCGCGATCCGTTTATGACCGGAGATGGAGAGATGACCAAAGGACTCATTCTGGCGCTTGTTGTCGCCATCACCGGATTCACCGTTATAAAATTCGCGGAAATCAGGGAAGCCATGGTGTTTATCAACTCCTCCGCCGGGTGGCCCGCGATCCTCGGCGGAATCATCTTCGGCATTGGTATGACGATAGCCGGAGGATGCGCGTCCGGGTCGTTATGGCGGGCCGGAGAAGGCCAGGTCAAGCTTATGCTGGCTGTTTTAGGTTTCGCGCTGTCTGCGGCGGGAGGGCATCTGATCCTGAATCTGGTTTTTGATTATTCATATGTAAAACGAATCTTCCTCCCGGACGTTTTCGATAGCTGGCTTGTGGCTCTGGGGATACTTTTCGGAATCATGTTCATCTGGTATCTGGTTACGTCGTGGAACGAGAAGACCGAGAAGCTGGTGATACTGAAATAAAGGGAGCCTCTAAAGTCATGAACGTAGATAACGATATCGTCACGGGAAAGTTTGAGAGCGAATCGTTTGAAGACTTTATGGAGGATATTACAAAAGAGATCCAGTTAAAAAACTACCGCATTGTCAAGGTCATCAACGTTGACAACATTAAAATGCGGAGAAACCTTGTCAAAGACCTTGAGATCGGCTTTAAAAATTACAAAGTCATCGAGTTTTGCAATCTGTTCATTTGCAACGATATGATCACCGCCGATCTTCGCGCCGGTGTGTTCATGCCGCAAAGGTTCGCGGTCTACGAACGGCTCGACGACAAGGATATCTTTGTGTCGTATTTAAAGCCGACTGCCGTGGCGCGGCTTTTCGGCTCCAAAAAGATGATGAAGGCGGCGGGGAAAATGGAAAACGATATGAAGGAAACCCTTGATGCTGTCAATTTCTAGGCCGCGCTGTAAGATATAGCCATCATATTCGCCGGGCGACAGGTATTCTTCGATCTGATCGATAAACAAGGCCATAAGCGCGCGTGGCTCTCCGTCAGCCGGGCAAAGCGCCCGGCAATCTTCCTTGTGTCGGTTTTCTCTACGATCTGATACGATTCAAACATGGCTGTTTTTTCTGAAAGCTAAACAGTTAGCCAGCCCGATTTTGACCGGGCCGCCAGCGCGAGTTATAACCCTGTATAAACTTTCAGATATGAATGGGACGGTATCTATATCGGCGCCGCCGGGGGTGAATTATATGGGCTTTTTAAATCCATAAAACAGAGGGGGAGCTTGTCTTTTATGGTTCAAGATATCAAGGAAACAAGAATCCTTCTTGCGGACAATCTTACGGAGATAATGAACATACGCGAGCAGTTAAGAGAGTTCGGGTTTAATTCTTTTACAGAGGTGTCCAACGGTCTTCAGGCGCTTACCACGATTAAAAAATATAAGCCGGGCGTCATCATAGCCAATTTAAACCTGCCGAAATATTCAGGGCTTCAGATTCTCAACTCCGTGAAAGCGGATCCGAGTCTTGCGAACATAAAATTCATTATGACAACCGCGAAACTGAACAAAAGGGAAATGGCCGAGCTTGCCAAAGACGGTGTGACAAACATTCTTCAAAGGCCGTTTACCGCCGAGCGATTAAAAGAGAGACTTTACGAGCTTTTCGGCTTGTCGCCCGAAGACCTTATTAACGCGGCTGTCGAACTTGCCGGTGAAGCCAGAAAATTGTTTGACGAGGAGCGTTATGACGAGGCTTTAAAATTGTATTTCAAGGCGGTGGAGTCTCACCCTCTCCCAGATTATTATTTTATGCTGGCGCGTTGCTATCAGGAAACAGGTCTTCTGGATCAGGCGATAGCCTCGTTCAAGAACGCTTTCGAATCGGATCATAAACATCCGGAAGCTCGCTCGTACCTTGAAAAGGCAAAGAAAAAAAGAGACGAGAGAAACCGTCTGATCGCCCTTGAGGCTAAAGCCACGATGAAAAACTCCACCGCTGATGACCACGTGGGGCTGGGCAAGGCTTATCTAAACGACGAAAAGGTTGAAAAGGCCAACTCCGCTTTCATCAAAGCCGTTGCCAAAGAGCCGGACAATATGGAAGTCAGGACGCAAATAGGCAACGCCTATCTCGACAGCGGGTTGGACGGCAAGGCGGAGGAAATATTCAAAGAGGCTATCGATATAAAGCCCGATAGCATCCATCTGTATAACCGCATGGCGATAGCGTTAAGGAGGCAAAACAAACACTCCGACGCTATCGACCTTTATGTCAAAGCTTTGGGCATAGAACCGAAAGACGAGGGACTCTACTATAACCTTGCGCGAGCCCTGGCCGAGTCTGGCCAGAAGCAAAAAGCCTTAAAGGCGTTAAACAAGGCGCTATTAATCGACCCGGAGTTCGCTGAAGCTATAAAACTGAGGAAAGAGTATCAATCTGGTAATACCGAACTGGTCAAATGATGGCGGAAATTTTCAAAGGCTCCCTGCAAAAACGCAGGCTTACCGGCTCCTGAGCGTATCGCTGTATAACCATATTCGATAGGGAAATATGTGAAACCGGTTTTATTTCTACTTCTGCTCATTGTCCTAATGACCTCATCGCCCGTCGGCGCCAGGCCGGAATACGCAGAGAAAACACGCCAAGGTTGTAAAACCTGCCACGAAACGGAAGATGGCGGCAAGTTACGCGACATCGGGCTAAGGTATTCGGCGTCGGGATATGTCTGGCCGCCGCAAGGGGGATACCGCGTCATCAGCCCCATCGGCAAACGATTAAGATCGGTCATCGGTTTTTTGCACATCCTGGCCGGATTCATGTGGTTCGGCACCATACTCCACGTCCATATCGTCTTGCGCCCGGCCTATGCGGTTAAGGGTCTGCCGAGGACGGAAGTGGCCATCGGGGTGGTCTCCATGCTGACCGCCGGAGTTAGCGGCCTTGCCATGACCGTATCGAAGATAAGGGGATGGGAGGTATTGACCGACAGCGATTGGGGCGTTGTCCTGTCGGTCAAAATCGGCCTCTACCTTACGATGATCTCCCTGGCGGCGGTCGCCGTGTTGTTCGTGGGGCCGAAACTGCGCTCAACGGGCAAGGTGGCCGTGGCGCCAGAAGATGGCGTGTTCGACCCTAAAACCCTGGCTAATTTTGACGGTGTGGACGGACGGCCTGCGTATGTGGCCTATAAAGGAAAAGTCTACGACCTCTCGTCCTCTACGCGCTGGAGCAAAGGAATCCATTTTCGGCATCCGGCGGGGAAGGAACTGACCGGCGCCATGAGCGGCGCGCCTCACGAAGAGGATAAACTGGAGGGGTTTTGGCGTGTGGGGGAATATGACGAAACCCACGAGCCGCCCATGACACCCGCCCAGAAACTTTTCTACGTGATCGCCTACACCAACCTTGGGCTGGTCTTTGCGGTTTTGCTTACAATCGCCTACTGGCGCTGGGGAATTTAAAAAGAGGCTTTCTAGTAAACCCACTGCTTGATGGGGGGCATGTGGCGCTAATCAGCGATTTATCTCGTAACGCTCACCTTTTTTCTTCGACATATCGACGTTCAATTTTTGCGGGCTCCACCCGCCAGCTTTATCATGCGCTTCGATATAGACATGCCTCACATTCGCTAGAATCGGCACGCCAGACAGGCTTCTCGTGAAAGGCTGTTCGTTTACATGAGGATGCATAAGCGTTCTTGAGCCCAGAATTTTATCGTTACCAGCGTTTACCACCCGCCACTCGTCGGCGTAATGTTTCCATCCTTCGTCCGCGTGGCGCAGTGTGACGCTGACTGTCCATACGCCTTCCCGCTCTAAATTAAAGCGGGCTTTTTCTATACTAACGTCGCTGGCAGGAGAGCTAGAAGCTGTAATGACAATCAGAAAGACAGATAATAGAAGTGATTTCATTCACGCCTCCTCAATAATTTACGGTTTGTCATAACCCTTCGTTCATGCTCCCGGTTCTGTAGCCGATAATATCGACGGCGACATATTTGAAACCGATCCGGGTGAAGGCGGCATTGATCTCCTCCGCGACTTCAGGCTTTACGGCCTTTAAAATGTCGGCGCGATTCAACTCGATTCTCGCTACATCGCCATGATACCGGACTCGAAACTGAGTAAAACCACGATCCGCTAGGATCTGCTCGCACCGCTCCACCATCGCAAGTTTTTTATCTGTTATGGTCTCACCATATGGAAACCGGGACGCCAGACATGCGAAGGCCGGTTTGTCCCAGGTGGGCAGGCCCAAGCCTTTGGACAGCTCCCTTATCTCTTTTTTGGTCAGCCCGACTTCCCGCAGTAAACTTCTCACTTTCATCTCATCCGCCGCTTTCGATCCCGGCCTGTGGTCGGCCATATCGTCCGCGTTGGCGCCGTCGAGCACAGCGTTAAACCCCTCGTCGTTCGCTATGGCGGTCAGTTTGCCGAAAAGCTCGCTCTTGCAGTAGTAGCATCTATCGGGCGGATTGGAGACATACCCCTCGACGCTCATTTCGTCCGATTCGATCACCCTGTGCTTTATCCCGATCAGACGGGCAAGCGCGATGGCTTCGTCCAGCTCCCGCTTTGGCAGAGAACCCGACTTTACCGTGACCGCCAGCGCCTTTCCTCCGTTTGATGAGAGGGTATCGGCCGCGACTTTCACCAAAAAAGAAGAGTCCACTCCACCGGAAAAGGCTATGACCACAGACCCCAGCTCTTTTAAAGCTGACTCCAGTTTTCGACGCTTGTTTTTAGCCGACGCTTCCATCATAACTTTCGCTCTTTACTGATCGCCGAATGTTTGCGTATTGCGGCATGTATCGACACTACATAAAGGAAAACCCAGACACCCAGCATATATTCCTCGTATTCCCCCGATTCACTAAAATAGTGGCTCGACTCGACAAGTTCCTGTCCGCCGGGGAGGAGTTTGATTATGTTTTTAGGGAGGTTGGCGAAAAGATGGAGCAGGCTGGGGGGAATCATCCAGCATGTTGGAATAAAGTAGCGGAAAAAACCGGGAATCGGTAAGCCCAGGATCGAAACGCCGGAGATCGCGTAACCGATTTTCATAGACCGGGCGATAAGCGGCGCGACGATCCCGACAGTTGAGACAAGAACATAACCCGCCGTTTTAAGCGCATACGACGGCGCGTCTTTGTCCAGGTTGTGGAAGTTGAACTCCCGGTTCTTGTTATGCGCAAGAAACCAGTCTGGCGTACTGTATCCTATGAAATGCTGGCCGTAGCTTATCTCCTCAAGGCAGACCCATACGGCGGTAAGGCCGAAAAAAACCATGGCCGCCCGGAAAAATATCGTCTGTCCGCCTATATTCGATTTGGCGAGATAAAAAGCGTAAATCCCCGCGAGTAGAAAAAAGAGCGCCGAAGCGTTCTCCACATATCCGTCCTCTCGCGGGTCTGGCATGATCCACGCCTCGTATCCCCCGGTGACAAGAAAGACGTGGGGGAAGATAAAGATAGCCAGAGGCGCAACGACAAAAACGATCCAGGGCTTTGATATGATATCTGTATTGGTATTCATGCAACGTTTAACGAAGAATAACTTAGTTTTTCAGTATGCCCCAAATCGGTTTGTTTTAAAAGCTGTAAGGGCATCGGCGACAGCGAGAGCGCCCCACTATTTTTTCCTGATGGATGTGGCGGTCTGGTAGAATCACCAGTCAGCGAAAAAACGAGGAGAGGTGTCCGAGTTGGTTGAAGGAGCTGGTCTCGAAAACCAGTGTGCGGGCAACCGTACCGTGGGTTCGAATCCCACCCTCTCCGCCATGTTTAAAAATGCTTCCTTCAGGGAGCGTTTTTAAACATCGTTGGGTATGGTTCGAACCCACATAGAAGTGTGGGTTTGTAGGAGGAGTCCTTTTCAAAATTGGACTCCGACGCATGGTATTGCAAAGCAATGCCACCCGAAAGGCTGAAAAGCCTGGAAGGCTGAAAGCCTGAGGGCAAGGGCCGCAAGGCCCGCAGTAATCCCACCAACAAAAAAAGTGTCACCTTCGCATTCGCAGAATTTATCCTGAGCTTCGAAGGATTCACGACGACATGCGCGGTGGTTTAGGCTTTCCGTTGCGTCGTCCTGAGTAACACGAAGGACCCTGCTCTTTTTTCTTTTGTCATGCCGGACACCGATCCGGGGCGCCAATTGCGGTCAAGTGACAGTGAGAGATTGCCGCGCTCGCTGTCTCTGCGTGGCCGGGCCACCTCGCTCGCAACGACATTTCCGTGAGAGTCACCCGCCCTCGCGTGACCGCCAAGCCTGTAGCCCTGAGCGTTAAAAGAGGAGCGCGCCCCGTCACAGACAGGCCCGCGACTGGCGCAAACTTCTTTCTCATTGCCGTTGTCCTGAGAGTATCGAAGGACCTTGCCTTTTCTCGTATCATTCCACCATCACACGAAGAGAAGGCGCAAGATGCTGGAACAGTACCCCTTCCTTGCCCATGCCTGCGATTTAAACCTTTTGCTCCTTAAAGTTTATGGTAGAATCTTCGCCGTAAAGGGGGTATAAATTGCGTTTATCAAAATCGAAACCGTTCAACCGCGACCACCAGGGATATACGCTTATTGAGCTGATTATGGTGATAATCATCCTCGGCATTTTGAGCGCCGTTGCGATCCCGAAATATATCGACCTTCAGACAGAGGCGAAAACGGCGGCGGCCAACGGCGTCCTGGGCGCGGCGGCGAGCGCGTGCGCCATAAACTACGCCGCCCGGCAGACAAAGCAGACCCCGCCCCCCGCGATCACCTCGTGCGATTTGTTGCAAGGCGCGATCGACTCGTCCGGCGTGACGATCACGACAGGCGGCTCTGGCCAGTGCGACGTGACCATAAATCTATCTATCTACAGCTTTACCCTGGCAGGCGAAACCGCCGCCAGCCCATGCAAAGTGACGAGAGTGGCGAGCAGATGGCCCGTGCCTTAGCAGGGTCGGGTCAGGCGCAGGCGAGGGCGCAAAGTAAATCATCCCACCTTTCGTCCTGGTTTGAAATGTCACCCCGGACACCGATCCGGGGTCTCAGGCATTAAACGACGAGATGCCGGATCAAGTCCGGCATGACAATGAATATGAACACCCCCTCGGCTCTGACGAGCCACTCCCTCCGGGTTATAAACCCCCTCTAAAAGGGGGAGAGATTTTGCGAAGGACTCAGGACGACAAATTAAATCTTTCGCGTGATGTAGCCACTATTAATAATAAAAGGGATTAAGTAGTTTCGCGATAGCGGTAAATGGCGCTTTAAGCGCCTTTCCTGCCGACGATGACCTCCGAGCGGGCGTCCATCCGGGTGTCTGATTCGATTGTTAAGCCCGCGTCGTTCATCCATCCTGCTATCTCATCTTTGGTATAGACCCCTCCGCTCTTTGTGCCGAGCATCATCTGGATGGAGAAGACCGCCGCCGGGCCCGGATCGTCGTCCGGCCCGATGGTCATCTCATGCACTGCTACAAAACCGCCCGGCTTTACAACGTTGACGGCGCGTTTCAGAAGGTCTACAGCTTGCGTAGTGTCTACTATATGAATGATCTGAGAGATTAAAATCCCGTCGAACGGATCGCCGAAATCAAAATCGTCGGTGGTAAAATCCCCGCCTCTAAACTCTATTCTCTCCCCGACGCCTGCCCGCTCCACAGCTTTGGCGACCACGCCTTCGGACATAGGCCGGTCAAACGCGACACCTGCCAGGTTTTTGAAACGTAGAGCGGCCTCCACAAGGTAAGTCGCAGGGCCGCATCCTATGTCGAGAACCCGCATCCCGTCTTTAAGCGGCAGGGCGTCTATCATCCGCTCTTTGAATTGCCCGGCTATGTCGTCCATAGCCAGTATAAAAGTCTCCTGCCACGCTTTTTTTTCCGCTTCACTGTTATCCGGTTTCGGTATCGGCTCGCCCGACTTTAGAACCTCGCCGATCTTCAGCCAGCTCGACACCGCCCGCTTGTCCAGCTCCAGAATGTTTCCCCGGTAATCGGTGGCGCCTCGAACAAGATGGCGCTC
>UOGA01000018.1_pt1 | contig 9619 bp, 7 predicted proteins | sample 1989841 | NCBI WGS metagenome assembly UOGA01 (sample SAMEA4712198, study PRJEB27164) | hydrothermal vent metagenome | biome: marine basaltic hydrothermal vent biome; feature: marine hydrothermal vent; material: mineral | place: Pacific Ocean | collected 2011-06-14/2011-07-23 | depth 1691 m | reverse complement strand
CCGGCGAAATGTAGCTGAAAATGAAATCCTGCTTGTCATCGTCTCCCCTCATAACTGTCCTCCTATCGGGTTTGTATGCATTATAAAAGGTTAGATGACTCATATCTCATAACGGCGCCAAAAAAAAGAGTTTTTCAACAACCTGCTAAAGGTCAGCCTTGCCAAGAAATTAAATAAGTATATCGATGAAAAAATTACATAATAAATTTTACTTGCTTTTCCATTTTGATAATTTTCTCACGATGAAAATTCGGACAGGTTAAACTCCTGACGATTATTTAAGGCCCTTTATCGCCCTGTTTTTCAACCAGTTCAAAAAAAATCATTTTTTTTTCGTTTTGGACTAAAGTTTAAGACCCCCCTTCCGATAAGCCTATTAGCGAAGGTGTCGGCTGACGAAGAAGTTGGCCGGGCAACTTATTGAATAATTTAGTTTTTATAAACCTTATTTAAGGAGCCAGCATGAATCGGGAATTTTCTCTCAATGTCATGCGGTACTTGTGGGGGTAATTATGAAAGTCGCAGAATCAGCTGTAGCTCAAGTGGCGGCCCAAGCCAGGCCAGAGTCGCAGTCCGCTAGAAAACCGAAACCCCAGTCTTCGGAGAGCACGCAAACCAGGCAGGCTGGAGCTTCTGCCGCCAAACAGGCCTCCGGCGCGAGCGAGGTCGTCCGTTTGTCATCGCAAAAAACTGATGTTGTCGAGCGTCAGAACGCGCCGAAACCTGACAGCCAACAAGCGTCTTACACAACCAGCCAGGACAATGGCGCCAAACCGTTGGCGCCGGAAGGAAATCTGAGCAAGAATATCGGCAGGGACTACTCCGTCGAGCAGGGCCAGGTGGTGGTGAAGGTTATCGACAAGGAGAGCGATAAAGTCGTTCGCGAAATTCCTCCTGAAGAGCTTCGCAGAATCAAGCAGGCCATCTCGGAGATAAACCGCAATAGTGTGGCTTCCATCGAGAAAAGAGACGCAAGACAGGCCGCTAATGAGCAAAGAAAAGCCGAGACCGCCTCCAGCGCTTCTGGTGGCGTAAACGTGACAACGTAAGCTTGTTAAAAAAGGCCATAGCGTGAAAACGCTATGGCCATAAAGAGCGCTATGCGGCCTTGCCCGCATTTCCTGCCGGTCGTTATGCCTTGATGCTATGGAAACCAATTGTTAGAGATTCCCTTATATTCTTTTTGTCTGTTCGTGCAATTTAACCTCGTTTACAATATCGGCCATGACTATCGACGGCAGGAGGCTAACGCTGGATCAGGACGAGACCGGCTACAGATATGGCCCCGATTCGTTTATTCTGGCCGATTTTTTTTGTAACGACCGGTCGGGGCCGGTGGCGGATCTTTGCGCCGGTGTGGGCGTTGTGTCAATCCTTGTGGGCTTTAAGCGCCCTCAAATCAAAATAACAGCCGTGGAGATACGTAAGAAGGCAGTCGCCCTCGCGCTCGGCAACGCAAAGAAAAGTGGGTTGAGCAATTTTTCGGCGGTTACGGCGGACATTATGAGCGCCGGAAATCTTTTTAGGGGAAGGCCGTTTGATTGCGTGGTCTCAAACCCGCCATACCGCAAAAACGGATCGGGAAGGATAAGTCCCGATAGCGCCAAGGCGGTCTCCACCCACGAGATAAAAATGAGCTTAAGCGGGCTTGTAAAAGTGTCGTCACGCATTCTCAGGAAGAATGGAAACCTGACCATCATCATGTCTTTCGACCGTCTGGGCGAGTATCGATCCATATTAAAAAAGAACGGATTTTCAGAATCGAGATTCCGGGAGGTAAAGGCCGACGCTTTTAGCGCGCCGAAACTTTTTCTTTCCGAAGCGAGGCTCAAGACGAAGGTTACGCTATCGGTTTTAAAACCTTTTGAATTACGTTCGCCACACGGCGGCGACTCGGACGAATTAAAAAATATTATGGCGCGATATGACCTCTGACGCGCCTCCTCTTTTAATCCTTACCGGCCCCACCGCAAGCGGTAAATCAGAAGTAGGCGTCACTCTTGCCGAGCGATTAAATACAGAGATTATCTCAGCCGATTCTGTGCAGGTATACCGGCGCTTCAACATCGGCTCGGCCAAACCGGGGATTGAGAGTCTAAAGCGCGTCCGGCATCATTTGATAGACATCCGGGCGCCAGAAGAAAAGTTCAACGTCGCCGATTTCCAGGAAACAGCGGGCGTCGTCGCGCGCGATTTATGGGCAAGGGGCAAGGTTCCTCTTATGGTGGGGGGATCCCTACTTTATATCAAGGGGGTCACCGAAGGTCTGAGCCTTGCGGTTAACATCAACATCGAAGTTGACGCCGAGCTTGACCGTCTGTATGAAAAAGAGGGGCAGGAGGGAATGTATGAAAGGATGCGGGAAGTAGACCCCGCCTCGGCGGAGCGCGTACATAAAAACGATACGTTCAGAACCAGACGCGCCCTTGGCGTTTACATGACTACCGGCAAGACCATGAGCCAGGTTTTCGCCGAGAATCCAGCCAAGCCGCAGTTCGATTCGCTGATCGTCTCCCTCGACATGCCAAGAGAGGATTTGTACAGGCGCATAGAGGAGCGGACGGAGAAAATGTTGGCGTCGGGCTGGCGCGACGAGATCATAGAGCTTGAGAAAATGGGCTATAATGGCGAGGTTAAGCCGATGCGGAGCGTAGGGTACCGCATTCTCTATGAAGAGTTAATCGGGGAGAGAGACGCCGAATCGTCTTTTCACGCTATCTTAAAAGAGACGAAAGCTTTTGCCAAAAGACAGCTTACATGGCTTCGAAACGAGCCGGGTGTTTTGTTCGAGACAATCGGGCCGGAAGACACTGCGGAGAAAATCACCGATTCGATTTTAAAACATGATGAAGTCATCGAGTTTCTTTTGCGCCATCAAATCAGTCTCTAAAAGCCTGGTCGTATTTTCTGTCCTGTCGGTTTGTATATTCGTATCGGTCGCCGGAGGGACGGAGGATAAAAACCAGATCGTCGAATATGGCAAAGCGCTCACGCTGACAGGGGAGGGGAGGCTCGCTGAAGGAAAGCTGATTTTGCAATCGCTGGCGGAAACCAGATTTTTTCTTAACGACTACGCCGCTTTCGATCTGGCCACGCTCGCTTTCAATGAGGGAGATTACTCCACAGCGCTTTTATATCTCACAAAGTTTTCAAAAAAAATCAGGGGTAATCCTGTCGAAAGGAGAGCCAACCGGCTGAAAATTCTTTCAGCCTGTTTCGATGTGGCGTCAAGCGCTTGCGGCAAAACATTAAAAAACCTTCGACGAGGAAAACTGCCCAAAGGTTTTACAGCCGAAAAATTATATATTGAAGCCAAACGGCGCGAAAGCTCCGGCGCCAGGCAAGAAGCGTACAAGCTGTATATGAAAATCTACTATAACCACCCGGTCGCCCCGCTTGCCGATAAGGCTGTGAACGATATAGCGAGGCTAAGGAAAAAAGCCGGAGCCAGGCTTAAAAAATCTTTTCCTTACGCGACCTATAACGAGCGGAAAAAGCGCGCGGACAGGCTAATGGGCGCTTTTCAATATGAAGAGGCCGTAAAAGAGCTTGAAACGATACTTCGTATCGGATACTCGAAACAGCGTAAACTGAAAATCTATTACATGTTGGCAAGAGCCTTGTTTAAAGCCAGAAAACGGGAGGCTTCGAAAAAAACTTTCTTAAAGCTGATCGATCTTTATCCCGCATCCTCTCTGGTCGGTCAAAGCCAGTATATGATCGCCGTCATCGATTGGAATCTGGGGCGCGGCGATGAGAGCGAATCGAGGCTTATGACGCTTTCATCCAGCGGAGCCGGGGCCGGAATAAGGCAAAAAGCCCTTTTTATCGCGGGTAAAATCGCTGAATCAGACGGCGCCTACGATAAAGCCGGACGCTATTATAAAAAAGCGCTACAGCTTGGCCGGAAGACAAAACTGGCCCATAAACTGCGGTGGCGGCTTGGGTGGGTGGAGTATCTTTCCGGCAGGTATCAAAAAGCCACCCGGCTGTTGCAAACCGCATATAAGAAAAACCGGGCGCATAGAGATGGAAAACGGCTCTACTGGCAAATAAAGTCGATGGAGCGCTCAGGCGACATAACCAAAAGCGTAAAAACAAGGAAGGCTCTTGTCTCTCAATTCGGGCATACATACTATGGAGCCACGTTGACCACGCCGCCTCTGTCGCCAGGTTATCCAGACGAGAGCGCCCCTGCCATAGAGTCTATCGGCGATTTCGAGGAAAATTATAAAACTGACCTGGTTAATAAACTCCCTAAAAAGGCCAGGCTCCGGCTAAAGCGTTACGACGCTTTACTGAAAATCGGCCAGAGCGAGCGCGCCGTAGCGGAAATCGACCTGATGAAAACAGGTCTGCCCAAAAAAGTAAAAACCCTGGGCTGGCTCGGATATTTATATATCAAGGCGAACGCCCCCGGTAAATCGTTAAAGCTTCAGAACATGGCGCTGGGCGCAAAAACCAGAAAGGATGATTATGAAAACGTTTTCTGGCGGCTCTACTACCCGGTCGTAAGCTGGCGAAAAATTTCGCGTCAATCAAAGGAGAGAGGCATCGACCCTTTCCTTGTACTGGCGGTTATAAGGCAGGAGTCCGCCTTCGACCCCAAAGCGCTCTCCCCGGCCAACGCAAGGGGGCTTATGCAGTTGATCCCAAAAACAGCCAAACGTATCTACAAGAAACTGGAAATGGATAAACAGACAGGCGCTTCGTTTCGCCCGGACGCTCTTTTCGATCCGGAAATAAACGTCACCCTGGGAATTTTTCATCTGGCGGAGTTGATCTCTTTTTACGACGGCTCCCCCGCTCCGGCGCTGGCGGCGTACAACGCGGGGCGCAAAGCGGTTGACAGATGGCTTAAAATAAACAGCGATAAGCCTGAAGATGAGTTTATAGAAAATATTCCTTATTCCGAGACGGGCGAATATGTTAAACGTGTGATACGGAACTGGATGTTATATAAGAGAATATATAACCTGGAATACGCCGTAACAGGCATGGACAGGTAATTAAGATCTCTTAAATGTCAATCAAAGGTAAAACTGATCGATGTACGATTATCTAATTAAAAACGGGCAGGTGGCCGACGGCGAGTCCGACTCCCTTGTAAAAGCCGATGTCGCCGTCAACGGAGATAAAATCGTAGCGGTGGCCCCTGATATGGAGCCGGACAACGCCTCGAAAATTATCAACGCTGACGGGAAAATAGTAGCTCCAGGTTTTGTGGATGTCCATTCCCATTCCGATTATTACCTGATAATAGACCCGCGCGCCGAATCGAAGATCATGCAGGGCGTCACAACTGAGATAGGCGGCAACTGCGGATATTGCGCGGCGCCTATGAGCGGGGCGCTAAGAGAGCGCAGAGCCGCCGATTATGAAAAACAGTTTGGAATAAAAGTGGACTGGGCCGATCTTGAGAGCTATTTTACGGCTCTTGACAGAAAAGGCCACGCCGTCAACTTCGCCGCTCTTTTAGGATACAACACCATTCGCGGGTCGGCGCTGGGGGAGAACTCGAATCAACCAGACTCTGCGGGGATGAAGAAGCTGAAGGAAATGACTGCCAAAGGCCTCGACCAGGGGGCGCTGGGCATGTCGGTGGGGGTTGTTTACCCGCCCGCCTGTTTCGCCGGGCAAAAAGAGTTCACCGAGGTTTTTAAAGTGGTTGCTGATCGCGGCAAAGTGTTCACCTCTCATATCCGCTCCGAAGGGGCGGGATTGCTGGATGCGTTAAAAGAGGTTGTGGCGGTCGCCAAAAACTCCGGCTCAAAACTGCAAGTCTCCCATCTTAAGACAGCCGGGGCGGACAACTGGGGCAAGCTCGACGCCGCGTTCGACATATTGGAGTCGGCCATGGCCGATGGGGTGAGCCTTATGGCCGACAGGTATCCTTATCTTGCGTCCAACACCGGTCTCCAGGTCGTTCTGCCAGACAGGGCGTTCGATGACGGCAGGGAAAAACTGGTCGAGCGGCTAAAAGACAAAGGCTCCAGAGAGGCGTTTAAGCATGAGATTCTAAAAGCCCATCCCGAAAAAAAATACTGGAACACTGTCATGGTCTCCCAGGTTGGCTCCGATAACAATAAAGATATAGAGGGATTAACTGTAAGCGAAGGGGCGGACAAAAGAGGGAAAGACGTTTTTGATTACATTTTCGACCTGCTCATCGAGGAGAACACAGATGTGGAGGCGATCTTTTTTTGCATGAACGAGGATAATCTCGACAGGATCATGGCCAAACCGTGGGTCACAATCGGGTCCGACTCTGGCGCGCGCGCGATCGACGGCCCCCTGGCAATCGGAAGGCCGCATCCCCGGACGTTCGGGACGTTTCCGAGATTTTTCGCCGAATTTGTCCGCGAGAAAAAACTGTTTACTATCGGGCAGGCCGTAAAAAAAACAAGCTCAGACGCGCTCAGTTTTTTTGGCGTGAGCCAAAGAGGGTATATAAAAGAAGGATTTTTCGCCGACATCGTGGTGTTCGATCCCGCGACTATCGGCGACACATCCACATATATCGAGCCGCTGTCATATCCTGCGGGTATCGAGCATGTATTCGTAAATGGCTCCCACGCTGTGGAGAACGGGGCGCCGCGCGGCGTTGCGGGGGGAAGGGTCATTACATGCTGATTTTAGTGGTCAAGCATGGGTCATGTTTTCACGCCCGGTATTTTCCGTTAATATATACTCCATAGCATATGTAAATTTTTATTTTTTAATAATACAGATTAAATTATGGCGGCGGCTTACGGAAAAAACCCGGTTCTTCAAAAATACAAAGACAGGGCGGATCACCTTCAGAAGCTTGTTGAATCCCACGAAGCCCTGGTTTCATCTGCGGTAAACCATATTAAAATTCTCGCCAAGGGCGACGCCGACCTTGAAAAAGGGCTCGACGCCGTGGTGTCGAACATTAAAGGCGCGAAAACATTTTTTCAGATAGAGAAGGCCAGGCTCGATTACATCGAGCTATTAAAGAAACTAAACGCGCACGTTCAGGAGCGAAGCTCCAAAAGCGGCGGATTTTTCTCAAGCATCAGGGCGCTGTTTCAGGGCGGCTCCGAAAAACAGCCCCAAAAAAAGGCCGAGGGCAAAGAAGCTCCATCTGCCAGAGGCGGGCCGATAGAGCTTGTGGATAGTTCCAGAGAAATATTAACACCCTATATCAGCCTCCTCGAAAGCTTCTCGAAAGGCACGATGCTCCTGTCGGACGACAACGATCCGTTTTTCTCTTCATTGGTGGCCCTTCGCAGAAGCGCATTTTCAGAGCTAAAAGACGATAAAGCCGACTCCCTTTCCTTGTCGCTGTACAATTTCTATATTCGTAAAAGCAACGAAGCGGCCACTATTGAAAACGAGCGTGGCGAACTCAAAAAAATCATCAGCTCGCTTACAGGCTATATCCAGTCGGTGGCCGTCTCCAGCGCCTCTTTCGGCGGAAAGCTGGATCAATACTCCCAAAAAATAATGGCCGCCTCTGACCTGCAGGAAATAAAGGATATCCAGCATCACATTCTTACTGAAACGCTGGAGATACAGAAGATAAACAGCGCTGTGCGCGATCAGCTCGCCGAATCTGAGATAAAGCTTAACCAGGCCAACGAAAAGATATTGCGCCTGGAGCAAAACCTGGAGATGGCGCGCCAGGAAAAATCCACCGATCAGCTGACCCAGGTTTTCAACCGTCGTTTTTTCGATGAAACGATGGAGAAAACCATAGCCAACTTCGAAAGATACGGGGAGGAGTCCGCCCTGATAATGATGGATATCGACCACTTCAAAAAATTCAACGACACATACGGGCACATCGCCGGAGATCAGGTCATCCGGACGGTGGCCGATATAACCAGGGAATCGGTGAGGGTAGGCGACATAGTGGCGCGATATGGTGGCGAGGAATTTGTGGTGATACTTAACCACGCAAACTTAAAAGACGCGGCCAAAGTGGCGGAGACGATCAGAAAAAACGTGAAGGCGCACGAGTTCGGCGTCGGCGGCAAAACGGTTCACGCCACTGTCTCGCTCGGCGTGGCCGAGTTCACAAAAGGCGACACTTCAAAACAAGTGGTCGAACGCTCCGACAAGCGGTTGTATATGGCGAAAAAAGGTGGACGCGACCGCGTTTTCTCCAGCGACGAGTAGAGCCGAACCTTAAAGCATGGTAGACCATAAGCGGCTTTTCGAAGTCAAATCGGCGACCATCAGCAATTTTAACGAGCTGTGGACGGCCAATTTTAAATCTAACAGAAGCCTCATCGCCCGCTATCCGGGCGTCACTTCCCTGTTCGAGAAGTTTGTCGACGTTCCGGCTGTTGTTGTGGGGGCGGGGCCGTCGCTCGATAAAAACATCAGGTGGCTTGCCCCGGCGCAGGATCACGCGCTGATTATAGCCGTCGATACCATCCTTGGCGCCCTGGAGAAGACAGGAGTGCGCCCCACCATCGCCGTCTCCCTCGACCCCCAGCCAGATATCGCCATGATGTTTGAAGGGGTGGCAAGCTCCGGCATCCCGCTGGTGGCCCCCACCATCGCCCACCCCTCCGTGCTGGAGGCGTGGAAAGGCGAGCTGGTTTTTTACAACAAGTTCGCCCCCGACATCCCCCGGCTTGTCGAAATAGGCCAATCCAATCCGGATACCGGATACCTTATTCCCGGCGGCTCGGTGCTCTCCATCGGTCTCGACCTCGCCTTTCGCATGGGCGCAAACCCGATAGCGTTTATCGGGCAAGACCTTTCATACCCGAAAGGCTCGGCCTATTCGAAGAACACAATCTACGGCGACGCCGGGTACGAGCAGTTGCTAAAAGAAAAACTGGGCGACATGGTGACCGACACCGACATCTTCGGGCAAGAGACGCCGACGCAAAAAAGTTTATTCGTCACCAAGCAATGGATGGAATGGGCGTTTACCACGTGGAAACGGAAAAACAAGGCCGATTTTTACAACTGCACAGAAGGCGGGATCGTGACCAAACATTGCCAGATCACCACGTTCGAAGAATGGGTTATGAAATTTTGCAAAGAGAAGAAGAATTTCAAATGGGCCATCCAAAAAGCGCTTAAAAGAAAAAAACGATAGTATGGGCAAACCTGTCTGTTCGCCCATGAAGGCGGACTTTTTAGAGGGCGGACACACGGGGCCGCCCCTACAACTAGCAAGTCACCCCCCCTGCTGTCATCCTGAACCCTTCTCAATAGCTCAGCACAAGCTCCGCGAAGAACCTTGCCTTTTTTCTTTTGAGCGCACCCAGTCACGGGTGTGGCCGTGACTGGCACAGTCATAGTAACTGGCAGGGGTTAAAAGCTCCCACCCCCTCGACCCTGCGGGCCACTCCCTCCGGGCCATAAGCCCCCTCCGGCGGGGGGAGAAAAGGTTTCTCTTCCATACTGGGAATATGTTAATTCAAAAATTTCCCCTCCTTACCGAGGAGGGGTGGTTGAGCCATAGGCGAAGCCGGGGTGGTGTTCTATTTTCCTGAGAAGTAATTGGCCAGAATCTTTTCGTGGTCGAACGCAAGCGAAGGTATGTTGTCTTTTCTAAAAAGCGCGGCGCTCTTGGCGTCGTCTCCTCCTTTGGGCGTTCCCTCGGCCGTGGCGACGAACACTACAGACACAT
>UOGA01000087.1_pt1 | contig 9750 bp, 8 predicted proteins | sample 1989841 | NCBI WGS metagenome assembly UOGA01 (sample SAMEA4712198, study PRJEB27164) | hydrothermal vent metagenome | biome: marine basaltic hydrothermal vent biome; feature: marine hydrothermal vent; material: mineral | place: Pacific Ocean | collected 2011-06-14/2011-07-23 | depth 1691 m | reverse complement strand
GGGGCGCCGTCAGAATTATTCATGGAAGCGGAACCGGCGCTTTGCGGTCTGCCGTGCATGAATATCTGGTAAGCTCTCCATACATATCCGGTTACAGGCTAGCCGAGCCGAACGAGGGGGGCGAAGGCGCCACAGAGGTAACGTTAAAAAAGGATTAACGATCTATGAAGACTGTGGACATTTGGATAGTGGCGGTTATTGTGGCCTGTTGCGTCGTGGCGCCGCTTATAGTTTACGCCGTCAAAAAGAGGAAAGACGCCAAATAGGCCTGCCCCACAGGCGTCGCCGCCCCCCGTCAGGCGAAAAAATAAATGGCGGAAGATGAAGGGAGTCGAACCCTCCCGGGACGGATTACGCCCCTGTCTGGATTTGAAGTCCAGCCGCGCCACCGGACACGTTCATCTTCCCCTGATAACAGTATAAATGATAGCTCCATGATAAAAAAAGAACGGCGCGCCGTGAAGGGCCGCCGATCGTTAACATGAACACGGCAAAGATTGTAACATGAACTGTTTGACACAGGTTTTACGACTGTGTAAGCTTGAGATTGACGCCCGATTCACCTCCTGGGAACGATAATGAGCCGAACCAAAATTCTTGTCGCTGACGACAGCGCCACTATCCAAAAAGTCTTCGAGCTTGCTTTTGAAAACGAGGATATAGAGGTCGTTTTGACCAGCGACGGAAAAGAGGCGCTCGAAATGATCCATAGCGTGAGCCCGTCTATGGTGATAGCCGATGTGAACATGCCAGGGCTGGACGGGTTCGAGCTTTGCCGGACGTTGAAAAACGATGAGAGATCGGCCTCGATTCCTGTTTATCTTATATCATCGGCCCTTGACGATTTCGATGAATTAAGGTCAGAGGAAGTCGGGGCGGCGGGGCGTTTTGAGAAGCCGTTTCGCTCTGAAGATATGGTAACCAGGGTCAAGGCTGTCATAGCCGAAATACAAAGCGGAGCCCCCATAGCGCCAGATGATGAAATCGGCGGCGATATGATGGAAGCCATCGAAGATATCAGCGTCGGAGGGGGCGAGGAGCCCGAAACAGAAGGGGCGCAGGAAGACACTTTTGACGATATAGACATTTCATTAGACAGCCTTCTCGATTCGGTAGAACACAGGATAGACTCGCCTGTGGATGAGGATTCGGTCATCGTAGCCGAAGACGACGCTCTGAATATCGACGACGAGCTTGTAGTAATAGAGGAGGAAAATCAGGGGGAGCCTGAGATTCTGGAGCTGGACAGCTCTTTGCTCGTATCCACCGATGCCGACAGCGATGAGATGGACGAAGAAAACCTGGAGGTGGAGATCATCTCCGGGCCTGGACAGGCTGATGACGAGGCGGCTATCGAGGAAATCGCTCAAGACGAAATGGAGCCGGATATGGCCGTGAGCGCGGTTTTGGAAAACGAAATAATGGGAGACCATCAGCCGGAGCCTGGGATCAGAGAGCAAAAGCCGGATATTGACGATATTGAAACGGAAACAGATATCGAGCCTCTTGAGGAAAACGGCATCTCGGCAGAGGGCAGAAGACTGCTTGAAGCCATTGATGACGATCTGGAAATTGGCCAGACGCAAACCGAAAAAGAGCTGTTGGCGTCTGGACGGATTAAAGACGGCTCCGCCCCGGCTCAGGGCGGTGGGGATAAAGAGATGATTATGGAAATGGCCCGCGCCGCGTTTGAGGAATTTGCGGACAGCGGCGGTTTTCATACGCTTATAAACGAAGCCATAGAAAGGTTCGTCAAGGAAATGCTGACAAAAGAAGAGTTTGAAGAGGCCGTATCCAAAGGGATAATAGACGCCATTTCAGAGATGAAACCGCAGATACTCGACGACTTTAGGGAAATCGCCCAGGAGATGACTTTAAACGTCGCCGAAGATCTGGTTAAAAAAACCATCGACCAGATAAAAATAGAGCAGTGAAACCTGCCATATTAAAGCCTGTTTTATCACCCTGCTTTATTTTTAGATTCACGGCCTGCAATTTCTTTTCGGGAAAACGTATAAACAGTCCCCCTTATTTCACTATAGAGAATTAATCGGGCAGGTAGCCTGTGAAGAGGATGTTTTGAAATTCATATTGGCGTCAGGCTCACCCCGAAGGGCGAAACTGCTTAAAGAGGCGGGAATTAAATTCGATATAGTTAAGCCCGAAGTAGACGAGATTTTCGATCCCGGCCTTTCTCCCGCCCAAAACGCCGTCCGGGTCGCCATGCGAAAAGCCGATTGGGTGGCTGTTAAGCATCCGGCCTGTCTTACGCTTGCCGCCGACACAATCGTAGTTTTAAACGGCGATATCATGGGTAAACCGGAAGACCCGGATAGCGCCAGAAAAATGCTGGGCAGACTGTCTGGCAAAGAGCATGAGGTGATAACCGGTGTCGCTATGGCGCATATCGACTCGCAGATAAGGTGGTCATCCTTCGCGTCGTCCCTGGTGCGGATGACCGAAATTTCGTCGCGAGAAATCGAAAAGTATGTATCAGAAGGCGAGCCGATGGATAAAGCTGGCGCCTACGCCATTCAGGGCGGGGCCGGGCGTTGGGTTTTGGGGCATACGGGGAGCTTTACCAATATAATCGGCCTGCCCATGGAGATGTTGAACCAGGCGATTAGCGAACTGGGTCTGGAAATCAAGATGGAATCGGAGCAATGCCGCTCATAGGCGTAACAGGGGGGCTTGCCACCGGCAAAAGCCTTGTCTCCTCCATGCTGGTCGATCTTGGGGCCAGGCTTATCGACTGCGATGTTCTGGCCCGTGAAGTTACCGCGCCGGGTTCGGAAGGTTTGACAAAAGTGAAGGCCGAATTCGGCGAGACGGTTATCCGGGACGACGGCGCCTTAAACCGCGAAGAGCTGGCGTCTCTGGTTTTTTCTGATCCGGTTAAACTAAGCGCTCTCGAAGGCATTTTGCATCCAATAATCAAACAGCTTGTCATGTCGCGGTCAAAGGAGATTATCTCCAAAAATAAGGACGCGATAGTGATTGTGGACGCGCCCCTTTTATTCGAATCAGGGTTGAACAGCAGAATGGATCAAAACATCGTTGTCGTGTGCGATTTGGAAGAGCAGAAGCGGAGGGCGGAGAGGCGAGGAGGTTTGTCCGAAGATCAGATCGAAAGCCGGATCAAGGCCCAGGCGCCCCTGTCGAAAAAAAGTGAGATGGCGGACTATATTATAGATAATTCCGGCGATAAAAATGAGACGCTGGCGCAGGTCAGGGAAGTATGGGGAAAAATAAGAGTATCGGAATAGAAAAACTTCCTGACGCTCGCGCGGTGTGAAATAATATCGACATGTCACTTTGGCTCGATTTACAGCCCATAAAATGGAAAGGATAAACGCCATGGCCTCTATAAATTATTCTGGATTAAAAAAAGTGGAGCTAATCACAATAGCCAGGCGTAAAAAAGCTCCCGTCACTGCGTCTATGAATAAAAATGAGATAATCAAGGCCATTAAAAAAGCGGGCAAAAGCAAGGCTGTGCCCAAAGCCAAGCCGGTCGGTAAATCGAAGGCAAAAGCCAAGCCTGTAAAAAAAACAGGAGCGAAAGCCAAAGTAAAAACTAAAACAAAAGTTGTCGCTAAAGCTAAAGCCAAGACCAAGATAAAAAAAGTCCCCGGCTCCACAGCGAAGAAAAAGAAATCAGTCGTTTCAAAACCCGCAAGGCCGTCCACCCCCGCTAAAAAGAAAGCTGTCTCAGTAAAAAAAGCGATCAACAAACCAGTGAGGAAAGTTTCACGTCCAGCTGTAGTAAAAGAGCCGCCACCAAAACCTGCGAGTAAAAAGAAAGCTGTCTCAGCAAAAAAGACGATCAATAAACCAGCAAAAAAAGTTTCACGTCCAGTTGTAGTAAAAGAGCGGTCGCCAAAACCTGCAAGTAAAAAAAGACCTGTTTCCGCTAAGAAAACGTCCATCGGCGAACCAGCGGCCAAAGCGGCGCCTTTAGCCGCCATCAAAGCGCAAGCGCCAAAACCTGCGGGTAAAAAGAGAGATAAGAAGGACTGGGATATACCGATGGACGCCGGGAAATTTTTTACAGCCGACGAGCAGGGCGACTTTTCGCCAGAGGATGAGGCGCAACTGCCAGACGGTTATGGGGAAGACCTGCTGGTCGCTCTTCCCAAAGACCCCAGGAGCTTGTTTGTATATTGGGAGGTTTTGGAGACCAGCTCTGAGGCGGCCCTGCGGTCTCTCGGTAAAAGCTGGAAACAGGTTAAATGGACATTGAGGGTTTTCGATGTAACTGGCCTTTCGGGAGTGGAAGAGGCTTATCATAACTTTTTCGACGTTACAGTCGATCTTGAGGCGGGAAAGCGTTATTTGGATGTTAACGGGGATGGCCGTGAATATATTGTCGAACTTGGGCTTATAGACGATGACAATCGGTTTTCTTCGATTTGCCTTTCGAACCGCGTCCAGACTCCGCGCGCGGCGCTCTCCGCCGGTGATGACGGCCTTCTAACCGAAGAGGCGCAAACACTGTATGCTCTTTCCGGGGGACGGCGCCCCGGCTCTGCTTTTATCGAAGAGACGGCCTCGCTTGGTGTCTCCAGTTTTGGCGCATTTTCAGGCGCTTCCGGGCAGGCTATAGCCATACGCGAAAAACATGATTTTTCTATGTGGGTAAACTGTGAGTTGACGGTTTACGGGGGAATAGCGCCCGGCTCCAGGCTGGTTTTGCAGGGACAGGAGATTAATCTTCGACCCGATGGAGCGTTCTCCGCCAAATTTCATTTGCCAGACGGGGTTCAGGATATCCAGGTTTGCGGAACATCGTCCGACGGAGTGGATAGCAAGGAGATTTCGCTTTCAGTTTCGCGCTCTTCGCGGATCGTCAGGTAGGCGCTTTTTTCGAAGCCGTAAGCAATAAAGGGCAGGGGGCAGGCGCGAGAGGATGAACCATGCCTAAAGGTTATTTACTCCTGGTACTCCACGCCCACCTTCCTTTCGTGCGCCACCCGGAGCATGATGTGTCCCTTGAGGAGGATTGGCTGTTCGAAGCTATCACCGAGACATACCTGCCGCTTCTTGACAAGTTTGAGACGCTAATAAATGAAAATGTGAAGTTCAAGCTTACGATGTCTCTATCGCCGACGCTCATCGAAATGCTCGAAGACGACTTTTTGATGGACAGATATGCGGGAAGTCTGGAAAAGCTGATAGAGCTTTCGGAAATGGAGTTGGAGCGGACAAGGTTTATGCCCCGGCTCCACGATCTGGCCCGGATGTATCACGACAGGTTCCGCCTCGCCCACAGGCTTTTTACCGAGAGGTACGGTAGAAGGATCATTCCGGCGTTCAAAGCGTTAAAGCAGGAAGGTTATCTGGAAATTATCACCTGCTCGGCCACCCACGCCTATCTGCCTCTACTTTGTGTAAACGAAAATGTGGTTCACGCCCAGATCAAGACAGCGCGCGCGCATTACGACAAGGTTTTCGGCTCCAGGCCGAAAGGGATATGGATGCCGGAATGCGGATGGGCGCCACAACTTGAGAAACACCTTCAAAACGAAGGGTTGAAATATTTTTTCACAGACGCCCACGGCCTGTTACAAGGAGAGCCGAGGCCGCGTTACGGCGTTTTCGCGCCGGTCAAAACAAAAAACGGGATGTCGGTTTTCGCAAGGGATATGGCGTCGAGCGCAGAAGTGTGGAGCTCTAAAACAGGTTATCCCGGCGATCCATGTTACCGCGATTTCTATCGTGATATAGGATACGATCTCGATTTCGATTATCTCCGGGCATTCATGCAACCGACGGGCAGTCGAAAAATGACAGGGATAAAATATTATCGTATCACCGGCGGCTCCGGCGGCAAGGATCTGTATGATCCGGCGGCCGCCCGAAAAAAAACAGCATGGCACGCGGCGGATTTTATCGCCCGGAGAAAACGGCAGGCGGAGCAAGCGGGCCCGTTTCTTGACAGGCCTCCGGTGATAGTGGCGCCATACGACGCCGAGCTTTTCGGCCACTGGTGGTTTGAGGGCCCGGAATTTCTCGACTCTCTTTTTCGCGGGCTGGACTTCCAGGATGATATAGAACTTGTAACCGCCAGCGAGTATCTGGACAGGCATAAGCAAATCCAGACCGTACAGCCTGCCCAGTCTTCATGGGGGCTTCACGGTCATAATGAAATGTGGCTCGATCAGAGCAACGACTGGATTTATCGTCATCTTCATAAAGCCGGGGAGCGGATGGTACAGCTTGCCGTCTCGCATCCAGCCGCGCAGGGGACGCTAAAGCGCGCCTTAAACCAGACAGCGAGGGAGCTGATGCTGGCCCAGAGCAGTGACTGGGCTTTTATCATGAAATCAGGCACCACAACCCAATACGCCGAAAAACGGATAAAAGATCATCTCGCCTGCTTTACGCGACTGTACGAGCAGATCGGTGAGCGGAAGATAGATGAAAAGTTTTTGAAAGATTTAGAGGAGAGGAACAATATTTTTAAGGAAATCGATTATCTCGATTACGCGTGACGCTCATATCCAATTTGATTGTTACCTCAGATGGCCTATGGTACGCTACACGCGGTACGAGTGGTTGTGGTTAACTTAAACATTACACGGGGTATTTATGTCTGATTTCAATACACTGCTTGCCGTCAAAGACCTCATGGCCAAAGATATTCTCACCGCTCCTGACTCTGCGTCGATTGTCGAGATCGCCAAGGCGCTTACCGGCAATAGCGCGGGAAGTGTTGTCATCACTGGCGCAGGTGGAGATGTCGTCGGCATTATCACTGAAAGCGATATAGTCTCCAAGGTCGTCGCCCAGACGAAAGATCCGGCTCAAACGAAAGCTGGCGAGATAATGAGCTCTAACCTCATCAAAATCGCCGGGGATTGCTCTATTTTCGAAGCGCGCAAAGCAATGACAGATGGGGATGTCAAGCATCTTATAGTTGAAGAGGACGGGAAGCAGATAGGAGTTATATCCTCCACTTCCCTGGGCGGATAACCTCCGGGCCGGGACAACCCGGGGCTGGGGTAGTTCAGGGTTGGCCGGAGCGCGGGCTACCGGGGCTCGCCGGGGTGAACCGGGCTGACCGGAGCGGGCAGGCTGTTTTTGATTAACCCACTATAAGTTTTTTTAGCGCTTTGCCGGGATCGTCTTCTTTCATCAAACTCGACCCAACCAGAAATCCGTGAACTCCGCAATTTCGCAGGCGCTCTATATCTTCGCGTGTCGATATTCCGCTTTCGCTTACGACCGTAACGCCAGAAGGAATCAGCGGCGCCAGCTTCACGGTAGTCCCGATATCAACTTTAAGATCGGGGGATAAAAAATCCCTGTTGTTGATCCCGACGATAGCGGGCTTTAACGGCTCTACCATCCTCCACTCCTTTTCAGAGTGAATCTCCACAAGAGGCTCCATCCCCAGTTCGATCGCTTCTTTATAAAGCGGCTCGATGGCTTCGGCGTCCCTGAAGTTAACAGCCATAAGCAAAATAGCGTCGGCGCCCAGCGCGGCCGACTCCACAACCTGCCAGATGTCGAGGATAAAATCTTTGCGAAGAACAGGCAGTTGAGTCGCGTCCCTTATCAACGGAACATAGGCCGAATTTCCTGAGAAAAACCTGGCTTCCGTCAACACTGATAAAGCTACGGCTCCCGCCGATTCATACGCCTTTGCGATACCCTCCGGGTCGAACTCCACCGGTTTAAAACAGGCGGAAGGTGATGAGCGTTTTATCTCGGCGATTATTCTTATATCCGTTACGTTATCGGTAAGCGCTCCTCGCAACGACCTTTTCGCCCCACGTTTCACTGCGGCCTCCCGCAATGTCTCAAGAGGGAAAGCGCTTTTGAGCCGCTCTATTTCCCTTCTTTTGTACTCCAGGATTTTAAGGATCGCGCGATTCATCGTCATTGTTTACAACCCCGACTGGAAAATAACCAGCGCTGAGCGTTTAATGAAAATAGTGAGGAGCGTACGATGTATCGTCATTGTTTGTGGCGTCTATTGGCGAATAACCGGAGCAGGACGCTTTATGATTTTGACTTTCGAAAAGGTAGATATTCTGGTTTCCACATCCGTTTGCGGATGGTTTCAACAGGGTCGGCGTCCGCCGGGACTCTGGAGAGACCCTGCTCGCACGCTTTTTGATACACCGCCAAAGCGACTTTCTCGCTGACTTCGCTTAACTGGGATATCCGTGGATAGACGCCGTGAGTCTGCTTTGCGTCTTCCGGTATCATTTCGGCCAGGCTCCAGGCCGCCGCCGTGAACATCTCGTCCGTGATCAAAGACGCCTGCGCCGCCAGCGTCCCCAAACCGAGCCCTGGGAATATGAACACATTATTTCCCTGGCCGATACGGAAAGTCCGGTCGCTGTGAACCACATCGTTGAAAGGACTGCCGGTGACGACAACGGCCTTACCTTCTGTCCATTTATAGATATCCTCCGGGATCGCCTCGGCCTTGGAAGTGGGGTTGCTCAATGGAAAAATAAGCGGGAGATCTGTGTTGCGTCCCATCGCCTCCACAACCGATTGCGTAAATGCTCCAGTCTGTCCCGATGTTCCCAGCAATACTGTGATTTGGGCGTTGGTCACAACTTCTTCCAGGGTAATTTTCCCCCGGTCTTTGATTTTCCACTCCCTGATCCCGTCTTCGTCGGTGGAGAGTTCTTTTTTATAAGCGTCAAGCCCCGGTCGCTCTGAAGTCACAAGACCCCGGCTATCGACTGTGTATATCTGGCTCCTTGCCTTTTTCTCGTCAAGACCGGCTTCGATCAAAGCGTTTTTTATCTGTCTTCCAACGCCCATTCCGCCCGCGCCCGCGCCAAATATTAAAAATCGCTGGTTTTCAAAAACTTCGTTTTTTATTTTCATGGCGCCTAAAATCCCGGCCAACACCACGGCCCCCGTCCCCTGTATATCGTCGTTGAACGAGAGAACGTCAGACCTGTACTTGTCGAGATTCGAAAAAGCGTTTTGCTTTGAGAAATCCTCCCACTGTAAAAGAGCGTTAGGGAAAAGGCTTTTAACCTTTTCTACGAAACGGTCGATAAACCTTTCATACGACTCTCCGGTGATGCGTCTGTGTTTATGCCCAAGATAAAGCGGATCGTCCAACAGCGACTCGTTATCGGTGCCCACGTCAAGGCAGATCGGCAGGCACGCTGAAGGATTAATTCCGGCGCCGAGTGTGTAGAGGCTCAGTTTTCCGATGGGGATTCCCATTCCGCCGATTCCCTGGTCGCCGATTCCAAGTATCCCCTGGTTATCGGTGACGACAATTACATCGATATCTTGTGACGGAAGATTTTCGGCCATTCTATCCAGGATCTCCACATTACCCGGCGACACATACAGCCCTCTTGAGTGCCGGAAAATATGGCTTCCCTTCTGAACGGCCTCACCGACCGTGGGTGTGTATATGATAGGCGTCATCTCCTCCACATGACGGCTCACCAAAGCGTAAAAGAGGGTTTCATTCCTGTCTTGCAAAGCCCGGAGGTAGATATAGCGCTCTATGTTGTCAGCTTTATGCTGATAATTTTCGTATGTGCGCGCGAGCTGATTCTCCAGCGTGGAGATATGATGGGGCAACAGCCCGGCAAGTCCAAACTCGTCGCGCTCTCTTTCCGAATAAGCGGTGCCTTTATAAAAAAAAGGATTATGCAACAAGTCCGAGCCGCGCAAGCCTGTCTCCACATATGGCTTGTCATACGAATCGTATTTGATCTTATGCTTACTCACTTGACCTAAACCCACCAGACGGTTTCT
>UOGA01000302.1_pt1 | contig 9996 bp, 7 predicted proteins | sample 1989841 | NCBI WGS metagenome assembly UOGA01 (sample SAMEA4712198, study PRJEB27164) | hydrothermal vent metagenome | biome: marine basaltic hydrothermal vent biome; feature: marine hydrothermal vent; material: mineral | place: Pacific Ocean | collected 2011-06-14/2011-07-23 | depth 1691 m | reverse complement strand
ATATCATCATCACTTCCATTCCATACTCGATCAATAAAGCAAGCCTGATAGAAAAAATAGCGGACTTGATCATATCGAAAAAACTGCAGGCCATTGTTGATATCCGGGACGAATCGACTGAGGATATCAGGGTTGTTCTGGAGCCTAAAAGCCAGACGGTGGAGGCGGACAAGGTAATGGCCTATATTTTCAAGCACACCGACTTGCAAGTCAATTTCGCTGTGAACATGACCGCTCTTACGCCTGAGTCGAAGCCTTTAAGACATACCTTGAGACAGATGTTAAAGTCGTTTCTTGACTTTAGGTATGAAACTACCCAAAAACGTTTGACTTACGAATTGAGGATTATCGAAGAGCGTCTGCATATTCTGTCGGCGTTGGCCAAAGTATACAAGAGCCTCGATGAAGCCATCGCAATTATCCGAAAATCAAAAACAAGAGACGACGCGAAAAACGGCCTGATCCAGCGTTTCAAGCTGGATGAAACCCAGGCCAACGCAATCCTCGACCTGAGGCTATCCGCTCTTGTCGGGCTGGAGATATCCAGAATACGCAAAGACAAAGCGGAGAAAGAGGCCGAACGGGAGATTATAAGAGGCGTTCTGGGTAGCAAAGCCAGGCTGTGGAAACTTGTACGCAAAGAGCTGATTCGAATCCGGGATATTTACGGCGACAACCGCAAAACCAAAGTCATAGCCTCTATCGGAGCGGAGCAAGAGTACAGCGCTGAAGACTTCATCGACCATGAAGACACCCATGTCATCGTATCTGGCGACGGATGGGTGAGAAGAGCCAAAAATGTCGCCAGCGTGGATGCCCTCCGGTTCAAAAACGGGGACGGCCTTTTATCGTTGATTCAGGTAAACACAAGAGATATCGTCTGCTTTTTTACATCGGCGGGAAAAGTCTATGGGATGCGGGCTCTGGATATCACCCAGACAACCGGCTTTGGCGATCCTATCCAGTCGATGTTTAAATTCGCTGACAAGGAAAGGATTATATCGGTAATAGGTTTCGCTCAGCCGGACTCGACGGGCGCGGCGCCCAAAGCCGCCAATGATAGAGCGCAACCTTCCCAGGGGGCGCTTTTTAGTAATAAGGCCGATGGCAAATCGTCGAGAACGCACAGCGAGACCATAGGGGAGGGCGGTGAGCTTTTGATAGTCACCGAAGATGGAATGGGGTTTCGGATCGGCGTCGATTCGCTTGGGGAGACCAATAAAAACGGACGCAAAATAGCGAACCTCAAAGGAGAAGACGCACTGTCTGGCGTGAATTTAATCAGGGGCCGCCTCCTTTTTACATTATCGAGCGATGGGCGGGGTTTGCTTGTCAAGTTGAGCGAAGTTCCGCTTTTAAGCGGCGCGGGCGCGGGCGCTCGGCTGATGAAAATTAAACGTGGCGCAAGACTATTGGGATTCAGGATTGTTGATAAAAAAGATAAAGTAACGCTCGTATATGTGAAAGGGAAAGACAATACGCTAAAAATTTCAAACCTTGACATGGGAGCCAGGGGGACTGTTGGCAGGGTGCTCGGCGCGCGGCGTAAAAAACTGATGGTACTGGCTAAAGGGTGATGAGACAAACCTCTGGACGTTTCGTGATCGTCGCGGTCGGTCTTTTTCTTATGGCCTGCGAAAATTCAGCCGAGGATGCGATGTTATCTGTTTGGGCGTCGATGCCAGATGAGAGAATCGTGTTCGCTTCGAGGGCGGATTCATCCGAGGGCGAACTTTATAGTATAGATAAAAGCGGATCGATCACCAGATTGACATATAACAGCCGGCATGAGAATAACCCCGCGTTGTCGCCGGACGGGACGAAAGTGGCGTTTCACGCTGGCGATGAATCGAATCCGCTCACGTATGAAATTTACATCATCGACCTTCTAACGGGCGTGGAATTGAGGCTCACGAACAATGCAGTGATCGATGGCCACCCCGATTGGTCGCCGGATGGGTCTAAAATCGTATTCGCATCGTTCCGGGATTCATTCAACCGTCCAGCCGGAACCGCTGATATCTACGTGATGAACGCCAACGGCTCAGATAAAATCCGGCTGATATCTTCGGCGTGGGAGGACAACGATCCTGAATGGTCGCCCAATGGAGCTTTTATAGCGTTTAAGTCGACGAGAAACACACAAACGGCGGCAAGGGAAGAGATTTTTGTGGCAAATGCGGATGGCTCCAACATCCAGAGGCTTACGTCCGTTTCCGGCTGGGGTTCGGATCACGATCCAAGCTGGAGTCCCGACAGTTCATCGATAGTTTTTGAACGGTTCGAGGGTACACGGCCCTGGACGGATATTGCGAACATAGAGCTTGCGCAAACGGCCTGGAGGGAACTGGTACCGTGGAACATTTTCCGCGTCGATCTGAGCGGGAATGCGGTCAGGCTAACAGCGCACGCCGATCAGATCGCGTGGTTGCCAACATATTCTATAGACGGGAGCCGCATAATGTATTTCCTGGATGAGATGATATTCCAAAATAGCGTATGGATAGGCGCATGGGTACGGATGTATGTCATGAGCAATGACGGAGCGAACCCACAACCGCTCATCGAAGACAATGGGCACACCCTGACGCAATATTATTACGACTGGAACTGACGGCTACTGGCATCACAATGAATAAATACACGGCTAAAGATATAGATGTTTTAGAAGGGCTGGAGCCTGTCCGGGTTCGCCCCGCTATGTATATAGGAGGAACCGACGCCACCGGCCTTCACCATCTGGTGTGGGAGGCGCTCGATAATGCGGTGGACGAGGCCATAAACGGGTTTTGCGATCACATAACCGTTACCGTAGGCCTCGATGGGGTCATCACGGTGGAGGACAACGGCAGGGGAATACCGGTGGATAAGCATCCAAAATACAAAAAACCGGCGCTTGAGATAATAATGACCATGCTTCATTCCGGCGCCAAGTTCTCCAACAAAAGCTACTCCTCGTCCGGCGGATTGCATGGCGTCGGTATATCGGTGGTTAACGCTCTTTCAGAAAAAATGGAAGTCACAATCAAGCGAAACGGCTTTCAGTGGAATCAGAAGTATATGCGCGGCAAACCTTCCGGCAAGTTGATAAAAGGGAAAAAGGCGAGGGGAACCGGAACGAAAATAGCTTTTGCCCCTGATCCAAAGATTTTCAAAAAGATACAGTTCAATAAAAAACTGATTATGGAAAGGGCGGAGACCAAAGCCTTTTTAAACTCCGGCCTGACTATAGAAGTAATAGACGAAGCGGAGGAATCCTCCCGGAAGTTTCATTATGAAAATGGAATCCGCGATTACCTGAATAAACTGCTCGCAAATAAAAAAAGGGTGGGAAGCGAATACTTTTACCATCGTGATGTAAACGGATTCCAGGTCGAGCTTGCTATGCAATGGACCGAGGAGACTGAATCGAAGATATACTCATACGCCAATTCTGTGTTTACATCCGACGGCGGCTCCCACGAGGCGGGGCTTCGAAACGCCCTGACAAAAACCATCCGGGATCATCTTGAGCGCAGAAACGGTAAAGGCAAAGGCGTTACCATAACTGCGGAGGATGTCAGGGAAGGGCTTACGGCGGTCTTGTCCATATTTCTTTCAAACCCGCAATTCCAGGGGCAGACCAAAGAAAAGCTGAACAACCCGGAGGCCACCGGCGCCGTAGAGGCAAGCGTCAAAGTAGCTTTCGAGCGCTTTCTTCTGGAGCATCCATCCATAGCCGAAGCGGTTGTCAGCAGGGTGGCGCTGGCGGCGCAGGCCAGGATGGCGTCGAGATCCGCCAAAGACTCTGTTCTTCGCAAAACCTTGATAAGCCACAGGCTCACGTTACCGGGGAAGCTGGCTGATTGCGCCTCGACCGATCCGGATACAAGCGAGCTGTTTATTGTCGAGGGGGATTCCGCAGGAGGCTCTTCGAAGCAGGCGCGGGACCGCAAGACCCAGGCTGTACTGCCGCTCAGAGGAAAAATATTAAACGTCGAGAACGCCACGCCGCAAAAACTCGCTAACAACAACGAAATAAAATCGCTGGTCACTTCCATAGGAACCGGCATGGGCGCCGAATTTGATTACTCCAAGCTGAGGTATGGGAAGATCATCATTATGACCGACGCTGATGTTGACGGAGCTCATATTAGCGCTCTACTGCTGACATTCTTTTTCCGCTATATGCCGGAGCTTATCGAAAAGGGCAACGTGTATCTGGCCCAGCCGCCGCTTTTCCGCATCAAAATCGGTGAGAAGATACATTACGTTCACAGCGATAATGAAAAAGACAAAATCATCTCCGGGCTGAACGGAAACCGAAAACCGGATATTCAAAGATATAAAGGCCTTGGGGAAATGCCCGCCAGAATTTTAAAAGAGACGACCATGGCCACGGCGAGCCGTCTGCTTCTCAGAATCTCCGTAGACGACCATGCCGCCACCGACAACACTTTTTCCAGGCTAATGGGCAAGGACGCATCGGCCAGATATGATTTTATTAAAGAGAACTCGGAGGCTTTTATAGTTTCGTCCGGAGCCAGCCTCGATGTCTGAGCAGGGGACTACGGCGCAACCACACAGCCAAAGCGCCCATTTATTTTAGTTAACATAACATATCTTATCAGAAGATGGCGAATATTGCTGTTGCACTCTAAAGAGTTGACAATTTAAGTTTTACGTCCTATTGTTAGACAATTCCGCTAAAATTTTTAGGTTATTGATCCTGTGTTAAAAGAAAATTTTAAGTATTTCATCGACAATTACGACTTCGAGATGCTTTTCGAATGGATAAACAACGCTGATTGGCTGGTTGTCCTGCTGAATCCTTACGTTCTGGTTCCGCTGGTGTTAATTATCGCTATGATGATGCATCCCAAAACAACAGCCATCGGCCAGAACGCGCTTATTGTTATTCCTGCTATCGGATACCTTTTCGTTACGTTTGTTATTCTTAAAAACGACATAATTTCGAGCATAGGTCCTTTTATCATGGCCGGTGTCGCCTTTTTTGGTATCGTCGGGACGCTTATCTATACCCAATTGCTAAAAGACTGACCTGGTGGAAATAACGTGCCTTTCATAGAAGGAGTGGCGGTAAAAAAACTGAAGGTAATACCCGATGAACGGGGAAAACTAATGGAGATTCTCCGCCACGATGATGAAATATTCGGTAAATTCGGCCAGGTATATGTTACTACCGCGTATCCAGGAGTAGTCAAAGCCTGGCACTTCCATAACCTTCAGGACGATCATTTCACAGTGCTCCGGGGAATGATGAAAGTGGTTCTTTATGACGGACGTGAAGACTCCCCTACCCATGGGAAACTTAATGAGTTTTTCATCGGTGAAGACAACCAGATGGTCGTGAAAATTCCGAAACGGGTGATTCATGGTTTCAAATGTATTTCAACGACCGAGGCGATGGTATTGAACGTTGTCACCGAACCTTATAATCATGAAAATCCGGATGAGCACAGGATCGACCCCCACGATAACAATATCGACTACGACTGGAGCAGGAAGGACGGCTAGAAGTTGAGAATTCTAGTCACCGGAGCCGCCGGTTTTATCGGCGGTCATTATGTTCTCTCCCGCCTTGAGAATTATCCCGGCGATACCATCGTAAGCCTCGACAAACTGACATACGCAGGTAATCTTGAAAATCTGGCCTCCGTTATAGATGATCCGAGGCATCGATTTGTAAAAGGAGATATCGCGGATTCCAGACTGGTCGATGAGCTTTTCGGCGCTCAGAGCAAGCGGTTTGACGCCGTAATAAATTTCGCCGCCGAATCCCACGTAGACAGGTCGATTGACAACCCGGACGTATTTTTAAAGACGAACATTTTCGGGACTTTCACACTGTTACAAACCGTCCGGCGGCATGGGGCCGGGATGTTCATTCAGGTCTCCACCGATGAAGTCTACGGCTCTCTTGGACTTAACGATCCATCGTTTACAGAAACCACCCCGGCTGATCCCTCCAGCCCGTACTCCGCGTCGAAAGCCTCCGCCGATTTTCTGGCGTTGTCTTATTACCGTACATATCAAATTCCGGTAATCGTCACCCGGTGCTCGAATAACTACGGCCCGCGCCAGTTTCCGGAAAAGCTGATTCCGCTTTTTATCAACAACCTTCTTGAGGATAAACAAGTTCCCATATATGGCGCCGGAGAAAACATGCGCGACTGGATACATGTGAAAGATCATTGCGCCGCCATAAACCTGATTCTGGAAAAAGGAAAAAGCGGCGAGGTGTACAACGTCGGCGGTCAGTGTGAAAAAAAGAATATTGAAATCGCCGACTGCCTTATAGAAATGATGGGCAAAGACAAATCGCTGAAAAAATTTGTGACCGACCGGCCCGGCCATGACTTCCGCTATTCGATAGATATCTCAAAGATAGAGGGCGAGCTTGGATGGCGGCCGACCATAAAGTTTGAGAACGGTCTTAAAGAAACGGTGGAGTGGTATAAAAACAATCCCGCATGGCTTACAAAAATCACCAGCGGGGCGTATCGTGATTATTACGATAATATGTACAAGAACCGGTAGTAAATGAGACTCGGAGTTACAGGCGCGAAGGGATTGCTGGGGGGCGCCATTGTCCGCCGTATTAACGATGTACTGCCTGAGGCAATCGTAATCTCCTTTGCGCGAAACGATTTCGACATCACAGATAAAGACGCCACGCATAACGCCATAACCGGCTCTGACCTGGACGTTCTCATAAACTGCGCCGCTTATTCCGCAGTTGATAAAGCGGAGCGGGAGCCGGATCTGGCTTACGCTGTTAACGCGACCGCTGTCGGACATATCGCTGGAGCATGCTCCGTGTCAAGTATAAGGCTTGTTCATATCTCGTCCGATTACGTTTTTGACGGATCGAAAAAAGAGCCATACAAAGAAGATGACCCGCCCTGCCCCATCGGCGCCTACGCAAGATCGAAAGCGGATGGAGAAAAAGAAGCGTTGTCGAAATGTCCTGGCGTCCTCATTGTCCGCTCCGCATGGCTATACGGCCGCGACAGCCCCAACTTTGTCTCTACAATTATCGATAAAGGAAAAAGCGCAGGAAAATTAAATGTGATAAACGACCAGATTGGCTCCCCGACATACACCGAAGACCTCGCTCTTGCCATCGGACAGCTGATAGAAAAAGACGTGACAGGTATCGTCAACGTCGTAAACTCCGGCTACTGCTCATGGTATGAGCTGGCGGTAGAGGCGCTTAAACTGGCCGGACTTGAAAGCGTGAAAGTTTTTCCCGTAAACTCCGATGAATATAAAACGCTTGCGACGAGACCAAAAAACTCACAGCTCGACACATCGCATTACGAACGAATTACCGGCGCGCCACTGCGCCACTGGCGCTCTGCGTTGAAGGAATTTGTTATATAACCACGTTGACAAGCTTGCCGGGGACTACGATCACTTTTCGCACAGGTTTGTCTCCGATAAAACCCTTCACTTTTTCGTCGGCCAGCGCCAGTTGCTCCATATCCTCTTTTGACACATCTGGCGAGGCGCTGAATTTGCCGCGCAGTTTCCCGTTTACCTGGATAACTATCAAAACCTCCTCGTCCTTAAGGCACGCTGTATTGGCGACGGGCCACAACTCGTCTATGATTGGCTCCGTATGGCCGATCATTTCCCAAATCTCGCTGGAAAAGTGAGGGGTGAACGGTTGTAGCATCAGCGCGATATATTCCACAGCTTCACGAAGGACGGCGCACGAGAGCGGGTCGTCTTTAAATTTGTAAGCCGTTAACGTGTTTAGAAATTCCATAACAGAAGCGATAGCTGTGTTGAACTGGAGCCTCTCGAAATCGGCGGTTACTTTGGCGATGGTTTTATGAGTAGCCCTGACGATGGCGGCAAGGTCTTTGGGCATTTCGCTGATTTTCCCATGCGCGCTTTCGGTAACCCCGGCTCCTTTTTTTATCGATTCGATATTCCCTGTTATAAGCCTGTAGACGCGGTTCAAAAAACGGAACGAGCCTTCGATCCCCGCGTCGCTCCACTCCAGGTCGCGCTCCGGCGGCGCGGCGAAGAGTATGAACAGCCTTGTCGCGTCCGCGCCATACTTACGGACAATATCGTCGAGCGGCACGACGTTGCCTTTCGATTTACTCATCTTCGCGCCGTCTTTAATCACCATTCCCTGCGTCAACAGGCGCTTGAAAGGCTCATTCACGGTGACGGCCCCGACGCTTTTCAAGAATTTTGTGAAAAACCGGGCGTAAAGAAGATGAAGTATGGCGTGCTCGATTCCGCCCACATACTGATCCACCGGCATCCAGTAATCGACATCCTCCCTGTCCGCCATCGCGGTTTCGCATCTGGCCGAAGTGTAGCGGTTGAAATACCACGACGAGCAGATGAACGTGTCCATCGTGTCGGTCTCGCGCCTGGCAGGCCCGCCGCACTTCGGGCATGAGGCGTTTATAAACGAATCGAGCCCGGCGATGGGAGAGAGCCCGCTTTCAGGGAATTTAACATCTATCGGCAAAATCACTGGCAGTTGATCGTCGGGTACGCGAACCGGCCCGCATTTATCGCAATAGATAATCGGAATGGGCGCTCCCCAATATCGCTGGCGGGAGACGCCCCAGTCGCGCAGGCGATAATTGATAGTCCGCTCCCCTATCCCCTTCTCTTTTAAATATTCGGCGACTCTGGCGATCCCATCTTTTCTGTTATCAAGCCCGTTAAAAGGGCCGGAGTTTACCATCGGGCCATTGCCGGTATACGCCTCCAACAGCGCGTCTCCATCCAGCATTAGCTCTTCGGGACTTTCCGCGACAGATTTTTTATCCGGAGCGATCACGACTCTTATCTCAAGATCGTATTTACGAGCGAACTCGAAATCGCGCTGGTCGTGGGCGGGAACGCTCATTATCGCGCCGGAGCCATATTCGATAAGAACGAAGTTTGCGATCCATATCGGAATCAATTCGTTGTTTAACGGGTTTACGGCGTAGCGCCCGGTGAACACACCCTCTTTTTCGACCCCTTCGGCCGATCTTTCTATTGTGTTTTGGGAAACGGTTTTTCTGATAAAGTTTTCCACATCCTCCTCCAGCTCCGTGCCGCAGGCTAGCTTGCGCGACAGAGGATGCTCCGGGGCGAGAGCCATGAAAGTGGCCCCGTACAGCGTGTCCGGCCTTGTTGTAAAAACCGTAATATCGCCGCCCCCTTCGATTTTGAAATCGACCTGCGCGCCGAGAGATTTGCCTATCCAGTTTTTCTGCATGGTAAGAACGCGATCGGGCCACTCTCCTTCAAGCTGTTTTAAACTTGCAAGAAGATCCTCGGCGTAGTCGGTGATTTTCAAAAACCACCCGTCCCTTTCTTGTTGCTCCACCTTGTTGTCGCATCGCCAGCAGAGCCCGTCTATCACCTGCTCGTTAGCCAGAACCGTAGCGCAGGTCTCGCACCAGTTTACAAAAGATTTTTTACGATACGCGACGCCCTCGTCGAACATCTTCGCGAAAATCCATTGAGTCCATTTGTAATAGCCGGGATGGCTCGTGGCTATCTCCCTCCCCCAATCGTAGGAGATCCCAATCATTTTAAATTGGCTTCGCATCTCGTCGATATTGTTTGAAGTCCATTTGTACGGATGGGTTTTGTTTGCGATGGCCGCGTTTTCAGCAGGCATGCCGAACGAGTCCCAGCCTATGGGGTGGAGGACGTTGAAACCTTGCATCCGTTTCCTGCGCGCGATGGCGTCGCCTATCGCGTAATTCCGAAGATGCCCCACATGGAGTTTGCCGGAGGGATATGGGAACATCTCAAGGAGGTAAAACTTTTTCTTTGACTTGTCCCGCTCCACCTTGAACACGCCAGACTTGCCCCACCGCTCCTGCCATTTGGCCTCAATGGCCTTATAATCGTAAATGTTTGACATCTTGATCCCTGAAAATATCGGCTTTAAAACTTTGTTGCGATAACATATCCTAAAGCGGCTCATTCTATCGCGAAAGCTGGAATATCATAAGCGCATTT
>UOGA01000262.1_pt1 | contig 10287 bp, 8 predicted proteins | sample 1989841 | NCBI WGS metagenome assembly UOGA01 (sample SAMEA4712198, study PRJEB27164) | hydrothermal vent metagenome | biome: marine basaltic hydrothermal vent biome; feature: marine hydrothermal vent; material: mineral | place: Pacific Ocean | collected 2011-06-14/2011-07-23 | depth 1691 m | reverse complement strand
ACACCATATCCTTTAGAGCGCGTTGTGGACATTTTGCTTAACGAATTTGTAACCTACCTTGCGGTCGAGAAAAACCGCTCGCCAAACACCATCGAAGCCTACAGGCGCGACGGCAAACGTTTTTTAAAGATCGTGAATTACAAAAATCCACAAACCTTAAACTCCCTCAAGCCGAAAGATATAACCGAATATATGAAAAAACTGAGCGCGTCGGGTCTTTCCAGCGTTTCGTCCGCCCGTAATCTGGCCGTGGTAAAAAGCCTATACCGTTTTCTGATAGCCGAAGGATTGGTGACCGCAAACCCGGCGGAGACGGTCGAGACGCCGAGGCTGTGGCGGCGGATACCGGGCGTTATGTCCACCGAAGAAGTTGAAAGTCTTCTTGGCGCGCCGAGCCTCGAAAATCCACAGGGGTTGAGAGACAGCGCGATGCTGGAGACGATCTACGCCACCGGCATCCGGGTCTCCGAGCTTATAAAAATCAGGCTCAAGGATTTAAACCTTGAAGTCGGATACCTTACGACCATCGGCAAAGGCGCCAAAGAGCGTGTCGTTCCTCTGGGCGAAGTGGCGAGGGAGCGGATCGAGCAGTACAGGGAGTCTAGCCGTCCGCTTTTAATGAAAGGTAAATCGACCGAGTTTCTTTTTGTCACCCGGTTGTCGAGACCGATGACGCGGCAGGCTTTCTGGAAGATCGTAAAAAAATCGGCCCTCAAGGCGGGCATTTCAAAAACAATTTATCCTCACAGTCTGCGCCATTCGTTCGCCACCCATCTGCTCGAAAGAGGCGCCGACCTGCGCTCGGTGCAGAAGATGCTGGGCCATTCCGACATAACCACGACCCAGATATACACCCATGTGGCAAAGGCAAGGATAAAAGAGATTTACGACAAGATTCATCCCAGGGCGCGATGAGCGTTAAACTGCTTCTTGTTTTCAGCGCTGTCTGTTTCATTGCAGTCGGCGTAATTGTTTATCTGGTGAAAACGCGCGGATGGGATTTTTTAAACCAGGCTACTGACGCAAGAGACAAAGATTTGCGCTCCAAACTGGTTAAAGAAGCGGCTCTGAAAGAAATTATCAAAGCCAGGAAAAAACTTGCGCCCGGATCGGAGAAATCGTCGGAGTTTTTACAATCTCTTGGTAAAAGCGATCCTGAACTTCTGGTTACAAGCGTGAAAAAGTGGCTGTCCGAAGAAGGTGATGGTAAACTTGAAAAATGAGCGAAGCCATAAGACAATCTGAAAAAACCGAACGCGGGACATTTTCCGGCGTTTTCCGCCCCGCCCTCATCAAAGACGCCAAAGATATCCAGGCGCTTGTGAAAGTTTACGCCGACCAGGGCCTCATGCTCCCCCGCTCGCTAAACGAGCTTTACGAAACCATACGCGAGTATACGGTTTATGAAGAGGATGGAAAAATAAGAGGCGCGTGCGCTCTTCATGTCGCGTGGGAGGATCTTGCGGAGATTATGGGGCTTGCGATTGATCCGGAATATTCAGGCAGGGGGATGGGGGCGCGTCTTGTGAGCATAGCCCTCAAAGAGGCTGTCCGTCTTGGCATCCCGAAAGTTTTCACCCTTACATACGTTCCCGACTTTTTTAAAAAATCAGGTTTTGCGGAAGTCGATAAAAGCGAGTTTCCGCATAAAATCTGGAGCTCCTGCATCCGGTGCCCCAAGTTTCCAGATTGCGACGAGACCGGGATGATTATACATCTCGATATTTAGAAACCTCCATAATTTTCCACCCCGTCTATAGGATTTAATTGATATGAACCACCCATTAATTGAAGTCACTATCGACAGGCTCGCTTTCGGCTCCGCCGGTGTCGGACGGCTAGATAGCGGCAAAGTAGTATTTGTGAAAGGAGGGTATCCGGGCGACAAGGCGCTTGTCCGGATCGATAAGGAAAAAAAGAGCCACGCCGAGGCGACGTTGGTGAAACTTGTAGAGCCTTCCGAAAACCGCCGCGAACCGGTATGCGCCATAGCCTCTGAATGCGGCGGGTGCCCCTGGATGGGGCTCAACTACAAAGCCCAGCTTGAATGGAAACGGACGATAGCGATAGACGCTCTGTCACGCATCGCGAAAATAAAAACCGATGTGAAGCCGACCGCGCCATCGCCCGATGAGTTCGGATACCGCTCAAGGATAAGGCTCAAAGTGGCGGCGGATGGCGGGCAAGCCAGAATCGGGTATTACCGCCCGGCCTCCCACAATCTTGTTCCGGTGGGTCGGTGCCCTGTGGCCACTGACCAGATAAACATCACCATAGCGGGCCTGAACATATTTTTTCAAGAGCACACCGGTATAGCCGGGAAGATAAAAGAAATCGAGATCGAATCGGCGGGCGCCTTTGTTCGGCTTGTCATTCACGCCTCGGCCCCGTTAAAGGAGGCGGAGGCTGAAAAAATATTGGAGGCCTCCGTTTCGATAAAAGGGCTAACGGTTTTTTACGGAAAGAACCAGCATGAATATGGAGACACATCTCTTGATGCCCCGTCGATAAACGGCGAGACGCTCCAAACGGGGGCGGGGGCGTTTTGCCAGGTGAACGCGCCGATGAACCTTACGTTGACGCAAAAAGTAATAGCCCTTTCAGGTCTCGGCCCCGACAAGATGGGGCTCGATCTTTTCTGCGGAATCGGAAATTTCACATTGCCGCTCGCCCGAACCGGCGCGGGCATGACCGGAATCGACTCTTCCGAACGCGCCATACATCTCGCGCAGGTCAACCGAACGGCATGGAATGTTATGAACGCCCATTTCACCAGCGCCGACGCTCTTACAGGAGCGGGAAAATTAAGAGACTCCAGGTTATCGTTCGACACGGTTATCCTCGACCCGCCAAGAGGCGGAGCACGGGATCTGATTCCGGTAATCGCCGACCTGGCCAAACAAAAAATCGTCTATGTCTCATGCGATCCGCCCGCTCTGGCCAGAGACGCCGTGTTGCTCGCGCAGTCCGGGTTTAAAATAAGTTCGGTGGAGCCGGTCGATATGTTCCCGCAGACCTCCCATCTGGAGATGGTCTGCCTGTTTGAACGGGATTAAGACTGCTATCTGTAAAATATGCTATTGTGCTCCGAAATGTTTGGATAAAGGAGCCAGCCGTTGCTTGATATTCTGAACAGGATCGACTCATACGTATGGGGTCTGCCTTTAATAATCCTGCTTCTTGGCGTCGGGTTTTATCTTACGGTCATTCTGCGCGGCCTGCAGTTTACGTTATTACTCAAGGCGCTTAACCTTGCTCTGGTAAAACGAAAAGAGCGCGAAGGCGCGGGCGACATCTCCCATTTTCAGGCGTTGATGACAGCCCTTTCGGCGACGGTGGGGACGGGGAACATCGCCGGTGTCGCGACCGCCATAGCGGTGGGAGGGCCGGGGGCTGTCTTCTGGATGTGGGTCACCGGGCTTGTGGGGATGGCCACGAAATTCGCGGAAGCTCTGGTTGCGGTCAAATACCGATATCGTGATGAAAAAGGCGATATGGTGGGAGGGCCGATGGTATATATCGCCGCTATTGGGGCTAACCCTTTCTGGAAGTTTCTCGCGAAAGTTTTCGCGGTCTTCGCATGCGTCGCCTCGTTCGGAATCGGGAACATGGTACAGTCGAACTCTGTGGCAGACGCGCTAAACAGCGCTTTTGGAGCGCCTAAACTTGCGACCGGTATCGTGCTGGCCATACTCACCGCTGTTGTGATTCTTGGCGGGATAAAACGGATAGGCCGGGCCGCCTCCGCCATCGTTCCGCTCATGATTATCTCCTACTGCGCCGTTTCGCTATATATCCTGGCCCTTACTGTGGGAAAGATTCCGGGCGCGTTCGCGATGATTTTTGAGAACGCTTTTACACCGACAGCCGCCTCCGGAGGATTCGCGGGGGCTTCTGTGTGGATCGGGCTTCGCATGGGGGTGGCGCGCGGCATTTTCTCGAACGAGTCCGGCCTCGGCTCTTCACCCATCGCGGCGGCGGCCGCAAAAACAAGCGAACCGGTATCGCAGGCGCTGGTTTCGATGACCCAGACCTTCATCGACACACTCATAGTCTGCACAATGACAGCGCTGGTGATTATCTGCTCCGGCGTGTGGGATAGCGGATTAAACGGCGCCAGCCTTACCACGAAAGCTTTTTCAACCGCGCTAAACTCTGGATATGGCGGGATCATTGTATCGTTGTCGCTGGTGTTTTTCGCCTACTCGTCACTGCTTGGCTGGAGCTATTATGGAGAGCGGGCTTTAGAGTCTCTTGTCGGGATCAAAGGATCGACACCGTATAAAGTCCTGTTTTGCGTTTTGATAGTGGTAGGGGCGGTGTCAAAGCTTGATGTGGTATGGCTCTTTTCCGATATCGCCAACGCGCTGATGGCTTTCCCGAACCTTATAGGTTTGCTGGCCCTGTCGCCAGTGATAGTGGCGGAGACGAAGCGGTATTTGGAAAAACAGTGAAACCAGGCAGTGTCTTTTTATGCGCCAGTTCGCTGTAATAAAAGGCGCAAACTTTGCACTATAAATGCTATCGGTGATTTCGCAATAATCACCGTAATTGATGAAAAACGCTTAACCTGCTATAATTGTAGGGCTTATGAAAATTTCGCAATCGAACCTGATCCGCTCTATTTTGTTGCTTTCCTCTTTTTTGGCGGTAGCGGCGTGCGGCGTGACGCCAGTCCAGAGTCAGCAAAGCGCATCCGGGACTCTGGTCTCGAACAGTCGCCAGTCTGAAAGTTTCAGCGCGGCGAGATTGGCCGGGCTGTCTGACGATGAGCTTGAAATACGATCCGATCCTAACTGCGGAGTGGCGGAGGCTCGGTTTGAGGGTGTAATCGTTGACGTTCTGGACAAATTCAACGAATTCGTAGCAAGAAGCGATGAAGGTGTGTCTGGCCAGATTCCGTTGGCCGGCCATCCTTCCGCCCCCGAAGATGGGGATGATGCCGGTATTTCTGCGCTGGTCTGCGACGACTCGATTTTAGCCGCCTACGCCTACAACAGGACAGTTGTGGTGAACGAAGGTCTCCTCGCTATGTTATGGCAGGCGGCCTGGGCGTCCGCTCTTTATTCTGAAGATCCAGAGGCGCTCGACATGGCGCTTGACGATATCGCTTATTACGCTCTTACCGATAGTTCCGACGATCTGATTACAAATGAGGATATCGATGGTTTATCCAAAAGCGGGGATTTTTCCCGAATCGCAGGAGACCTGTTTTCTTCGGCTGTGGCTTTTGTGATTTACCACGAGCTGGGGCATTCGTATATGGGCCACGCCTTAAGTGTGGCCGATGACGGAGCTTTGGAGGACTCCGCCCACGAAATAGAGGCCGACATTTTCGCGGCCTCATCCATGAAAAGAGCGGGATTACCGATCGATGGCGCCGACCTTGTGTTTTCAATTCTGGGCAGGATCAATCCAGAAGGCTCTTTTGGCCATCCGTCTTCTCTAAAAAGAGCTTCTGTGGTGGAGCGAGTCGCTCATGGCGGGGCGGGGGCGGGGGCGCCGCCCGCCAACTAACCTTATTAGCGCGGTTTTTTAGCTTTACTTGGCCAGATCGTAGACCGCGTCCCAGTCATCCGGCGGTGGATTGTTTAAGAGATGATCGAGTCTCTGGATGTAAAGCTCGCACGCTGTATCCTTTTCTCCGCCTTCTTTGTGGCAGTTGGAGAATTTCTCCCTGGCCTCCTCGAATTTTTTAGCGCGGAAGACGATGACAGCCTCTTCAAACATCGCAGTCATCCGGCGGAGCTCGTCGGTCGCCTCCTCGGCTGTGTCAATCAGCTCATACAGGCGAACCGCGTTTTTTTTACCCTGCACCCGAACCTGATCCAGCTCACGGAACAAAAAAGCGTTTTGAGGAGCCGCCTGATAACTGAACTCGGAGACGAGTATTTTTGAGCCGTAATATTTGTTGGCCCCTTCCAGGCGGGCCGCAAGGTTCACCGAATCGCCCATCATGGTGTAATCCATTCTTTCTTTGGAGCCCATGTTTCCGACGACCATCGGGCCGGTGTTAACGCCCATTCTGGTGGCGAGCCCGGCGCCCCACTCTTCGATCCATTTTTTCTTCGACTCCGTTATTGTTTTCTGCATCCTAATAGCGGCTCTCATGCAAAGCTCTGTGTGGTTTTCTATCAGCAAAGGCGCGCCCCAGAAAGCGATGATGGCGTCGCCTTCAAACTTGTCTACAGTGCCGTCAAACTCATGGATCACATCGGTCATCTTTGTGAGATAGTCGTTTAGCAAAGTCACAAGCTCGTTCGGCTCCAGTTTTTCTGAAATCGTGGTGAACCCCGCCACGTCGGTGAAAAAAGCTGTCATCACCCGTTTTTCGCCCCCCAGTTGAAGCAGATCCGGGTTTTCTACGATCTGGTGGATGACTTTCGGGGAGAGGTACCTTCCGAACGCGCCCTGAATGAAACGTTTTGATCTTTGCTCTGAAATGTACTGGTCGGTGGTTACGCTTATAAAACCCATGACAATGGCTATCACCGGAATTACGCTGTTTAGCCAGATGGAGTTCACGTTGAACTGGAGAAAATTAAACCAGAAAAGCCCCGCCATGAGAAGCGTCGTGACGACCACTCCTGTGAGCGCTTTCATCCTCGGCAATGCCCACCACATAAAAATGCCCAGAAAGAGCGCCAGTATAATGTCCAGGGCTTTTTGCCACCCGAATTTTGTGATCGCGTTGAGGTTAAGCGCCATGGAGACGGCGTTGGCCTGAATCTCCACTCCGGCGGTTATCCCCAGAGGCGTTACCCTCAAATCGTACACGCTGGTGGCGGTGGCGCCGATAAGGGCGATTTTGCCTTCGATCTGTTTTCTGATTTTCTCATTTTCTACCGGCTCGCTCATGATATCGGCGATCGATACAACAGGAAAAGTGGAGTCGGGCCCGTGATAACGGATCAGGATCCGCCCGTAAGGGTCTGTGGCGAGGAATTTGCCTTTCACGTCTATTCCCTCCAGCATGCCATGAGTGAAAACAAGCTGTGTGGAGCTTACAGCCCCGGAGTAGGCGATGACCGACGCCAGGGAGAGGGAAGGGTAGTAATCGCCGTCGAACTCATAAATCATGGGGTGACTGCGGATTATTCCGTCTATATCTGTCCATGTGTTGAGAAACCCGGAGGCGGCGCCGACTTTTTGGATAATGGGTATGTTCGGCTCCGCTCCAGCCGCTTTAAACCATAGTGTCGCGTCTCTGCTGTCTGCTGAGCGCCTTACTGTTTTTATCCTGAAAGGCCGGAGCGTCTCTTTGATGGTCTTCTCTTTTGCACTGGTTTTAGACACTTCTTTTTTAATATCCTCGAAGAAAAAACCGGTCACCACATTCCCCGCCTTTTTTATCGAGCCTGCGAGCGCTTTATCCCTGGACACGTTGTTTTTGAGCTGGCCGAATTTCTCGTAGAACTTCGGGTTATCTACATCGATTTTCTCTTTGACGATCTGCGCGTCGATCTTGTCCATCAAGGCGATATTTTCGAAGTCCGTATGCGTATGAAACGTCATATCGAGCGCTACGACTTTGGCGCCGAAGCCCTCCAGTTTTTCGATTACTTCTCCGATTTTGTCCCTGGGCCAGGGCCATCTTCCGAAAGCGTCCAGCGATTTCTGGTCGATTCCTACAATGATGATTCGCGGGTCTGGACGATTGGGCGCGGAGTACCGTACAAGAAGATCATAGATTTTGAGATCGAACACCTCTATGAACAACGGAGGATTAAACGCTGTGACCGCAAGGACAATAAGCCAACCCGCATATAGCCTGTTAAATGTCACTGCTTTCCCCCGTTATGGAACAATCCGGGCAATAGTACCATTCCATCGCAAATCATGGCGACATATTACGCTAATATTTTCCTGAGACATGGCGCGATGGTATAATCAGGGATGGTTTTACCAGGTTATATAAAATCGATTCGGCTCATCGGGTTTGTCACAGCCCTGCTTTTGCTGGCCTTGCCCGGTTTGTCCTACTCGCAGGTTTATAAATGGGTTGATGAAAATGGCAATGTCCAATACACCGACCAGCCCCGCGCCCTGAAAACCGCTCCACCACCCGGCAAAAAACGTGTCATCCCTCCCAGAGACAAAGAGCAGATATCACCGGCTGAATATTACGGATTTGAAAAAGGAAAGGAAAAAGAGCCTGCAGAAGTAAAATCGGCCCCAGATAAAGCCAGAGAGGACAATGACGCAAGATCGCCGGGCGCCAAAGCGATTGTCATGGTCGGCGACCTTAAAATACAGCCATCGTTAAGCGGCAGGGCTTTGGTAGTCGCGAAAATAAAAAACCAGTCCAGCCAGCCTGTCGCCGGTATTCGGCTGGACGTTATTGTGTTTAAAAAAGACCGGACACGCGGAGCCGACCTTGCCATACCGTTTACAGGAGGTAAAAAACGGCCGGATCAGCTAAACCCCGGCGAGACAGGAGCTTTCGAATATGAAATTAATCTTGATCCAAAGGAAGTGGCTGGATACAGGAGCAGGCTGGTATGGGCCTATGGCGATATCGCGGCCCCTCCGGGCAAGGGGAAAAAAGCGCCCGAAGGTGTGCAGGAGCTGATACGCAATAAAAAAACCGGCGAAATCCGAAAGGCCGGAGAGAAACCTGGATCGGGAGCCGGACAGAAAAAATAACACCCTTCCTGTACACCTGTTTCATTAACTTAACTTTTAGAAAATAGAGATGTTTTTTATTAACCTGAAAAAAACATAAATGGCCAAAACTTCTTCGGTTTATGTCTGTCAGGCCTGCGGTTTCAAAACCTCGAAATGGTTAGGTAAATGCCCTTCGTGCGGCCAGTGGGACTCGTTAAGCGAAGAGATACAAAGCCCCGCCTCTATGCTGGAAAACCGCAAGCGCTGGTCTGTGACGGACGGCCACCAAGAGCCTGTAGCCTTATCTAAAGTAGTAGCGAACGGCTCGATACGCATTTCCACCGGGTCGGGCGAGCTGGACAGAACGCTGGGCGGAGGGATAGTGGCGGGCTCTTTCACGCTTGTCGGTGGAGATCCGGGCATCGGCAAATCGACTCTTTTACTGCAGGTGGCGGGCCATGTGGCAAGAGGCGGCGTCGTGCTGTACGTCTCCGGCGAAGAGTCTCCCCACCAGATAAAGATGCGGGGGGAAAGATTGGGGCTTGTTTGTGACAATATCCTCGCCTTGCCAGAGACGCAGGTGGAGGAGATTGAGCGTCACATAATGAACGTAAAACCGAACCTTGTGATTATCGACTCTATCCAGACCATATATACAGGCCAGCTTCCCTCGGCGCCCGGAACCGTGGGGCAGGTGCGCGAAGCGGCGGGAAGACTTCTGAACCTTTGCAAGGCGACCGGGATTCCAATGGTTCTCATCGGCCATGTCACAAAAGAAGGGGCCATCGCCGGGCCGCGTCTTCTGGAGCATATGGTCGACACCGTTCTTTATTTCGAGGGAGAGAAAGGGGGGCCATACCGGATTTTACGCGGTGTGAAAAACAGGTTCGGCGCCACCAACGAGATAGGCGTGTTCGAGATGAAAAGCGAAGGGCTGACCGAGGTGGACAATCCGTCGGAGCTATTTCTGTCCGACAGGCCCAAAGATGTGGCGGGGTCGGTGGTGGTCGCCTGCGTGAACGGAACCAGGCCGATGCTGGTGGAAGTCCAGGCGCTGGTCGCCACCACCCATTACGCAAACCCGAAGCGGACGACATCCGGCGTCGATCCGAACAGGCTGGCGATATTGATGGCGATAATAGAAAAACGGGCGGGCTACCACCTGATGGGGGAGGATGTTTTCGTAAACGCCGCAGGAGGAGCGCGCATCGACGAGCCGGGTGTGGATATGGGCGTTATCACGGCGGTGGTCTCCAGCTTCCGCGACATCGCGGTCGATTCGAAAACTGTCATCATGGGCGAGGTGGGCCTGTCGGGCGAGATACGGGCAGTCACCTTCATGGAGGCGCGGATTTCAGAAGCGGCCAAGCTTGGGTTTGTGCGGGCGATTGTCCCGAAAAGCAAAAAACCGGGCGCGTGGCCGAAAGAAATCGAAGTTATCGAAGTGTCCGACGTATCCGAAGCGCTGGAGATCGTGATCGGGGCGTGATTTAAAAAAAAGAGAAGGTCTTTGTCGCCTCAGGACGACACAGCGGGGCGCTTTCGGTTCGCCACCATTCTCGGTAAGGATGTTAAAATCCCTCCCCCTTTTCGAGGGGGACGTGTGCCCTGTGGGTAGAAGCTCGATAGAGCAGAGGGGGTGTTTCGTCGTTATAATTTTAGTTGTACACCACCCCTATA
>UOGA01000144.1_pt1 | contig 10288 bp, 11 predicted proteins | sample 1989841 | NCBI WGS metagenome assembly UOGA01 (sample SAMEA4712198, study PRJEB27164) | hydrothermal vent metagenome | biome: marine basaltic hydrothermal vent biome; feature: marine hydrothermal vent; material: mineral | place: Pacific Ocean | collected 2011-06-14/2011-07-23 | depth 1691 m | reverse complement strand
ATTAACAAATACATAGGATTTGAAAAGAGGCTTATTAAAAATCTTGACCTTCCCCCCTTGTCTTTTCCATACTTTTTTCGAGGGGACGAGCGCTCCTATGTTCAGTTTTTGCTCCAGAAGCCTTGAGATAGAGAACTCATTTTGACTTCGCACCATTAGCGCATACCATTGGCTCTGATCCGTGTTCTCAATGTTACTCATGACGTGAATATTTTACCCGCGCCATGAGTGTATGTCAATAGTCACCCAGAAATGGGAGGAAATCCTTTTAAAACAAACATTCCGGATATATTCTTTATTTGTCGCCGCTGGCGCCAGTAAGTTACGCATAAAATATAATGCACATATACAAATGAAGATAGTTTTCAGGACAGACGCATCTGCAAGCCTTGGCACAGGACATGTGATGCGATGTCTGACTCTCGCCGAATCTCTAAAAAGGGTTGGAGCGGAGGTTATATTCATATGCGCGAAAAACAATGGCGACATGACCGGCTTCCTGGAAGAGAGAGGATACGAAGTCGGTCGCATTAATAAACCTTATGGCTCAGGCTTTCTCGACGATGCGGAGCAGACAGTCGCCCATATCAAAAATTCAGGCGTAAAACCTGACTGGCTGGTTGTGGACAATCATGCTCTTGACAACCGGTGGAAGTCAATAATACGACCTGATACGGGAAAGATCATGGTCATAGATGATCTTGCCGACAGGCCGCACGACTGCGACTTGTTACTCGATCAAAATTATTACGAGAGAACTGACCGCTATAAAAACCTTACGCCGAAAAAGTGCAAACTGCTGCTGGGCCCTGAATACGCTCTGTTGAGAGAAGAGTTTTATCATGCAAGGCAAGGTTTGGAAAAGCGCTCCGGAAACGCGCAAAGGATTCTGATCTCCATGGGTGGGGCTGATTCATCCAATGAAACCGCTAAAGCTCTCGAAGCGATCCGTATGGTGAACCTCTCGGATATAAGTGTTGATGTTGTCACAGGAGCCGCAAACCCGCACGCTGATATGATACGAGAGATGTGTCATTCCATGCTACGAACAAATTATCATCATGCGGTGGATAATATGGCAAAGCTAATGGCGACCACGGACCTTGCGATCGGGTCGGTTGGAGTCGCCACATGGGAGAGGCTCTGCGTAGGGTTGCCCGCCATCGTAATTGTGACCGCAAAAAACCAGATAGAACACACACGCTCTGTAGAATCGACCGGCGCGATTATAAATCTCGGATGGTATTCCGATGTAACTCCTGCGGATATTGGCGCGGCGATAACTCATCTTTTAGCGGATCGGAGCCGATTGGTTAAAATGTCTGAAGAAGGCATGAAATACGTTGATGGCGCAGGCGTCAATAAAGTATGCGGCGAGATGCTGGGAAACTAATAACATGAAGCCTATGGAAGAAATAACGATTGCCTCTCGAAAAGTGGGGCGTGGCCATCCTCCCTTCATTGTTGCGGAGATGTCCGGCAATCATGGTCAGTCGCTCGACAGAGCGTTGAAAATCGTGGAGGCGGCGGCAAAAGCCGGAGCGCATGCGTTGAAAATACAGACCCTCACAGCTGATACAATAACTTTGGATGTTGATGAAGGTGAATTTTTCATCAGCGACCCCGACAATCGCTTGAAAGGCGCCTCCCTACATTCCTTGTATGAAAAGGCGCATACTCCATGGGAATGGCACGAACCTATCTTGAACCGTTGCAAGGAGCTTGGAATCATAGGGTTCAGCGCTCCTTTTGATGAGACAGCGGTAGATTTTCTCGAATCGCTCAACGTTCCCTGCTACAAAATCGCCTCGTTTGAAAACGTTCATATACCGCTTATCCGCAAGGTGGCGGCCACGGGGAAGCCTGTCATAATGTCGACAGGTATGGCTTCAAAAGATGAGCTTGCGGAAGCTGTGGAGGCTACGCGGGAAGCGGGATGTAAAGATATTATTCTGCTCAAATGCACAAGTGTATACCCTGCTGATCCAGACAGCGCCAACATCCTCACAATCCCCCATATGAGAGAGCTATTCAACCTTCAGGTAGGTTTGTCGGATCATACTCTTGGCATAGGTGTAGCCTTGGCGAGCGTGGCGCTGGGAGCCACTGTCATTGAAAAGCATTTTACGCTGGACCGGTCTGACGACGGGATCGATTCCTCCTTTTCATTGGAGCCTGCTGATCTGCGCGCGCTTGTTGTCGAGTCGGAACGGGCATGGCGGGCGTTGGGCGATGTGAGCTACGGCCCTTCGGAAAAGGAAAAGGCGTCTTTGCAGTTTCGACGTTCGCTTTATATAGCCCAAGATATGAAAGCGGGCGACGTTTTTTCTGAAAAAAACCTGAGAGCCGTAAGGCCGGGCCTCGGCCTGCCGCCTAAACATCTGCCAAGTCTCATCGGCAAACGGATAGCTAAAGACGCCCGGAAAGGGACGCCACTAAGCTGGGATATTGTAGACTGAACAAGTTGTCCATTTGACGCCAAGGCTTTATATTAATTGTAGAGACCAAGAAATCGCGTCATGAAAAAAAAATTAATCGATTGCATAGTTTTTTCTATAGCTGTAACGCTCTTTTCCGCCTGCGGCGGGGGAGGATCCGGCGGGAACGGTGTCGATGATGGTGACGCTGGTGACGGTGTTTCGTGGGTTCAGTATCAAACCGGATCAGGATCCAGCGTGAAGGCTCTGTATAAAGGGCCCGGTTCCGCATCCAGAACCTCCGCCCAGGCCGGAGTTCTATATCCTGCGATCATCTATAACCACGGAAAAGCTGTCGAGAAGAAAGGCTATGAGGGAGCCGCAAACTCTGGTTATGACATAAAGGATTTTGTGGAAGCGATCGCCCAGGCGGGATACGCAGGCCTTGCACCTATAAGGTGGGAGGGCTCAAACTTTGATGATGGAATCGAGGGCGGCGCCATCCAATACCTGAAAGGCCGTGGTGACATCGATCCGGCAAGAATATATATGATCGGGTTTTCCAGAGGTGGATTCATGACTGTCATGTCCGCCATTACTTATAGCGGGGATCTGAAAGCCATTGCCCTGATGGCGCCCGGTTTTGTGGGCAAGGATGTGTGGGATGCCGTCGAACCCGATCTGGACAAAACCACCGCGCCTGTATATGTGGCCCTGGGCGCCGACGAGCCGGACGCGAATATCTCCAAATATACGACACAGCTTGTGAGCGATCTTACTGCATTGGGCAAAGAGGTAGAATCGAAGCTCGATTATCCCGGCGACCACAACTGGTTTAAGGAAGTGCGCTCGGAATACTGGAACAACATTATCGATTTTATAAACCGCCACTGACTTGCGGAACCGTCATCACCGCTGGCCATGCAAAGCTGGCTTCAAACACGAAGTTAATCTCCACAATTCGAAGTTCTTGGAACGCTATTTCAAACTGAGACACTACCAATTCCCATCATCGCTATGTTTTTCCGTAAGGTTGGTTTAAAATTCATATTTTTCATCAAGTTACCGATAAAGTTATATGAAAGTAGATTTTTTCAGGCACAACATTTCCGCCGCAGACAGAAAAGCGCTTGAAAAGACACTCAAAGGCTTGTTCCTCACCACAGGTCAAGAGGTCGCCGAGTTCGAAAAACGGTTTGCCGACTATCTGAAAGTTCCATATATAGTGGGGGTCACAAGCGCCACCGCCGGATTGCATCTCGCTCTGGAGGCGTTGGGTGTTGGCAAAGGGGACGAAGTGATCACCACTCCTATGACATTTATCGCCACTGCAAATTCGATCATCCATGCCGGGGCCAGGCCTGTATTCGTGGATGTGGAGCCGGATACAGGAAACATCGACGCGAACCTGATAGAAAAAGCAATCACGAAAAAGACGAAGGCTATACTGCCGGTGCATCTTTACGGTCAATTGTGCGACATGAAATCGATATCCAAACTCGCCAAAGCTCACAAACTGAAGGTGGTGGAAGACGCCGCTCACGCAGTGGAAGCAAGACGTGACGGTGTAGGTGTTGGCCAGCTTTCCGACGCGGCCGCGTTTTCCTTTTACGCCACGAAGAACATCACGTCTGGCGAAGGTGGCGCTATTTCTGTTCGATCTAAAACAGTTTGCGAATTTCTCCGCCGGTCCAGAGTTCATGGCATTACGAAAGACGCCTCAGCCAAATATGGCAAAAAATTTGCGCATTACGATATGAAATTTTTGGGATGGAAATACAACATGTCCAATATCCAGGCGTCGCTTCTTTTAAACCAGATTGGCAGGATAGAAAAGAACCTGAAGACGCGAGAGAAGGTCTGGAAAATGTACTTAAAAGGGCTTGATGGGGCCGGCGGGCTCGGTTTCCCCACAATAAGGCAAGGCTCCCGCTCGGCGCTGCATCTTTTCACGGTGTGGGTTCCACCAAAACATAGGGATACGATTTTGTGGCGGCTTGAGAAAAAGGGGATCGGCGTATCGGCTAATTTTCTGCCGATACATTACATGACCTATTACAAGAAAAACTTCGGCCTTAGAAAAGGAATGTTTCCAAACGCGGAAGCTATAGGCAAAAAGGTTATCACGCTTCCTTTCTATCCTTCGCTCAAAAAGGAAGAGGTCTCGTATGTATGCAGTACCTTAAAAAAGATTCTTTCCTCGCTATAATATTTCCGATTTCGCATCATACCTGCGCTTTGTTTGGTATTATTTCAGATTGATTTTTTTATTGTTGAGATCCTTCTCCTACGGATCAGGATGACACGAAACTGTCATTCTGAGCGAAGCGAAGAATCTCCACAGTTGAAACTCAATAGAATCATTAATTCAAACTGAGACACTACTCATTGTTTGCAAGCTTGGCGTAAACCTTAGTAAAATAGTAGACTAATCTAAATTCAGGTATTGAGATAAATCGGAGTGGTAAATTAATGGACGATATAGATAAAAAGATATTGAATATAATTCAGACAAAGTTTCCTGTGACCCACGCGCCATATGAAGTTATCGGGAAAGAACTGGGGATATCGGAAGATGATGCGTTTGAGCGGGTGAAAGCATTGAAGAATAATGGGATAATCCGCAGGATCGGCGCCAGTTTCGATTCACGCGGATTGGGATGGACTTCCACACTGTGCGCGATGAACGTACCACCTGAGAAAATCGAAGATGTGGCCAATATAATCAGTAAATATTCCGGTGTCACCCACAATTATGAGCGCGACCATAAATACAACCTCTGGTTCACGCTCATAGCTCCGGACGAAGCGACTATTGACAGAACGTTGCGTGAAATTGAAGAGAAGAGCGGGTATGGCCCGGTCCGTAACATGCCTATGATAAAAAAGTTCAAGATCAAGGTCGATTTCAATTTCGAGGAGAAAGACAAGGAGGAAGTGGCGAAATGATTGACCTGACTGAAACTGAAGTGAAAATTTGCGCGGAGCTACAGCGTAGCCTCCCGATGAGCAAGAACCCCTTCAAGGACATAGCCGACAAGATTGGCATTACTGAAAAAGAAGTTATAGAAAAAACCAGGGAGTTTGGCGACAAGAAATATTATCGCAGGTTTGGCGCCACGTTACGTCATCAGAAAGCAGGCTTCACCGCAAACGGCATGGGTGTGTGGCAAGTTCTCAACGAAGAAGACCGACAAGAGCTGGGCGAGACCCTCTCCGCATACCGAGAAGTGAGCCATGCGTATGAGCGGCCATCGTTTGATGACTGGCCCTTTCATCTTTTTACCATGATACATGGCGAGTCACAGGACGAAGTGCGGCAGATAGCAAAACGGATGTCGGAAGATACCGGGCTGGACATTTACGATGTGCTTTTCTCCATCCGCGAGTTTAAAAAGAGCAGCATGCAATATTTCGATTATTGGCCGGAAACTGAAAAGTAAGAGTAAAGCCCCGGTTTCAAGCTTCGCCATGCCTTTTTATGGCGGCGGTATACATCCTCAAAAAAGGCCTAAAAAAATCACGCGTATATGGCTCCCACTACAGTCTATTAGCGCCTTATAATGTAGCTTTGCTAACAATCTGCGGTTTTCATCAAAAAATAGCGACATATGGAGCCAACCGAACTTCTTCCTGTGAAACAAGGGGGCAGATGCGGCTATATAAATAGCGCCGGAGGAGTAGTGGTCGCTATCAAATTCAATATTGTTCTCCCATTTTCAGAAGGGCGCGCCCCTGCCGAATTTAACGGTAAATGGGGGTATATCGATATGTGTGGCGACATAGTCATTGACCCAAGGTTTGAATCCGCATGGCCTTTTGCGGAGGGGTTGGCTGCCGTAAAAATAGATGGGAAATGGGGGTATATAAACAGAAAGGGAGATATTGTCGTACAGCCGCAGTTTGAAGAGCAATCGGTATTTGTTGACGGCCTTGCCGTTATCACGATTGATGGGAAACGGGGATATATAGACAAAACCGGTGGAATAGCGATCGAGCCAAGGTTTGATAAGGCGTCTTATTTCAAGAACGAGATGGCAAGAGTAGAGATTGAAGGGCGGACATTTTACATTGATAAAACTGGGTCCACCATAATCGGCGGGTTCGATTACATAGGTAATTTCGACGAAGGGCTGGCGCCTATAAAACAAAAACTTTTATGGGGTTACATTAACACTGCCGGGGAAGTTGTGATTCAACCAAGATTCGACGCCGCTCACATTTTTGCCGAAGGTCTTGCCGCTGTGAAGGTAAACGACAGGTTTGGGTTTATAGATGTAAATGGAGAGTTTGTTATCAAACCTGAATTTGATTTCACCATAAGTTTTTCCGATGACTTTGCCGCAGTTGTCTATGGAACACAAACGGGGTATATAGACAAAACAGGGAAGATGGTTATAGAGCCACTTTTTGATTTTGGTGGTAGTTTCAATGAAGGGCTGGCTCCTGTGCGTATTGGGAAGAAATGGTCGTACATCAACAAATCGGGCGATTACATATGCGATACGATATTTGACGAGGCGGAATCTTTTTCGAATGGCGTGGCCCGTGTGGAAATCGACGACAAGCGTGGCTACATAAACACAAAAGGGGAATATATATGGGAGCCTGTGGAGTGAAGACAATTTCCTGTGCGCCTAGTATTTAAAATTCCTGTTTGCGGTTTAGCGATTTCAGGCTCTATAATCAGTAATCTACTTAGTTTTCTACTAGTTAATTTTTGTAAAATATAAAGGATAGGTATATGAGCCTCGTTGTTGTGGGAACTATGGCGTATGACACAGTTAAAACGCCTTTTGGTGAGCGGGAATGGTCGCTTGGCGGGTCGGCCACATACTTTTCGCTCTCGTCCAGCTTTTTCACAGATATAAAGCTTGTGGCGGTCATTGGGGAAGACTTTAAAGCCGAAGACATTGAGATGATCGAAAAACATGGCGTCGACACTTCCGGTGTGCATAAAGCCGCGGGCAAATCTTTCCACTGGAAAGGTGAATATGGATTCGACCTTAACGAAGCTAAAACGCTCGACACACAGCTAAACGTCCTTGCCGATTTTTCACCTGAACTGCCGGAAAGCTATCGGGACGCCGAATACCTTTTCCTTGCCAACATCGACCCTAAACTGCAACGCCAGGTCATCGACCAGGTGAAGAACCCGAAGCTGATCGCCTGTGACACAATGAATTTTTGGATCGATGGATGTGTCGACGAATTAAAGAAGACCTTGGAACGGGTGGACATTCTTATAATTAACGAAGGGGAGGCAAGGCAGCTTGCCGGAACTCCAAACCTTGTGAAAGCGGCGCAGGAAATAAAGGCTATGGGCCCCACTACCTTGATAATAAAGCAGGGTGAATATGGCGCGCTATTGTTTCATGACGGTTCGATTTTCTCCGCCCCCGCATATCCACTGGAGAGAGTGTTCGACCCAACCGGCGCCGGAGACACTTTCGCTGGAGGGTTTATGGGGCATATCGCAAGAATGAACGATGGGACTCTATCCAACACACTGTTACGACAGGCGACCGTGATGGGCTCTGTCATGGCGTCGTTCAACGTGGAAGAATTTTCCATGGACAGGATAATGCGGCTTAACCGTTCGGAAATAGCCGAGAGATTCCGTCAATTTAAACGTCTGACTAATTTCGAGGACATATCGGACGAAGAACTCATATAAATCATCAATGCCTTTTGTAAAACCGGAGAAAAAAACCGCTACGCCTGTGGGCGTGTTGATTCTTCTTTCCTTCATATTCCCAGGAGCCGCTCAATTTGCCAATAATGAAAAATGGAAAGGCACAATATTCATAGCTGTTTATTCGCTGGTGTTCATAGCCTTTCTCTTCCAGTTTGTAAATATGCTTGATCCCATCAAAACAGCTTTGATAATGGGGAAGCCGCCTGAGATAGATGAGAAATTTATCGACAATATCAAAACCATGGTGTGGATTATGGTCGCCGGGTTTGTTGTGATGAGCGCCGCAATCATAGACGCGGTGGTCGTCGCCAAACGAGCGGACGTTAATCAAAAGTGAGGATAATCGGCGGCCGATATGGGGGCGCAAGGTTATTTACCCCCAAAGGACACGACGCGCGCCCCACATCAGAAAGGGCGCGTGAAGCTCTGTTTAACATCATCGGCCCAAGGATTGACAGCGCAAGATTCCTCGACCTTTACGGTGGCACAGGAGCCGTGGGGCTGGAGGCGTTGTCGAGAGGCGCGGAACATGTAACCGTTGTCGAAATAAAACATGTAGACCTTGTTGCCCGGAACAGCGCCAAGCTGAAAATCGACTCGTCTCGCGAGTTCGAGGTCATCCAGGCGGACGCTTTGTACACACTCAAGGAGCTTGCGTTGCGAGGTGAGCTTTTTGATTTAATTTTCGCTGACCCGCCATGGAAAGATGGAGCGGAGAAAAATATCGTGGAGCTTGCCGCCAACCTTCTGAAAAGCGCAGGGTGGCTTATCCTCGAAACGTATTACAAAACCGATCCGCCACTTTTCGAGCCGCGGTTAAAGATCGTAGACTCGCGGCGATACGGGGACACGGCCCTACTTTTTTACGAACGCTCCACCACCGCTTAAGCCAACCTGCTTAAGCGTTTTCCTTTCCTTTCACTTCCATAATTTTCATGAATGGCGTTATGAAATCCATCGGGAGCGGAATGATCGTATTTGTTGCGTTCTCATGGGATATTTCGCGTATGGTTTGCAGATAACGTAACGTCAGAGCGGCCGGGCGTTTTTCAATGATCTCAGCCGCCGCCGCCAGCTTCTCCGCCGCCTGAAACTCACCCTGGGCGTTTATGATTTTGGCGCGTCGTTCGCGCTCCGCCTCCGCCTGTTTGGCCATCGCCCTTTGCATTTCGGTCGGCAGATCCACATGTTTTATTTCAACATTGGCAACCTTGATCCCCCACGGGTCTGTCCTTCTGTCGAGAAGCTCTTGAAGCTCTGTGTTTATCTTGTCACGTTCAGATAAAAGCTCGTCCAGCTCAACCCCGCCAAGCACGGAACGCAAGCTTGTCTGCGATAGCTGGCCTGTGGCGTAAAAGAAATCCTCCACCTGTATGATCGCCTTTTCCGGGTCTAGTACCCGGAAATATACAACGGCGTTCACTTTTACAGAGACGTTGTCTCTGGTAATGATGTCTTGAGATGGAACATCAAGCGCCACCAGACGAAGAGAGGTTCTCATCATCTTATCGATTAGAGGAATGAGAATTATAAGACCAGGGCCTTTTACCCTGTAAAACCTGCCCAGACGAAACACAACAGCCCGTTCATATTCATTCAGAACCCTGAAAGCTGATAGCAGGATTACAACAGCGGCGACTATAGCTGCAAACATTCCAGTCATAACTCACTCCTTTTAATGGACCACCGTTAAGAACCTCAAACCTGTAAAATATTTACTATTCAATATTATACGATGTGAAAAATAGTTCGCCATATGTATTTAACTGGCTCCGGGATCCAGATGGGAATGGTTTGCGCTGATAGTGTCGCTACGGCTTAAGTAACCAATATTTTACAGGTTTGTTCTAGAAACTTTAAGGCTATTTGCCGTTGTCCAGCGCTCTCCTTATCGCATTGGCCATTTTACCAATGGCGACCGGCTTATCCAGGGATTCACGAATTCCAATTTTTTCCATGTCAACCTTGGAAAAAATATTATTATAACCGGTTAGGAGGATTATGGGGATGTCAGCGCGTATTTCTGTCAGTTTTTCCGCAAGCTCTATCCCTGTCATTTTCGGCATTTTCAGGTCTGTGATTACAAGACCAAACCGATCCGGAAGGATGCTGAAGGTTTTCAACGCTTCAATCGGATCAGTTCTCGAAATTACATCATAGCCAAGCCGCTTCA
>UOGA01000023.1_pt1 | contig 10289 bp, 11 predicted proteins | sample 1989841 | NCBI WGS metagenome assembly UOGA01 (sample SAMEA4712198, study PRJEB27164) | hydrothermal vent metagenome | biome: marine basaltic hydrothermal vent biome; feature: marine hydrothermal vent; material: mineral | place: Pacific Ocean | collected 2011-06-14/2011-07-23 | depth 1691 m | reverse complement strand
TTTTGGCCAGGCGTTTGACGCTTTCATAAATCGGCTTTTCCAGCGTCACGTTGATTCTTGGATTAGAAGTCGGCATATAATTGACCCTTGTTTATGTTACCGTCAGTGTATCACTTATGAGACGCCATCTCAAGATGATGATTACGCGATTCTCCAGGAAAAGACGAGACCCCGGATCGGTGTCCGGGGTGACAAAAGGACGTAAGGGCAGCGCTCACTAAAAAAAGAAAATAGAACACCCCCCTCGGCCCTTTGGGCCACTCCCCCTCGAAAAGGTGGAGAGAGGGTTCCCCCTCCTTACCGAGGAGGGGATACAGGGGTGGTGTACAATTCGTCGTTCTGATGCGGCTAGCTTGGATTTTGCGCCCGCCGCTACTTGATTTTCTTTTTGATTTTTTCCGCTGTTTTCTTCGAATAATATTTGCACGCTCCCTTTTGGGAATCAGGTTTGATCCCGGATTCTTTTAGCGCGTCTTTGAATTTTTTATCCGAAACTTTAAGCTCTTTCGCCCATTTCCCGGCTGATTGATGGTCGTCGACCATATCAAACGCTCCTTATTAAAATTAAGTTTCTGGTAATTTAAACCGTTCATTTAAATTGACTTAGAATCCCAGAGGATTATACTATTTTTTGCTTCTGATTTTCTCTTAACTCTTTGGTGGAGGGCGTTATTCTCATGGCCACAAAAGTAGGTATCAACGGTTTTGGGCGCATCGGGCGTAACCTGTTTCGGGCATGTATGGGGCATGACAAAATCGATATCGTTCTGGTAAACGATATTACAGACTCCGCGACCCTGGCCCACCTTTTGAAATACGACTCCACTTTCGGAATTATGAAAGAGAAAATAGAGGCGGGCGACGGTTTTGTCAGTGTCGATGGCAAAAAAATCCGCATCACCGCCGAGCGCGATCCGGCCAACATTCCCTGGAGCGATGAGGGAGTGGAGGTGGTCGTGGAATCCACAGGGCTTTTTACCAAGAGAGCGGACGCCCAAAAGCATCTTAAAGCTGGCGCCAAAAAAGTTGTCATATCGGCCCCTGCCAAAGATGAGGACATCACGGTGGTTCTCGGCGTAAACGACGGCAAATACGATCCTGCCAGCCACAATATTATTTCAAACGCCTCATGCACCACCAACTGCCTCGCCCCTGTGGTCAAGGTGATGATGGACAAGTTCGGCGTGAAAAACGGCCTGATGACAACGATTCACAGCTACACGAACGATCAACGCATCCTCGACTTTCCTCATAAAGACCTTCGCAGGTCTCGCGCGGCGGCTGTCTCCATGATCCCAACCACCACCGGCGCCGCCAAGGCTGTGTCGCTTGTGCTCCCTGAGCTTAAAGGGAAACTCGACGGGCTGTCGATAAGAGTTCCCACACCGAACGTCTCGCTTGTTGATCTGACATGCGTGACAAATAAAAGCACATCGGTCGATGAGGTGAACCTGGCGATGAAAGAGGCCTCCGAAGGGCCGATGAAAGGGATTCTGGAATATTGCGACGAGCCGCTTGTCTCGAAAGATTTTAACGGCAACCAGGCCTCTTCCATTTTCGACTCGCTCACAACCCGTGTGATAGACGGCAATATGGTGAAAGTTATGAGCTGGTACGATAACGAATGGGGTTATTCTTGCCGGGTACGCGACCTTGTGGAGTTTATCGCCTCAAAAGGGCTCTGATGGCGCTTGGCGGCGGCTTTATTGGCCCGGCTCGCTTTGCGCCGGAGTTTATCAGCCGTGAATAAACTCTCCATCGACCAGATCGACCTTAAAGGAAAACGGGTTTTTATAAGGGTCGATTTCAATGTGCCGCTGGAAAACGGGGAAGTCTCCGACGACACCAGAATAAGAAAAGCTATCCCGACAATTAAATACGCCGTCGATCAGGGGGCCAGAGTGATAGTCGCCTCGCATCTTGGCAGGCCCAGAGGGGAGCCGAAACCTGAATATTCATTAAAGCCGGTCGCTTCGGTGTTCAGCGACCTGTTGGGCGCGCCTGTTTTATTTGTGGAGGAGTGCGTCGGAGATATAGTTAAAAGCGCGGTGGAGACTTTAAACGACGGCGGCGTTTTACTGCTTGAGAACCTGCGATTCCATAAACAAGAGAAAGAAAACGACGACGATTTCGCCAGGGGGCTGGCCTCTTTAGCCGATATATATGTAAACGACGCTTTCGGAACGGCGCACCGGGCGCACGCTTCCACCGAGGGGATAACAAGGTTTGTCGATACCTGCGCCGCCGGTTTTCTGATGAAAAGCGAGATCGATTATTTCAACAAGTCCATGACCCATCCAAAGCGGCCTCTGGCGGCGATTATCGGCGGAGCCAAAGTATCCACCAAGCTACAAGCCCTCGATCATCTTGTCGATAAATGCGATATCATGCTGATCGGCGGTGGAATGACCTTTACTTTTCTTAAATATATGGGGCTTGAGATCGGCGATAATATTTTAGAAGAAGAGATGATAGAAGAAGCCGGGAAAATTATGGCCAAGGCAAAAAGCAAAGGAGTCCGGTTTTATCTTCCGGTCGATTTTGTGATAGCCGATACCATAGACGACAACGCGCCTGTCGACCACGTTACGTTCCAGGAGTTGCCAAAAAGAAAAATAGCCCTCGACATAGGCCCCGCCACAATTGAGCTTTTCAAGCTTGCGATTAAAAACGCGAAAACGATCATATGGAACGGGCCGATGGGGGTGTTTGAGAAAAAACCGTTCGCCGGGGGAACTATGGCGATGGTGGAGGCGCTGGCTCAATCGGACGCTCTTACGGTCGTCGGCGGGGGAGACAGCGTGAAAGCCGTGAATATGGCCAAAGCCGCCGACAGGATAGATTTTATATCTACAGGCGGCGGCGCGTTTTTGGAGCTGATTGAAGGTAAAACGCTTCCGGGCCTTGCGGCTTTGGATGATGTGGGTTGAGAACAATTAAACCGGCTTAAGAGAGACAAATCATGGGACGCAAACCGATAATAGCAGGCAACTGGAAGATGAACAACACCACCGAAGAATCTCTCCAGCTTGTCGGCGCCATCAAAAAACAGGGCGTAGACGCTTACAAGATGGAAATTATTGTCGCCCCGCCGTTTACCTCAATAAAACAGGTGTTCGACGAGCTTGAAGAAACTTCGATCCAGGTGGCTGGCCAGAATTTATTCTGGGAGGATTCGGGCGCGTTCACAGGAGAGATATCTGCGAAGATGTTAAAAGAGGCAGGATGCAAATGGGTCATTATCGGCCATTCCGAGCGCCGCCAATATTTCGGCGAGACCGATGTAACGGTTGGCAAAAGATTGCAAGCGGCCCTGATGGCCGGGCTAAAAGCCATAATGTGCGTCGGAGAGACGCTGGAGGAGCGCGAAACGGGAAGAGCTTTCGACGTTCTCAACACGCAGGTGGCAGGTGGTCTGAAAGGGGTAAAAAAAAGCGGGCTTTCCAAAATCGCCATAGCCTACGAGCCGGTCTGGGCCATAGGAACCGGCAAAACAGCCACGTCGGATCAGGCCGATGAGGCGCACGCCCGCATCAGGGGGAAAGTTGAGGCGCTTTACGGCAAGGAGGAGGCGCAGGCCATGCGAATCCTTTACGGCGGCTCCGTTAAACCAGGAAACGCGAAAGAGCTTTTATCGCGCGACAATGTCGATGGCGCCCTGGTGGGCGGCGCCAGCCTGAAGGCGAGCGCTTTTACAGCCATTATAAGCGCTGGAATCGACGCTCTGGCGCAATAACAGCTTTTTTGTTGACTGCGAAGTTTTTAAACTCCATAATGGTGAGCTTTTAAACAGTGGAAAGCAACTATGCCAAGTCATAAATCGGCTATTAAAAGAACACGTCAGAATAAAAAACGTAACGAGCGTAATAGCTCGGTGCGCTCTGCGGTGCGAACCGCCATCAAAAAAGTTCGCTCGTCCATCACCGCCGGTGAAAAGGATAAGGCGTCCGTCGCTCTCAAATCGGCCGTAAGCGCCCTGGACGGCTCTGTGACCAAAGGCGTTCATCACGCAAAAAACGCCGCCAGGCGAGTCTCAAGACTCACCCGGCAGGTCGATGGAATGTCCTGATTTCTGACTATACCCGGTAGGCAGATTGGTAAAATATTCTGATTTATAGCTTATCCGGTCGGCAGATTGGTAAAATGTCCTGATTTTTTATCTTATTTGATTTTTTGCGGCGCCTTCCAGGTTCTTAATAAGCGCCGTGTGTCAATCGGCCGAGCCTGTATGACGGGGGCCGCGCAGAATATCGTGAAGCATCGCATGAAGGCCCGTTTCATCGGACACGCCTCCTTTCATAATATCCATATAGGCTTTTAGCGTGGCCCTGAGCCCTCTTCGGGCAAGCTGGGGCGTCCAGCCAGAGCTATCGGCCCATGCCTTTTTGAGGGGGTAAGGAGAGCCTCCAAGCTCTGAGCAAAACGTATTAAAAGACCCTCCCCGCGACCTTGTATCCAGCGCGGCGGCGATGCGCATTATCTCGGTTGTCATAGGTTTCAGGATTACCTGGGCGGGAGTATTGTTTTTAAGAAGATATGAGAGCGCCGAATGGGATCCGGCGGGATCGAGCTTTCCTACCGCATTTATGAAACCCCAGATATCATCAGTTCGAAAATCACCCACAGCAATCTCCACATCCTCCAGAGTCACCTCCGTTTTGCCGTCAACGTAGCTGGACAGTTTGACTATCTCGCTTCCCAGGCGCGAGGTGTCATGCCCGCATAACTCAATTAGCAGATTCATAGCCCCCCGGTCGATTGTCAATTTCTCATCGCGAAAACGCGCGACCACCCATCCTGGTAAATCGTTCTTACTGACCGTTTTAAATAGAACCACAACGGCGATTTTCGTCATTTCCTTAAAGAAAGACGATCTCTCGAACACCGCCTGCGGATTGCCCCAGGAATCTTTGTCGAAAACTACCGTGATAATGAGGGCCGACTGCGGATGGGGGTCTTTGCAATAGGATAAAAGCGGCCCTTCGGTATCTTTACCCACCTTGTCGAGATGCCCCAGCCACACAAGCTTATTGCCTCCGAACATGGAGACGGTGTTAAGCTGGGCTGTCACTTCTCCGATACTGGTATCATCGGGGCCGGTTCCTGTTTTTAAGTATCTGAAATAATTGTCTTCGGAGTCTGAATTTTGCAGGAGGGCTTTTTTTAAAGAGTTAGCCGCTTTTGAAATCCGCTCTGGCTCCTTGCCGTAGAGCAGGTATACAGCCTCTCGTTTTTTTTGTATATCGCCGCTTTTTATAAGTTTGGATAAAGCATCGATAGAAATTCTGGGCATGCGTTAAAAAGCCTGCTTACCGGCCTTCCGACAGGCGGTCTATGAGGTATTTGGCAAGACCGGCGTCGGACATTTTTTTCTGTGTCACGGATATATCGTACCCGACCCTCCGAAATTCCACAGAACCCAGATCGGAATCGTAGACCACCCAGCAGGAGTGATTGTTGGAGTCGCGCGGCTGGCCCACCGAGCCGATGTTAACCAGATATTTCATCTTCGGATTCAGGGTCATCGTGTCTACTCTAAGCGCCCTGATGTCATCAGGCCCGGCGCATTCGATTATGATAGGCTGATGAGAATGGCCGATAAAGCATATCTCGCCCTGTATATGCGGATAATTTTCAGCCGCGTCTTTCTGGGTCATTATGTATTGCCATTGCTCTGGATTCAGCGGCGATGAATGGGCGACCTGGATTCCATCGAACGTATCTATGGCGCGTGTTCGTAACAGAAAATCTTTGAGATCGTCCCTTAAAGTCTCCACTGTCCAATCCATCGCCGATTTGGCGTATGGATTGAAATATTCGGATGATGTCATCCCCACGGCGGCCCAGTCATGGTTGCCGCCTAGCGACAGATCGGCCTCTTTTAAGAGAAGATCCACGCATTCATTCGGATTGGGGCCGTATCCGACGATATCGCCAAGAAAAAGCGTATTGTCCACTCCGACCGATTTGATATCTTTTAATACCGCCTCGAAAGCCTCCAGGTTTGCGTGTATATCTGATATCAGCGCGTAACGCATTTAGGGCGCCTCCTCTGAATCATTTCCGCTTTTATCTTCTTGGCCGTTTCTTTTTTTTTCTTTCATCGTATAGTCCAAAGCGCCGTTTATCAGGCTGGCCGACTCACCCTGACAAAAAGTTTTCGCAAGTTCTATGGCTTCGTTTATGGCCACTTTATCTGGAGTGACTGGCTGGTATATTATCTCGAAAGCTCCCAGACGTAAAATAGCCCTTTCAATATATCCCAACCGGGAAAGCTCCCAGTTTTTTAAAGCTTTTCCAAGCCGCTCGTCGATTTCCGTTTTGCGCTCGGTGACACCCTCGACTAAAATTTCCGCAAATTCACGCTGATCGGCGTCGGACAGGTTTTCACGAAAGTACTCCGCCGCTTTTTCGCCAATATTCTCATTTGGCGAAAACTCCGCCTGATAGAGGATTTTTAAAGCCGCTTCGCGTGATTTCCGGCGTGAGCTCACCTGCGTAAAACAAGCATTTAAAGTTTTTTGCCCAGGTTGATCATCTCGATCGCCGCCAGGGCCGCGTCCCATCCCTTGTTGCCCGATTTCGTTCCGGCCCGTTCTATTCCCTGCTCTATGGTCTCTACAGTAATAACGCCGAAAGCCACTGGCACGCCTGTATCCATCATTACCTGCGCCAGCCCTTTGGTGACTTCCGATGATATGAGCTGGAAATGATAGGTGGCGCCCCTTATTACCGAACCGAGACATACAACTGCGTCATGTTTTTTTGAAGAGGCGAGTTTTTTCGCCACGAGAGGTATCTCAAACGCTCCGGGAACCCAATAAACGTCTATATCCTCATCCTTTACGCCGTGCCGGGTGAGGCAGTCCAACGCTCCGTCGAGAAGTTTTTCGTTTAGAAAACTGTTAAACCTGCTAACGACAACTCCCACTTTGGAGCCTGCGCCATCCAGAGAGCCTTCAATTACATTCGCCATTTTTTATAATTCCCTCGCTTTACTTATTTTGCCGTCACTGTTTTTGCTTGATATCGAGCATATGCCCAAGCTTGCTTTGTTTAGTACTCAGATATCTAAGGTTGTTTTCTCCCGGCTTGCAGATGATAGGAACTCTTTCCACAATTTCCATATTGTACCCGTCCAGACCCACTATCTTGCGCGGATTGTTCGTCAAAAGCCTTATCTTATGAATTCCAAGATCGATCAGGATCTGGGCGCCCAGGCCGTAATCGCGAAGGTCGGGCTGGAATCCGAGGGATTTGTTGGCTTCAACCGTGTCTTTGCCTTCATCTTGTAGCTCATACGCCTTTAACTTGTTAACAAGGCCGATCCCGCGCCCTTCCTGCGACAAATACAAAATCACGCCGCGCCCCTGTTTTGCGATCATCTCCATGGCGCGGTCTAGCTGTTCGCCGCAATCACACCTCTGCGAGCCGAACACATCGCCTGTAAGGCATTGAGAGTGGACTCTTGTAAGGCATGGCTTGTCCCCGCTTATATCGCCATAGACCATGGCCAGATGAACGTCTTTGTTGATGCTGTTTTCATAACAGATGGTTTTGAAGAGGCCATATTTCGTCGGGATTTTAGTCTCAGCGGAGCGGCGCACGAAATGCTCGGTTTTGAGCCTGAACTCCACTACATCTTTTACGGTGACCATTTTTATCTTGCGCTGTTCAGATAATTTCAGCAGGTCAGGCACCCTGGCCATCGTTCCGTCGTCTTTCATAACCTCACAGATCACCGCCGCAGGGTAAAGCCCCGCGATCTTGCACAAATCGACCGACCCTTCCGTCTGCCCGATGCGGACAAGCACGCCTCCTTCGCGTGAGCGTAAGGGAAAAACATGGCCGGGCCTTGCCAGGTCTGTCGGCCCGGAGGCTGGATCAATCGCCGTCTTTATGGTTGTACACCTGTCGGCGGCGGATATGCCTGTGGTGACCCCCTGCTTTGCTTCTATCGATACGGTAAACCCGGTGCCGAAAGCGGATGTGTTGTCTTTTACCATCAGCGGCAGGTTAAGCTCGTCGCACCGCTCAGGGGTAAGCGAAAGACAGATCAGGCCCCGCCCTTCTTTTGCCATAAAATTGACAGCTTCCGGGGTCACTTTTTCGGCGGCGATCATAAGATCCCCCTCGTTCTCCCGATCCTCGTCGTCTATCAGGATTACCATCTTTCCCTCGCGAAGGTCGTCGATGGCCTCAATTACAGTGTTGAATTTTCTTTGATCCGATCCTGCTTTCATACAAACTCCTTAATATGCGCTAAAACCCGTGACGCGACAGAAAGTCTTTGTCGATTTTATCGCCACCAGTTCCAATATACGGTTTTACAATGTTTTCAACGTATTTGGCCATCATATCATATTCGATGTTCACCGTCGAACCAGGCTTTAACCCCTTAAGTGATGTTACTTCAAAGGTATGCGGAATTATGGCGACGGTGACGGACTGGTCAAGTTTCGAGGCCACAGTCAGGCTTATCCCGGAAATGGCTATTGAGCCTTTTTCGATAACATATTTCATTCCTTCGGCTGGTAGCTCTATTTCTATCTCGTAACCTTCGCCCGAAGGTGTCACCCTGGTAAGCCGCCCCACACAATCGACATGGCCGGAGACAATATGCCCGCCCAACCGGTCGCCCAGTCTCAGGGCGCGCTCAAGGTTGAGCCTGTCCCCCTCTTTAGCGGTTTTAAACGATGTTCTGTTTATCGTCTCCACCGACAGGTCGAACGTAAGCATACAGCCGACAGCTTTTACGACGGTAAGGCACACGCCGTCCAGAGCCACGCTTTCGCCTATCTTAGGGTCGGAGACATTGGCGCCGGTGTCAACGTCGATGGAGAAATCCTCGTCATTTCTTTTTATCGAGGAGATAACGCCGATCCCTTCGATTATTCCTGTAAACATTTTAAATAGTTCTCACAATTCCTCGTAAGTTTCCATACAATAACTTTCCAGAACTTGTCATTGCGAGCCCTTAGCCCTGAGCGCTAAGCGAAGGGACTGGCGAAGCAATCTCATTTCTTTGCAAAAAAGAGATCGCCACGTCGCTGTCCCGGCGTGGCCGCGCTACAGCGGAGTGGCCGAGCCACCTCCTCGCAATGACAGTTGAACCTTCCGTTAACCTTTCGTGATAATCCGTCCTTCTATCATTATATCCGGTCCCGACCGGGCGACCTCGAATTCGTCCAGCTCCCACGCCTCCGACATTTTAGCCACTCCATCAATGTTAATGGCGTAATAATCTCCACCCGCTATTTTCGGCGCGATAAAGAAAAGAACCCGGTCGATAAGCCCCGCCTTTATCGCCGCCCCGGCCAGCGCCCCGCCACTCTCCATCATGGCGCTCATTATGCCCCTTTTCCCAAGCTCTTTTAACAGGGCGCGAAGGTTGATTTTTTTCGATGTTCCCTTGATGACGATCACTTCCGCCCCGGCTTTTCTAATAGCCTCGATTTTTCCTGGCGACGCGCTTTTTGTCACAGCGACAAGCGTAGGGATCGCGTGGGCCGTCGTAATTATTTTCGACTTTACCGAGATATTTAACGCCCCATCGACTATGACTCTAAGCGGATTCAAGCGGGGCCTCCCATGGCGGACTGTAAGCTGGGGGTCGTCGGCGATCACCGTGTCGGAGCCTACTATCACCGCGTCCATTTCGTTCCGCATTCTGTGAACCCTGCTTCTTGAAGCCGAAGAGCTTATCCATTTCGAATCGCCGGTTCGGGTGGCGATCTTGCCGTCGAGCGTCATCGCCGCTTTAAGCGTGACATGAGGCATGCCGGTAGACGAATGCTTTATAAAATTTTCAATAAGCCGGTCGCACTCGCCCTTTAAAACACCGGCCCTGGTTTTTATACCGGCCCGTTTTAAAGCCTCTATCCCCCGCCTCCCTTTTTTAGGCGAGATATCCTTCGAGCCGATAACGACTTCACTCAGTCCGGCCTCGATCAGCGCCACTGCGCACGGCCCCGTTCTGCCCGTATGGTTGCAAGGCTCCAGCGTGACGTAGATGACGGCGCCTTTGGCGGAGGTTTTACACGAGGCCAGCGCCGCTATCTCAGCGTGCGGCCCGCCCGCTCTTTTATGCCACCCCTCACCTATGACACGACCGTTTTTCACGATGACCGCGCCCACGGCAGGGTTGGGCGAAGTTCTGCCTTTTCCCCTTCGCGCAAGATCGACGGCGCGCCTCATCCACACGATGTCAGAATTTTTATTATGCATCAGTTTAGAATAAACATATTGCCTGCTGATATGCGTAATATTACCTTCCCGCGCCTCAAGAT
>UOGA01000204.1_pt1 | contig 10404 bp, 11 predicted proteins | sample 1989841 | NCBI WGS metagenome assembly UOGA01 (sample SAMEA4712198, study PRJEB27164) | hydrothermal vent metagenome | biome: marine basaltic hydrothermal vent biome; feature: marine hydrothermal vent; material: mineral | place: Pacific Ocean | collected 2011-06-14/2011-07-23 | depth 1691 m | reverse complement strand
TCTAAACGAAGCGCTTTGCTCATGATCTCAGAGTTCCTATTTCGTCGCTTTCTCCAGCGTCTCTGCCATAAGTTTATTCAGGCTTATCCCTTTTTTGTCCGCTATTAGCGCGGCTTTCTATGTAGCCCGGTTTGATGCGGGACGTTAAAGCTTCCCTCGAACGGGCTTTCCGGCTCTGCTCCATCATATCTTTCATATCACGCTTCGCCTTTAACTCCGGAGACCATCAGGGCGGCGCCGGGCAGGGTCATTTTTCCATCAACCTTATACCCTTCTACGGCCTTAATTAGTTTTCTCTCGTATTGAGCGAGCTGATCCGGCTCAAGTTTTTCCAGCATGACTTTGATCGGGGCGGCCATGTCTTTTAGCATATCGATAAAATGTTGACCTGAATCGTAAACCCAGTCGATATCTATTTCCTCCTCTTTAATGTCCGAGAACCCAGCATCGCTCACCATCTTCTTAAGATCGCCCGGTTTGGCGAGGCTGAAAAGACCAGGGGCGGACGGATCGGGCGCGGGAACGTCCATAATTTTTTTCAGCATTCCGATAGCAAGCGTAAGACCGGGATTTTTGTCAGGAGCCCCCCACACGACACCGGCGAAACTCCCGCCCTTTTTTAACGCTCGAAAAACTTCATTCACAGCTCTCTCAGGCTCCGGAAGAAACATCAGGCAGAATCTCGATGTCACCGCATCGAAGCTACCATCTTCAAAAGGGAGTCTGCTGACATCACATTTTTTAAACAACACATGCTTAAAATCTAGCGCGTCCGCTTTTCTTCGGGCGACGTTCAGCATTTCCTCGGCCATATCAAGGCCAGTGACAGAACCGCTTTCCTTCACAATAGACGCCGCTTTTAGCGCAGGATAACCGGTGCCGCTACCCAGGTCGAGCACGCTATGGCCATGCGCCACTTTTGCGCGATCCAAAACAAGCTCGTCGCATCTGGCCATGTTTTCATCGAGCCATGCGTCCCATTTCTCCCACGCCACGGCCACTCCGCTCCATTCCTCGCCCTGTTTCTCTACAAACTTGTCCTGTTCTGATTTATTCATCTTTCCGCCCCTTTGGTTTCGGATCAGGATTTATTTTTACTTTACTAATGGCGTTTAAAACCGGTATCAACTTTCTCCCGTTCTCAGTCAGCCCATACTCAACCATTGGCGGGACAGTAGGCGTGACTTTACGAAACACAACATCACGTCCCTGAAGTTGGCGCAGACGGGTTGTGAGAACCTTGGAGGAAATCTTTCCCAGTAGGCGGCGCAGTTGACCATACCGTTTAGGCTTATTTTTAATATGCCAGATTATCTCAAGCGTCCACGCGCCGGCGAGCAGTTTAATGCATGGCGTTAGAGGACAGTCCGATGATGGCGGCTCCATCTCCAGCTCCGTATTTTTATTCACGGTTCCTCTTGTATAGTTAGTTACAAAATAGTACCTACTTCCATAAATATACCATATGTGCTTAATAATAAGCACGCGATAAAAAATGACAAAGGACATAAGGATTATAAATGAGAAATAGCCGGTATGAAAAGCTGAGCAAGATGTTTATCGACAGGTGGTCTCCAAGAGCCTTTAAACACAGCTCAATCGCGCTAAACGATATAGAAACCTTGTTTGAAGCGGCTAGGTGGAGCCCGTCATGCCTCAACGAACAGCCGTGGCGGCTCATCTATGCAGATAAAAAGGAGCGGTTGGAGCAGTTCCAATCAATTTTGGTGGACGCCAACAAAGTGTGGGCCAAGCACGCTCCTGTATTGGTGGTCGCATTCGCAAGGAAGAATTTCAGGAAAAACGGGAAACCGAACCGGTTCAGCGAGTTCGATACCGGCGCCGCCTGCATGGCGCTTGCTCTGCAGGCGAATTATATGGGGCTGTCGTGCCACACAATGGGAGGTTTTGACGAACGCAAAGCATACGAAGTAACGAACATTTCTCCAGACGATTACACAGCCGTATGTGTAATGGCGATTGGCGAGAAAGGAGACCCTGATTCGCTCCCGGCCCAGCTAAAGGAAAGGGAAATACCAAGCCAAAGAATCCCGTTAACCGAAATCGCAAACGAGGGTTAGTGAAACAGGCGTCAGGCTCGATCATGAGCCATTGAGTAAAAAGTTTAACAATTTTTAAAATTCCAGCGAGGTAAACAATGGCGAAAATCAAAATAAGTGAAAACGGCCCTTACACAGTTGAAAATCTCCAAAAACTGACAGATTCAAAAAATACAGAATTTGAAAATAAAGAAGTTATCGCTCTTTGCAGATGCGGCGCGTCAAACAATAAGCCATATTGCGATGGATCACATACAAGCGCCGGTTTTAGCGGGGAAAAAGAGCGAAAAGAGCGACCTGCGATTAATGAATTTGAAGGGAAACAGATCACAGTAGTAGATAACAGTGGCGTATGTTGCCATGCCGGCGCATGCGTGACAGGCTCCCCTGAGGTGTTTTTTAGCAGGGATCAAGACGGGAAAAGAGTTTCAAACCCGGATAGGGGAGAGAAAGAAAATACTATTCAAACTATCAGCAAGTGCCCGTCAGGAGCCTTGACATACAAGATAAAAGATGAATTTTTTGATGATTATTTTTCAGATGAAGAGATATCTATAGCGAAAAACGGCCCTCTCCACGTAAGAGGAGGGATCAAGCTCGATGACGACAGCAAGAAAGAGTTGAACTCTGAAAACCATTACACGTTATGCAGGTGCGGCGCGTCAAGAAACAAGCCTTTTTGTGACGGAGTACATATGACAATAAGCTTCAATGGAGATTAGATGAATTTTTGATATCTCAAATATTCACTCCCTTGATTGCGCGGCTGTGATCTGAAATCAGCCGGATAAACGCCTGAGAATAGTCCAGAGCGTTAATTATTTTTTAATGGAGAAGTTATGAGCACATTAAATAAAATAGAATTGAAAAATTTATTTCATGCAAAGCACGGATGGCTTGAAAGCCGCTTTCATTTTTCGTTCTCAGAATATTACAACACGGAAAATATGCAGTTCGGCGTCCTGCGTGTTCTCAACGACGACCTTGTACAGCCGCAAACAGGCTTTACCACCCATCCCCATCAGAATATGGAGATCGTATCTTACTGCATCGAAGGTGAGCTGACCCATGCGGACAGCATGGGCTACAAAGAGACCTTAAAGCGCGGCGACATCCAGTATATGAGCGCAGGCACAGGCATCACCCACTCTGAAATGAATGACAATCTGGATACAACTCTTCGGTTTTTACAAATATGGATATTGCCGAAAGAGGACGGACTAACGCCGCAATATGGCTCAAGAAGGTTTGAGAAAAAAGACCGCCACAACAAGTTTTTTCATGTGGTATCCGGGAACACGGATAACGACGCCATAAAAATCCACCAGGACGCCAATATCTATGTCTCGGAGATTGACGCAGGCAAAACGCTTGAGTTTACGAATCAGGATAACCGCCAAATCTATCTTGTATGCATAGAAGGGGCCCTGTCTGTAAACGACGTTACCTTGAAAGGCCGGGACGCTCTGGAAATAAATGAAGGCGCAAAATTGACGTTTAAAGCTCTTGAAGATAGCCATCTATTAATGATCGAAATGGCGAAAGCTGACAAAGCGTAATGAGTCAAAATGCGTCTATTTTACAAGGAAAATTAACGAAAGGAGGAGTGTGAAGATGAACTAACAACGTTGTATCCCGGCATATTGACGGATCCAGGGAAATATCAGGAGCGGATAATAAATCGGCGACTTCATATTTCCAACTGTGAGGCATACCTCCAAAAAATTTACCTATATCACTAAGGAGATTGTAATGAACAGGACAGTTGCGTGTTTTTTCCTGCTTATATTTACGGCTTACATTTCACCAGCCTCAGCGCTGGATGGGGCGCCATCGAAGAAGCTGTTGAACTCTGAAAATCACACTCTAATCTTGATCGACCATCAGCCACAAATGGCTTTTGCCACAAGGTCAATTGATATTGCTGAATTAAGAAATAATGTTACTGCTCTTGCGAAATCAGCCAAAGTTTTTAAAGTGCCAACGATTCTAACCACGGTAGCTGAAAAAACCTTTAGCGGGCCGATTTTTCCTGAATTGCAAGCGGTCTTTCCTGAGAAAAAACCAGTTGACCGGACGACGATGAACGCCTGGGAAGATAAACGTATCACTAACTTAATTGTAAAATACGGTCGCAAGAAGCTTGTCATAGCCAGCTTGTGGACGGAGGTTTGTGGAATTGGTCCAGTGCTCTCAGCTATCGATAATGGGTATGAAGTTTATTTTGTAACGGACGCTTCGGGAGGTGTTTCTACCGATGCGCACAACATGGCTGTCGAAAGAATGATTCAGGCAGGAGCAACTCCTATTACCTGGCTTCAATATTTGCTTGAGTTACAGCGAGACTGGGCGCGCCAAGAAACTTATAATGGCGTTATAGATATTGCCAAAGAGCATGGCGGCGGCTATGGCCTGGGCATTATCTATGCCAAGGCAATGTTTCACGCAAAAGAAGGACAATAACTAATGGGGGCCTCTGACAATTGCTTTCGTGGCTAAGGCGGGTGGAGAGTCGCCGCGCGAAACGTCGAGAGAAATAGTAACAAGCGTAGTAATGAACTACGCCGAAGACTATTTAATTCGACGAGGCGCCTGGCGATCGTTTCCAGCGGGAGTGGATTATTAGAGGTCCCCTGATAAATGTTTGTCCTCCCTAACATTAACAAACAACCTCATAAGCGCGCGGTTTGCGTGTCAACAACAGGATTAATTATGAAGAAAATAGTAGTAATAAATCGATGGATATTCCTTTTCCTGGCTATTGGCATAGCTGTGTCTGTTTATATGGCGCCATTTTGTGAAGCGAATCAGGCAGATCTCATTGTTTACAATGGAAAGGTATTTTCTCATAAAAACGGCTTTAAAGAAGCGTTTGCGGTCGAGGATGGGAAATTTGTCAAGGTCGGCTCCAACGTTGAAATTCTTAAGTTGAAAGGAAGCAAAACAAAAGTCATCGACGCCAAAGGGCGGACGGTCATTCCAGGACTTACTGACACCCATGCCCATCCTATCCGGGAGGGTTTAAACTACAACCTGGAGCTACGCTGGGATGGAGTTAAATCATTGAAAGTAGCTTTGGATATGATTCGCGAGCAGGCCAAGCGAACTCCAAAAGGTCAGTGGATTCGCGTGGTTGGAGGCTGGTCTCCCCATCAATTTAAAGAAAACCGTTTCCCCACTCTGGAGGAAATCAACCAGGCGTCTCCGGATCATCCTGTATTTGTGCTCTACCTTTACGGCCTGGCTTTTTTAAATAAAGCGGCGCTCGATTATGTGAATTATGACAGTAGCACGAAGTATCCTCGTGGCGAGGCGCAACTCGATGACCAGGGTAATCCAACAGGTCTGTTGATCGCCAAACCAAGCGCCCTGATTCTCTACAAAACATTGGTCAAAGGGCCCAAGTTAAGTGATGCCGATAAGCTTAACTCAACATTGCACTGGATTGGAGAGCTCAACCGATTTGGTTTGACTACCGTTATAGACGCAGGCGGAGGCGGCTTTTTCTATCCAGAAGATCATCAGATCGTAAACGACCTTCTGGCGCGTCATGCCCTGAATATTCGATTACCTTTCTTTCTCTTTGCGCCTAAATCGGGTGAGGAATATGACTTTTTTAAAAAATGGACAGACGTAATCAAACCGGCGACAGAGAGCCAGCTCGAACAGGGCAGTAAATATCACCTTATGGGCGCTGGCGAAAATATAACCTGGGCCGCCGCGGATTTTGAAAACTTTTTGGAGCCGCGGCCAGAGGTAAGCCCGGACATGGAAAAACAACTGCGACCCATTCTTAGCGCCGCGCTAGAGCATGGCTGGATTTTTCGCATACATTCAACTTATGACGAGACAATTACCCGCATTTTGGATGTAGTCGAGGCTATTTACGCGAAAAACCCAAAACATAAAGCCCGCTTTATCATCGATCATGCGGAGACAATCTCAAAAGCCAACCTGAAGAGGATCAAGGCGCTTGGAGGAGGGATATCGATTCAACATCGAATGGCCTTCCAGGGTGAAGATTTTGTCAAGCGTTACGGTTCCCAAATGGCCAAAAATGCGCCTCCCATAGCCGATATATTACAGCTTGGCATACCATTAGGGTCGGGTACAGACGCCACGCGAGTAGCGACTTACAATCCCTGGGTCGCCCTCTATTGGCATGTTACGGGTAAAACAGTTGGCGGCCTGAAGTATCTGGGCGATAGAAATATCCTCGATCGAAAACGCGCCCTCTACCTTTGGACTAAAGGGGCTTCATGGTTTTCAAAAGAAGAGCATATTAAAGGCGATATCAATGCAGGGGAGCTTGCCGATTTCGCCATACTCAATGATGATTATTTTTCAATAGCGCCTGAAAAAATAAAAGATATCGAGTCAGTTCTCACCGCCGTAGGTGGGAAAATAGTATATGGGACGGGTGAGTATGGAAATCTCGCTCAACAGCTACCAGAAGTTTCTCCAGCCTGGTCGCCCGTAGCTCATTTTGGCGGCTATGGAGCGCCCAAAAGGAAAAACAACTGACCGCAGACAGCCAAAGATAAAAGGGATACGCCTTTGTTTTATAAGGGTATCCCTTTTAACCGCAATCTTACGATGTATCAAAAAAGGTTCGAAGAAAATGAATGTCAAAACTCTATCCGTCATACTATTGTATCTGCTGATTTTCGCTTCAAACGCCCAGGCGGCCGAGAAAAGCGGCTGGATGACAATGGAATACCAGTCGGATAGCCGTAATTTTAACACGTTAAATGTTACCGGCGCCTCTTCATTGCCCGGCGGATTCTCCATATCGGGGTTTACGGATCTCGAAGGCCGTAAAGGGCTGGATAGAAAAGAAAACGACATTGTGACTTTTTTTACGGAGATACGTGTTAAAACCAAAGCCAAAAAATATATAGGTTTAATCGCCGAAATAAACGTAAGGTCCGGCACGAGGAACGATATTGGGCGCCTGGGGTTTTATTTCCAGCCCAAATGGGATTTCCTTAAAAAGAATAAAATCTTTTTCTTCGCAAAAGCGCTCCCTGTTGAGACTGATGAAAAGGGCGGTCAATTAAGCTTTGCGTGGAATGTCGTCGTCCCGAAAATATTTGACGGCCGGTTATCGCTTGGAGGCTATTATGACTACAACATCAAAAGCGGCCCCGACGAAGGTATCCACGTAGTGTCCGATACCCAGTTCCGCTTCCGGCTGATTGAAGACTTGTCGCTTCTTGTGGAATACCGTTACAACGGTTACCTTTCCAGCAAGAATAACGGCGTGGGCACGGGCCTGCAGTATCGCTTTTGAGCATGGATTGAAATGGCGAAAAAGCCAGAAATAATTATTTAAGTTAACAACCCAATTGCTGTTTATTTGTCCCGGTTTTTGTCCGAATCATCCTCCACGCCAAACTAGTCGCTCCGTCATCCCAAAGAAAAAGGCGACATGTTGATTTAAAGCGCTTTACTATAGTCCGGCGCTTTAATATCGAATCAGGAAGTGAATTCGATAGCGCTTTTTAGCTGCTGAAGCTTTGCCACGGAGCCATATTAGGTTAGAATTCATCGCAAGCTCGAAATCGGCGGCGGATCAGAGGATACTAAATGAATAAAAAAGTGATAAAAACAGATAAGGCTCCCTCAGCCCTCGGCCCATATTCGCAGGCGATAGTGGCAGGAGGCATGGTATATACCGCCGGGCAGATAGGGATCGATCCGGCCACAGGCAAGCTTGCCGGAAACGATATAGAAGTCCAGGCCAGGCAGGTGATGAAAAATCTTGAGGCGGTTTTAGCTTCAGCGGGGGGCTCTTTTACAGATGTGGTCAAGTCCACGGTCTACCTCGCCGATCTTAACGATTTTGCGAAGGTCAACGATATCTACCAGGAAAAGTTCGTTGACAACCCTCCCGCCCGCTCAACAGTTCAGGTGTCAGCGCTGCCCCTCGGCGCGCTGGTGGAGATAGACATGATAGCGGCTCTACCCGGCGGGAGCTGACTGGTAAATTCAAACGAGGTTAGTTTATGGCAGTATCGATGACAGGTTACGGAAGAGGGAGCAAGGAAAACAACGGCACAAGCGTAACGGTCGAAGCCAAGTCGGTCAATCACAAATATATCGATTTTAATATCAAAAACAGCGACCGCGACTATAGAATCGACGACAACATCCGCAAAGCTGTCAAAGCCAGATTTTCACGCGGTTTTTTCGATATTTCAGTTTCCATTGTTTCCGAAAGCGGCTCTTGCAAAGTGGTGGTCAACGAAGACCTGCTCAAGGGCTATATGGCCGTGGCTGATTCGCTGTCTCAGCAATATGGAATTAAATACCCTCCATCTTTTGGTGAGCTTTTTCAGGTCAAAGACCTTTTTACGGCGCAAGACGCCGAATGTAGCGCGGACGAAGCGTGGCCGCTCATTGAAGAGGCGCTTGGAGGCGCGCTGGATCATCTGGCTGAAATGCGTAAAATTGAAGGGGAGCAGATCCTTGCCGATATCCGCCGCAGGTTTGAAGTTATCGAGTCTTTAATAAAAGATATAAGCGAGGCCAGTGAAAATTCGAAGTCCGAGCGGTTCGCCTCTTTGAAAAAACGGATTGAGAAGCTTACCCAGGATGTGGAGCTCGATGAAAGCAGGATAGCGCAGGAGGCGGCGGCGCTGGCCGACAGGAGTGACATATCAGAAGAGATTACCCGCCTTGTAAGTCACTTGAAGCAGGCCTCCGGGATGATGGATGAAGAAGGGCCGATGGGGAGGAAGCTCGAATTTTTATTGCAGGAGATAAACCGCGAAACCAACACCGTCGGCTCCAAAACGCCGCTTGCCGATATTACAAAGATCGTCGTTGATATAAAAAGCGAGCTTGAGAAAATACGTGAGCAGGCCCAGAACCTGGAGTGAGCCGGGGCGATGATGACCGAATCGCCCAAAGCCGGGAAAGGCATATTGTTCGTTCTTTCCGCCCCTTCTGGAGCGGGAAAAACAACTGTGGCTGAAATGGTTTTGTCATCCGTTCCCGATCTCGACAGGTCGATATCCCATACAACCCGCCAAAGGCGTCCCGAAGAGACTGACGGTATCGATTACTATTTCGTGGACGAGCGGACTTTTAAAAAGATGGTGGACGACGATGAATTTATCGAATGGGCCAATGTTCATGGCGCCATGTACGGCACATCGTTTAAAACCATCGAGAAAGCGCTGGACAAAGCGGATCGCGACCTTCTGCTTATAATCGACGTGCAGGGAGCCGAGGCGCTTAGAGGCAAGGATATACATAGCCGCTCGATTTTCCTTCTTCCGCCTTCTTTAGAAGAGCTTGAAAGGCGCTTAACAGGCAGGGGAACGGAATCTTCTGACAAATTGAAAATCAGGCTGGACGCGGCCAAAAGCGAGATGGAGCAGAAAGAAAAATTCGATTATGTAATTGTAAATGACGACCTTGATGTCGCTGTTAAGGAATTAATAGCGGTGATTAACACCGAGCGGGCTTTACAAGCCGAACGGGCTTTACAATAACGGCATCGACCAGGTATATTACCCGCCTTGACAAAACAGGGAAAAAATTCGACGTCTCTTTCCATATGAACGGCTCCAGACTTTTATACCTGATCGAAGGCGATGTCCCCCTGCTGACGTTTCTGTTGGTTTGGGCTGGCATACTTGCCCTCAACGGGAACATCCAAAAGCATAAAAAAGTCGCCCTTGCCCACGCCATAGCGACCCTGGCGTCATACCTGTCGATCATCATTCTCGTAAGGGTCGGATACGAGGTTGGCGGGAACGCGCCCAAATGGATTATGACCGTACACCATGCGATCATTTACGCCATTCCCCCGGCGCTTGCATGCCTGATGGTGACCGGGCTAAAGGGCAAGCGCTCGATACATAAAGGTTTCGCTCTGCTCTACGTCATAATCTGGTCAGGGGCGCTCTTGACCGGCCTGATAATATTGATGAAAGTGAAGAGCTGGATATAAAACACGCGCAATCATCGTTCGAGACCTTTTTAAAAGTAGCTTCTAACTGTCATTGCGAGGAGGTGGCGCGGCCATGCCGGGACAATGACGTGGCAATCTCCAGCCCCTTGATTTACAAAGGCTGAGATTACTTCGCGGAGTTTATGTTTTTTATTGATTTGAAAAAAACATTTATCCTGAGCTTTTGCGAAGGACTCGTAATGACAATTGCAGGAGTTTTTCAGAGGTTTCGATTCTATTAAAATTTACATTGGGGGCAAGATATGAAAAATTTATTAATATCGGTTATTGCCATTTTCTTGCTGGGCGGGTGCGCTCATCATAAATCAACCCATGTCCCGACTGACCGGCTTTATGTCGTGGTCGATGTGGATATCACGG
>UOGA01000153.1_pt1 | contig 10415 bp, 7 predicted proteins | sample 1989841 | NCBI WGS metagenome assembly UOGA01 (sample SAMEA4712198, study PRJEB27164) | hydrothermal vent metagenome | biome: marine basaltic hydrothermal vent biome; feature: marine hydrothermal vent; material: mineral | place: Pacific Ocean | collected 2011-06-14/2011-07-23 | depth 1691 m | reverse complement strand
GGTCGCGCTGGCGCATGGCAAAGCTGTAACATTTATGAAACCAGCCGATCTCTTGAAATTTTACCCTCAAAGCGCAGAGCTGAAATCGATGTCAACGCCTGCTAATAAAAACAACCCATATAGCTCTGACGCCGGAAAAACGAAGTGGATGAAAGTTGTAACCGCATCGGGACAAACCATCGGCATAATCGGTATGGAAAAAGTGGAAACCCCTCACGGACACCTTATTAACGCCGTCTGTTTTGATGAAAAAGGGGAAAACATTATCAAAATCGCGCTTATAAAATCCTCCAGAGAGGAGGCGAAAGAGCTTATCAAGCTAACCGCCAACAACAAGTGGTGGGAAAAATATACCGCGCCGGAAAAAGCTCAAAACGCAGGGGGCATCTTGCTACGTAGCGTCGCGAGGACCAAAGCCGCGTTGAAAAAGCAGTAGCGGATAAGGTCAGCTCGCCACCTTGAGCATAGCTTTTATTCTGTCCGAACATCGTTTTCCGCCGCAGTCGCCGCTTCCCGCTCCGGTTTCCCTGCGAAGACAGTCTATAGAACGCTCACCGTTATCGATCAACTTTCTAAACAGCCCTTTTTTGATATTTTTGCACTGGCAGACGACCTTAAGATCGTCGATGATACTGTTTGTTTGTGACATATTACTTATTTAACAGATTAAAATAGCTTTTGCATACGCTAAGAATTTTATCACATCCCGCGTCAGGCTATTTTCCCTCAGCTTTCAAGCTCTTGTTCCACAAGTCCCATCAGAGAGCTTAAGAGGGGAGCCGAAAAATCGAACTTTATCCCCGCCGCCTCAAACAGCTTCTTTGCTCCATGTGAGCCTCCAAGGGAAAGCGCGCTCAAATATCCGGCCATAGCATTGTCCGGATCAGTTTTATAATTGCGATATATCTGCAACGCCCCAAGCTGCGCTATGGCGTATTCAACATAATAGAATGGGACTTCGAATATATGCAGCTGTCTGTGCCACGAATAATCCAGAGCTTCATCCGGCGCTTTGGACCAGTCCACACCTGTAGAAAATCTGTCGGAAAGGTTGAGCCACTCTTTTTTCCTCTCATCACGGCTGTGCTCAGGATTCGTATAAATCCAATGCTGAAAAGCGTCCACCTGCGCGACCCACGGAAACAGGCTTACGATAGACTCCATTCTCTCCCTCTTTGCGCGGGCGATATCATCGTCGTTTTGGTAAAACGGCTGTAACTTTTGCCCGCCGATAAGCTCCATGCTCATCGAAGCGACTTCGGAAAACTCCATAGCCGCATGGCGATACCAGATCAAGTCGTTGCCCCTGCATTGCAGAGCATGAAACGCGTGCCCGCCTTCGTGCAACAGCGTGTTCACATCATCCTGAGTCCCGACAGCGTTCGTGAATATGAAAGGGACCCTCGCCTCGGACAACGTAGCCTGATATCCGCCCGGAGCCTTCCCTTTCCTGCTTTCCAGATCCATGGAGAACCCTATCGCCCCGAACATATCGCCAAGCCTTGGGTCTACCGACGAAAAAATTTCATTAACGCCATTATACAGCTCTTCCGGTTTTTTGAACGGTTTCAGCGAAGGCCGCCCCTTAGTGTCGCACGCAGTATCCCACGGGTTGACAGCGTCAATTCCCATTTCCTCGCGTCTGCGCTCCATAATCTTTTTCGCCAGTGGAACAACCGCTTTTTCAATAGCGTCGTGGAATACTTTGCAATCCTCAGCTGTATAATCCCGCAATTTTGAGCGGAAGCAGTATTCACGATAATCGGCAAGCCCCAGGTTTTTCGCCCATTCAACGCGGTGGGTCAGCATTTCGTCAAACAGCCCCTCCAGCTTCTCCTTTTCCTTGAGACGTCGCTCCACCATGGCGTTAAAAGCGATTTGCCTTTTCGGTCTGTCCTGCTCACGCAGATAGAGCGACATCTGCGGCATGGTTCGCTCCTCGCCCTCAAACAACACAGTCATCGCGCCCATGGTTTCCTGATATTTTTGGGAAAGCTCCTGCAACGTAACTTGCAAAGGAATGTTCTTTTCGTCGAACAGCTCAACCGATTCCTTTATCATCCTGTCAAGACGCCCATACCCATCCTGGTCGATGGCCTCCCTTGCGGGAGAGGAGACGTATTTCCTGTTAAGCCTGTCGCTCCATTCCGTTTGTTTAGGCTCTATATCGCGGACGCATTCAAGATATGCGTTTTTCTTATCCTCGTCGTCAGTGTGGCAGGTCATCTCTATATATCGCCGCGTGCAATGCTCGTCCACCACAGCTTGCAGCTCCGACCATTGGGTAAGCCAAAGCTCCATCTCCTCCGCGCTGTTGATCTGCGCTTCGTTGAGCTTTTTAAAATACGGCTCGATATCTTCCCAGCCGTTAATGGTAAAAGACTCCTCCACAAATTTACGTGGAAAAGGTTTTAATATCGAATCTGTGGTTTTGGTTGTATTTTTCATATTTTCAGATAAGTTTATGTTTTACGATTTCAATATTTTGGCTATCTCTTGACGGCGGGAGCGCAAATGAATACCATAGTTTCCTTTTTATCAGAAATTGCGACATTAGAAAAGGATAATAAAATAAACCATGGCCGCCATTAAAAGAGCCTTGATAAGCGTATCGGACAAAACCGGAATTGTGGAGCTTGGGAAAGCGCTTGCCAGCGGTAACATAGAAATCCTTTCCACCGGTGGAACGGCAAAAGCTTTGAGAGACGCAGGGGTCGATGTGCGCCAGGTAAGCGATTACACAGGATTCCCGGAAACCCTCGACGGACGTGTAAAAACACTGCACCCGAAAATTCATGGCGGCATACTCGGCAGGCGCGATCTGGACAGCCATAAAGAACAGATGAAGACTCTTGGAATCGAGCCTATCGATATGGTGGTGGTCAACCTTTACCCTTTTGAGGAAACTATCGCCAAGGAAAACGTGGCCCTTGAAGACGCCATAGAAAATATCGATATCGGCGGTCCCGCCATGATACGCTCCGCCGCGAAAAATAATCGGGACGTTGTCGTAGTGGTCGATCCTGATGACTATCAAACAATAATCGACGAGATGAATTCGTCGGACGGCGAGATATCTTCCGATACACGCCTCAAGCTTGCCGCGAAGGCATACGGTCATACATCGTGGTATGACGGACGGATAACGGGGTATCTCTCAAAAATAGCTGGAATGGAAGAAAAACTGCCGGACAAAAAGGTTGTCCTTATGGAAAAGAGCCAGACGATGCGATATGGCGAGAACCCGCATCAGTCGGCGGCGTTTTACAAGGTGGCCGATTCGGAGGTGGGTGGAATTTCCTCCGCTGTCCAGCATCATGGCAAAGCGCTTTCTTTTAATAATATTGTGGATATGGCGGCGGCGTATGAGCTTGCCTGCGAATTTTCCGAGCCTGTTGTGGCGATTATCAAACATACCAACCCATGCGGCGTGGCGAGGAACGAATCTCTCCTGCAGGCGTATATAACGGCGAGGGATACCGATCCTGTATCATCTTTCGGCGGCGTTATCGCGATAAATAAAACGGTGGATAAAGAAACCGCCGAAGAGATATCGAAGATGTTTGTGGAAGTGATAATAGCGCCCGGCTACGACGATGGCGCAATGGATGCGCTTAAAAGCAAAAAGAATATCCGCGTCATGGAGCTTCCTCTCATGCCGCAATCTGTCGAGCCTGCCATCAAGATACTTCGCGGAGGAGCGCTGATACAGGATTCTGACGCGATCACATATGACGAAAACACTTTGAAGGTCGTATCGAAAAGACAACCGACCGATGAGGAGATGGAGGCGTTAAAATTCGCATGGACGGTGGCAAAACATGTGAAGTCGAACGCGATAGTCTATGCGGACGCAAACTCGACCATAGGTGTTGGCGCCGGGCAGATGAGCCGTGTGGACAGCGCCAAGATCGCCGCCGAAAAAGCGCAAAGATCAATCAAAGGAGCTGTAATGTCATCGGACGCGTTCTTTCCTTTCCGTGACGGTATAGACGCGGCTGGCGAACGAGGTATTTGCGCCGTTATCCAGCCTGGCGGCTCGGTGCGTGACGAGGAAGTCATCGCCGCGGCGGATGAGTATGATATGGCGATGGTATTCACCGGTATACGGCATTTCAGGCATTAAAACACTCCTTATAGCTTACGACCCGATCTTTGGCGATTTGGAGGAGAGAAACGCCCTTCTGTCGCGCACACGCTCTACCCGCAACACACCTTTCTTTTGCCTCACGGAGTTCATGACTTTTTGGAGCTGGGCGGTGTCGGCCACTTCCACGGTGATATAGATATATCCTCTTTTGTCGGAGTCAGTTCTTAAGGTCGCATCGGTTATGTTTGCGCCGTTGTCGGCGATAACCGAGGATACAAGCGCCAGCATCCCAAGCTTGTCCTTCGTCTGAACGGAGATCATTGCCAGATGTTTTCCCTCCGACTTTACGTCCCATTCCACATCAACGCACCTTTCGGAATCGAGCCCAAGGTTGATTGCGTTAGGACAGTCCGCCGTATGGATGATCAAGCCTCGCCCTCTTGAAATGAAGCCCTTGATGGCGTCGCCCGGCACAGGATCACAACAGTGCGCGAATTTTATGAGCATGTCGTCCATATCCTGAATTCGTATGCCGGAAGGCTTTGCGGCGGGACGCGACCTGACAATGAATTTTTTGATAGCGGCTGGAATCGAGATTTTCTTTTTCTTGTCCAGCTTTTCTTCAGGCGCGATCTTTCTTAATAACTGCTGGACCTTGAGTTTACCAACACCTATCCCGATGAACATGCTGTCTGTTGACTGAAAGCCGGAGGACTGGGCGGATGGCAGAAGCTTGGCTTCGCTCATATATTCCTTAAGGTCGAGATCATATTTGACAAGCTCTTTTTCCAGCATTTCACGGCCAAGAGCGAGCGCGCGCTGTTTTTCCGCCTGGCGGACGTATGCCCGTATTTGTGTTCGCGCTTTCGATGTCTTTACGAACTTGAGCCAATCCCTGTTGGGATGCTGGCGCTTGCTTGTGAGGATTTCAACGATATCGCCGTTTTTCAGCTCCTGCCTCAGCGACGCCAGCTTGCCGTTGATTTTCGCTCCTATGCAACTGTTTCCAATATCCGTGTGAATGGCGTACGCGAAGTCTACCGGCGTGGAGCCTTTCGGAAAAGGTTTCACCTCCTGTTGCGGAGTGAACACGTAAACCTCTTCATGATACAAATCGATTTTCACATACTCCAGGAACTCCTTCGGATTCTTCACTTCCTGTTGCCATTCGAGGAGCCTTCGTAGCCACACAATCTGGGCGTCGTACTTCCCTTCCTTGGCGCCTCCTTCCTTATACCTCCAGTGCGCGGCGATTCCCTCTTCACTGATGCTATGCATTTTGCGGGACCGGATCTGGATCTCCACAGGTTTCCCATCAGGCCCTACGACAGTAGTGTGCAGGCTCTGATACATGTTCTCCTTTGGAAGGGCTATATAGTCTTTAAGCTTGCCCGGAATCGGCTTGAAAAGGTTGTGAATATATCCCAGGATCGTGTAGCATTCCTGTTCGCTGTTGGCAATGATCCGAACTCCCATAAGGTCCAACACTTCCTCGAAGCTGATATTCTGCGACCTCATCTTGCAAAAAATAGAATAAAAATGCTTCGATCTACCTTGCACCCCGGCTTTTATTCCGCCGCGTTCAAGACGGTCTTCGATCTCCTTTACAATTGCGGCGATATATTTCTCTCTTTCCGACTCTATAGCCTCTACCTTTTGCTTGATTTCATGTCTCTGCCTTGGCCATAAATATTTAAAGGAAAACTCCTCGAGGTCTGTCTTGATCCACCCGATCCCAAGCCGATTGGCGAGCGGAGCGTATATATCTATTGTTTCTTGGGATATCTGCCTCTGTTTGGCGGGTTTCAGGTATTTTAGCGTCCGCATGTTATGAACCCGATCGGCAAGCTTTATAAGGATCACACGTATATCCTTGCTCATCGAGAGGATCATTTTACGGACATTCTCCGCCTGACGCTCCTCTATGGTCGCCGATTCGATAAGAGAGAGCTTCGTCACACCATCTACAAGGTGAAAGACTTCATCACCGAACATTTGCTCTATCTCTTCAGGTGTAGCGAATGTGTCCTCAATGGTATCGTGCAGAAGCCCCGCTGAAATAGACACATGCCCAAGCCCCATCTGCGCCAGGATATAGGCGACTTGCAACGGATGGCTAAGGTATGGCTCGCCGGATACGCGTTTCTGCCCTTTATGACAACGCGCGGAGAATGCGTACGCCCTCCAGACCATTTCAAGATCCGCGTCCGGCATATTTTTTTGCAACTCGGCAATAATAAATTCGGGACGAATCATAATAAAGCCATCTACATTTAGTTATCCTGTTTTTATATTAACATATCGTGACATATAACCTCTTGTTTATTCATGCCGTCTAAAGAAAATTGGAAAATTGCGGGCTGGTTCAGCGCAAGAGTAAAAAGTTTTTTTGTAGACGTTTTTGCTCTAAGTGGCGCTTTCGCTTTTCAAAGATTTTAACAGGCTGGTTAAGTCTTTACGAATTGTTTTCAAGGCGCCGAGCGCCAAAGAATCGCCATTAGAGCTTTTGGCGGACCTTTTCTTTTTCAGTTTCTGCCTGGCGCCTGCGATAGAAAATTTTTCCGCATGCAGGAGCGACCTGATCTCAAGAGCCATTTCTATATCCTTGCGCGTATACATCCGCTGACCATTCCTGTTTTTTTTGGGGCCAAGGGTGGGAAACTCTGATTCCCAATAACGAAGCACATGAGGTTTGACTCCTACGATACCGGCCACGTCACGAATCTTGAAAAACATCTTGTCCGGAATAGGCGTCATACTAAGCTGAACAGGGCTGTTTTTTTTAGTCATAATGATTATTTTACCCTCCGTCTTTCCAGAACGCACTCAATTCTACTGAACAGAAAATTCTGCATTGCTATTTTAGCTTTTTTCTCATTGTTAAACGATTTGCCATATACCTTATATACTTCGAACGGCTCCCTTTTAGATACAAGCTTCGCTCTATACCCCAAGTCTTGTATTTTCTTTAATCGCGCCTTGGCCTGTTTTTTTCTTGTCACAGCGCTGGTGGAAAGGTAATATTTGTCTTCGGCGGAAAACGAAGCCGAAACAATACCCGATTTTTCCACCTTCTCCCTCACATCTTCCGCAACGCTAGCCATCGCCCAGGGCCCTACAACAACACGATGCGCCAAAAGATTCGTCGTGGATTTTGTTATATACGCGGGCATCCCCATTTTTTTCAATCTTTCCTGAATACTCTCGCAACTCTTTTTATAGAAGCACAACCCAAACCGCAAAACCCAGATGTCGTTTACAACGGTTTTTGTCGCCACCAATGCGGCGTCTTTCGCCACAGGTCGGGAAACTATCGGCTTTAGCTTTTCATCAGATCCACTATCTTTTCCACTTGTTTTTTCCGGCTCAACAAGGCTTGCCACGCCTATTTTTTCTGTTGTTTGCAAAGGTTTCTCTTCAGGAGTCTTTTTGATGAACGCGGCCTGGGGTTGTGCGCTTTGGTTATTTTTTAATATCGGCCACAGCGTCACACCAGCTAACAATGCCAGTAGAACGACGACAGGGACTAAAGAACGCAAGCGAGGTCTCTGTCCAGGTGTTCTGGTGTCCCGCTGAATGGTGTTACGTATGTTCGGCGCTTCAACCAGCATATTAAATTTCTTCATATCGCTTGATCGTCACTCACTATCCGAATTTTTCGACTCATCAATAATTTTTTGCGTTAAGTGGGGTGGAACGTCTTCATATGCGGCAAAATGCATTGTAAACTGACCTCGCCCTCCAGTGATCGATCGTAAATCCGGCGCATAACTTAATATCTCCGACATCGGAACACGAGCTTTAACCCGCTGTTGACCACCCATAGCGCCAACGCCCAACACACGTCCACGCCGTTTGTTAAGGTCAGAGACAACATCCCCCACACATTCGCCAGGAGCGACGATTTCCATCTCCATCACAGGCTCCAAAAGAACAGGGGAACATTGCATGAAAGCCTCCTTGAAAGCCATGGACGCGGCTATTTTGAAAGCGAGTTCCGATGAATCCACATCGTGGAACTGTCCATCATACAGCGTCACCTTGCAGTTTGTCACATTGTATCCCGCAAGGACGCCTGCGCTCATGACCTCTTTTACCCCTTTCTCCACGCCGGGGATAAACTGCCTCGGTATGGCGCCGCCTACGATGGCGTTGACAAACTCGAACTCGGCCCCGTTGTCCGTCGGCTCAAGCTCTATCTTGCAATCGGCAAACTGCCCCCGTCCGCCAGACTGTTTTTTCAGCCTTCCATGCCCTTTAGCTTTTCCGCGAATGGTTTCTTTATACGCTATTCGCGGAGGCTTGATAGTAACATCAAGCCCAAACTTCTCTTTAAGCTTGTGCATTGTCACTTCTATGTGAACCTGTCCCATACCAGAAACGATAAGTTCATTTGTCTGTTTATCCATCTCAACGCGCAACGTCGGGTCTTCTTCTTCAAGGCGGCGCAGAGATGTTGTGATTTTCTCATCATCGGCCTTCGATTTCGCCTCCACAGCGTAGGAAATAACAGGAACCGGAACCACCGTTTTATTCAAAACGACCTTTGTTTTCTGATCAGCCAGCGTATCCCCGGTCATCACGCTCTTAAGCTTCGCCACCGCCACAATATCGCCCAATGTGGCTTTTTCTATCTGCGTCTGTTTTTTCCCTTGTAACGACACAAGGGAGCCTACATGCTCTTTCTGCCCTTTACTTATGTTATAGAGATTGCTGTCCGAGCTTACCGATCCGGAATAAACGCGAAAAAGACTGAGCTTGCCGGCGTATGGGTCTGCGATAGTTTTGAACACCTGCGCCACTGCAGGGCCTTCAGGGTCGGGAGCCACCTTGACCTCGACGCCTTTATCATCCACTCCTGTCCGGGCGGAAACATCGAGCGGCGAAGGGAAAAAGTTAATTATCGTATCCAGCGTTTTACGGATGACAATGTTTTGTGTGGCCGATCCGCAAAGGACCGGCACAACGTCTCCTGCGATAACAGCTTTCCGCAAACCCTTAAAAAGATCATCTTTTTCAAGCGTATTATTTTCAAGATATTTCCCCAGGAGTTCCTCGTCCGTCTCCGCGACTGATTCCACCACCTCCCTTCTCTCTTTTTCCGCCCATTTGAGAAGATTATCCGGTATCTCCTCCTCCTTGAACGAGCCCTCACCATCTTTTTCATAGATATAGGCTTTCATATGGAGAAGATCCACAACGCCAGTGAATCCGGGGCCGGAGCCTATGGGAAGCGTAAACTTCAATGTTTTTTGTTTGAAAACAGCGTTTATCTGGCCAAAAGTGGTCTCATATGAGGCCCGGTCATTGTCCATCTTGTTTATAAATATTACTCGGGCCAGTTTCCTGTCACATGCCCAGCTCCAGACTTTCTCTGTTTGCACCTTGATGCCGGAAACGGCGGATATTATCACAAGAGCGGCGTCCATTACGTCCATGCAAAGGAGGGTGTCCGGCACGAAGTTCTGGTCACCGGGCGTATCCAGAATATTAATTTTATGCCCCTTCCATTCACAAGAAGCTATGGAGGTGGATATCGACATCGTCCTTTTGATCTCTTCCGGATCAAAATCCATTACGGTATTGCCTTCCTCAACCGTCCCCCTTCTGTTCACGGTTTTGGAGTCGTAGAGCATCGACTCGGCTAGAGATGTTTTCCCTGCGCCGCTATGGGAGATGATTCCCACATTGCGAATTTTTTCAGGCTCGAATGTTGTCATCCCCCTCTCCTTCGCTGTATATGAACTGGACAGTTATGGTATATACAAAATCAGGATATTTTTCTACCCCCGCATAATACAGTAATGCATAAAACTCCCATATATTCTCATAGCTTATAAATTAATTGCAATTTTTGCAATTAAAGCAGGCGCCGCCAGCGTGTAACTATCTCCCAAATAGTTACTATTGATAATAGGCCACAATTCAAAACATTATTTTCTAAATATTAAAGGCTGTTATCCCGACAAGAAAGGTGGAGGAATACTATATGCCTTTATTTCCTTAAATTAGAAGAAAACGCATTGATTTATAATGCTTTATTGACATTACCCCCCAGGGCGTCATATGCGAAAACTTGACAATATTGATGATAATAACGATAAAATAATAATATGTTTAATATTTTGCGAAGCATGTTAATAAAATCAGGGTAAAAAACAATGGTAGAGTCTCTTGGCATGCAACAGGTGCTGCAGTTGAGCTCCGTTGTGGAAAAAGCTCAAATGGCTCAACAGTCGAAAGGGGCGGAGGTTGCGCGCGCTTTTGATCGGGAGCTGGAGAAGCAAACCGCCCGTGAAGGGGACAAAACCCAGGCGGTTAACGA
>UOGA01000252.1_pt1 | contig 10578 bp, 9 predicted proteins | sample 1989841 | NCBI WGS metagenome assembly UOGA01 (sample SAMEA4712198, study PRJEB27164) | hydrothermal vent metagenome | biome: marine basaltic hydrothermal vent biome; feature: marine hydrothermal vent; material: mineral | place: Pacific Ocean | collected 2011-06-14/2011-07-23 | depth 1691 m | reverse complement strand
TTGCTTTCATGGCGCCGAAAGTTATTATCTGGGTCACATAGCTTTCGCCTCCGTATTTCTGTTTCACATAATCGATGACCTCCGAACGGCGGTCCATGCAAAAATCGATATCTATATCCGGCATGGAGATACGCTCCGGATTAAGGAACCGCTCAAAAATCAGGCCGTACTCGATGGGATCCAGCTCGGTGATACGCAAGGCGTAAGCCACCATCGAGCCTGCGGCCGAGCCGCGCCCGGGGCCCACCGGAATCTTTTTTTCACGCGCGTATTTTATAAAATCCCATGTGATCAGAAAGTAGCCGGAAAAACCCATTTGCCGGATGATGGACGCTTCCCATTTGAGGCGTTTTAAATACCGTTCTTTTTTTTCGCCGGAAAACTCGTCCCCTTTTTTCGCCGATTCGATGAACCTTCGCTCAAGGCCGCTTATGGCGAGCTGTTCAAGCCAGTTGTCGATATTCGTGTCGCCAGGCGCCGGGAACGTGGGGAGGTGGTATTTCCCTTTTTCGATGGAAAGGTTGCACTGCTCTGCTATTTTAACCGTGTTTTTTATCGCTGAAGGAGTTTCCTTGAAAAGAGCCTTCATCTCTTCCGCCGATTTCAGATAAAACTGGTCTCCGTCATACCGGAGCCTGTTTTCGTCTTTTATTAGCTTGCCCGTCCCTATGCATAAAAGAGCGTCGTGAGCCTCGGCGTCTTCACGGGCGAGGTAATGCGCGTCGTTGGTTGCGACAAGGGGCAGGCCGGTCTTTTGCGCGAGCTCAATCATTTTTATGTTCACGTCACGCTGGAGCTCGATGCCGTGGTCTTGAAGCTCAAGGTAAAACCTGCCGGGGAAAACCTGGTTATAAAAATCGGCCGCGTCCTCGGCTTTATCCAGTTGGTCTTTGGCTAAAGTCTGGGCGATCTCTCCTTGCAGGCAGGCGGACAAGGCGATCAGACCGCCGGAGTTGGCCTCCAGCAGTTGTTTATCTATCCTTGGCTTATAGTAGTACCCTTCGGTATAACCGGCTGAAACGAGCGCGCAAAGGTTTCTGTATCCTTTCTCGTCCTGGGCGAGGAGCACAAGATGGCTCGACCTGTCTGAGCTCGATTTGGCCGAGACCGGGGATTTGTCGAACCTGCTGGCGGGAGCGACGTAAACCTCGCAACCGATGATCGGCTTTACGCCCGAATCCATCGCTTTGTAGTAAAATTCCATGGCGCCGAACATCGCGCCGTGATCCGTCACGGCGACCGCCGGCATTTTCATCCGCTCCGCCCTGGCGAGAAGCGGGTCGAAATGAATGGCCCCATCGAGAAGACTGTACTGGCTGTGAAGATGCAAATGCACGAAATCGCTATGCTTCATCTCAGCGCTCCGGTCACGGCCCGGCTCGGCCCGGCAGGTATGGTTTGAGTCAAATAATTAGAAGCTTAACACAAGAGGCGGACGTACGCCGTGTGGTTTCGACCACCTCCTGAAAAGGCCTAGTAGTCCTGATCCGAAACGGTATCGACACTCAGGTGGTCGCTGTCAGAATCGAAAGATTCGTCTACCTCTTCTTTAATTGGAAAATCGTCTGTGGTCTCAACCTGATTCTCCTCCTCGGTTTCAAAGGCGGGAACCTCTACCTGTCTGGCGGTTTTGCCGGTCTGCCCTTTAGGGGCTCTCTTCTGGTTCGAGCCGCATTTGGGGCAAATAGGCTTCGGGGCGCCCATGTTGTAAAATTTAGTCGCGCAATGGAAACATGTGAACTTTTTTCCATATTTCGGATGCGTCATAACCGCTTCGTCTCCTTTTCTCTGGTTAAACTTGGATAGTGATACCCAAACCTGCGCAAAAAGGCAACAAGTTTTTTTATCTCGGCGAGGCGGCCGGGATTAGAAGTGGTTTACTCCCACTCTATGGTACCCGGTGGCTTTGACGTAATATCCAGGACTACTCTGTTTATCCCCCTTACTTCACCGATTATACGGCTGGAAATCCTTGCCAGGATGTCATGGGGTATGCTGGCCCAGTCTGCCGTCATGGCGTCGTGGCTGGTTACGGCGCGGATGGCGACAACGCTCTCATAAGTGCGCTCATCGCCCATAACGCCGACAGATTTAACCGGTAGCAAAACGCAAAACGCCTGCCACACCTTGTCGTACCACTCATTTTTGACAAGCTCTTCGATCAGAATCGCGTCCGCTTTTCGGAGCAGGTCGCATCGCTCTTTGGTCACCTCCCCTATCATGCGGATCGCAAGGCCGGGGCCGGGAAAAGGGTGGCGCCAGACAAGGCTTTTTGGCATGCCCAGCTCTTCTCCCAACACCCGCACTTCGTCTTTGAAAAGCTCTCTTAGCGGCTCTATGAGATCGAGATGAAGTTTGTCGCCAAGCGCGAGGTTATGGTGGGTCTTGATCACCGCCGACGGGCCTTTGAGACTGACAGACTCTATGACATCAGGGTATAAAGTCCCCTGCGCCAGAAACTTTACGTTTTTCAGTTTATTGGCCTGCTCGACAAACACATCAACGAATGCGGGCCCGATAATCTTTCTTTTCTCCTGCGGATCGACCACCCCTTTTAGTCTGTCTAAAAAGAGTTTTTCCGCATCGACCATAATCACTTTTATATGAAAATGCTCCGCGTAGGAGGTCATCACCATCTCAGCCTCGCCTTGGCGCAAAAGCCCGTTGTTCACAAAAACACATGTCAGCTGATCGCCTATCGCTTCATGTAAAAGGCGGGCCACAACGGACGAATCGACCCCGCCCGATAAAGCGCACAGCACGTTGGCGCCCCCCACGCGCTGTGCTATCGACTCGATGGAGCTTTCGATAAAAGACCTCATCGTCCACTCGCCGCAAAGACCGGCTATCTTGAACAGAAAATTCTCCAGTATCGCAGAGCCGTTTGGCGTATGGGCCACTTCCGGATGAAACTGGATGCCGTAAAGCCGTTTTTCTCTTTGCTCCATCGCCGCCACGCCAGAGCTTTTCGTGTGGCCAATCCGGGTAAAACCGCCGGGCGCGCGCTCGATTCTGTCGCCGTGGCTCATCCACACATCCTGCTCCACAGCCAGGCCGTGAAAAAGCGGGGACGATCCATCGCATTGCATCCGGGCATACCCATATTCTCTGGTCTTCGACTCTCCCACGTCTCCGCCGAGCAGGCTTGTCATAAGTTGCATGCCGTAACATATGCCCAGGATCGGCGTTCCCAGATCGAAAATGCCAGGGTCTATCGTCGGGGCGTCCGGGTCGGAGATGTTCGCGGGGCCGCCAGACAGGATAATTCCCCCGGCGCCGAAGGAGGCGATCTTGTCGAGCCCGATATGAAACGGGTGGATTTCGCAGTAGACCTTCAGCTCGCGGACACGCCGGGCTATAAGCTGGGTGTATTGCGAGCCGAAATCGAGGATAAGGATTTTTTCTTTGGGAGTCTTTGTCATTGCTGTGAAGAATAGTTCGGCGCTTCTTTGGTCACCTGCACGTCGTGAACATGGCTTTCCTTAAGCCCCGCTGATGAAATGCGCAAAAACCGGCCTTTCTTTTTAAGCTCGGCTATATCGGCGGAGCCGCAATATCCCATTCCAGAGCGAAGCCCCCCGATAAGCTGGTGAACCACGAAGCTTAAATCCCCTTTATACGCCACCCTTCCTTCGACCCCTTCCGGCACAAGCTTGACCCCGGACAGCGCCGAGTCCTGAAAATAACGATCCGCGCTTCCATCCGTCATGGCGCCGATCGATCCCATCCCGCGATATTCTTTGTAAACGCGCCCCTGGAAAAGGACTTTCTCTCCCGGCGACTCATCCACTCCCGCGAATAAAGAGCCGATCATAACCAGGTCGGCTCCTGCTGAAAGGGCTTTGACTATATCACCCGAATGCTTGATGCCGCCATCTGCGATGATCGGGATTCGGTTTTTAGAGGCCTCTACCGCGCAATCGTTTATGGCCGTGATCTGCGGAACGCCCACGCCCGCCACAATCCGCGTGGTGCAGATTGAGCCGGGGCCGATACCGACTTTGATGGCGCTGGCGCCCGCTTGTATCAAATCGCGTGTCGCCTCTGCGGTCGCCACATTGCCAGCGATAATCTGCGCAGTTTTAGACCTGGCCCGCAGAGCCTTCACCGAATCGATCACCGCTTTTGTGTGTCCATGGGCCGTGTCGATCACAATGACATCACAGCCGTACTTGAGAAGCTCCATGGCTCTTTCAAGCCCGTCCGGCCCGGCCCCGACCGCTCCTCCCACTCTGAGCCGGCCTTTTTTGTCTTTGGCCGCTTTGGGGTGCTTCTGGCTTTCTTCGATATCCTTGATGGTCATAAGACCGGCCAGAGCGCCTTTTTTATCCACTATCAGAAGTTTTTCTATTTTCCTCTCATCCAGAATCTTTTTGGCCTGTTCTATGGACGTTCCCTCTTTGGCGGTTATAAGATTCGCCCCGGTGGTCATAAAGTCGCTGACCGGCTTTTCCATATCGGTCACAAAGCGCATATCGCGGTTCGACAGTATCCCCACCAGTTTGCCGGAGCTTGTCACCGGGAAACCGGAAAACCTGTATTTCTCCGACAATTTAAACGCTTTGCCTATCTTGCTTCTTTTATCGAGGGTTATCGGATCGACGATCATTCCGGTTACGTGACGCTTTACCTTGTCGATTTCTTTTCTTTGCTTTTCTATCGGCTGGTTCTTGTGGATTACCCCCAGGCCGCCTTCCAGCGCCAGGGCAATGGCGAGTCTGCCCTCGGTCACCGTGTCCATCGGGGCGGAAATCAGCGGAATATTCAGGCCGATGCGTTTCGTAAGAATTGCGCGAGTGTCAACCTCGGCGGGAAGAACTTCGGAAAGATTGGGCGCAAGGAGCACATCGTCGAAAGTGAGCGCCAGCTTGATATCCTTGAATTTATTTCTCACATTCAGTCTCTGTAATTTAAACCTCTCGGCGCGCGGTGGCGGCTTTGAACTCGCGTTTAGATATTTATAGTGAAAGCCAATCTGTTAAGCAAGCTTTTACTTAACGGTTGTTATGTTTAGCGCTCTTCAGACTCCAACCACCCTTTTATGATAATCGTTATTCGACGCTCGCCAACAGCGCCCTGCAGTCACGATCCAGATCGAAAGGAAAAGCGGAGAGAAGCGTGGGGACGGCCAGAACAATGGTCTGCCTTATGTTTAAAGGGACAACGTATACTCTCGCCACTATCCTTTTTTTTCCGAAAATCGCCGAGTTTTCAAACAGATATCCTTCGCGGGCGCCGACCACAAGTTTTGATTCGCGTGATTTAAGAACCGGGTTCGACTGTTTTTTCTCCATCTCCGCCCTTACGGTCTCCACCGGTTTACCTATCAGCCTTACGGTCATATCCTCCGTCGGCAGTTTAAAGCCAACCTCATAGTTATGGACAAGCTGATCCATATCGTAATTTTCAGGCTTTTTTCCGGTCATGCGTGTGGCAAGCTCTACATTGGAGACCCACCCTGCGGGAACTTTAAAACCGAATCCCTTCCTTTTCACTCTCTTCTTGCGCGGCGCCAGATGAAAACGGAGCAGTTCAAATTGCTCTCCATCTTCTCTGGTGAATTTCAGTTTTTCGCCTGATACCGAGAACCTGACTTTTTCAACCCTGTCAGCAGGCGCGCTATTTACAAAATCGACGATGTAATGGAAAACGCCCCCCTCCCCATGCGAAAGAAATCCATGAGTTATTTTATTTCCTTGTTTGATGATTAATTCATTGCGCCGTACAATCAGGCGGTCTAGCGCCGCGTTGGGGCCAGCTTGCGCCCACGCGCCGGAAAGACCATCAGAAGCCGTGGCCCGACCGGCCAAAGCGGACAGTGAAAAAGCTGATAAAATCGCCATCCCCGTGAGAAAGACCTTGAATGCTCTATTCATTATAGTTTCCGGCCTGGACGTATAATATTTCTGGTCATCTTATTTACTGACAAGTCGCGGTTTAGCTCAAGCGTAAAGAAATCATTTTACAGGCGCAAACGAGGAAAACATACATAAAGATGCCATTTTCAAGTAAACTTGCTTTCTTGCGAGATGGATGATCGTTATGCTCGATCAAGAGAGTTGTTTACCACAAATTCCTGTTCGGTTATGATGTCTGATTTTTTAATGGTAGAAAAATGAAATTCGGAAAGAAAGAAAACGCGCTTTATGTGGGTGTCCCCTCCGGGAGCCTTAACGCCCAGGTGGTCAGACTGCTGGAAAAATCGGGCCGTCCTATGGTCAAAGGGCGCCAGTACGAGCTGACCACGCCTTACGACAAAGATGTGATCTTCCGCATACTCGACCGCAAGGAAATGCCGTCTAAAGTGTCGATGGGCATTGTCGATTGCGGCATCACCGGCAAAGATTATATCTTTGAGGCGGGCATGGAAAAAGCCGTTGAGGTGATCGGTGATTTCATATTCTCAAAGCGCACCAATAAACCCTCAAGGCTGGCGCTGGCCACGAGGCCGGAGACCGGAATCGAAAAACCTGAAGATTGCGTCGGCAAAACAATAGCGACAGAACTCCCCAACCTTACCACCCGCATGATGGATCAGCTTTTCGGCGTCAAGGATATAAAGATCATCCGCTCCGAGGGGAAGACGGAGGCCAAAGTGCTGATGGGGGAGTCGGACGCTTTTACCGACATAACCGAGACAGGCGCCACCTTAAAAGCCAACGGAAACATTATAGTGGCCGAGCTGTTCGAGTCTAACCCCCAGCTTATCTGCAATCGTGACGCGGCCAAGGACAAATTCAAGCTTGAGAAAATGGTGGATATCCGGGTGGGGATCGATTCTGTTCTGCTGGCTGAAAAAGAGCCTATCTACATGGTGTTCATGGATGTGCCGGTAGATGTTTTAAAAAAGGTTGAAGACATGCTTCCGGCTATCGTCTCCCCGACTGTCAGCCCTGTTGCGGACGATAACTGGGTCAGCGTTTCGGTGGTAATAAAAGAATCGGAGCTTAACATGCTGGCGCCAAAGCTTTTAAGGATGGGCGTAGACGGCATCACTCCTTTGCCTGCGCCGAAGATATTTTCACTCGACATGATAAATAAAAAACGCGGGAGCGAAAAGTAACCTGGCGAATTGCGGGAGGCGTAAAAAACTGGTGGATAAAAAAAACATCGAAGAGGGGAAAACCCTGAACATAGATTTTGAAAAACGGGGGGGGCTCATTCCTGCTGTCGTGCAGGATATACGGGACGGCCTGATACTGATGCTGGCGTATGTAAACGAAGAGGCGCTGGCCGAGACTATGCGATCAGGGATGGCCACGTTCTGGTCTACATCGCGAAACGAGCTTTGGACAAAGGGGAAAACGTCGGGCGATTACCTGAAAATCAAAAAGATATTCGTCGATTGCGATCAGGACGCGCTGGTGTATGTGGTTGAGCCGCAGGGAAAAGGCGCCTGCCACACCAAAGACCCGGAATCCGGGGACGCGAGGTTGAGCTGTTTTTACCGCGCTTTTGATATGGAGTCGGAAAAACTGGTTCATATCAAAGACCTTGACAAGTCCGGCTCTTAACCGGTTTTCAGCTTTTATCCAGACTGAACCTTCCCGGCCCGGCGGCTATTATAAAAAAGAGCCCTCCGGCGATGGCGATGTTCTTAAGCGCCATTATCGTCTGAATCCTGCTGGACAGGTCGAAATGGAAAAAGTAGGTGGCCGGGACAAGAAACACGAAAAGAGCGAAAGCTGAAAGCCTGGTCCGCCATCCGATAATAAGAAGCGTCCCGCAAATAGCCTCCACCGCGACGGCGACAGCGTAGGCCAGCCCGGCGGGAACCGGAATCGACGCCGACTGAATATGACTCATGGCGCCGGACGGATTCGTGATCTGCCCCACAGCCGCGAAGATAAATATCGCTGATATGGCGAGCCTGCCGACCAGCTTGAATATGTTCTCCAATTTACTCAATAGCCGTTCCAAAATTTCGCATAACAGTTAATAAGACAACCCTCTCACATAATTATATACAAACAATAATTAAAGAATATATAATTCATCAGCGATATTTAAGTAATCCGTGACAGAAAATTCCTGCTTCCAGCTAAACTTAGAGGGGCGATTTGTTAAAAAACAGCTTTATTCTTCTCGTTACAGTTTTGTGCCTTGCGATCGGAACGGGCGCCGCTTTTGCGAAACGGCAGTATATCGATAACCTGGTCTGGGGCAAAGTCATAAGGATTCTCGATGGCGACACAATCGAGATCAAAAACGATCAGGGCGAAAAGGTGAGAGTCCAGCTCGCCTATATCGACGCGCCGGACATGGACCCGAAAACGGGCGAAACCCAGCCGTTGCACCGGGAGTCTATGAAAACTTTGACCAGGATCATAAACAACAAAGAGGTCATTATAGAATCGCTGGGAGTGGATCGGTTTAAAAGAATCGAGGGGATAGTTTTTCTGGACAAGCTCAATGTCAATCTTGAGATGGTGCGAAAGGGAATGGCCGAGATATACAACCCGGTGCGGCTCAGGCCGAAACAATACAACCAGCGGTACGTCTCGAAGTTTAACGAGGCCGAGAAGATGGCCAAAAGCAGTAAAACTGGTATTTGGGGAATCGATAATTATTCGTCTCCGTACAAGTTCCGGCGAAGGCGGTAATCGCCGTAAGGGAACCCTGTTTTCAAAAGTTAATACGCGGCGGCGGGCCAGGTTGCGCTTGCTAAAGCTCGACGCCGGATGCTATTGTGGTCATGTAGTGTGGTCAGGAATCCGCTCGCGGCCTTTCTTTATCAAGTTCATAAAAAGGCAGGCTTAAATGATAGGTATTTCAGCGCTTTATTGCGACACGGAAAACGAAGGCGACGCCATTCGTTATGGCAAACAGTCCCACGGGATGAAGGCGCGCCCCAACGCGCACGCCGTGCCCAAATCGGCGGCGGAGCGGCGCCCGGTTACCGCGTGGAACATAACACGCACCTGCAACCTTAAATGCGTCCACTGCTATTCCGACTCCGAAGAGAAGGCGTATGAAGGCGAGCTTACGACCGATGAGGGGAAAAACCTCATCACCGATCTAAAGGAATTCAAAATTCCGGCCCTGCTTTTCTCAGGCGGCGAGCCTCTGGTGCGAAAAGATATATGGGAGCTTGCCGGTCACGCCAAAAACGTTGGGCTTCGCCTCACATTATCGACCAACGGCGTCCTTATCGACGAGAAGATAGCCCGGAGAATAAAAGATCTGGGGTTTACCTACGTCGGCATCAGCCTCGACGGGATCGGCGAGGTGAATGACAAGTTCAGGGGCAAGGAGGGGGCCTTTAAAAAAGCGATGCGCGGGTTTAAAAACTGCGTCGCGGTCGATCAGCGAGTCGGCCTGCGGATGACGCTGACCCGCCACAATTTTGAAAACCTCCACTCTATTTTCGATTTTATCGAAAAAGAAAATATACAGCGCGCCTGCTTTTACCACCTGGTCTATTCCGGCCGGGCGGAAGATATCTCCGACGAAGATTTGACCCATGAAGAGACCCGCGCCGCCATGGACATAATCATGGATCGAACCGAGGATCTGCATAAACGGGGCCTACATAAAGACATCCTGACCGTGGACAACCATGTGGACGGGCCTTATATGTATCTTAAACTTCTTGAGAAAAACGAGGCGAAGGCGAAAAAAGTGAAAGAAATGCTGGAGTGGAACGGCGGCGGACGTTACTCCTCCGGCGTCTCCTTCGGCGACATCGATTTTCTGGGCAATGTCCACGCCGACCAGTTCTGGATGCATCATACTTTCGGCAACGTGCGCGAGCGGCGCTTTTCTGAAATATGGCAAGACACCTCCGATCCGGTTATGAACATTTTGAAAAACCGGCTCGACCATCTAAAAGGCAAATGCACGAAATGTAAATTTCTGATGATGTGCGGCGGCGCCCTTCGCGTCCGGGCCGACCTGGTGTACGGCGACGCTACCGCGCCCGATCCGGCCTGCTACCTTACGGACGAGGAATGCGGAATCAGCCCTGCGGACAGGGATGAGCTTAAAGCTAAAGGCGAAGATTTCCCGGTACCGGAGCATCTGCTCGAAAAATCGTCACCGGCGGCATAACGATATATATGACAGCCTCAGATAATAGCGGCGACGGTACCATCAAGGATGTCTATAAGTCGATAAAAGAAAAAGACGACGGGGGCGGCGGCGACGGGGCCGATGGCGGCGCCAGCAAGTTCATGATGAACAAAGAGAACCAGCTCCGGCTGGTTTTCTGGGAGACCACCGCCGGGTGCAACCTCGAATGCGTCCATTGCCGTAGGCTCGACGTGGCGAGCGAGCTGATGAAAAACGACCTTACCACCGAGCAGTCGAAAAAAATGATCGATGGCCTTACCAAAGCGGGGAAATGTATCCTCGTCCTGTCGGGCGGCGAGCCTTTGTTCCGGCCCGATATATATGAAATCGCCGAATACGCCGACTCTGTGGGCCTCACGGTAGCCCTTGCGACAAACGGCACGCTTGTCACGCCGGAGGTCGCCCAAAAAATCGCCGACGCGAAAGTTCAGCGGGTCGCCATTTCGCTTGATGGCGCCACCCCGGAAACCCACGATGCGTTCCGCAAACTGCCCGGCTCGTTCGATC
>UOGA01000194.1_pt1 | contig 10616 bp, 12 predicted proteins | sample 1989841 | NCBI WGS metagenome assembly UOGA01 (sample SAMEA4712198, study PRJEB27164) | hydrothermal vent metagenome | biome: marine basaltic hydrothermal vent biome; feature: marine hydrothermal vent; material: mineral | place: Pacific Ocean | collected 2011-06-14/2011-07-23 | depth 1691 m | reverse complement strand
GGTAAAACGCTCCTCTTGAGCGGCGGCCACAATCTCGCCGTCTTTTATCAGCGCAGACGCTGAATCGTGATAGAACGCGGAAATCCCAAGAATGTAAATGGCTTAAGCTCCTTTTTTCGATGAAGCGGACTCTATATACGTATTAAAAGAGGGTGTATATGAACGGGGCCAGAGCCGACCCTTCCGTAAACACTATGAGCGCTCCGAGAAGAAGCAGAATCAATATTATTGGCGCAAGCCAGAACTTTTTTCTTACTTTAAGGAAATCCCAGAACTCAGCGGCGATCGATGGCTTATGCATATTCTCTAACAGCTATTTTATAATTGGAAAGATATTCTACTGGAATAATGAGTGTCTTTGTAAATATCTTTTATCTTCAGCCAACTGGCATGGGGCATTGTATCAGCCTGAAGCGATCTATTCAGAAAAAATATTGGGAGGCTCGCTAAGGTCCGCAAAACCGCTTATGGGAACTGTCAAATTGTACCCTTCCTTTTCGCTTAAATGAAAATAATCCCCATCAGCATCCGTCTTGGCCGTTTCCGCATAATCAGGGATTTTCCGCCAATCCTCAAAAGGTGTCTTGACTTTGGATGTCCTTACATCAAAACCGGTTCCACTTTCGATATACTCTTTTAGCTCGGCGATCTCAGGTTCGGTGAGAAAGTTATCGGCGAGTTTGCGGGCGCGGGCCTGTTCACCATCTTCAAGCTCATTATAATTGAGTATCAATTCGTCATAGGGCGCAACGGGTCTTTCTCTCGACAGGCAGAACCAGTCCACTATCACCGAATCCCTGTTTTTATAGTTCTCTCTCGCGCTGTACACCCTGTATATCCTGGCCATTCTATCGTTCCCCGGTTGAACCATCGGCGATTTCCTGACATTGCGCGAGGCTGTCTTTTAAAATGGTGGAGTTTGAAACGGTCTTCTCAAGCCTGACATCAAAAAGCTCGCATGATTCTTTGGCTTTATCGATAAAATATTCGTCATTTCCCACGCCGGTGTCGATAAAAAGGCCCCGCGTGTAACTTGCGAAAAGCTCGTCGGTAAGCTCTTTAGCATCCACCTCTTTGCTTTCAAACTTATCGAGATGAAGCGCTTTTAAAATCATATCCGCCCCCCCTTCCGCCCAGCCGGGCGTCATAAACCATGTGCCCGCCTCTTTTGTTATCTCGTTTGCATACCTTTCCGGCGTAAGCAGTATCCCTATGCAATCCTCTGCGTCTGGATGGACGATGGGGATATCAAACTGGTCTCCTATTCCTTTAAGGGACTGGCAATGACCGTACCCCAGAAAAATTACGTCAACTTTGTCTTTAATGGCGTTTATCTCTTCTAAAACAGATATTTTGAGCTTGTCAGGATAGACATGCTTCCCCTCTTCGAGATAAACCAGCTCTGTAACGCCATCTACTTTGGAAAGAACCTTGTCGAGCTCAAGCTTCATTATTTTGCATGCTACAACACCTATCCTCATTCGAAACTCTCCATGCCGGATTAACTGGAAATCACCGCTTTGACATACGCTCTCAGGTTTTCTATAGGCGTGTCAGGAATTATTCCGCATCCCGGAGCGATGATGTCGATCCCCGCATTGCGGGCCTGGCTCACCATTTCGGCTACATCCTGCGGGCTACCCATATACAGTTTCGAAACATCCATATTTCCCACGAGAACGCATTTTCCTCCGGCCTCGGCTTTAGCCTTATCGACAGGAACCTCACTGTCTATCGACAACGCATCGGCCCCGGTATCCACCATATCTTTTAACAACCTCACAGGGTTTCCGCATATATGGAGTATTGTCGGTATGCCGATGGTGTCTATCAGCCTTTTGGTAAAAGGGGATGAGAATTTTATAAAATGTTTCGGCATGAGGGTCTGGGAGGTGCCATCGACTGCCATCATCACCTCGGCTCCGGCGGCCTCCAGCTCTTTTGCGTATTTAATCTGAAGCTCCAGGATTTTTTCCAGCAGGTCGAGTAGCCTGTCGGGATCGGCCTTCAAATCCCCGTACATCTCATCAAAATTGTATACGGTGCATAACACCTCGAATGGTGTGCCAAGCGCGACGATAAGCGGAACGTCCGGGTCTTTTGTGTCCGATACAATTTTAACGGCCTTTATCACCTCTGCCATCCTGCCGGTTTTGGACGGCTCTGGAAAAACAAGTTGAGAAAGCTCGTCCCGGTTTTTAGGCGCGCTCACGGGCGGATCGGACTTATCGCCATAGCGCGTCTGGCATCCCATCGTCTCCGCCTCCACGTTGATATCGAACGGGAGACGGATCGACTCGAAACCGTAACTTTTCTGGCAGGCCAGCGCAAGCATGGCCATCGGCTCTGCTTTTTGAAGCGCCTCCGGCCAAAACACGCCCGCCTCTTTCATAGCGTCCACAGTGGCGTTTTGCGTCGGAGCGGCCACCGGCGGCCTGTCCACTTTCTCACCCGCCAATGTTTTTAGAAGTCTTTGCTTGAAAGTCATTTTCTCTTTTCGATCTCCTTTTTCAACAAAGAAACCGCCTCACCTTTTTTCGGGAACCTGTCGCCCTCTCCTAATTTGGAATATATAAGCTCACCGTCGCAAAACAGGTCGAACACGCCGCTACCGGCCGCCTTGTACTCGACATCCAGGCCGAATTCGTTTTTAATATCAAGACCAAGCCTGGCCGCTATGGGGAGATAGTTACAAACCCGGCAATATTTGATGACTATTTTCATTTAAGGCTCAAAACTCCGGCTGGCTCAACTGCTTATAATTGAAGACAAGCCTCCAGAATCTTTGCGGACACAGGCAGGCCTTGCCGTTAATTTATCGCCATCAACGCATCGTCCGTCCCGTATGGACAAGCCATAAAACATATTCCGCAGACGGGGCGACCGAATTTTTTCGCATTGGATTCCATTTGCCCGGCGCAGGCTTTAAAATCCACCAGCTTGTCAGCGCCGAGCCCGCGAACCCAGTTAACTCCTTTAACCGCAGACGCGGGACATACCGTTTTACACAACACGCAATCTTCGCAGTTACTCTGCATTATCTGGTCGCTTGTCGGCTCCAACGGAGCGTTTGTCAATATGGTGGCCCAAATCAAATTTGGGCCGTACCGCCTGTTGATAAGCATTCCGTTTTTCCCTATCCATCCCAGCCCCGCGCAGGTGGCGGCCATTTTGTGGGGGAAAAGGTGGAAAAGGGCCGAGCTGAACGTGCGGTTGTCGGAGTTGCTGATGGGCGGAAGAATAAAATATCTGAACCGCCGCATACGGAACTCTGTCTTTAAATGTTTAAGAATCCGGTTTAGCCTGTTAACTGCGGTTTTGTTCTCCTCCATATAGCCGAGAATCTGGTCGCCCTGCCCATCCGCCTCCTGGGCTTTAACGGAAAACTTCACAGGGTCGCAATGAATCGCCATAGAGACAGCCCTGGTAAAATGCTGGAACTCGCCCGACAGCGCCTCCCGCACGCCTTTGTGCGTAAGATCGGCCACGCCGACAATGCTGGCGCCCCATCTCTTAATCTGACCTTTCAGTCTTTCCGTTTTTCTATTCACAACACGTCACCACACTACAAAAACTACCACGAGCGGACACAGCCTACACCCATACCGCCCTCTAAACCTCGACCTTATTTTACCCGACCGCGTTTGCAGGCGCAACCCGAACCGGGCCAACTACCTACTTATTAAAAGGCGTCTAGCTTACTTTTTGCAGTTCCGATCTTTTGACCTTCACTTTTTCACCGCCGCCGACATGCATTCTGATAAATAGCTGGGAGTGATATTCTTTTTCCATGCACTCATACTCTTTGCCACTTTCCAGCTTTGTCGAAGCGCCTTTTACTGTCGTGGCGTCTTTAGACTCCCCAGTGTACTTCACTCTCATTCTGCCCGAAGATTTCGAAAAAGTAACAGCCATGTTCCCCTCCTTAGCAAAATTAATTAAAAAGCGTATCCCCTGTCAACATATCCGAAGCAGACCGTCAAACCTCGACTTTCCCCTCCCTCACAACGACAAGATGTTCCGTATGTGGAAATTTATCATACATATGGGGAAACTGCATCGCCTCTCCGAACCTGTCGTTAAAGTCCTCCTCAAGCGCCAGCTCCACATATTCGACTTTCCTTGCGATCTCGTTCGCCTCGCATCTAGCGTCCACACTGAGCAATGCCACCCGCGCCCCGTCGCCAGCGGAATTACCTAAAAATTCAATGGTTTCTGGATCACAGTCGGGATACATCCCCATGACCATAGCCTGCATCTTGTCGATGTGGGTCCCGAAGGCGCCGCAAATCGCCAACCTGTCGAATTTTTCTTTACCAAGTTTTTTCATCATTATCTGGCAACCGGAATAGAGCGCCCCTTTAGCAAGCTGAATCGCCCGGACATCTTTGATGTTAACGATGATGTCCTCTTCAATAGCGGTCTCATGCGCCCAGGCGATCACATACTCCGGGATCCCTTTTGTCCGCTCCCTGAGCCTGGGTGAGCTTAACTCCTGGTTGAACCGGCCGCTTTTGACAATGATTCCGGCTTTGAACATCTCGGCGATAACATCTATGATGGCCGACCCGCAGATGCCCCTCGCCTGCATATCTGTTTTCCCGTCGCTCCATCGATCACTGCCGATAACCTGGTAAGAAGGGTCAAGCGTATCGGGATCGATCTTGACCCTTTCTATGGCTCCCGGAGCCGCTCTTATCCCGTAAGTGATTTCGCCTCCCTCCAGCGCGGGGCCGGTGGCTGTAGAGCACGATATCAACTTCTCTTTATTGCCGAACACAAGCTCTCCATTTGTGCCGATATCGATCAGGAGAGTAAATTCATCTCTCTTGTGAGGTTTATCGGCGATAAGGCATCCGACATTATCAGCTCCGACAAACCCGGCTTCAATCGGCAGAACGTGGACATTGCCGGAGGGGAGTATATTAATGCCGATCCGCTCCGCTTTGACATCAACCGATTTGTGCAGAGCTGGCGCGAACGGCGCGGCCCCCACATACTCCGGGTTAATCCCCAAGAGCAAGTGATGCATGGCGGTGTTGCCCACAAGCACGATCTCGCTTACATCATGTGGAGTCATCCCGATTTTTTCCGTGGCGTTCAGGATGATTTTGTTCAGGCCTGTGATGATTACCTGTTGCAACTCTTTTATGCCCGTCTGCTCGTTAAGCAGGCAATACGTGATACGCGACATTACGTCTTCGCCGAAACTGACCTGGGGGTTCATCATCGATTCGGTCGCCAACACCTCGCCGGTATTGAGGTCTGTCAGGTATCCTGCGACAGTGGTGGTGCCTATATCGACCGCGAGCCCTATGTTTGTCTCAGACTTGCCAGGCTCGATCTTTATGATTTCCCGATTATAAAGAACAGTCACCGTAACTTTCCAGTCTGACTCCCTTAAAATGTCGGGTATCTGCTGGAGAACCGAGTAATCGATTGTGATATTTTCAATCTTATGCTCTTTGAGCGCGCTTTCAATCCTTTCGAGGTCTCCCACAGGATCGCTTAATTCCGGCGGAGCAAGCTCGATATAATATTTTTTAACGGCAGGATCGATTTTAACGTTGATCTTTCCGGCGGCTTTGCTGACCACCTGTTCGGCTGTCCTGCTCGCCTCTGGCACAAACACCAATACGTCGCCCATGACCCTGGTGGCGCAAGACAACCTGATGTTTTCATCTACCTCCTCGGAGGCCAGCTGGGCGTGTTTCTCTCTTACTTTGGCCAGCTTTCTCTCATACTTCTGGCGCTCTTTATCCGACTTGGCCGTTGCTATTTGAGCCGTCAGATCCTTGATTATTTTTTTATCTTTTTCTTCGATTCTGGTGACATGGCTTAAAGAAGAGGTAATTCCTTCTTTGGGGAAATCCCCTTCCATGATTTTAACCTTGCATTTACCGCAGGTGAGGTTGTCACCGCAGACCGCCTCTATGCCGACACCAAGCTTTCTGGCCGCGTTAAGAATAGTCGTCCCATGCGGAACTTTCGCGCGCCTTCCAGAAGGCTGGAAAATAATACTGTGTTCCATAAAATACTGCCCTTACTTATATGTAAACGCCGGGACCCGGTTCGTTAAGAACCGGGCCCTCCACGTTAATAAACCGGTTACTAAGCCGACACCAAACCTTTTCTTAGCGATTCGAGCATATTCATAGCCTCTCGCAACGCATTGGGCGCGTTGTCGGCTGTGGTGTCTGCGCCGTAATCGTCCACCGTCTTTTCACTGATTGGCGCGCCGCCGATCATGATCTTGACGTTGGGATTTTTCTCCTTAATCATCGGGATCAGCTTTTTCATTCCCACCATCGAGGTGGTCATCATGGCCGACAGCATAACTATGTCAGAATCGGTGCGAAGCTGTTCTTCCACGAAGCGTTTAAGCGGCACATCCCGGCCAAGGTCGTGAACCGTCCAGCCGGCCGATTCAAAGATCGCCTTTATCAGGTTCTTGCCCAGATCGTGCACGTCGCCGAGCATAACGCCGAGCACCACCTGCCCTTTGGCGCCGCTACCGCTTTTGATATGCGGCTTTAATATATCGAGCGCTCCATACAGCGCCTTGGCGCAAAGAAGCGTCTCCGGCACAAAGTATTCGTGGTTGTCGAACTTCTCGCTGACCGTCTCCATTCCTCCGGCCAGCCCTTCCATTGTCATCTTATATGCGTCGCATCCCTCTTTGATGGCCTCCTCGGCCAGCTTTTTAGCGTCGGCGATCTTGTAATTAATTACAGCGTCCCGAAGACCTGCTATTAATTCCTTTTCTTTTTCAGCGGTTGCCATAAGTCTCTCCTTGATTAAATATTTTGACCGATATTGAGTATGATTTAATAAACACCATATTTTTTCGCCGCGTCCACGATCATCTTCGCATGCTTTAATGGGGCGTTCGGAGGAAACTCGCAACCGGTGGACTGGATAAAACCGCCGCCCGGCTTGAAGATTTCCATCTCCGCTTTAACTTCCTCTTCTATCTCCTCCTCGTTGCCAAGCATGGCCACAGGCCCAGGCGGCATCCATCCGATCGTGCAGATCTTCGAACCCCACTTTTGCTTATGCTCTTCCCAGCTATCCACATCGTCGGCCACATAGGCGTGGGAGACGGCGTGCGGATGCCCATACTTCTCCAACTCGTCGAAATAAATGCCGTTGCCGCAGTTGTGGTGAACAACCAAGGCGCCGGAATCGGCGATGGCGTCGCATACTTTAAGCATTCCTTTGCCTTCGAATTTTCTCCACAAATCTTTGCTCAGGATGCTCTCCGAGGCGTACAGGTTGTCATAGCAGACGGCGTGGGCGCCCGCTTCTTTCTGCGCGACGGCGTATTCGGCCAAAACATCGTCCATTATCTCAAGAGCTCCCATAACTTCGTCCGGATGCTCCATCAGATCCATGAAAAACGCTTCGGGCCCTCTCATCATGCTCAAGGTACCCAAGGATCCGTAGACAAATCCGACAATCGCATGGGTCTCCCCGATGGCTTTGGAATATCCGGCTATCTGGTCGAGAACACCTTTCATTCTTCCGGTTTCTCTCGGATTGATCTTCTTGACCTTGGCGTAGTCGCCCGGCCCTTTGATGAAAGGATCGTCATAGTTGGGATGCGCCGTATCCATGACCGGAAACACAGTCTCACATCCGAAGGCCCCGGCTTCGACGGTAAGGTCTACAAGCAGAACAATGCCGCACATGTCGGCGTATTCAATTGCGGCGAGGCCACCGGCGACCATCGCCTCTGGATCCTCGCAACGTGACCATTCCTCGTAGGTTTGCCCCGAAAAACGATGCGCGGCTCCGCAAACCAGAGGCGCGCAAGGAACCACATCTGGAGTCCCCATTGTCGCCGCAGTAGCTACCCTCTCCAACATACTCATTGCCATAATGTCCCCCATATTTTAAAGTAATTCATAACAATCCGGCCCGCTCGCTGTCACGGCGCCGTATTCTCAATCAACCAGGATCAATCCGCTCCAGATAATCTCCGATTTGGGCGGTATCTCGAACGGCAATCCCGCGTTTACACTGGTTTTTAAAACGTCTATTCCTACACCCTCCATCGAAGGCCGCGCCTGATACGGAAAACGGCATTTTTCGTTGGCGCCCGGCCCCACGCACTCGGAGCAGAGCATGCACTCTCCGCCTATCAGGCCAGTCGCATAGTGATATCCCATAGCCATGGCCGCGCCTTCAACTTCATTTATCAGTTGATGAAGACGGATGGCCGCAAGCTTCATGTTATCGAGGTCGTTAACAACGTCCTGAGCTTCATTACCCTTTGCCTTATATCCAACAGGGTTAGATATATATTTGAGCACCTCCTTTTTGTCCGCTTCTTCGATCTCCCCTGTTATAGAGCTTCTCGTCTGCACCATCAAAGCTGTTTGGTACTTTTCAAGGGCTTTTCTAAACTCATCGACAGACATAATGTTCGGCGGGCAAGTCAGGCAATGGCCAAAGTGAGGGCAAAGAGGAATTTCACATTTCATCCTTACCCTCTCGTCCACGATAACCTGACTCGCCGGAAAAGCTTTCGCCCTGTAGGCGCCCTTTTCAAGCGAAGCTTTTTCAAGCTCTTTCAATGCTTTGTTAATGTCGGACATTAGCCTTACTTAGAAAATATATAGGTCTTTTTAGGTTTATACGTTTTCGCGTTCACCATGTTTTCGTTTAAAACTTTACGCTTTGTTTTCCAACATTTAGGGCACATAAACCTCGATTTAAATCCCCGGTCGGCCCCTCTGTACCTTCTCTCGGAATGACTCCAGCACATTTTTGTGCCGCAATCCGGGCAGATAAAATCTGCGTTTCCACCACACTTAAAACAAGTCTCCATTTATTTATCCCCCTTTCTTTAAGATGTAAGGCGTTTGTAGATCAAGGGCAACATGATCGGAAGCGCCTCAATATTGTTGATAACCACAAAATTTGATTTACCGTACATATAGGGCAGGTACGAACTGCTTTTTTTATCTACTGTAATGCAAAAAAACGTCAGGCCTTTTTTGCGTCCTTCCCACAGCGCCCTTCTGGTATCCTCCAGCGCGTGCCTTGAATCGCCATAATCGATATCGTAAGGTCTTCCGTCGGAAAGAAGAATCAGTATCCTTATCCGCGAAGTCTGCCTTTGCAGTAGCCTGCTGGCATGCCTTATCACCGCGCCCAGCCTGGTCTGCGCCATCGGTTTCATTCCGTCGAATCTCATTTTCACGTCGTCGTTATACGGCATGTTGAAATCGCGCAGAACGAAAAAATCCACCTTGTCTTTGCGGTTGGTGGAAAAACCATAAACAGCCCACTGATCCCCGATGCTTTCGAGAGCCTCGGCCATCAGGATCAGGCTTTCCCTCTCTACATCGATAATCCGCTTGCCCGAAGCAAGCTCGTCGCTGGTCGAGTAGCTCATATCCGCCACAAACGCCACCGACACGTCCCGCAGGTTCTTCTCGCGCCGGATATAAACCCGATCCGACGGCGTGATACCGGCGTACCTTTCGATAACCGATTCTATCGCCGCCGAATAATCTATATCGTCGCCGCGCTCTTCCCGGAAAAAGCGTTGTACCCTGTCGGGCCGGAGCAGGCCGAAATGCCTCCTTAACTGGCTTACCACGCCATAGTTCTCTTTGATGGTCTTGTCATAGACGGCGCGGCTGGTGGGAGGCATATCCATCTCCCTCACGCGGCACCATGCCTTGTTGTAATCGTCGATCGAGTGATTCCATTCGTCATAATGAACGGTTCTGCGTATATTTTTCTCCGACTCCATCTCTTCTATGGTCAGCTGTATCGTATCCATCAGTTCGGATCTTGCGTCCAGCCCTTCAATCCTCCACAAAATCTCCTCCGGCTCGATCCCGGACGCTTCGTCAATTCTTTCGATGGCCCGCTCCACAAGGTCGGCGCTGACGCCTGGTATTTTTTCTTTCAGCCTGCTAACCGCCTCCTCCACCAGCCGGGCCATCCCCTCTTTTGCGCTGGCTACCAGCTCAAGGTCTATCACGCCCCTGAAAAAAGGCCTGTCCAGAAAATGCCGTTCGTTGTCGCTCCCGGTTTGCCCGCCGGTTTCGAATTCTTTGCTTAGCGCACAGGTATAGGCCAGAACATCTGCGGCCGATTTGCCAGGTTTTACAACCTCTTCCAGCGCTTTTTTCAATAGACTCATTAAGCGAAGATCAGCGTCGCCTCGTCCGTCCTTCTGGGCGTCCAGATTGAAGTTAAGCGCTTCAAAAACGGAAAGCTCCTGGCTTTTGCCGTCCCATCGCTCCATGTAACGCCCGATTAATTTTCGTCTGTCGCGCTTAAGCCCCGGATACTCGATATCCATAAGACAATCGACCCGCTCGTCTTCTAGAAACTCGAATATTTTAAAGGCGAGCGCCGGGTCGCAAAAGTCGGCGAGCCTGCCAATGTCTTTTAAGTCCAGCTCAAAAGTGCCGAACATGATATGAGCCAGTTCGTGAGTCAAGGCAAGCTTGTACACCTGGAAATTCAGCTCTTCGTCATCAAACACGGTTATCTGGGAGGGCAAAAAAATATTCTTTCCGTCGCTCACGCTAAAAAACCTGGCCAGCCCTGGCAGGTTTTTGTAGAAAAGGGACGATGATTTTATCGGGACT
>UOGA01000321.1_pt1 | contig 10621 bp, 9 predicted proteins | sample 1989841 | NCBI WGS metagenome assembly UOGA01 (sample SAMEA4712198, study PRJEB27164) | hydrothermal vent metagenome | biome: marine basaltic hydrothermal vent biome; feature: marine hydrothermal vent; material: mineral | place: Pacific Ocean | collected 2011-06-14/2011-07-23 | depth 1691 m | reverse complement strand
TGATCGCCTCTATGCTGAAAAGGTGGTCGGGCATCATGCCGCCTGTGAACACGTCTGTGATAACGTAGTCATATTTTTCTTTTGTCTGCAACATATGCTGACGGGCGTCCGCGACAATCACTTTGCCTTTTATATTGAAGTCAAAGTAAGTTTTCGCCACCTCGTATATGTGAGGGTTTATCTCCACTACGTCGACATCGAACCCCTTGCCTTCGAGCCATTTCGGGATAATGCCTATTCCAAGCCCGGCCACAAGCGTCTTTTTCCCATTCGCGCTCATGGCATACGGCAAAAATTGCATATAATAGGTGTACAGATAGGTTGAAAACCCATTTGCTTTATCCATACCACCTTGTATCAGGCCGTCTGTTATCAACAACCGGTGGCGTTGTTTTCCCTTCGACCGATCGACGACTTGTACATTGCCGTAAAAGGTGTCCCGGCTGAAAACTTCTTTAAAAATAGCATTTCCCCCTAAGGCTGGTTTGGCTGGGAAAGTGAGCGATAGCGACAGCGCTGGCAGAAGACAAGCCAGCAGGACCCACTTTTTTTTTCTCAAGCCTACAAAATAGACAACGGATAGAAGGACAAGACCTGAGCCTGTGAAAAGGAAAATATCATGTATTCCGAAAGCCGCTATAAGAACAAACCCTGTAAGAGCCGCGCCAGCCACGCTACCAGCCGTTGAAACCGCGTAGAACACACCGACCGTTTTTCCGATAAGCCGCATTTCCGTGGCGGCGATCTTGATAATATATGGGGTGACACAACCTAACAGAAAAAGCGCAGGGCCAAACAGGATAGCAGCGCTGGTAAATGCGCCGAGCCGCAGGCCGAAAGAGAGGCATATGTTAAGAACAGCTGTCTGAAAAACCGGAATCAGAAGAATAAAAAATCCGGCTGCCAGAATGATGAAATAAAGGTAGCCCGCGCCGTTCTTTCTGTCGGCCAGGTATCCTCCAATGGCATAACCCGTCGCAAGGGCCAGTAGCGTCACAGTGATCAGAGATGTCCAGACAAACAGGCTCACGCCGAAAAAAGGGCCTATTACCTTTGAACCCAGAACCTCCACGATCATCACCGACGCCCCTGTAGCCATCGCTGTAAATCCCAGGAAAATGGTGAACCCCCAGTCTGGCTTAACTGTGCATACTCCGAGGTTACCTTTTTCTTCAGGATCGACCATTCGATTATTTTCGCAAAAACCCTTTAAGAAGATCGTCTTTCTCAATCGTCATGGCGATCGGCCTGCCATGGGGGCAAGTGTAAGGCAACTTGCATTTTTTAAGCTGCGTCACCAGCGATTCAATTTCCTTGTTGTCGAGCGTCTGACCCGCTTTAACCGCTCCCCTGCATGCCATGATGTTGATCGCATCTTCAGCGATTTCGTCAAACCGGGCTTCCTTTTCGAAGCTTTCCGCCTTATCCATTATGTCCATGACCATGGAAGTGTAGTCTTTGCCGGCAAGAAGGGCTGGGGCTGAGCGCAGCATGAAGACGCCGTTTCCGAACTCTTCGATAAAAAAGCCTAGCCGTTTAAATTCATCCAGCCTATTTCCCATGAACTCCGCATAACGTCCTGAAAGCTCAATTTCCATAGGGAAGAGAAGCTCCTGCGAGTCTACCTTGCTGTCGCGGTATTTCAGTGACAACCGCTCGTATAACACTCGTTCGTGGGCGGTGTGCTGATCCAGTATCAGCGCTCTTTCCCCATCTTCCAAAATGATGAACGAACTGAATATCTGCCCGACCGGCTTGAAGTTTTCCGATATGGAGGAATCGAAATGGAGCAAGCCTGTTTCCGTCTTGTCCTCTTCCACGTCAGGGCCTTGTTCTGTTGTTTCAGCAAGGGAAGCTACGCTTTCCCCGCTATCGAACGTCGCCACAGGCTCCGCAAAAAATCTTGACGGAGCGAATGGACGCGTTTGAATGTTGTCAGACCAGGTATCCGGCTTTACCGGAACCTGCGTTTTAGCGAATACATTGTCACTTCTTTCTTTAACAATTCCAAGAGCGTCGGCAACAGCGCCCTCAACGAAAGCTTTGACAGATCTCCCGTCAACAAACCGAAGCTCTGTTTTTGTAGGACTTACGTTGACATCGACTCTTTCGGGCGGGATGGTGATCCGCAGGAAAATCATCGGATGCCTGCCGCGGGGGACAAGTGACCTGTACCCTTCCGCTATGGCGAAGTTTAACATCCTGTCGCGGATGTAGCGCCCATTGACGTAAATGTATTGTGTTTCCCTGCTTGACCTCGTGGCGCTGGGTCTTGAGATATAGCCGTCGATTCGCATTCCACCGCTTTCGGAACGGATATCGGTAAGCTCCCGTAAAATATTTTGGCCGAACAGGGCGCCGATTCGCTCTCGAAACGCATCCTTTCCCTCAACCGCCGGAGCCTCCAGAACCACGCGCCCTTCGCGGACAAGCCTGAAAGCCGTATCCGGCTTTGCCAAAGCCTGGCGGGTCACAGCCTCCTGAGCGTGCGCCGATTCGACACTTTCCGAGCGAAGGAATTTGCGTCGCGCCGGTGTGTTAAAGAAAATATCCCGCGCCTGGATGCGCGTTCCCCGCACAGGGGGGGCCTCACGTACGTTTTTAAGGCTTCCTCCTTCGATTGCGACCTCTGTGCCGGCTTTCGCTCCATCCAGGCTGGTAAACAGACTCAGGCGTGATACAGAGGCGATAGACGGCAGAGCCTCACCCCTGAAACCGAGTGTGGAGACAGACTTCAGATCGTCAGCGGTCTCGATTTTGCTCGTTGCATGCCTCTCAAAAGCAAGTAAAGCGTCATCGCGTGACATTCCAACGCCATCGTCTACCACTTCGATATAAGATTTTCCGCCATTGCGGAAAATAATGGTAATGGAAGCGGCTTTTGCGTCGAGCGCGTTTTCTACAAGTTCCTTGATAATGGACGCCGGTCTCTCCACAACTTCGCCGGCGGCGATCTGGTTGGCCACCTTATCCGAAAGGGGTCGGATCTTGCTAGCGGATGATACGCCTTCAGTTAAACTTTTCATTTTGGGCTAATTTCGACTATTGTATTCCGTGATAATATCCTGGTCAACAGGAGCCCTCGACTGATAGTTTGAAACGGCGCGGAAGTCTTCCACATGTTCTGTGGAAAGAATTGTTGAAAAGCGTCATTCGCAGTTGAGAAATTATTAAATATTAAAGGCTTATAACAAATTGCTCAAAAATGAAGCGATCTTGTAACGCTTTGATTTTAATTGCTGTAAAAAATGTACAGAGTTTTCAGGCAATTGCGCTCCAGGTTCGGGCAATAGTGGATAATTATTTTCAACAGTTAAGGAATTGTTTTTGTAAAAATTATGGTAGCGCAATTAAAATTTCCTTATCCCATAGACCGGAATGATAGCTTCGATACCTTTATTCTGGACGAAAAAAATGGCGATACCGTCCGTTTATGCGAGGCGTTTGCCTCAGGAGGGGAGGGGCAGCCGTCAAGCCTTGTTCTCTACGGGCCTAGAGGGTCTGGCAAGACTCATCTCCTGGGAGCGATGGGAGCTCTTGCCAAAGAGACAATTAACGAAAGCGCCGCGCTTTATTTGGATTGCGACAAGCTGAATGAGAAAGTGAGCAGGCTTAAAACTTATGGAGAGTTGAAGGCCTATCTTGAAAGTTATGAAAAAGCCGCGTTTCTGGCGTTGGACAACCTTGACGCCGTAAGTGGAATATCCGAGGCGGAGGAACAGGTGTTTCATCTTTACAACGCCGTCACACAATCCGGAGGGCGTTTTTCCGCAGCCCTGACCGCCACTCCTTCAACGTGGCGCTTTTCAGATGAGCTTGCCACACGGCTGTTATGGGGGCAGGTTTTAGAGTTGAAGCCTGTAGGGGATGACCAAAGGGGAAAGGTACTTGAAAAAATGGCGAGAGACAGCGGAATGACGCTACCGGGAAACGTAGCGGCGTGGCTTATTACGCGAATCGATCGTGACCCTGAAAGCCAGAGAGAGGCGTTGGCGAGGATAGACTTGTACTCTTTGGAAAAGGGACGTAAAGTGAGTATACAATTAATCAGGGAGGCTCTTCAGATTAACGATGGCTTCTGATTTCGAAAGACACCGCCCCTCAAACGTCACCAATGGATACCAGACATGCCAAAAGTGCGGTTGCCCTCACAAAATGGAGGACGCCATATGCTCTTTTTGCGGCGCAAAGCTTCTACGTAAAATATCGTTTTCTGACCGGTTTAAAAGAGCTGTGGAGAGAGCAAAGTGGCGATATAAATTAAAAGCGCCTCGCCGCTCGCCGAAATCCGTGGCTAAAAACGCGGCGTCAAAACTTGTCACCCTGATTCTTGGTGTGGCGCTGACCGTAGTTGGCGGCTGGTTCCTGCTGAAAGCGTCGCAAGGCTCTGGTCTTACAGACTTTCTTGTCGGAGCGATATTCTCCATATATGGAGTTTATGCGGTGATAAATGTAGTGAGAAAAAAGGAATAGCAAGGCGATTGCGCCTCACCTTATTATCAGCCCGCCATAACCTACCACGCTCCTGTAGTCGCCTGTCGTATCGCCCGAGGTTTTATACTCTATAAGCTCAGCCGATGTGGCTCCCAGACGTTTGCATACATCTAAAACCACCGCTGTAGGCTGAACTCCGCACATCGAAATATTTTCTCCACGCACAACTTCCAGCAAGCCTGACGCATCGAGAGCCTCTATTCTTTCAATCGCCATGAGATCGAGTCTCTCGGCGGTTTTGGCTGTGACATGGTGAGAAAAGTCTGAGCTTGCGACAAGGGTTGCGCTTGCGCCTGAGCGCTTTATAGCCCTGTATATTCCTTCAGCCAGGGAGGCTAGGGCGCTGTCAGGTATACGAGCCATTATTATGGGAACAATTTTGACCTCACCGCAATAATGGGTCAAAAGCGGTATCTGCGTCTCCAGCGAGTGTTCATTTTCATGCGCTTTCGGGTCGTTGGCTGGAAGGTCGGTTTCCTCCATTATCAATGAGGCCAGAGCGGCGTCCACCTCCACATCGCCTCCGGGCATTTCCCAGACACCTTCGGCCATAATTGCGACTAGAGGAGCTCCTGTAAACATGCCGGATTTATGATTCGGCCCGATCAATATCACAGGGCCTTGCGGCGCGATCCGTGAATATACCTTGGCCGCGACGAGGCCTGAATACTGGTATCCCGCATGTGGGGCTACAACCCCGAGGGCGGGTTGCGGGGTGGCGTCCCCTACGTCAAATCGGCTTATCTGTTCTTCTATCGCTTCGATTGTTTTGGGGTAAAACATACCGGCGACAGCGGGTAAGCGAATCATGGCCCCTCATGATAGTGTCTTTATACTAATAAAATAGCCTTTTGTCCGCCAGGGTCAAGCGCGGAAAATTTATTATCCGCCGCGAATTTCCGATATGGTAAAAAGCGGCTCGAATTTTATTCCGCGTTTTTCAAACGCTTCATGACCACCCATCTCTCTATCGACCAGACATATGATTCCCGCGATTTCCGCTCCAGCCTCAGTTATCGCGTCGATCGCTTTAATGGTGGAGCCGCCGGTGCTCACCACGTCCTCCACCACAGCCACCTTGACCCCGGCCCCTATTTTCCCCTCGATCTTTTTTCCCATCCCATGGCCTTTGGACTCTTTCCTGACGATGAAATTGGCAAGAGGTTTCCCCTCCATCGCCGAGACCAGGCTTGCGGCTGTTGATATCGGAACGGAGCCCAGTTCCATCCCGCCGATGGCTGTCACATCCCACTCTTTTACCTGGTCAAACACCACCTTGCCAACAAGAAGACTTCCCTCCGCGTCCAGCGTTACCTCCTTGCAGTTGATGTAGTAGCTTGATTTTTTACCGGAAGCAAGGGTGAACACACCCTCTTTATACGCTTTCGTTTTTATAGCCTCAAGAAGCTTTGCGCGATTGTTATTTTCCATAATTGTTGTAATAAACGAGGTGAAAAGATAGGCCATATTATACATATTATGGCGCCATGAAAAAGCATTCATATTTTAGACGGCTTAAGAATTTCGCTAGCCGTTTTTTATAGAGTGAAAAACCTTGGACACATAAGAGATAATGGCGTCTATCTGTTCGTTGGTTAACACATCTCTCCATGCTGGCATGGATGAGCCGGGGAGTCCGTTTTTTATTGTTTTCCGCATTCTGGACTTTGTCATGCCGTCCATCACGGGGTCGTTCCTAAGGTCGCGCGGGTGAGGCTTTAAAAACGCTCCGATCCAATTTTTACCGGCGCCGTTTCTGTCGTGGCAAAACGCGCAGTTTTCCTGAAACAATGTTTCTCCCATGCTCTCCTGCTCGGTCAACCCGGTGGTTTTGCTCCAGACAGCTCCTTTCTTCAGCACATGAGCGCGGTCATGGCAGCTTATGCACGACTCCATGAAAAGTTTTTTCCCGGCCAATTGTTCAGGGTTTAGCTTGTTGTCCGGCGTGTCGAGAGGTATCTCTCCTTTTGCGAATGGGAAAGCGGCGGCGTAGCGCTCATGGTTTTCCCAGCCGTTTTCCGGGGTGTGATACCAGGTGTTTTTTGCTTTGTTGCGCATAAATTCATCCCGGACAAACGTTACCACCGCTTCTATATCCTTTGGTTTGAGAACGGTTTCAAATGCGGACATGGCCGTACCGGGTTTACCGTTACGCACTGCGGAAATCATCTCCTCACGGCTGAGCCGATCGGAGGTTATTGCTGTAAAGTCCCTCGGTTTTGGCGTCAGAAACGAGCTTGCGAGGGTTTTGGAGTCTCCAGAATAGCCATGACAGTAATAGCAATAGAAGTTATATGTTTTTCTGCCCCGCTCGATTTCCTTTTCAAGCTCTTCTTCAATGACTTTTGCACGAGTTGGGTCAACTTTTCCCCACTCAGGTTTTTTGGATTCGACATCTCTCGCTAACAACGACGCCGCGATGATAAAAAAGAATATAAAACAGAAACGTAAGAGCCTTGTCATGCGTTATTAGGAGCCGGATACTTTTTCACGAGATTTTTTCGGCTGGATAAATTTCTGAAAAACGTATTCCGCAACATCCGCAATCTGCTGGTCGGTCAGCACTTTATTCCATGATGGCATTTCGGAGCCTATTATGCCTTTGGATATGGACTCGAACAATGTTGGCCGATTATATTTTATCCGTGAAGCCAGCAAAAGAAAGTTTCTCGGCTTTGGGTTTATGAACTTCGACCTTGGCCCGTTGCCCTCTCCTTTTTTACCATGGCATACGTAGCAGTTGTTGTTAAAAAACTCGGAGCCTTTTACAGGGTCTCCAACAAGCCCTTTTACCATAGGCTTCGCCATATTTCGCCTAACACTGGCAAGGGAAACATTCTTTCCCCCCTTTTTACCCATGAACGTCATTCTGATGTAATCCACCACTTTTTCTATTGTGTCAATCCCAAGTCGCTCATCCCAACTAACCATTGGAGAGCCGGCTATTCCGGTTCGGACAGACTGGATCATTCTTTCCCTGGTAAGTGTCTTTATTATATCTTTCGATGTAAAGTTTCGTGGTTTTGTGCGGAGTCCCGCAGAAGCGCGGCTATTCCCGTCTCCTTTATCTCCGTGACATACGGCGCAGTTTTTTCGATATATTTTTCGGCCCGGTATGGCGTCAGCGGTTGAAGCCTGCATGAAAGTCGACCTGATGAAATCCACAACCGATTCTATCTCATTCAAACTGAACTTTTTGCCCCAGGCTATCATTGGTGAGTCGGGTATACCGTTTTGTACGGATTTAATCATCCTGTTTTTTGTCAGTTCTCTTTTAACTTTTTCCGATGTGAAGTTTCGTGGTTTTGTGCGGAGCCCTGCGGCGGCGCGGCTATTACCGTCTCCTCTATCTCCGTGACATACGGCGCAGTTTTTTTTATAAATCTTCGCGCCGTCGATATTGTTTACGCCTTTGGCTGATTCCGCCGGGCCAAACCACAAGCATGTTGTCATCAGCCCCACTAATAACAGGATACGATTAACTAGCCGCAACTTAAACAACCCCTTTGTAAATATATGGAACGACATCAATTTCGCAAAATATCTATACTACACTGAATACTTTGCGTGGATGTGGATATCTTGTTATATTAACAGTGTTTATAAATCTATACTTGGATGAAATTAATTATAGAGCAATCCAGATATTTTTTGGAAATGTTTTGGTGATCAGAGGGGGCTAAATGCATAAATCTCGACCGTTTACTCAGTCAGGTAAATCTTTTATATGGATTTGGGCGGCGCTTGCCATCCTGCTGGTCTCAGGATGTGTGACAATGGAGGTGGAAGAGAAGCCTTTCGAACCTCCCGTATTTCCTCCCCCTCCAGACCCACCACGATTTGTCTGGGACAGGACGATTCAATCCAGCGTGGATGTAGTCGAAGAGGATACTACTGAATCTTTCAGGCGTATGGTGACTGGGGAAAACAGGAGCGGGGAAGGCTTCAGGAAACCATACGGTATAGCTGTTCATAAAGGCCGCATATTTGTTGGGGATTCTGTCAACCGCACCATATTCGCATTCGATTTCCCCGAAAGACGTTTTTTCAAAGTAGGCGATGATGATGGCCCTGGCATGTTGCTGAAACCACTTGGACTGGCTACTGACGGCTCTGGAAATCTGTACATCGTGGACGCGTCCGCCAGGAATTTAAAAGTTTACTCAAGAGACGGCGAGTATATTACCACTGTTGCGAAAAAGGGCGATTTGGACAGGCCCACTGGTGTCGCCGTCTCGAAAGATGGCTCCAAGGTATACATAGTGGACACCGGTGGAGTTAGAAGCCCAAACCACAGGGTCAGAGTATATGAAGTCGCAACAGGGGAGCATTTATTCGATATCGGTAAAAGGGGGACAGGCGACGGCGAATTTAACTTGCCGAACAATGCGACGCGTGGGCCCACCGGGAATATCCTTGTGGTGGATGGTGGAAATTTCCGGATTCAGGAGTTTACGCCAAACGGAGTATTTGTGAAGTCAATCGGCGGTATAGGAAGGCAATTCGGACAGTTCTCAAGACCAAAAGGTATCGGAGTTGATTCAGAGGGCAACATTTATGTGGCGGACGCCGCTTTTGGCAATTTCCAGATATTTGATCCACAAGGACGATTGCTGCTGTTTGTTGGCGCAAGGGGTGATGGCGGCCCTGCGAAATATTTCTTGCCGGCGGGTCTTGCGGTGGATGATGACGGCAGGGTATATATTGTCGATCAGTTTTATAGAAAGGTCGGTGTTTTCCGGCCTGCGAACGTTGACCCCGGCACAGGGTATTTTGCCCCTATTATTAAGAAAAAATAACCTGTGGAAAAGTGTTGGATGAGGGTAAGCTCTGAACATTGACAAATATAATGGCTTCTGGTATTATTTCCCCAAAAGGCGGGGATGTGCCTTTTTTTTGATAGCGGTTGATTTACAGCCGCCAAATTTTAGGCAACGCGAATTATAATTTGGGTTACGCGAATTATAAAACTGTAAGGTTTTAAGGCAACGAATAGGGTCTTTAAGTTTAATTTTAGGGGGTTGTTATGAATCAGACGTTAAAATCAAGCGCTTGGTGTAGTTTTTCCGCTTTCGTCGCCGTTGCGACATTGCTGGTTTTCAGCGGTGGTCCAGCTTTTGCGGGGATTGCCGACACAAAACACAACTTGGGCACTACAGGATCAGGTGCTAATCATCTAACTACCGGCACGGCGGAGATATGTGTTTTTTGTCATACTCCTCACGGCGCGGACAATTCCGCTGTGGTGCCTCTTTGGAACCGTAACCTGGGGGATGGGACTGGTTTCACAACGTATGCCAGCCTTGGCACATCAACATTAGACGCTAAAACAGCCACGCTTGTAGGTTCGGTCTCTATAGCTTGTCTTTCCTGTCACGATGGCACACAGGCGATGGATGTTATGATCAACCAGCCAGGTTCCGGTGGATATAATCCATCTGGCGCCGCGGCTACAGGTAATGTTTGGGCTGGCTCAAGCCAGTTGAATGACCCGACTAAGATAACTACGATTGGGACTGACCTTTCGAACGATCACCCGATCGGCATCCAGTACGCCGGCGGTGGTTATTCAACCGCTAACCTCACGGCTTCGGGGGGGACGACCGATCCTGATTTCAACGCAACTGCGACTGCCCTTGTAGGCTCCACGCAGGTGTGGTGGATTGATACATCCTCAGGCACAACCAATACTCGTGAGAAGACCGATATTCTTCTTTATACCCGCGCCGCTGGTGACGGTTATTCCGGTCAGTCTAACTCCGAGCCCTTTGTTGAGTGCGCTAGTTGCCACGATCCGCACAATTCGATTAATCCTACATTTTTGAGGATTTCAAACGATGGCAGTGCGGTCTGTCTTGCTTGTCACAACAAGTAACATTGTTGTAAGAGGCGCCAAGTTTATAGCAGCTTAACCAACGGGCCAAACGTTAAGTTTGGCCCGTTTTTGCTATGTGGTGACTAATGGTACAGCCGTTTTTTCCCTGATGTCAATTGCGGCTTTGCCAGACTGCGGACTAACTTTCCTCTTTACACTCAACTTATTATGCAATCTCCATTGAAGAACCTTATTAAACGGAGCTTAACCGTAGCGGTTGCTTTTATTGTCATAGGCTTTTTATGCAATGGC
>UOGA01000184.1_pt1 | contig 10710 bp, 10 predicted proteins | sample 1989841 | NCBI WGS metagenome assembly UOGA01 (sample SAMEA4712198, study PRJEB27164) | hydrothermal vent metagenome | biome: marine basaltic hydrothermal vent biome; feature: marine hydrothermal vent; material: mineral | place: Pacific Ocean | collected 2011-06-14/2011-07-23 | depth 1691 m | reverse complement strand
GGCTTATCTTTTCTATACTCTCCATCCACTTGTCGCGAAATTCGTATTTATGCTCGTAAAAATGCCGGTTTATGAACAGTTGAGCTTTTCTTCGAAGCGAGGCGTTAAAAAGAATTACAAATAGCGCAAGCAGCGCTCCAAAGATAAAGAGCGCGGAAAAAAAATAGCTAAATGGTATGTTAAAATATGTTATGCCTTGTGTAACCACCCCTACAGCGAGCAGATAAAGACCAATTATCAATATCGTCAACGAATTGTAAACAACGTATCTTGATATAAAAATGTTCACTTCAAGGAGCCTGTGACGCACGATAAAAAGCGCCATCATAGACACTGAAATAAATGTAACCGCGGAAATGACCGGTATAATCTGCACGTTGATGGATGAGAAAAGAAGAGCCTGGCTCGCCTTATATATATAGAACGCCAATATCGCTCCTACGCCGAATATTACATACTTTACCCGCCATCTCTGCACACCGCTAGACGATCTAAAAGTGTTTTCAAGCTGAACCATACTCATCACAATACAAACAATAAGGTAAATGTAGAAATATCTCCCCGTAGGCCCCATAAAAAAGAAATCTAAATCAAGACCTTCAACAGGCGCCGAGATAAATGCGGGGGAGTCGGTATTTAAAATAAAAACCAGCGACAATATCGCCATCACAACAAGAGCCGGAACCCACCTGAATAATACTTCCATATAATTTGCGCGGGCAAAAGTTATGGCAAAAACATACCAAGCGACAGGCAACACAGTCTCTCCCGCTAAAGCCAGCCTGATCCCCTTTAACGCATCCACATGACTGATATCCTGCGACAGAACCAGCGCATTTCCGATTTCAATTACGGCAAGACTGAAAAGACCGAAAGTAAAGCCTATATTCGCCGGATGACGATAATTACGTGAAAGGGTGAACAAACCCAGGCCGACGCATAACGTGGCGCTTATAACCGGCAGAAGAGCAAAATAACTGTTCACTTTGTTTTATACTTTCTAAAGTGACAACCCCATAACTATGTAATTTATAAGTATATAACAATTAACTCTTTGAAAACGCCCGCACAACGCATAACCGCCAATTAAATTGTTTTCACAGCTTTAAAAAATCGTTATCATCTTGCGATGGGTGAAAAAAGCGCAACTATAGTAAAAACCGGGTTTGGAAATGTTGGAATTCTGCAAAACGGAGCTAAAATCTCACGTTTGTGGCTTCCGGGATTGTCCCGCAATGAGCTGGTTCAACGGATCAGAAAATATTCTCCTACGGTAAGCTTTACAAAGAATAGCCCGCTTATTGAGAAATTGACCCGCTATTTTAATGGTCATGAAGTGACATTTAATTGTCCGATAGACTATGAAAACTTCCCCGATTTTTCTATCACGGTCTTAAAAGAGCTTCAAAAGATCGGATGGGGAAAGATCGAAACCTATAAAGGATTGGCGGAACGAATCGGCAAGCCTCGAGCCGCCCGCGCTATCGGCATGGTTATGGCGAAAAACCCGGTCCCGCTGATCATTCCGTGCCATAGGGTTATTAGATCGGATGGAGGGCTGGGCGGATTTACCACCCCGCTGGGAGTTGAGCTTAAGCGAAGGATGCTTGCGCTGGAATCAAAGCTTTGAAAACTTCTGGACAGGAATTTATTCTTCGCTTTTCGCCAAAGCTCCATCCATAAAAATAGCTTCGACAAATTCTTTCGCGTCAAACGGGCGAAGGTCGTCTATCCCCTCCCCTATCCCGATCATCTTCACCGGAATCCTCAGTTTCTCCATGATGTTTATCACCACGCCCCCTTTGGCCGTGCCGTCGAGCTTGGTCAACACTATACCGGTGACGCCAACCTCGTCATGAAATATACGCGCCTGATTAACGGCGTTCTGCCCGGTCGTAGCATCCAGCACAAGCAATGTCTCATGGGGCGCGCCTGGTATCTCTCGACCTATAATCCTTTTTATCTTTTTCAGCTCTTCCATAAGGTTGGCCTTTGTATGCAACCGTCCGGCTGTATCGGCTATCATCACGTCGCGCTTCCTCGCCTGCGCCGCCTTGATTCCGTCGAATACCACCGCGGAAGGGTCCGCCCCAGGTTTATGCCGAACAAAATCGGCGTCGGAACGTTTTGCCCACTCCTCAAGCTGATCTATGGCGGCGGCGCGGAACGTATCGGCGGCGGCCAGCAGGACAGACTTTTTCATGCCGGTTAACTGCGCCGTCAATTTTCCTATGGTAGTGGTTTTACCAGAGCCGTTCACGCCGATTACAAGAAATACGTACGGTTTCTCATCCGTCTCAACAGCATGGTCGGAAATATCCTGCATGATGATCGCAGTCAGCTCTTTCTTGATAAACTCAACGACCTGCTTCGTATCTTTGAGAAGATTCTTTTTCACATCAAGCCGCAGGTCGGAAACTATCCGCATAGTGATATCCACACCGATATCGGCCGTAAGCAAAACTTCCTCAAGCTCATCCATGAACGCTTCATCCAGCGTAACGTGCGCTCCAATAAGCCTTTCAAACCCATCCGTAAGGCTTTTATTTGTTTTAGATAATCCTTTAACTAACCTTTTGAATATGCCTGTTTTTTCTGGCTTTACAGGTTCTTTTAGTTCGACATCATCGACGGATTCAGGTTCGACAGGTTTTGACTCAGGGGTACTTTGAGTCTCTTCTGTTTCGATGACGGTTGGGCTCTCCGCAATCTCATCAGATGGCTGTTCTTCGGCGGAACGCGGCTCTTCCTTTGCTTCCTTGTCCTCTTTTTTCTTTTTGCCGAACAGACCAAATACCATTGTAATTTCCTTGAAAATTGAATGAGTATACTACACCAAACAGCTTAACGTTCACCGACATAAAATTCCATACATCCCTTTTGGCATATCCCTTGCTCAATCAACAGTGTAAACCGTAAAACGACGGAATTTTGACGCGATTTCTGCGACGTTGGATAACGAAAGTGTTGGAATATGGGTGATATATACAAAATTCGCGAGTTCGGATATATGCAGAAAAGCCTGGACGGGCTTATGGAGCGTCAGAACGCCGTCGCATCGAACATCACAAACGTATCCACTCCTGGCTATAAGGCGAAGCGTGTCGAATTTGAAAAACAGTTGAGCGTATCCATGGGCCAAGGTATCGGCATGACACAGACCGACAAGAACCACCTGCCAAACGGATCAAAAGGTGTGTACGGGATGAAGCCTCACTACAAGGTGACTTTAACCGGAGCCAGGGAGGATGGGAACACGGTCGATTTGGACAAAGAGATGGCTATAAACGGCGAGAATAATATTCGCTATCAGATGATTACCCAAATATTCTCCGAGCACCTGCAAGAGGTTCTCTCCGCAATAAAAGGGGAAAAATAACAGGTTGATATCAATAGGAGGCTTTTAAAATGGATTTGATGTCCGCTCTAAAGATAAGCTCAAGCGGAATGGCTCTGCAACGGGCAAGAATGAATGTGGTGTCCAGCAATCTTGCGAATATAAATACAACCAGAACTCCGGAAGGCGGACCATACAAACGTAAATCGGTGGTGGCTGAAGCTGTTCCAATAAAAAAGGATTCCTTTTCCAAGGAAATGAGCAACGCTGTTCGCGGCGTGAAGGTCGTTGAGATAAAAGAGGATCATTCAGAGCCCAGAATGGTTTACGACCCGGCTCATCCCGATGCCGATGAACGAGGTTATGTCGCCATGCCAAACGTTAACATGATGTCTGAGATGCTGGATATGGTTAACGCCTCCAGGGCTTACGAGGCCAACGCCACCGCAGTGAACACTATAAAAAGTATGGCGCAGAAAGCGCTTGAAATCGGGCAAAGGTAAATAAGGAGCTTATCTAAAGCTTTATATCATGATGGACTACAAGCTGGAGGTTTTTGATGTTTAATTTTCTAACGCAGACCTGGAGTCAGATTGTTGAATTAAATAATAGTCTGTCCGTTTCGAGGAGGGTCGCTATTACGGGTGTGGCTATGGTTTCCATCCTTGGCATTCTTGCGGTCGCCTATTTCTCCAGCAAGCCGGATTACCAGATTCTTTTTGCAGGGCTGGAGCCTACGGACTCCCAGTCCATCACACAAGGCCTTACGGAAGACAACGTGCCGTTTAAGGTTTCTCACAATGGAACCGCCGTTATGGTGCCGGCGGACAAGGTACATAAGATGCGTCTCAAGTTTGCCACCGCCGGACTTCCGACAGGCGGAACGGTCGGGTTTGAAATATTCAGCAAATCAACCTTCGGAATGACGGAATTTGTACAGAAAATAAACTTCAAGCGCGCCCTGCAAGGTGAGCTGGCCAGAACCGTAAGCCAATTTAAGGTAATAAAGTCGGCCCGTGTCCATATCGCAACACCTGAAAGGAAGCTTTTCTCTTCAGAACAAGATAAAACAACAGCGTCCGTCGTGATAAAAATGGCTACCAGAGGAAAGCTGAAAAAAGAACAGGTGCAAGGTATCGTCCATCTTGTCGCTTCCAGCGTAGAAAACCTGAGCCCTGAAAACGTGACCGTCATCGATACCAATGGCAACGTGCTATCCGGCGGGGAAGCGAGCGATGAAACGGCCAGGCTGTCGTCGACACAATTTGAATATCGCAAGACTGTTGAAAAAGCCCTGGAATCCAATGTCACAACGATGCTGGAAAAAATCGTCGGCCAGGGCAAGGTTGTCAGCAGGGCCAACGCCGATATCGATTTTACCAGAGCTGAGCGGACAGAAAAGAAATTCGACCCGAACAGCCAGGTAGCCAGAAGCGAGCAGCGCTCGGAATCGAAATCACAAGGAGCCCAATCTCCTTTTGGAGTGCCTGGAACGCAAAGCAACCTTCCCGGAGGAGAGCAGGCTGGTGTAAGACCTGGTAAACCAGCAACTTCCAACGATACACAGGAAACTATCAATTATGAAATAAATGAAATTGTCTCACGTGTTGTGACACCTGTCGGGGTGATCAAAAAGCTCTCCATGGCGGTTATAGTGGATGGTAAATATGAAACAGATGAAGAGGGGAAAAAGAAGTATATCCCGCGTTCCGCTGAGGAATTAAAGCAACTGTCGGATCTGACCTTGGCCGCGGCGGGGATAAACATTGATCGGGGAGACAAAATTACAGTGGAGTCGGTCCCGTTCGACACATCCTTGTTCGATGAGATGATATCCGATAAAAAAGACTCTCTTGATGGACAGTTTTACTTTGAAATTATAAAATATGTGGGGATGGGTTTGTTAGCCATACTTATGTTCCTGTTCGTAATACGACCAGTTATAGGATGGATCACATCGACGAGCAGTGATATCGAAGCGCTTCGCTCCTTTCCACAAACTGTTTCGCAAATGGAAGAACAGATCAGCGGCGGCGCAAGCCCTACAGAACATGTAGATTACCGAACCAGGGTTACCAAGCTTTTCCAGGATGACCCGAAGGGCGCCGCAGAGATGATTCGAGCGTGGTTACGGGCTAGGCGATGATGAGCAATGGCAAATGATAGCTTGATGCAAACAAGGAAATATAAAGGTGGCTGATAAGAAGTCTCTCACAGGGCCGGAGAAAGCCGCTGTCATGCTTGTGGCCATGGGTGACGAGCTTGCCGGAAAAGTGCTGTCTGAGCTTGAGGAAGGTGAAATCCATAAAGTCTCCACCTACATGACGGCTCTTGGAAGTGTTTCAAACGAGCTTGTGGACAATGTGCTTGAAGAATTTCTGGACATGGCGGAATCCGGCAAGGGAGGATACATTGTTGGAGGCCGTGAGGCTCTTCGCAAAATGCTGGAGCAAACACTGGATCCAAAAAAAGTGGCCGAGATATTGGACAGAACCGCCTCACCGGAAGAAGAGGACATAGGCGGAGGTCTGGAAGCTGTGCGCCATCTTGACCCGAAAACCATCGCCAATTTTCTTAAAAACGAACATCCACAAACCTGCGCTATTGTCTTGTCGCACCTAGACCCTCCCCACGCCGCATCCGTGATAAAAGAACTTCCTGAACGTTTCCAGCCAGATGTGACTTTCCGTATTGCGTCGCTAGACCGCATACCCCCGGGAGTCATTAAAGAGCTTGACCAGGCTTTAGCTCAGGAATTTCGCTCCGCCGGAACAATGGAAGGAAGCCAGATTGGTGGCGTTGAGGCCGCCGCCGAGATTATAAACAGCATGGATCATGCTACAGAAGTGAACGTTCTTTCGGAAATAGAGTCCATCAACACCGATATGGCGGAAAATATACGGCAGCTTATGTTTGTGTTTGATGATCTTGTCAACCTGGACGACCGTGGGATGCAGAATATCCTTAAAGAGGTCAACTCCGACGAATTACTGCTGGCTCTCAAAACAGCCAGTGAAGAGCTTAAAGAGAAAATTTTCAAGAATATGTCTGAACGCGCCGCGTTAATGATGAAAGAAGACCTTGAATCCATGGGGCCTGTAAAACTGTCGGAAGTTGAGACGGCTCAACAATCCTTGTTAACCGTGGTAAAACGCCTTGAGGAGGAAGGAAAAGTAGTCCTTGCCGGTGGAGGGGAAGAGCTTGTCTAGAATATTCAGAAAAGATAATCTGCCTGGTGTCATAAAAGACTATTCGCTGGAGAATTTTGCCGACGACCCCTCGCTTGTGGATGAAGAAAAAGAAAAGTTTATCCAGGATTCATATGGCTCTGAAGGCTCTGCGGAATTCATTCCCGGCGGGTTTGATTTTGATTATAAAAGAGGTCTTCGGCGGGATGAGATCATAAGTCAGTCGCTGGACGAATCAAAAAAAATAATCGAGAAAGCAAAGGAGGAAGCCAGCCAAATAATAGCAAAAAGCGAAGCAGAGGGATTTGAAATCGGCAGACAGAAAGGGTATGAAGCCGGTTTAAAAGAAGCGGATCCACTCATAAGCGCTTTTACAGGCCTGATAAAAGAGTTAAAAAATATTCGTCATGAGTTCTATGAAAATTCTGAAGAAGAGGTTCTCAATCTCGTCCTTAGCATAGCCAGAACAGTTATCGGACTTGAGGTGGAGCGCGACCCCTCCCTTATACAAAATGTCATTCGCGAAGCGGTCAAGCAACTGCAGACGAGAGAGAACATGAAAATCCTTGTCAATCCGGAAGATCTGGCCGAGGCCGAAGAATTCAAGCCGCAGCTCGGTAAGGATCTTGAACGCCAAGTAGATATGACAATCGAACCTGACTCCAATATAACCCGTGGCGGATGCATGGTTGAAACAAACATAGGCTCCATCGACGCCCGGCTCGAAACACAGCTTGAGTCCATACGTGAAAAATTTGTTCAGACGATGAATGAAAACAAAGCCAGGAAAAAAAGCGAAGAATCAGACGGTGATTAACATTGATTTCTCAAAATATGAGACAGCTCTTGACTCAACCCGAACAATAAAAGTTTCGGGCAAAGTCGCCCGTGTGGTTGGGCTCGTGGTGGAAGGAATCGGGCCTTCACTTTCCATAGGCGGCATCTGCGACATCTACCCCAAAGACTCATCCATACCGGTAAGCGCGGAGGTCGTAGGGTTCCACGATAATAGAATATTGATGATGCCGCTCGGCGAACTTCGTGGTGTTTCGCCAGGATGTCATATAGCCGCGCGAAGTGAATCCGCCGTTGTTAAAGTTGGCGACTCTCTTCTTGGCAGGGTAGTTGACGGTCTTGGCGAACCTATCGACGGCGGCAGGCCATTGTTAAACGTTGTCGACCGTTCGATATACAACACTCCTCCCCATCCTCTTACGAGGAGAAGAATAAGAGAGCCGCTCGACCTGGGCATAAGAACCATAAACGGCCTTCACACCGTAGGCCGGGGGCAGAGAATGGGGATATTGGCCGGAACCGGGGTCGGCAAATCAGTATTGCTCGGCATGATCGCAAAATATACAACCGCTGATATCAATGTTATCGCGATGATAGGAGAGCGCGGACGTGAGGTGCGCGAATTTATAGAAAGCAACCTGGGCGAAGAAGGGATGAAGCGGAGCGTTGTGGTTGTAGCCACTTCTGACAAACCGCCATTGATAAGAATGCGTGGAGCTTTTGTGGCCACCGCCATCGCTGAATATTTTCGGGATCAAGGGAAAAACGTTCTTCTTCTCATGGACTCGCTTACCAGATTTTCCATGGCGCAACGCGAGATCGGCCTGTCCGTAGGGGAGCCTCCAACCACAAAGGGATACACCCCTTCAGTTTTTGCAACCTTGCCGAAACTGCTGGAAAGAGCCGGCGCGTGCGACGGCGATGGCTCCATCACCGGGCTTTACTCGGTGCTGATCGAAGGAGACGATATCAGCGATCCGATATCTGACGCTACCAGGGCGATTCTCGACGGTCATATTCTTCTTTCACGAAGGCTCTCCAACATGGGGCGCTATCCGGCCATCGACACTCTCGGCTCCATAAGCCGTGTTATGACCGATGTTATAACCCAGGAACATCAAGCGCTAGCGGTGAAACTAAAAGAGCTGTATTCCATATATTCTGAAGCGGAAGACCTTATTAATATTGGCGCCTACGTTTCCGGATCCAACAAGAGAATAGACATGGCCGTGGCAAAAATCGATGCGATAAACGCTTTTCTGGCGCAAGGAATAAATGAGTCTGTTTCCGTGGAATCGTCAGTGGAAGCTTTGAGAGGTATCTTTAATTAAATGAGTGGACGATATGTTCAGATATAAACTTGAGCCATTGCTTAAATATCGCAAAATTCTTGAAAATGAGCGGCAAAGATCTCTGGCGGAAGCCAACCGCCACTACTTCGCCGAACTGGGGCGCGCGAAGGAAATTGAAAGCGAACGGTCGAACGTGCTGAACAGGATGAAAGAAGCTATGAAAACTATCAGCGATCCTGAAACACTCAAATTGTATGACAATTATCTTGCTGGGTCCGACATAAACATTGACGCCATTAATGAAAAAGTGGAGACCGTAAAACAGATTGTGGATATAGAGCGAGAGACTCTTGTTGAATGTGTTAAAAACAGGAAGATAATAGAAACGCATCGCAAGCGGATGGAGGAAAGATACATAAGAGATGAATCCCGAAGGGAACGGCAAATGTATGACGAAGTCGCTTTAACGATGTATATGTACAAGGAAAAAAGTGGTGAAAACATATAGGACAGGCAAAGCGGCTATGGTGGCGTTGATAGCGGTTTCAACTTACGTTCTTGCAACGTCAGGAAACTGGCAAAACGTTTTTTCCCCCCTCCCCTCACAGGCTCAGTCGGCCGCCACAACTCCCGACGAGGTTTCACGCGGAAGGTCGCTTAAGGGAAAGGCTTCGAAAGAGCCACTTCCAGATATTAAACCTGGAACGCTCGACATGGAAATCCTGAGAGATGTTGAAAAACGCAAAAAGGCCCTTGATATCAGGGAAGCCGAACTTGAAAAAAGAGAACAGCGTCTGAACTCGTTGCAGGCTGACATTGAAAAGCAGTTATCGGAGCTTAAAACCGTACAAGCGAAAATCGACGAATCGATGGAGCTTCGAAATGACCTTGAAAAAACCGCAATCGCAAAGCTCGCGAAAACATATGCGTCCATGCCTCCAGAATCGGCCGCACAACTTATTCAGAACATCGACAACGCAATCGCCATCCGTATTCTAAGCGTGATGAAAGAGCGCGCCGCCGGTAAAATCCTCGCCGCCGCGCCGCCAGATCTTGCGACAAGGTTATCTGAAGGGCTTGTTAAAAAACGATAGACAGAAAAAGGTTTAACGCTTAGTTTATTTGCTGGACTAGGCGCCAACGCGCTAACCGATAGTTTCATTTCAACAGTCATGAAACACCTTTCTATTATTATAGCAAACAACTGAGTGAATAAATATTTTGCAAAGCGCAAATAAATGGTCGCCCGGTGCGGCTCTCTCTTTATCCGCCATCATTATTCTTGCGGTATCGGTTCGTGTTTTTTACCTTGATACTCTAGAGCCTTTTGTAGACGAATCATTCCATTTACGCTTCTCTTCGCAAGGTCACTTCCTCATTGATCTTATCCATGGATTCAAAGTCATTGGGTACCTGATTTTTTATCCGACAGCCATCTTCGCAGATGACGCTCTTCTATCCACACGGCTGCTGGTATCCATTTTCGGGGTTGGAACAGCGATCGGTGTGTTTATGGCTACAAAAGAGCTTTCCAACTGGAAATCGGCGGCCATCGCTGGCGTCATTTGGGCCGTCCTTCCATACGTTGTGCTTCATGACAGGCTCGCATTGCATGATCCTTTCATATCTTTTTTCCAGGCATGGTCTTTTTTCTTCACAGCTTTCGGATTAAAAAGGCAAAGGATGAAAATGGTCTGTCTTGGCGGACTATTCATGGGACTTGCGTCAATCACGAAAATCACCGCCTTAGCCGGACTGGCATTGATATTTTTCATGTCGCTTGCGATACCCAACAGGAAAAAAGATTACCTCAAGTCAGGCATGATATTTTTTATCGGAATGGCAATACCTTTTATTTTTCTGATCCCACAATTCATTGACACTTTTGACGGATTTCGCCTTTATCTCGAAAATTTTACAGGTGTCCCAAAGGACGCTTCCAATATCGCCAACATGGAGGTTTCAGACTTTGGAATTGAGAGGTTCCAGCATAACTTATCACTGGTAATTGAATGGATAAGCGTCTATAACGGCTACGCCTTTTGCGCGTTGGCGTCTCTATCCATCATCGTTGTATTTTTAAAACCATCGAAATTGG
>UOGA01000117.1_pt1 | contig 10757 bp, 9 predicted proteins | sample 1989841 | NCBI WGS metagenome assembly UOGA01 (sample SAMEA4712198, study PRJEB27164) | hydrothermal vent metagenome | biome: marine basaltic hydrothermal vent biome; feature: marine hydrothermal vent; material: mineral | place: Pacific Ocean | collected 2011-06-14/2011-07-23 | depth 1691 m | reverse complement strand
GGAGAGGACGGCCGATACCGTGAAGGAGATAAAAAGCAAGCTTTGGAAAAAAAAGATACAAAGTTTTTTCACGATACGTTAAAAACACCGGGCGCGCTTAGGGGGATCACGCAGGGGATATCGACTTAAGGGAGCCTCTAATAATTCATTTTCGTGACGAAAGTAATTTTTGAGGTTCCCTATAATCACTTTTGCGAAATAAAAGTCGAAAAAGTAATATAATCGAGCTTTTGCTACGAGAAACCGGCATTATTATATCGCCGATTTATTCAGGCTTTACGTTTAGCTTTGGGGCGCCTCTTTTAATGAAACAAACTGTTTTCGAGATTCTTGAGGGGACTTCCCGATATCAAAAAACATCGAACGCTGTTACGGCGTTCATAATGTCGATTGTTGTCTTAAGCTGTATAGCGATAGTCATAGAAACTGTAGAGCCTCTGAGCGTAAAGTTCTTTAACGCTCTTGAGTTGTTCGAATATTTTTCAATAGCGATTTTTACCGTCGAGTACGTGTTCAGAGTCTGGGCCTGCGTCGAATCGCCAAAATATAATCACCCGTTGTTCGGCCGTATCCGGTTTATGCTATCCCCGATGGCTCTGGTAGATTTGCTGGCTATTTTACCTTTTTACCTTACATTCGTTGTCGCCGACTTGCGTTTTATAAGAGCGCTCAGGTTACTCCGGATTTTTCGCATATTTAAAATCGCCCGTTATTCAAAAGCTCTTCTTACATTTGGGCGGATTCTGGCTTCAAAAAAAGAAGAGCTTATCGTCACTGCTGTACTGGGATTGATATTGATCTTTTTCTCATCCTCGTTTATGTATTTTATTGAGCACGACGCGCAACCGGAGGCTTTCGCCAGCATTCCCGACGCTATGTGGTGGGCGGTCATCACGTTGACGACCGTCGGATACGGCGACATTCATCCCATCACTTTATCCGGCAAACTGCTTGGTGGATTTATCGCTATCGTAGGAATAGGGATGTTCGCTTTACCGGCGGGCATACTGGGGTCTGCTTTTGTTATTGAAGAGGTGTTTGGTCACAGGAGAGTAAGCATGAAAAATCATTTTGTCCTTTGTGGATTAGGTAAGATCGGAATCCAGGTTATGAAGCAGTTAAAGTTATTCAATAAAGATGTCATCGTGGTTGAAAAAAACAAAAACAACCCGCTTCTCCAAACCGCTCACGACATGGGCGTAACTAAAGTCATTGGAGATATCCGTATGGAGGAGACTTTAGACCAGGCGTTTATCCATGACGCCCAATGCCTGATAGCGGTGAGCGATGACGATTTGGCGAACCTCGAAGCGGCGCTCAACGCCCGGAAAGCGAAAAAAGATATCCATATCGTCCTCAGGGTGCTCGATCATAACCTCGCGGAGAAAATACAGACAGGCTTCGGTATAGAAAGCTCGTTCAGCCCCTCCGCCCTGGCCGCGCCGGCTTTTGCTATGGCCGCTATCGACCGGTCTGTTATCGGCAGTTTTTACGTAGGGGACGACCTGATGCTCAACATGGAGCTGGTCATAAAAAAAGGAGCTCCGCTCGACGGGATGACCACTGTTGACCTGGAAAAAACGGGCGACATGTCTATCCTGGCTTATGAAGACGCCGCCACAGGCAAACGTATGCTACACATCTCTGAATCTATAATATTGAGGGCAGGCGACAAACTCGTCCTGTCTACAGTGCCTGACATGCGAAACCGCATCCATGAGATAAACAGACCAGCTTGAGCCGGACATTTTCTTAAAAGAGACGGAATGAGAGGACAGGCCGGTAAACTTCCGCTTATTTATCTTCCTTTTTCTTGTAGACTTTTCTTTTATGAAGGTCGCCGCGCCTGCTTACAAGCCGGTCGAGAAACAAAAGACCGTCGAGATGGTCGATCTCGTGCTGGACGGCCCGCGCCTCGTATCCCTCCATCTCATACTTTTGCTCGTCGCCCGCCTCATCCATCGCTGATAATTTTATCCGCTCGGCCCGTATCACCGATCCGGTGTAATCTGGCACCGACATGCATCCTTCCCTGCCGACGGCGTATCCATCCCACGACAATATCTCCGGATTTATGAGGACAAGCCTGCCATGATTTTTGATATCCGGTTTTGACGAGACATCAACTATGGCAAGCCGCAGTAAACATCCGGTCTGCACGGCGGCTATCCCGACGCTCCCAGGGCCCTGGCGCATTGTCTCTTCCAGGTCTTTTATAAAAGCGAGCAGTTTTTCATCGATATCGATCACCGGCTCTGCGACCTGTTTGAGGCGTTCGTCGGGAAAGGTGAGAATTTTCAGGACTGACATTTATAGCAAACTACCGCAATCAAGCGTAAAGTGTGTCTATCGGTTTTATGCTTGTTTCCACGCCCTCTTTCGAGACGCCATCAAGGGCTGTGCGAAGCGGCTCGATTCCTTTTTGCGCCACTCCTTCGATATGCATTATGTAGATAGGTTTGTCATCGGTTCCCGCTACGTCCGAGTCGAGATGGAGAATGTTCAGCCCGGCTTCAAAAAGAGCTCCTGCGGCTTTGGCCACTATACCGGCCTTGTCGGCTCCCGACAGGGTGATGACAACGTCCGGCTCGACATGGCTGTGCAGTTTGCCTTCGATAAGGTCCACATGGACGCGCAAGGAAAGAGATTCGGCCACCGGTTTTAGCATGGCCTTTAAAGACTCTGGCGATCCTGCGTAATCGGCCATCATCATAATGGTGAAATTCCCACCGATACGTATCATGGACGTTTCCCCAAGATTGCAACCGCCCGCAAAAAGCGCCTCGGTGACCCCGGCCACAATCCCAGGCCTGTCTTCGCCCACGATGGTGAGCATGTGCCATTTGCCCATTTCTTAATAACTCCCGTTCTGGTTAACTTATGGGAACACCACCCCTTTATCCCCTCCTCGGTAAGGAGGGGATAAGCTTTTTTTCAACATCAGCCACTGTCGTCTGACTTGCCGCCTGTAAGGTCGTCCGCGACGGCTTGCGTGGCCTCTTCCAACATTTTTACAGCTTTCACAAACCCTTCCCTGCTTCCGCCATACGGGTCGGGAATCTCCATCTGTTCATGTCCGTCAAGATACTTCCCCATCATGACAGTTTTGAGAGCGGCCTCCGGCCTTAAATCAACTACGGCGCCATAGTGGTATTTCTCCATCACAACCACAAGGTCGGCTGTGTCAATCATATCGCCGGTCAGAAGCCTGGCCCGGTGGGCGCCCATATCTATACCGAGGCCAGCCATTGTCTCGACGGCTTTCTGGGCCGCCATGTTCCCGTCTCCCGCTATGGTTCCGGCCGATTCCACAAGAACATTCTCTTCGCCCAACTGCTTTAATCTTTCCTGCAGTAGATATTCGGCCATAGGAGAGCGGCAAAGGTTTCCCGTGCAGACAAACAAGACCGAGCGCAATTTAGCTATCCAGACATTTATCGAACGGATCGACGCTTTCGTACGGCCCAAGAGTGGTCATCTTCACCTTTGCCGGATCAAGGTAAGAGGCGGCGGCAGTGTTTACCATCTCAAGCGTCACAGAGTCGATCTCCGCCACAAACTCCTCCGGGGTTTTGACTTTCCCGTAGAGCGTCTCGTAAGATGCGTGATAGCTGGCGACGGCCATCGGATTTTCAATCGACAGGTCGAAGCTCCCCTTTATGTTTTCCTTGCCCCTTTCCAGCTCTTCTGGCGTGATGCCTTTTTCCTGCATCTTTCTTATCTCCTCCATCACGCAGGTGATCGCCTCTTCGAGCTTATCTACGTTGATCCCGGCGGACACCTGGAGCGAGCCTGCGTCGGTGAATGACTGGCGCGACGCCCTTATGTAATAGGCCAGCCCTCTTCGCTCCCTTATCTGGTAGAAAAGACGGGAAGACATCGTGCCGCCCAAAATGTTTGTAAGGACTTTGAGGGCCGGTTGATCCGCGTGTGAGTCGCCGGGGATGGGAAACCCCAGCACGAAATGAGCCTGCTCGATATCTTTTTTATTGTGAGAGCTTCTCACAGATGTTTTCTGGACAAACGGATCGGCTTTTATTTTGTCCCCTGTTTGGGTAAAAGTAAAAAACTTTTCAGCGAGCTGAAGGTTCTCATCATGGGTGATCGCGCCTGCGGTGACCAGCACGCAATTTCCTGAAGCGTAATGAAGCGACCGGTAATCGAGAAAATCGTCCCGCGTAAGGGAATGTATTACTTTCTCCGGGCCCGCGATATCCCAGCCCACAGGTTGGTCTCCATAAAAATGGAGTTTAAAATCCATCTGGACGCGGCTCATCGGGTCGTCGTTGTACATCCTGATCTCCTCGACGATAACTCCCCGCTCCCGGTCTATCTCCTCTTGATCGAATTTCGATTTAAGTATCATGTCCGAAAGAACGTCATACGCGATCTGCTTTTTGGACATGGACAGTTTCACAAAATAGGCCACCTTCTCCTCTCCGGTGAAAGCGTTAAAAGAGCCTCCCACAGCGTCGATAGCGCTGGCCACAGCCATAGCGTCCGGGTAAGTTTCAGCGCCTTTAAAAAACATATGCTCCATAAAATGTGAAAGCCCGTTAATCGAAGCAGACTCGTAACGGCTTCCAACGCCCACCATCATCATCACCGTCACAGAACGGGACGTCGGCATCGGAATGGTTAAAACTCTCAGGCCGTTGTCCAGAACGTTTTTTTGATATGAATTTTCATTGTTCACTTCTATACTCCTCAAAGCCGCTATAATCGGCGAAATTTCTGACTTTATTAGATGTTCCCTGAAAATATAACTCATATTAACCTGTTTGCAAGGAGCCTGCTCTAATAAATTCGCTTTCTCTGAGGGAAGGTTGGATTATAATATTTATACTTTTATAAGCGTAAACAGGAATGATAACGAATAAGGCCACAGTTCTCGACAACCTTCCTTTCACCATAGAGCCGGAGCGGGTACTGCGGGAGATGAGAGTGCCCAAAATAAAAACCATTGAGGAAATAGAGGAAAAACCTTTGGCCGAAGCTGTTAAAGGCGCCATAGATAAAGCTTACGGTCTTATTCACGGTCGCGGAGTTTTCACGACGTTTCGATTGAATGGCGTGGACGGTAACACGATTTTGAGCGACGAGGCGGGCGGTCTTTTCAAAGGCGCTAATATGGTCAAGCTTTTGAGCGAGTGCGACTTCGCCACTTTGATGGCGGCGACAATCGGCCCTGATCTGGAAAACGAAGTGGAGCGGATACAAAAAAAAGGAGAGCTTACCGACGCCTACGCCCTTGAGATGGTGGGCGGGTGGATGGCCGATTATATGGCCGATAAAGTGGACGAGTTTGTAGAGCGGGCGGTAGAGAAGGCAGGGTACAGGCGAACCATGCGTTTTTCGCCAGGATACGGCGACTGGAGCCTGGACAATCAACCAGAGACGATCCGTCTGTCGCAGGCGGGGAAAATTGGAATAACGCTTACCCAGACCAACATTATGATGCCACGCAAATCGGTTTCCGCCGTCATAGGATGGGAGAGGAAAAACTGAAATGAACCTGCTAAAAGAGCTGAATAACAAAATTATGATCCTCGACGGATCGATGGGAGCTCTTCTTCAGGGGCGCGGCCTGCCCTACGGTTACGCGCCGGACTTATGGAACCTGGAGAAACCGGACGCCGTAAAGGACGTGCACGCCCAGTACGCCGGGGCCGGATCAGATATTGTCCTGACCAACACTTTCGGCGCTTCACGCCTTCGCCTGGCTGAATACAACGCCTATAACGATTTAAAGCAGATAAACCGCGCCGCCGTGAAACTGGCCAGGCAAGGCGCGCCCGACTGTCTTGTCGCAGGTGATGTAGGGCCTCTGGGCGCGATCATGGCCCCCACCGGCTCGATAGGTTTCGACGAGGGCGTGGCCATTTTCAAAGAACAGATGGAGGCTTTGATATCAGCCGAAGTAGACTTGATTATCATAGAAACCATGTTCGACCTGATGGAGATCAAGGCGGCGGTGGTGGCGGCCAATGAAGTGAGAGGCCAGACCCCCCTTATCGCCTCAATGACTTTCAGCGCCGACGGCGTCACCGACACCGGCGCCGATCCTGTGACAGCGGTATCCGTTCTTGAAGGACTGGGCGTCGATATCATCGGCGTTAACTGCTCGACCGGGCCGGAGCCGATGGTGGCGGTGGTGGAGACAATCGCGGCGGCCACTTCTCTGCCCATCGCCGTGGAGCCTAACGCGGGTCTTCCGATAAACAGAGGCGGCGTTACTATATTTGAGACGCCAATGGAAAAAGTGGCCGAATACGCCATTCCTTTCGCGCATGCCGGGGCCAATATCATCGGCGGTTGTTGCGGCACCACGCCAGATTATATCCGCATGATAAAAGACCATCTCAACAACAGGCGCCCCAGGGAGAGAAAATTCGAGCGCGCAATGTCTTTTACCAGTGGCATGAGTACTGTCCAGGTGGGAGAGGGATGGCCGTTCGTAAAAATCGGCGAAAAAATCAATCCGTCCGGGCGCAAAGCGTTCGCCGAAGCGATAAAAGAAGGCCGGATGGATATGATAATCGCCGACGCCAGAAAACAGTACGAGGCTGGCGCGCTGGCTCTCGATGTGAATGTGGGCGTCCCACTTGTGGACGAGGCGCAGATGATGAAAAAAGCGGTCATTGCCCTCCAAAACGTTGTCCCTCTACCGCTTGTAATAGACAGCTCATACGCGTCTGCGCTCGAAGAAGGATTGAAAGTCTATCCGGGCCGGGCGCTGGTCAACTCGATAAACGGCGAGGACGAGCGGCTGGAGGAAGTGGCCCCTGTGGTCAAAAAATACGGGGCTTCAGTGATCGCCCTTCTGACCGGCGACGACATACCAGAGCTTGCCGTCGACAGGCTGAAGATAGCCGAAAAAATATTAATCTATCTTGAAGATCACGGTATACCCAAAGACAGGGTAATTTTCGACTGCCTGGCCCTTGTCGTGTCCGCCATGCAAGATGGCGCCCGCCAGACCATAGAGACAATCAGGGAAATCAAGCGCCAGTTCAACTGCCCGACAATAGCCGGAGTATCCAACGTCTCTTTCGGCCTGCCGGACAGAAAAGCGATCAACAGCGCCTTTCTGTCTATGGCTATGGGGGCGGGTCTCGACGCGGCCATCGTCAACCCTTACGACGAAAGCATAAACCGGACTGTGGCGGCTTCGTCTCTTTTTTGCGGACGCGATCCGCAATGCAGGGTGTACATAGACATGATGGAGGAAAAAGAGGACGCGGCCTCTCCGAAAAAAGATACCGGGCCGAAAACTATAACGGATAAAATCGGCGACGCGATTATCGAAGGAGACAAAGGCTCTATCGTGGCGTTGACAAACCAGGCTCTGGCCGAAGGCCAAAACGCAATGAGCCTGTTTACAGACGTAATGACTCCCTCGATCCGGCGCCTGGGCAATCTGTTCGCGCAAAGGAAAAAGTTTATCCCGCATCTTGTGGCGGCGGCGGACACCATGAAGCGCGGCGTGGCGGTTCTCGACCCTATCCTGAAATCCTCCGGAGGGCTCAAAAACAGGGGGACAATTGTGTTCGCCACTGTAAAAGGGGATATACATGACATCGGTAAAGGCATCTGCGTGATTATGCTGGCCAACTACGGATTTAACGTAATCGATCTTGGTAAAAATGTGCCAGCAGAAGAGATATTCACCGCCGCGAAACAAAATAACGCTGATATAATAGGCCTTTCGGCTCTTATGACGACAACCATGATGCAGATGAAAATCATCTCCGACCAGGTGACCGAAAAACGGCTCCCTTACAAGGTTATGATAGGCGGGGCGGTGGTGACCTCGACTTTCGCCGATGAGATCGGCGCGGACGCCTACGGCAAGGATGTCGGGGATGTGGTGGATATCACCACTGAATTAATAGAAGAAATCAGGAATCCGGTGAATAAATAATGGGAGCCTTTAAAAATTACTTTCGTTACGAAAATGAATTATTAGAGGCTCTCTAATGAAACTGAATCGATTTTTGATTTGCTTGATGGTTATAGCGGCGACTGTCGCGGGCTCCGCCTGCTCCGGCGTGTCGCAATATCGCTACTGGAACATTTACGCGATGACCGAGCCTGCGCCCTCCACCGAGAAGCTTTATGACGACGGGAAGATAAAGATAAGGTTCTGGATAGATGAGAAGAAGATTCATTTCAGGTTCTCCAACCTTACCAGCCAGATGGTAACCATCAACTGGAGAAAAGCTGTCTATATACATACCGATGGCAAAAAATATCATGTGGCGAATATAGACTCTATATTTTCGGATCGGAAGGACGACCCTCCTCCGAGCCAGATTCCGCCCGGTAAAACTGTGGATGACTTTCTGGCGCCTTCCAAAAATGTGGAGAAGCTTGAGGAGTGGACATGGTACGCATACCCTCTGTTCAACCTTTTCAATGAAAGAGCTTCCGACAACGAGGGAAAAATGTTCGGTGTCGATATGCCGGTGAAGGCGGAGGGAAAGTGGCGTACATATAAATTCAGGTTCAAAATAACAAGCGTGGTTCCAGGGGTAAGGCGTCTGTAAAGGCAAAAACCGGATTTGGCGCCAAGGCTTTTGAAAGCTGGTATCAGGCTGTGGTGTCTATATTCGCGCCACGATCATTTTCGACAGGCGGCGGCGGTGGAGGGGCCTGTTCAGGAGCGGGAGCGGGAGCAGAAGCGGAAGCTTCTGGAGGGGCGGTGGGCGGACTCGTCACAAAGGGCGGCTCCAGTGGAGCTTGCGCCGCAGGCTCCGACGGAAGATAAACCAGAGGCGGCGCAGGAAAAACCCCTGTATTAGCGTTTACCGCTTCGATAGCCATTTTAAAAACCCTTGACACTCTTACAAATCTAGTATAGCCCTCCTGAAAAAAGCTGTCAACTCGGCGTAAAATGAATGCGCTGTATTGTTTCTTTACATTATTTTCTCTCCAGTCCCCAGTTTCGCCGACCTTTCATACTCTTTTAGCGCCTGCGCCATCATACCGTCTATCCGCCGAATACGGTTTGTGTCAGCCGGATGGGTAGACAAAAATTCGGGAGTGGAATTTTTTCCTTTTTTCCTGGAATATCTTGCGAAACGAGCCCAGAAACGCTTTGCCTCCCTGGGGTCGTACCCGGCGCGGGCCATGTATAAAAGCCCCATGTAGTCGGCCTCCAGCTCATTGGAGCGGGAGAAAGGAAGAGTGAGCGCGACAGCCGACCCGACGCCATAAGCGGCCCTGATCCCTTCTCTTTGCTGTTGGTTTTTTCCCATCCCCTGGACGAGCAGTTCTCCGGCCAGCGCGATTATCAGGCTCTGGCTCATCCTCTCCGCCCCATGCCGGGCTATGGCGTGGCCCACTTCATGCCCCATCACGGCGGCGAGCCCCGCTTCGTTTTTGGCGATGGGCAATATTCCGGTGTTGATTCCCACTTTGCCACCAGGCAGGGCGAATGCGTTCGGCGTTTTATTTGCTATCAGGTTGAACTCCCATTTATAATCTGATCTGCCTGTCACCCTGGCGATGGACCATCCCACCTTGCGAACGATGCCGGTCAGCCGCCTGTCTTGTGAAATTTTAGATTTTTTTAAGATATCCCGGTAGGCGTCGGCGCCAAGTTTCAGCTCTGTCCGCGCATTCAGAAGCATCAATTGCGTACGCCCCGTCTCAGGCGTTGTGACACATCCTGCAACTATGACAGATACCAACGCCGCCGAGAGAAGGAAAACGCCGCAGACTTTGAAAATTTTACGCATGATGACGATTTTAGCACACGCAAGAGTGTCATTCCGGCCTCCGAGCTGGAATCTCCGAGACCCCGGATCGGTGTCCGGGGCGCCACATTGGCGGGTGAGCGGGATGAAGTTTTTCGCCCTCCCCGCCTGGGCGTGGCCCAGCCACCCCTCCCGTCGAGGGAGGGGAGAATTTAGTTCACCGTGAGAGTCACGCGGCCCCCGCGTGACCATAGAGACACGACGCTCCGTCACGGGTAGGCCCGTGACTGGCACAGTCCTAATGACTGGCACAGTCCTCATGAAGCGCCGGGGTGAATAACACCCCGGCGAGCGTTTTGCTATCCGTGGGAGTCACGCGCCCCCGCGTGACCATGCAGGCGTGGAGACTACAGAACCATAATCCTTTTCACAACGCGGTAAATCCGGTTAGAATAACCGGGGTCTTGATACAGTCCAAACTCCTGAAAAAATAAACTTGAAAGATAAACAACCCATGACCGGATCGGAAGTAAGGCGGCGGTTTCTCGACTTCTTCTCTACGAAGGGTCACACACAGGTTCCAAGCTCGCCGCTTGTCCCGGAAAACGACGCGACGCTGTTGTTCGTAAACGCAGGTATGGTGCCGTTTAAGGAGGTGTTCACGGGCCAGGCCAAACGCCCCTATAAACGGGCCGTCTCCTCCCAGAAATGCCTGCGGGTATCGGGCAAGCATAACGACCTGGAGACGGTGGGAAGGACGGCGAGGCACCATACTTTTTTCGAGATGCTGGGGAACTTTTCTTTCGGCGATTATTTCAAAAAAGAGGCCATCGAATACGCATGGGAATTTCTGACCGTCGAAATGGGCATACCGGCCGAAAAACTCCACGCCACCGTGTTCACCGACGACGATGAAGCTGAGGAAATTTGGGAGGAGGTCATCGGCCTTCCGCCGGATCGCATCTCCAAACTGGGAGAAAAACATAATTTCTGGTCCATGGGCGCCACCGGGCCTTGCGGCCCCTGCTCTGAAATCCATTACGACCGGGGCGAGGA
>UOGA01000268.1_pt1 | contig 10770 bp, 9 predicted proteins | sample 1989841 | NCBI WGS metagenome assembly UOGA01 (sample SAMEA4712198, study PRJEB27164) | hydrothermal vent metagenome | biome: marine basaltic hydrothermal vent biome; feature: marine hydrothermal vent; material: mineral | place: Pacific Ocean | collected 2011-06-14/2011-07-23 | depth 1691 m | reverse complement strand
AGTATCTCCTTTCGCCGGAAGGGCAAAATATCGCCAAGGCCGTAGGTTATCTTCCGGTGAGGTAGATGACACGTCTTTACCTGCATCTCAGCGCTATCCTCTCCGCCATTTTTATTTTGGTGATACCAGTTGTTCTTCTTTTTTCCTCCTTGCCATTCTGGATGAGTGAAGGGTTGGCCCCGATTGGAGGAAGCGACTGGTATCCCTACGAAAATCTGTACGGGTTACTTCCGGCGATTGTCGGTACCATCTGGGCGGTCATCATAGCCTTTGCCATAGCCATTCCCTCAGGCATCTCTTCCGCCATTATTTTCTCAGAGCTTACGGGGAGCCGGTTATCCGCAACGTATCGCGTCGTGATGGAAATGGTGTCGGCTATCCCGTCGATTGTCTATGGGTTGATAGGTCTTGCTGTTGGCCTGCCGATGATAGAGTCGCTTTTCGACCTGCCGACAGGGCATTCCCTTTTTCTTGCCGGCATGGTGTTGGCCCTCATGATATTGCCGACCTTTACGCTGATGAGCCTAGACGCTATCTCAAGCGTGTCAGTTGAGCAGAGGGAGAGCGCTATGAATCTCGGGCTTTCCTTCAGAGACCTTTTGCTGAGAGTGTTGCTTCCACAGGCATGGCCAGCGATCCGGTCGGCGATTCTTCTCTCTGCCGGAAGAGCCCTTGGAGAAACGATGGCGGTGATGTTGCTGGTCGGGTCGATCGACAGGCTCCCCGATCCTTTATACAACATACTGGCGCCAGCGCAGACTCTCACGTCCAAAATAGGCAGGGAGATAGGAGAGGCGGCTTACGGCTCTATCCACTTTTCGGCATTGATGGCTAGCGGCGCGCTCCTGGCTGTGATGAGCCTTGTCATAGCCATGATGGCAAATATTAAAGATTATCGCACGGCGCAATGAGAGAAAAAATTACGGCTTTTTTTACAAAGGGAATTTTATTCATCGTCGCGATTCCGGCCATTGTCCTTCCTCTGCTATGTATCGGTTATATATTTTTAAAAGGTATTGGCGCCATCAATATAGATCTTTTTATGGGAAACTACTCTCCCGCGGAGCAATACTCAATGGCAGGTGGTGACGGAATTAAAGGTGAAATTACAGGCACACTGCTCCTTGCATTGTTGTCGACGACGATGGCCCTTCCTCTGGCTATTGGGCTTGCCTGCTGGCACAACCTGTCGGCGAACAAGAAAATGCGGAGAACTGTAACCGCCATACTCCATCTGCTCCAAGGTCTGCCGCCTCTTGTGGTGGGATTATGCGCGCTTCTGCTTCTTGTTTTATGGCTCAAATGGGGTATATCGCTATTGGCCGGAGCTGTTGTGCTGGCCGTCATCGTGTTTCCCATTATGGTGATAATATTTATTCATGCGATAGAGCGTATACCGAAAGGACAACTCGAATCCGCAAGAAGTCTTGGGCTGGGCGAGTTTGATGTTATAACCAGGGTCTGGCTTCCTGTCGCCTGGCCACACATGCTTACCGGTATTCTTCTTGCCATGGCGCGCTCCATGGCGGAGACGGCGCCGATTCTGTTCACTGCTGTTGTATTCTCAGGTATCGATTGGCCCTCTTCTATTTTTGAGCCGGTGACAAGCCTGCAAACCCATATTTTCTTTTTGGCGCAGGAAGCCGTGGACGAAAGATCGATGGATGTGGCATGGGGGAGCGGGCTGGTATTAGTTCTGATGACACTTTCCCTAACGATGGTATCATCATTTATGCGAAGGTTTTATAAATGACAGGTCCAAATCGACAAAATACTGCAAGACCGGAGCCTGCGGTTTCGAAAAGTTGCGGTCGCGATGATGAAATTCTGGTCATAAAAAATCTCGGGCTTGAGTTGGGGGGCAAAGAGATATTGACCGGTATTGATTTTTCCTTGCCACGCTTCGGTATCACAACTTTGATAGGGCCCTCCGGAGCGGGTAAAAGCTCCATTCTCCGATGCGTGAACAGGCTTATCGATAATTGGACCGGCGATATTACTTTTTATGGAAAAAGTTTGCGGGGAAAAAAGACAGATGTTGATTCGTTGAGGAAAAAAATCGGGTTGATAAGCCAGAAACCTTTGATGTTTCACTGTTCTATTTTACAGAACCTGGTGTTTGGCCTGCCGCGCAAAAAAAGAAACAGGATCAAAAACGAAGAGGTAATGCCTCTTTTACAAAGGGTGGGCTTGTCCGATGAATTGGACGGGCGGCTGAGCCATCGGGCCGTCAATTTATCGATCGGACAGCAACAGAGGCTCTCTATAGCAAGGGCCTTGATGGTCGAGCCAGAGATTTTATTGCTGGACGAGCCAACTTCGTCTCTCGATCCGCTTTCGAAAGAGATTGTGGAGAAATCTCTACTGAGCCTCGCGGAGGATATGCCGATACTGGTGGTGACCCACGACATGGAACAGGCTAAACGGCTTGGCGGCCATCTGGTATTTATTTGTGACGGTAAAATCGTTGAGCAGAGAGAAAGCTCCGAATTTTTTTCATCACCTCAGAAACTGGAGAGCAGGGAATTTCTGCGCTGGAACGTTTGCGATTGTTCCTGATCATCGCGGCGGGTAGCGTAGAAAAAGAAAATCCACCGTGTTTCAGGCGCCGTCAGCAGCGCTCCCACAAGAACAAAATTATGTTTTAAATCTCTGCGTAGTCTTTTTGTCGTTGGCTATCATATCTCATTGAATAATAAGTGATAATGGCGGAGAAGGTGGGATTCGAACCCACGGTACGGTTACCCGTACACACGCTTTCCAGGCGTGCACCTTAAACCACTCGGTCACCTCTCCGTAAAATGGACTGATAAGTATACCCTGAATATTACTTGCCTGCCATATCAGAAAGGGCGATATCAGCTTTCATTCATATAATCGAGCCTATATTCAACATAATTGTTGGCGGATACCTTCAGCCACGCAATCTCATCTTCGGTCAGTTTACGTTTTGGTTTTGCAGGTATTCCCATTATGAGCGTTTCAGGCTCCACGATGGTATGTTCCGACACCAGCGCTCCGGCGCCGACAATGACATTCGGCTTCAGCACAGCTCCGTCCATGACGATAGCCCCCATGCCTATAAGGGCGGGGCCTTCTATAACGCAACCGTGCAGGGTGACGTTATGTCCCACGGTAATATCGTCCCCCAGAATCAGTGGGTGTGACGGTTCGTGCGTCACATGTAACACGGAATTATCCTGAATATTAGTGCGGGCTCCAATCCGTATATAGTTCACATCACCACGGACAACAGCATTGTGCCAGATACTGGATTCAGCTCCTATGGTAACATTGCCTATGACTTGCCCGCTTTCTTCTATGAACACGGTAGAGTCAATAACAGGCTCAATCCCTTTCCATTTTTTAATCATAACGTTAGTTTAAACCTACCGCCAGGAGCCCTCAACACAAAATAACAATTTCTATAGGCTTTCGCATAGCCTTAGGTGGCTGATTGTATTTATAATGAATAACTTCAAAATATTCACTTTAGCTGATAATTTATGAGCCGATACGATCTTGCCATAATAGGAGCCGGGCCGGGAGGATATGCGGCCGCTTTGCGCGCATCTTCCCATGGCCTTACCGTGGCGCTTATTGAAAAGGGAGAGGTGGGCGGAGTCTGCCTGAACAGGGGGTGCGTACCGGCCAAATCATGGATCGCATCCGCGGAAACAATCGATATCGCGCGGCATATGGCGTCAATTGCCCTGGAGCCATTTGACTACAAAATAGATTTTGCAAAAGTGGCTCACAAACAACAATCCATCGTGACTCAGTTCAGGAAAAGTTTGAGGGGCTTGCTTAAGAAAAAGGGTGTAGAAATTATAGATGGCGAGGGGAAATTTATTTCAGATAACGCTATCGAGGTCACACATGACGATTCCATGAGCGTGATAGATTTTAACATCGCCATTATAGCTACAGGGAGCAAGCCCTCATCACTTTTTGACCTCGACAAAAGCTTGGCGCTGGACAGTGACTCTATATTCGAACTTACGACATTGCCAAGCTCTCTGATAATTGTGGGGGGCGGGGCTATCGGATGCGAATTTGCCGGAGCGCTTTCACGGTTTGGGGTGGATATCACCATCATCGAAATGGAGCCGAGGATATTACCTATGGAGGATAAGGAGATATCCGCCACGCTTTCACGCGAGTTTAAAAAAAATAAAATAAAAATATGCGCCGGAGCGAGAATAGAGTCGCTGGAGCCATACAAAGCCGGAGTCCGCGCAACGTTGAATAATGGAGATCAAATAGTGGCGGAGAAGGCCCTTGTCTCAGTTGGACGAAGTTTTAATACAAACGGTCTGGGGCTTGAAAAAGCAGGTGTCGAAGTGGGGGAGGGGGGGGAAGTGATTACTGATGATAACTTGCGCGCCTCTACGCCCAATATTTTTGCTGTAGGTGATGTGGCGGGTAAACATATGCTGGCTTACACAGCGTATAGAGAGGGTGAAATCGTCGCTGATTACATGGCGGGCAAGGGTGGAAAAGTCTCGGAATATGTTATCCCGAACACAATATTTACCATACCCGAAATAGGCTCTGTCGGCCTGAGCGAAGAGAAGGCTCCGGAAAACGCTAAGGTGGGGTCGTTCATGTTCCGTTCGCTGGCAAGAGCGCATGCCACAGGCGAGATCGCAGGCTTTGTAAAATTGATCGCCGACGCCAACACAGACCGGTTGCTAGGGGCGCATATCATTGGTCCACGCGCCACTGACCTTATTCACATTGCGTCAGTCGCGATATCCCGGAAAATGACCGCTGAAGCGTTTGGGGAGATTGTATTCGCCCATCCCACCTTTGCGGAAGCGATCCTGGAAGCCGCGCATGATATACACGGCAGGTCTTTGCATAAGTGATATCAGGTGTAAGATATTATTGCCTGTAGAATATCTTTGAGTGTGGCTAAGTCAATGATATTATAAATTAAAATCATTTTTAGGTGTTTGTTTTATGGATAGTGGATTTCAACAAAATTTATCTGACGCCTCAGCTCCGCTTCGCTCCATTCTCATTGTTGATGACGAGACCATGGTCTCTAGCATGCTCCAGAAAATGATCGAGAAAGAGGGGCATAATGTACAGACGTGCAACGACGCGTTTAAAGCTCTCGAAATTCTAAACAACAAACATATCGATATCATGATATCCGATCTGCGCATGCCCGGGATGGACGGCGTGGAGCTTGTCCAGCAGGCAAAGGAAATGTATGACGACCTGGACGTTGTGGTAATCACGGGGTACGGCACGATGGATATGTTCATAAATTCTTTACACGCCGGAGCCGTAGACTTCATATTAAAACCGATTGATAAAGACCTGATGTTGCACACTATCAATCGTCTGCTGGAAAAAAGAACTCTAACCGAAAATTTTGCGGCCCGCACCCAGCAGTTGGTTCAGTCGGAAAAAATGGCTACAGTTGGTTTGTTGAGCACAGGTATCGCTCACGAGATTAACAATCCGACTACGTTTGTGCGCACGAATCTTCAATTAATGAAAGAATATATAAAGCGTTTGAAACCACGCCTTGAAGACCTTTCGAAACCAGAAAATGTAAAATCTATCACCGATATTATTGGCAAAGAGTTTCCCGAAATGATCGATGAGGCGCTCAAGGGGACGCATAGAATAGAAAAAATCGTTACCGGAATTAAACACTATGCCCATATGGGTGACGATAACGCAGATGAGAGGGTGGATATCCGTGAGGTTATTTCACAGGCGGTCAACCTGGTTCGCTCCAAGTTGCGCAAGCAGGTTACCATTACAGAAAACTACATGAATATAAAAGAAATCACAGGGCAGTTCTCCAGGCTGGAGCAGGTGTTCGTGAATCTTTTGGTAAATGCGGCGGACGCCATTAACGACAAAATTAAAAAAATGTATGACCGCGGAAATAATGGGTTTATCGGGATTATCGATGTCTCAGCAACAATTATCGAAGGCGATGAAGTGGAAGGCGGGAAAACGCCGGATTACCTGGTGCTGACTTTTTATGATAATGGAGATGGAGTGCCGGAGGAAAAAATTAATAGAATATTCGACCCGTTCTTTACCACGAAGGGTGTCGGAGTGGGTACCGGATTGGGCTTATATATCTGCTATGAAATTATCCAACAACATGAAGGTGATATATCAGTACATAGCGAAAAGGGTGAAGGAACCGCGTTTACAATAAAACTTCCCGTCAAAGGCAACCCTAAGGTTTTAGGGGAAAAAGTCTAAAAGTCTTTCAGCGATCAGGCTTAAGACGGCTGGAAGCCTGCCACGGGAAAGCCCGTGACAGGACCCGAGACCTATCTTTTTCCTTTTGCGAACCTGCCTTCCCATTGTATCCCGGAGGCTTCCGGATCGGTCGGGACGTTTAGCTCGTAATTAAACTCTCCCATGACATACTCATGTATTCGTTCCGCCGCAGTTTTCGCCTGACCCATGGCCAGTATCACAGTTGATCCGCCGGTGACGGCGTCTCCGCCCGCAAACACCCCTGCCTTGCTGGTGTGGTAGGTGTCCTTATCAACCATCATGATACCCCATTTGTTGATAAATATATCAGGCGTATGGTCAGGAATAACCGGGTTAACGTCGCACCCCAGAGAGAAGACCACAGTATCGACTTCTTGGATGAACTCTTCGCCAGTGCCGACAGGTCTTCTTCTTCCGGAGTCGTCCGGCTCTGAAAGTTCCATCACCTCGCATTTGACGCCTTTTACGAAGCCTTTTTCATCACCGATGAACTCTTTCGGGCTCGACAGCCACTTGAAGTTGATGAACTCCTGCTCGGCATGCTCCAGCTCTTCTGTTCTGGCCGGGGCTTCATCGCGGGACCGGCGGTAAATGCAAGTAACATCCGCGCCAAGCCGTTTGCCGGTTCGCATAACGTCCATGCCTGTGTTTCCTGCGCCGATTACGGCCATCTTTTGCCCCTGGAATATCGGTGTTGGATATTCGGGGAATTGGTTGGCGTGCATCAGGAATATTCTTGTCAAATACTCGTTAGCGGAGTAGACGCCGTTCAGGTTCTCACCCGGGATGCCAAGCATTTTCGGCAGGCCGGCTCCGGAGGCTATAAATACAGCGTCAAAGCCTTCGCTATCGATTAGGTCGTCCACTGTTAATATTTTACCTATAATCATGTTATAGGCAAATTCGACACCCATGTCCTCTAACAGCTTAAGGTCTTCATCTATAATATCGAGCGGCAAACGAAACCGCGGGATACCGTATACCATCACACCGCCACCCCTATGGAACGCTTCGAATACTGTAACGCCATGTCCGCGCTTGCGAAGCTCGTATGCGGCTGTAAGGCCTGCAGGGCCAGACCCTATAACCGCTATCCGTTTTCCTGTTTCAGCGGGGATTTCAGGAATTCTGGGCAGATGATTCTCTCTTTCATAATCGGCGACAAACCTCTCAAGGTTACCGATAGCCACAGGCTCGTTCTTTTTACCGACGATGCAAACCGCTTCGCACTGTTTATCCTGAGGGCAAACACGGCCACAAGCGGCTGGAAGGAAATTCGCCTCACGGATTTTTGACGCGGCGGCGGCGATGTCACCGTCTTCGACAAGCTTGATAAACGCCGGAATATCAATTCCCACAGGACAACCGCCTATGCAGTCCGGTTTTTTACATTGTATGCAGCGCAACGCCTCATCTCTGGCCTGCTCCATGGAATAACCTATCGGAACCTCTCCCCAGTTGCGAATCCGCTCCTCGGCGGCATTAAGAGGCATTTCGTTACGCGGCTTTTTCATCCGCTCTTTTGCTTTTAACTTTTTACCGTTTTCAGCCATTGTCAGTTCTCTCCCTTATTTCTTAAGCGTTTCTTCAAACGCTTCCATTGCTATTTTTTCTTTATCCACAAACATTTTCTGCCGTGTCATAAGCTCTTTGTAATCCACGTTGTGTCCGTCAAAGTCCGGCCCATGGAAACATGCGAATTTCGTTTCTCCGTTTACAGTCACACGGCAGGCGCCGCACATGCCGGTTCCGTCCACCATAATGGCGTTGAGGCTCACCCAGCATTCGATATCATTTTTCTTGGTCATATCGGCTACAGCCATCATCATGGGCATCGGGCCTACGGCAAGAGTGGTGGAAACTTTTTCGTTGGCGATTATTTTTTCCAAAGCGTGGGTGACAAAGCCTTCGATTCCCACAGAGCCGTCATTGGTGGTGAGATATACCTCATCACAAACAGCTTTTAGCTCGTCAGCCATGATAAGCAGGTTTTCAGTCCGCGCTCCGATAATACCGATAACGCGGTTACCAAGCTCTTTCAAATCCCTGGCTGTAGGAATGATGGCTCCAGTGCCGTATCCGCCGCCGATAAGCACACATGCTCCGTCATATTTGGTGACGTGTGAGCGCTGGCCCAGGGGCCCGACAATATCCTGGAATGATTCGCCAACTTCTTTAATTATGGCTTCTGTAGATGTTCGCCCTGCGGCCATTATAATAATTTCTATATATCCCTCGTCACGATTCCATCCGCATATCGAAAGCGGAATGCGTTCGCTTTTTTCGTTTGGCCTTATTATTACAAACTGTCCAGCCAATATTTTCCTTGCGATAAAAGGCGCGTGAACCTTGAAGTGGAAAGTGTTGGCGCACAATTCCCGTTTTGAAAGTATTTTAAAATCCTGATGATAGCTTTCCATTTTTCCTCTTATATCCCCCCCGTAGATTTGAAATTACAGTAGTTTGAGTAGTATTCAGCTTCGGCGCGCGTTATATAGGCTGTCTCCCAGCCAAAGCAGTCCAATTCAAGGATCATCTTGAATATTTTTTTTATGTTTTCAATTCTTTCCATCATCAAACAAACCTCTTGCTTATGTTTTTACTCTATTTATGGTTTTCCACCTTTACCGAATGCTATTCGTTGGGGATTGACAATACTACACGGAAATTCTATTCACCACAATAGTTTAGAAATTAGATCAATACTTTTTCATATCAGCTTATAGCTAGACAATTATCCCTGAATCTTCACTGGTCTTGGGATATGTGTATAAATAAGCTTTAATATAGCCGGGCTAAAAGTGATAGAAAATAAAAAAGGGGCGGACATTGCTGCCCGCCCCTCGATTTTTCATTACTAATCAGCCCGCTGATTATCCTAATTGATCTTGCTGCAGTATGACATCTAACGGGGCTACTCTTGTAACCTCGCATGTGTTGCTGACAATATCTCCAGCCGGTGTTACCGCACGCACTCGATGACACATTGTGGATGTGGTTCCAGGGAGCGATTCATTTTCAAACCACGTACCAGTGATGTCTTGCGCATACTCAACAGTAGTAAACTCAATAGCCGAATTACATGCTCCTGCTTTGTACTCCATCACATATCCTGTCTCGGTGGCAAGATTGTTCCATAGGACGTCGTATTTAATAAGCGGGTTTCCAGCCCCACTTAACGACTGCGTTAAATCATTTACATCATCATCTACTATCGTGATAGGTGAATCGCAACTTAACTCCCCGTTAGCGCCACTAAGCCAAAGCGACAACTCCTCCTCCACCTGTGGCGCAGGGAAATTGAACGTAATGGCGCACTCGTTGCTAGCTGGGCTAAAAAAGTTTGTATAAGCTGTAATCTTGTAATTATCGGTAAACTCACACGGCAATCCTTGGCAAGCGTCTTCCGCGCAATTCCTGACCGGATTCCACGACGTTGTGTCGTCGTCGAAGGTGGTGGCGTAATCTCCCCACAATCCGTTATTTTCATAATCAGCGTTAAAGTAGAACTCATCGATACCCGGTATGTCAGGTGTCCAGTTTAATTCAACCCCTATACAACCATCCACCTTTCCGTCAGAGTCGTTAGCGCCGCCGTCGGTAATCGTAACGCCACAGGCAAGATCCCCCTCCTGGTCGCTGTACGGCCAAAGCTCCACATTAGGAGCTTCGCATTCCGCACCCGCGTCATTGTTTTCAACACAACTAACCATGCAGGAAGTGAAGGCGTCATACTCAACCATCCCCCCCTCGAAAAACTCTTCCCCACATATATTATTGACACAATACTCGAACTGGCAGGAGTTATTACCACAACTCTCAATATTAATATCGTCCTCTTCCTCATATACCACCAGGTTTGTCTCGACGGTTCTTTTAGTCTCAACTCGATAATCGCTGGTGGCGCAAGCCATGAACGTATAGTAGAAACATGCGCCGCTAGTGTCATTTACGCACTCCGCTTTGGCGATATCTCCGCAATCCTGCTGGCAGGAGCCGCCATCAGGCCCGTTTGGAGTTATGCAAAGTTCCTGGCCGCCAAAACTACATCCGTCCATACGAGCGCCAAAACAGTACTCCACGCCATTTTCAAGACCAGGGATTACATATGTGTTAGCGCCTCTCGATATATTGGTAGTAATGGGCGAAGACGAGTTCGTGGCGCCTACGTCATAACGAATGTCATAACCTGGGGCTTGATCCTTGTCGCCCCACTTCACTGTCACCTGTCCATTGCCAGGCGTCACGCTTACAACATCGATATTAGTACACTGGAACACTGGTGGAGGAGCGGCGGCGGCGATGTTACCACAATCAACACCGTTAGGATAGGTCTTGTGATCGACATCGGCCGGCGTCACACCGCTGGAGTTCTGTCCGCTTCCAAGAAAATCGTCTATCGCGTCACCAAGCTCACAAAGCGTATTGCCGGGCGACCTCGGGAAATCGTTGTATGGCAGTTGGTCACCTTCATCAAGGACACTGTTGGCCATATCTGTCGCTATGTTA
>UOGA01000058.1_pt1 | contig 10946 bp, 9 predicted proteins | sample 1989841 | NCBI WGS metagenome assembly UOGA01 (sample SAMEA4712198, study PRJEB27164) | hydrothermal vent metagenome | biome: marine basaltic hydrothermal vent biome; feature: marine hydrothermal vent; material: mineral | place: Pacific Ocean | collected 2011-06-14/2011-07-23 | depth 1691 m | reverse complement strand
AAATGAGCCCGGCGAAACTGCTGGCCCATCTTAATAAGCTTGCCGGGAAAAACGGAATTGGCAGGGTGGACCTTGTCGAGAACCGGTATGTTGGCATGAAGGCGCGGGGCGTATATGAAACTCCGGGCGGAACGGTGTTGCACGTGGCCCATCGCGCCATGGAGTCGCTCACACTGGACCGGGAAGTGTTGCATATCAGAGACTCGCTAATCTCCAAGTACTCAGAGCTTGTTTACAACGGATACTGGTTCTCGCCAGAACGAGAAGCTCTGCAGGCGTTGATAGACGAAGCTCAAAAACCGGTAACGGGTACAGTGCGCCTGTCGCTATACAAAGGCAATATCACGGTACTGGGGCGCAAATCGAAAAACTCGTTATTCGATAAAAGGTTTGCCACATTCGAGGCGGACGACGTATATGACCAGTCCGACGCGGAAGGGTTTATCCGGCTGAACGCGCTAAGGCTAAGGATAAGGGCGATGTTAGGGAGGAGAGGGTGATATAGACTTTCACCATTAGTTTTTTAATAGTGTTGAGATCCTTCATCTTTGTCTCAGGATGACAGTGATAAAAATGTCATGCCGGATTTAGTCCGGCATCTCGTGGGTAAACGACGGGATCCCGCGTCATAACCCTTTGGGTCACGCGAGCGCGGGATGACATTATTCACCCGCAATCAGCTTTCCCCCGCCCTGCACAATGTCGCTACGCGAATAGATTCTGGTTTCGCTTTTTTTAGAGCCTTGCAACATTCCATAACTGTTGCACCGGTAGTATGGATATCATCGAAAAGGATAACGCGCTTGCCCTTAATCGCGTTGGGGTTATAGACGGCGAAAGCTCCTTTGACATTGTCGAGCCGCTCTTTGATATTCAGCCCGAACTGTGGTTTCGTGTTTCTGATTCTTCGCAATGCTCCTTCGCCGACGGTTTGCCTTGTATGCTCACACAGCTTTTTAGCCAGAAGGTATGCAGGGTTGTAACCACGTTTGAACAACCTGCCTGTGGCAAGCGGAACGGGAACCACTATGGCGTCCGGCCATTCCTCAAACCATGGGAGGAGGCGATCATGCCCCAATTTAGCCAATTGAGCGCAAAGACGTCTATGCGACTGAAATTTGAACGAATGCATAAGCTCCCGCACTGGCCCTTCATATGTAAGCGCATGCCGCAGCTTTTCGTATGGAGGCGGTTTTTCGAGACATGCTCCGCAACTGTACGATTCATGGGTTTCGATCTCGTAATCGAAATCGAGCGGTTTCCCGCACACGGCGCAAATATTTTTTCTTGGATAACAAATTGCGCTGAGACAATCGTCACACAACGCTCCATCCATAAAGCCTGGCCGTGATAACCCGCATCCATAACAATGGCCCGGAAAGAGACTTTTATGCGCTCTTAGTATCTTTGAGGCGAACCGACTTAAAATCATGCCATAATTACACCATATTACCGACCAGAAACGCTGGCGAAATTATCGCCCTGCTTTTGGCGGTGTGAATATGGAGGGTTATAAATAAATGTCCCGTATGCTTATTTACATGGTCGTATCACTACTCATTATGGGGTTGGCCTGGCCGTGGATCGAAAAAATAGGGCTGGGGAAACTGCCGGGGGATATCGTTATCAAGCGGGAGAACTTCAGCTTTTATTTTCCGATTTCTACAATGATCGTCTTAAGCGTGGCGATATCGGCAATAATCTCGATCATACCGAAGCTTTTCAAATAACGAATGCAAAATATTGATTCAAGCGGTCGGGTGAGCATTCTTCTCGTAAAGACATCCTCCATGGGCGATGTGATACACACTTTTCCTGTTGCGCGGGCTATCAAGAAATTTTTTCCCGATGTGACGGTGGATTGGGTGGTCGCCGAAGGGTATACGGAGCTTGTTCGCCTTTCGCCTTATGTGGACAATATTTATCCCTTCAGGAGAAAGGAATGGGGCCGGTGGTGGAGCCCTGCCACGCTGAAACAAATCTCCGCCTTTATCCGCTTGATCCGGGGGCATGAATATGATGCGGTCATAGACCTGCAAGGACTGCTTCGCTCCGGCCTGATAAGTTTGGCGGCTCGCGCTCCGGTCAAAATCGGGTTTGCGTACGCCAGGGAGGGAGCTTCCTTTTTCTATAACCGGAAAGTCGGCTCCAATGACGCCGATATCCACGCAATAGACAGGTATATGCAAACGTTGCTAGAGCTTGGCATAGAGGCTGGAACAGCCGTGGGGTATGACCTTGCCATCCCGCAAGCGGAGCTTGACTGGGCCGAAAAAGCGGTGTCGGAGAAGCCATTCGTGGCGATCAACCCGAACGCAAGGTGGGAAACGAAACGGTGGCCGATCAAACGGTTCGCGAAGCTTGCAAAAGAGCTTCACAAGCGTGAGGGACTGCGCTCTGTGATCATTGGAGGGCCGGAAGATATTGAGCGTGGCAAGACTTTGGCGGATGAAGCGGGTGATTGCGCTATAGACCTCACGAATGCCGGAGGATTCGGGCGACTCGCCGCAATACTTCATAAATCGAGCGGATTGATTACAAACGACTCCGGTCCCATGCATCTTGCAGTCGCGCTTGGAACGCCGACGGTGGCTATTTTTGGCCCCACCAACCCCAAGCGGACCGGACCGTATGGTATGGAAAACGCTGTGACCCAACATCCGTTGCAATGCGCTCCATGTTATAAAAGAGTATGCCCCACCCTGCATGAATGTATGGAGGAGGTTATGGTTGAAGGTGTAATATCCTCTTGGGATAAGGTTAAAAAAAGATAATGGTTTACGCTAATGGATGAGGCTCTTTTTCGCGCGATTAATTCAGGCCTGGACCATCCTGTTATAGGGTGGCTGATGGTAAGGGTCACCACTTTTTCCACTTGGGTTTTACCCCTGATCTTGTTGTTGATCGGGATGGTTCTAGTAGATAGGCGACGCGGTATTATCGCCATAGCCGCCGCTTCTCTGGCTGTTGGGATTGGCGACCCTTTTACTTTTTATGCGCTCAAGTCTTTTTTTGCAAGAGCGCGTCCATGTATAGAGCTTGAAAATATCAATGTACTGGTAGGGTGTGTGGACTCATATTCATTTCCATCGAATCATGCTGTGAACTCGATGGCTGTCGTGGGAGCTATCGGAAGCGTTTTCAGGCCGCTATTATGGGTTCTGCTTCCGATAGGTCTGCTTGTGTGCCTGTCCCGTGTGGTCGTGGGCGTTCATTATCCTATGGATGTCATCGTTGGAGGGGCGTTTGGTATTTGCCTTGGGGTTGGCGTTGCGATGGCTGTGAAAAAAATGATGGGAGATAGCAAAGTTGAAAACATCGCGAAATAATCGTGCGGTTTTTCTGGACAGGGACGGATGTGTGAATGTCGAGGACAACCATATTCGTGAAATAAGCCAGTTTCGTTTATATGAAGATTCTTTGACATCCATAAAGAGGATCAACGACGCCGGGTTTAAAGTGGTCATAATAACCAACCAAAGCGGTGTGGCCCGCGGCCTGATGACGGAGGATTTTGTGGCGACGGTTCACGCTCTCCTGCTTAAATGGACGCTTGAGGCTGGCGCCAGGATTGACCGCATAGAATATTGCCCCCATCACCCTGAAGGAGCGGTGGGAAAATACGCGATAAAATGTGACTGTCGCAAACCTGCGCCTGGAATGGTGGAGCGCGCCGCCAAGGCTCTTGATATCGATCTTGGTCGCTCATATGTTGTTGGCGACAAAATATCTGATATTAAACTGGGGCCTGCCACCGGAATGAAATCGATATTGGTTAAAACGGGTTTTGGCGAACGTGAAGCCGGGACTATCGAGCGGGGCGAAGATATAGCGCCAGATTACATAGCTACCGGAATCGGTGACGCGACCAACTGGATATTGAAAAACGGGCAATAATTGCCCAAAATAAGGATTATGGGATAGCATAGAGTAAGATATGAGTTTTTGGAGCGATTTTAGTAAGGAGCTTTAAGGTCTTATGGATCATAATAACCCCGGAGAGCGCAATGATGTAAGAGTGGCGGTGTTTTTCCCCATCCGGTGGAAGAAGCCTGACAACGTGGCGGATCTTTCCGCCGAGATTGAAAATCACAGGACATGCGACAGATTCGCTACTCCGCCGACCGCTTTCACAGACCTTCCTTCCGACCTTTCAGATATAACCGAGTTTCAGGAGATGGAGCCTCATACGTTAACCATGTGGATGTCTCTGGAACGCAAGCTAGACCACATCATCAGAAGGATCGACCAGAAAACATTTGATAACCCGAATATGGAGCAGGGACGTTGCCTCAATATCTCCGCAGGAGGGGCATATCTCAGGATTTCTAAAAAGCTCGCCGTGGGCGACACTATCCAGGCGCGGCTTGCCCCGCCCACTTTTCCGCTTTTTATAGTGGAAATTTTAGGTGTGGTAATGTCTATAAAACCGGACAAGAACAACAAAGGCGACTTTTTAGTCTCGGTTTCGTTCACCGCAATTAATCACAGCGACAGGGAAGACTTGATTACCTACGTTTTCAAAAGACAACGTGAAATCCTAAGAGAAAAGTCGGACTAATACCTGTTCAAAGTTAAATTAGCGGTAAATCTTTGCGCGGCCATACTAGTTTTTATTATCAGGAGGTACGATCATTGCTCTAGTTATTATTTGGACATGTGCGCTAAAGCGTCATTTAATTGTCGGCCAACAGTTGAAAATGTCTGAAAAATAGTAACTAACCAAGTCTAAATGGCTACTTTGTCTATGAGGAAAGTTTCGTGTCTGTTGATTTAAAGATTCTCAGTTTCAACTGGCACGAGCCTTATCTTTTTATGCTGGCAAAAACAGGCCACAGGTTTGATGTAATAGAGCCGGATCAAGGACGAGGTTTTTTTCGTCAATGGGATAAAAAGACGCGACCAAAACCTGACAATCTTTCCATCATCTCTTTCCCCGAAAGCATGAAAAATATCGAAAACGGGGTATACGATCTTGCTCTTTGCCACAACTTTTCGGATGTGGCGTTAATAGAGAGCCTCGATATTCCGGTAGTCCTGATGTTCCATAACAAGCTTACCTGCGAATTGGCTTTGGGTGGTGATACCGTGGAGAGAAAAAGGTACTTAAAAGATGTATCCTCCTTGGTCCATAGGGCGTCTGCGCTTCTATTTGTTTCTGAATCGAAACGGGAGGACTGGGGATTTGAACAGGGCGTTGTCATTCCACCAGGAATCGACGCATCCTGTTTTACAGATTATACCGGCCATGAAAGATCAATTTTACGTGTGGGCTCTCTTATCAGGGAACGCGACATCATGCTGGGTTACAATATTCAAGAAGCGATTTGCAAAGGGTTTAAGACAATTATTCTGGGCAATAATCCGTCCATTAAAAATGCGGCTCCAGCGGACGATTGGTATGCCCTAAAATCACATTACGCCAAAAGCAGGCTTTATTTGAACATAACACTCGAGCCGTATGAGGATGGATATAACCTCGCCATGCTCGAAGCGATGGCGGCGGGATGTCCTGTGGTTTCATATACGCACTCCAAATCGCCAATTATAGATGGCGTTAATGGATATATATCGGGCGATATTGAGTATTTGAGAATGCGGATAAACGAACTTTTGGAAGATTGTGATCATGCGTCCAGAATAGGCTCGAACGGTAAGGAAACCGCGCTGAAAATATTCCCAATGGAAAAGTTTGTCAGCCGGTGGAATTCAGCTTTTCATGCGACTATTAAAAAATATCACGATTCCATGTCGCAAAAAAACGTTGCGGGATGCTGAAGGATAATATTGATGACGGTTTTTGAAGAAAACCTGGCGGCTATTCGGAAACATTCTCCAGAGCTTGCGAAGCTGCTGGCTAAGACACAACCTTCGGCTCGTATTAAGCGAACTATAGATGAAGCGGGGAGGGTGACTGTAAAAATTTACGGCCCCGACGGAAACGGGACGCTACGCCTTCCAGATATTCATAAACCTTCCCTGAACTCCGCCGCTGACGAGCTGGCAAACGCCAGGATGGTGGCGCTTTTAGGCTTCGGCTCTGGAAGTCTTCTTGCGGAGGTTGTGGACAGGGCGTCTGACCAGGCGTTCATTTTGCTCATAGAGCCTGACATCGATTTTTTTACAGCGGTTCTAAAAGAGGTGAACATAGCAAGAATTCTTAAGCTTGAAAGGGTATCGCTTTCGATAGGGGAAAATCCTGCGGCGGCCACTTTCGCGAGAGCTGAAAATGAATTTGGAGTGTTTACATGTTCCAATTTCAGTATTGTCGAAAACCGATGGTCAGCTAAAATCTATTCCAGCTTTTTTAATGAGGTAAAAGAGCGGCTTGAACATTTAAAGGAATACGCTTCACAAAATATTTTGACTATGGCCAGCTTTGGAGTTTTATGGCAAAAAAATATTTTGCAAAACCTTCCCGCCATTTTAAAAAGCGGCTCGGCGTCCACACTTTTTGAAAGGTATAAAGGTATCCCCGCAGCGGTAGTGTCGGCCGGCCCGTCGCTTGATAAAACAGCTTTCAAGCTATCCGTGTTTAAAGAAAACGGCCTTGTTATAGCTGTGGATACCGCTGTCCGGGCGCTTTTATCTGTGGGTGTTACTCCGGATATAGTAGTGTCACTCGACGCTAAAGAGGAAAATTATTTTCATCTTGCCGGGATTAAGCTTCCTGACACGTTAATGGTATTAAACCCTGTAGCTCATCCGAAGATTGTTGAAGAGCATGTTGGTCCGAAAGTTTTTATAGACTATGCCGACCCTTTATTCAGGTGGCTGGAGACTGTTATCGGCGAGAAAGGGACTATTCGGTCTGGCGGATCGGTAGCGACATCAGCTTTTGACCTTGCGATAAAGCTTGGGTGTTCCCCTATCGTTTTTGTCGGTCAGGACATGTCATATATACATGGAAGAACTCATGCGGGTGAGACAACCCACGAATCGATGAGACCTTTTACAGGCACAGAAGACAGATGGGACAATAGCCGTCTTGGCGATGACGTACTGGTCGAGTCATATGAGAAAGAGAATATATTTGGGGAATTGGTTTTCACGAATCCCAAGATGGACGGGTGGCGCAAATGGTTTGAGCTTATCATTGGATCAGAGTCTATAGACGCATACAACGCTACCGAGGGAGGAATAGAAATAAAAGGGGCTACGAACGTGGCGCTGGCGGATATTTCAGCTAGGTTGCCAAGGCAAAAATCAGTAATGGCCATATCGGACGAAATATTTCCTGAAAAAGAAGATGATGTCACGGAAAGAGTTGTCGAGGCGTTGACAGAAGCCAGGGATGAGGCGAGGGAAGTGAAACGGGTGTGCGGAAAAGGAATAGCGGTGGTGAAAGAGACGCTAGCGTCAATCGAGAAAAGCGCAAATACAGGCGGCTTGGCGATTGGGAAAGGTCTTTCCGCTTTAGGAGATATTTCCAGTGAGATACTGGGAACAAAAATGTTTGTTGAAATCAACCGTTGGAGTGTGGACAGCGTTCTGGATAAAGTGGACGCAATCCGGAGAAAGGGCCGAAAGTTAAATGACGCCAACGCAATCTCTTACGCAACTTTGGAGTCGTTCCGCGTTCTTTTTTCTGATATGTACCAGGCGGCGGCAGGTTTTGAGCGGGAGGCGGACAAGGCTGTCTCAAGGTTAAAGCGAATGTTGCCGAAAGTTTAAAATAAGAAAATGAACTATCTGGAACAAAATCTTAAGGCTCTGCGAGCCAATGACAGTGAAACGGCGTTGTGGGTGGAGTCCGCTGATATTCCATCAGAGCTTATAGTGGCGGATTCAAAGTCCGGTTTCCCTGTTCCAAAGGTCGGGAATGTGTCATTACACAGCGCTTACCACCCGGAAAAAGAAGGGGTGAAACTCACGCAAGACTACCCTGTAAATTGGGCCGGTTGCGTAGTCGTTTTCGGTTTCGGGTTTGGGTATCATCTTGAGGCTATAGACTCAAGCTCATGCGATATTATCGTAATAGAGCCGTCCGCTGGCGTTCTCAAGGCGGCGTTTGAAGCAAGAGACCTTGCGAGCCTTTTAAGCCGAATAAAAATAATTTCGCCGACAAAATTCGCCGACTTGGCGTCTTCCATTGATTATACCAAGGCGCTTTGGATAGACCACGAGCCTTCCGCGCAATTATATAAGCGCGATCGAGACCTTTTGGCGGAGCCATTCATTGTCCGCGTGCTTGCCGCTACGCGTAAATATAAAGCCATGGTGGTAGGGCCAGTTTATGGCGGCTCCACTACGACAGCCGTTTCAACCGCAAGAGCATTGACGCAGCTTGGGTTCATAGTCGATTTTGTAGACAACACCTCCCATCATGCTGAGGCTCTAAGCATTAATGACGTTACGCCGGATGAGATTAATCGCGCGGCGCTAAAGTCTGGCTTCAACAATTATCTTGGCGACAGGATTGTAGCGAGGGCCGATCATTTTAAACCGGATGTGATAGTGGTTCTCGCCCAGTCTCCATTAAACCCGTCCGCTATCGACAAGCTCAAAGTTTTGAATATCCCGGTAGTTTTCTGGTTCGTGGAAAATTACCGTCTTCTTCCTTACTGGAAATTGGTCGCCCCTCATTACGATTACTTTTTCGGAATGCAGAAGGGGAGTTTTCTTGATGAGCTTGTAGACGCCGGGGCAAGTTACGCAGGCTACCTCCCTCAAGCGGCGGATCCATTTGTTCATCGTCCCGCAGAGTTAAGCGAAGCCGAACTTGAGAAATACGGGTCTGAGGTTTCATTCATGGGCGCAGGCTACTCGAACAGGCAAAAGTTTTTTTCCGGACTTCTTGATACACCGTTAAAAATCTGGGGAACCGAATGGAATCTGTCCTCTCCTTTGGGACAACGCGTCATGAATGCGAACAGACGTTTAAACCCCAGCGAATATATTAAAATCTTTAACGCGAGCGCCATCAATTTAAACCTGCATAGCTCCAATATTTCCGAGGGTGTCGACCATGACGGAGACTTTGTCAACCCGAGAACTTTCGAGATAGCCGCATGTGGCGCGTTCCAGCTCGTGGATATGCGAAGCGAGCTTGCGAAAATGTTCATTATTGGCAAGGAGATAGCCACATTCCAAAGCATGGATGAGTTACGGGAGAAAATAGACTATTACCTCAAGCGCCCGGATGAGCGGGAAGCTATCGCCCACGCTGGGTGGGAAAGGGTGATGCGAGAGCACACGTTCGTTCACAGGATGGCGAGGATGATGAGCGTTGTTTTGCCCCGTGAAGAGGAGAGAATAGAAAACGCCCGGGATCAAAGACGAGGACTAAACGATGTCGATTACATGATAGAAAGGACATCCAACGTTGAGCTTAAAGCCTTTTTAAAAAAATTCAGCGGCGATGGCAATATTTCTCTAAAGAATGTGATGGATGAAATATCTAGAGGTAAAGGGCCTTTGAGCAGGCCGGAGGCAATATTCGTGATGGTTAACCAGGTTCTGGCTCAGGGATAATATGGGTACGAAAATATTGGTGTTGAATCACACTCGGATGGGCGACCTGATTCAAACGACACCTTTGATAAAGGAACTTAAGGCGATGGAGCCGGATTGCGAAATTACTATGCTGGCCAATGCCAAGTTCTCCGGAATCCTTAATTTCGCTGAAGGAATCGACGAAGTTATTCCCATAGATTTTGTTCACTTCAGGGAAAGCGTCGGGGCTGAGCCGGATGTTCTTATGGTCTATGAATATTTCGACAGCTTGGCGGATGACCTGAGGTCACGCCGGTTCGAAAAGATTGTAAATCTTAGCCACTCCAAGTTTTCGGCGATGCTGTCGCTTCTTATCGGCGCTAAAGATATCCGGGGATTTCTTTCCACGCCAAGAGGCGAACGGCTGATACGCGACCCGTGGTTGTTATATTTCTCAACTTTTTTAGGTTTCAGAAAATTCAACAGGTTTAATATCGTTGATCTCTATATGCGGGGAGCCGGGATAAACTCGTATTCCGGAGCCAGACTTAGCTTGAGACCGGACAAGGAAGCCATTAAAGAAAAAATGGCTGAGCTTGGCGTAAGCGATGGGGATGTATTAATTGGATTGCAGGCCGGGGCCAGCAGGAGAGATAGACGCTGGAGCCCTGAAAGTTTTGCGAAAGTGGCGGATCGCCTTTCGTCGAGCCGTGGCGCAAAAATAGTCTTATTCGGCTCCGCTTCAGAGAAAGAGCTGGGTGATGAAGTGGAGACCGCCATGGAAACACCGGCCATAAACCTTATCGGAAAGACAAGTTTAAGCGAACTTGCCGCATGGGTAGATAGGGTAGACCTTCTGGTCACTAACGATACAGGGACTATGCATATAGCGGCCGCTGTCGAGACACAGATAGTAGCTCTGTTTTTTGTTCATGCGCGAGCCGAAGAGACGGGGCCGTATTGCGAAGGGGCATATATTCTTCAAGCTGATATAGAATGCGCGCCTTGTTCACATCGGACTGCATGCGACCACTATTCATGTTTAACATATATAGATCCTGAAGATGTTATCGCGGTTTGCGAGGCTATTCTGGACAATGGCACGGTTATTTCGGACGATCCTGGCCTGTTCAAGCGCACACGTGTGCTTAAAAGTGGGTTTCATGAGGATGGAGGAATAGAGTTTGTTCCGATGAGTCGCAAGCCTCTTGATAAGCATGAGCTTTTTGCATACCTGTATCGTCCCATATTCAACGAGGCGGCGTCCAGGTGGTCCGACCCTGATGGTATGAGCCGCTCGGGAGAATTAGTTGATAAAGCGATAAGTAAAATAGCGGACCGCTTTTTAATTCCCCAAGCCAAAGACCTTAAGGTGTGGCTTACGCGGGCGGAGGCGGGTTGCCAAACCCTGATACAGCTGGGACAAAAAGGAGCCGAAATAGCCTCCATGGTAGCTTTATCCTCAGCGTCTCAAGATTCAAAAGGGCTTAGTGAAATAGCACAGGAGCTGG
>UOGA01000195.1_pt1 | contig 10949 bp, 8 predicted proteins | sample 1989841 | NCBI WGS metagenome assembly UOGA01 (sample SAMEA4712198, study PRJEB27164) | hydrothermal vent metagenome | biome: marine basaltic hydrothermal vent biome; feature: marine hydrothermal vent; material: mineral | place: Pacific Ocean | collected 2011-06-14/2011-07-23 | depth 1691 m | reverse complement strand
CCAGAATAACGAGTCGATCTCTTTTCAAAAACTCCGCGCCAAACTTGACGACACTGTCACCGAGATAAGCGAGACATACTGGGAATATGTTTTTCTGACTGAAAACCTGAAAGTGTCCCAGGAGTTTTTAGAACGCGCCAGAGACCTTGAGAGAAGAGTCCGGGTGCAGGTGGAAGTCGGCTCGCTGGCTCCCATAGAGATAATTCAGGCTCAATCTTCGGTGGCCTCCCGCGAGGAGCTGGTGATCGAAGCGGAGAATAATGTGGACGCGATGGGAGACCGCCTGCTACGGCTGATGAACCCATCGGACGATTCTCCAATATGGCTGTCGAGGATAAAGCCGGAGGATGATCCGGAGATGGCTTACAGGGCTTTTGATTTGCGCGAGAGCACAGCGAAGGCGCTTGAAAAAAGGCCTGAAATAAGCATAGCCAAAAAGGAGCTTGAAAATCAGAACATAGAGCTTGTTTACTATAAAAACCAGAGATGGCCGTCTCTGGATCTCGTCGGGTCTTTCCGCCTCAATGGCGTGAGGGGCCCTGCCCGGCCCATAGCGAGCTTCAGCACTGGCGAAATCCTGGTATCGAGCCTTGACGGCGGGCTATATAACAGCCTTTCGGACGCTTATTCCGGGGAGTATTACGATTATAAAGTTGGCCTCAGGCTCACTTATCCTCTCGGAAACAGGAGCGCCAAAGGCGCGCTGGCCAAAGCCTCTCTATACGCTAAAACCTCTCTGATAAAGCTTAAAAGCCTGGAGCGGGACGTGACCCTCGAAGTTAGAAACGAGGCCCGGAATGTAGAAAAAAGCATAAAGCAGATCGAAGCCTCTTCTGTAGCCAGGCTTCTTGCGGAGAAAAAACTGGAAGCCGAAATACGCAAGTTCGAGGTCGGCTCATCCACCTCCTTTAACGTCCTTGAATTTCAGAAAGATCTGGCCGCAGAGCGGAGCCATGAGCTAAGAGCGAAAGTCGAGTATCGTAAAGCGGTCGCAAGGCTACATAAAGCGACAGGAGACACGCTGGACGCAAGCGGTATTTCTTTCGAATCGTTTAAAAATAAATAGCGGTTTTAACTGTCTCCGGTATGTCGGCCAAATTCCTTGAAGGGCCTATCCTCCATCTGCCAAGCGTTCATTTTGATGACGGGGCGGACTCTTTGGCCAGCGCCGACGACAAATATCCTGAAATAGAGGCAGGCTACAAAAAGCTGTCGCGCCGTTCGCTTCTCATGGCCGGGGCCAAAGACGCTGTAATTGTAGACAAGCTTCCTGATAAAGAATACCTTGCGCTTCTTTCAGCATGCGGAGCTGGCGGCGCCACACGTTTGGCTCCCGCGTCCGGCGACGGCTCATCTCTCGCCGAAGACGCGGCTTTCTGCCCGGCCACGCTCGATTTCATAAGATCGTGGCCGCACAAGATCGAGCCGTATATGATGAGTTCGCATGAAGAGAGGCTAGAGGAGGCTATAGGCCGTCCATTGACCGGAGTGTCGGCGCAGGTAACCTCTCTGCTCAATGACAAAGTGTTTTTTACACGGTTGGTGGAAGACCTCGGACTGCCGTTCATCGAGACATTCATCGGCCCTCCCGACTCTGCGGCTGTCAGGATCGCCAAAGGCGGAAACGATCCGGTAATTGTCCGAGGCTCCAAAAGCGTCGGCGGAGCGGCTGTCTGGACAGCGCAAGATAGCGGGCAAAGACTTGCCCTGGGCAAAAAAATAGAGCGGATGCGAGGCGGCATGTTTATCGTCCAGCCATTAATCGAGAGCGAGTCTTCGCCCAATCTGCAGTTTTATGTAGGCTCCCAGCGCTCCTGTCTTCTGGGCGGTACGGTTCAGATTTTCAACAACAGATTCGCCCATACAGGCAACTATTTCGATTTCGTCAATGATGAATCGACAGCGAATTCGCTTTTAAGCCAGGGCAAAGCCTTGGCGCGAGAAGCGGCTGGTATAGGCTACAGGGGAATTTTAGGCGTTGATTTTATCGTGGCAGGAGAAACTGTTTACGCCGTGGAGCTTAACGCAAGACACAACACATCCACTCACGCGCTCTGGTTCGTGAACAGATTTTTTAACGGCGATCCTTTCTCCCTCATGGAGCCGGGCCGCGCCGCGTATATGCGGTTTTCTTCTCCTTTAGACGCGACGGGACAACAATGGATCGAGCTTTTGGGAGAGCATGCGTTTAACCCGGATACCGGAACCGGGATCATGCCCTACGACTGCGGCGCCGGAGCGTTAGAAGCTGTTATCGCCGGAGAAGACAGCGATCATCGCAAATGGCTTATGAAACATGCCGAAGATATTGCTTTGTCGGAAAAAATATAAATTCCACGAAGGAACTTTGTTTTTGTAGCGACCTCTGTTTTCTTTTGAACACCTCCCCGTTACGGGAGTGGCCCTCCGGCAGGGGAAGAGAAGATTTCCCCTCCTTACCGAGGAGGGGTGGCTGGGCCACGCCCAGACGGGGAGGGCGCCTAATAAAATAGTTAAGACCATCATCACCCCCACCTCAGTCCTCCCCCCTCAAGCGTTTTTTCGATATCAGGAAAAAACACAAGGGGGAGGAGCGGAGTTACTATTGCATGCTCTGCGGGGTGTTCTTCACCCCGCAGTCGCGCGTGTGATGTATCCCGGAGGTGAAGAACACCTCCGGGAGCGAAGAGGAGTCTCCTTCTCATCCATTTTGACACTTGAAGTGTTGTTTGCGATAATGTTTAATTCTTTTATTATGCTACATTGAGTTTCTCTTATTTGAGGAAGAGTTTATGAGCGTTGACACTGGCCAGTCCCGGAGAAAGATAAATCCCGACCTGGAGCAACTGGCGCTTTTGCAGAAAATAGACCAGGAAATCGCCAGAAAAACCGATCTTAAAGACAATGCGTTGCCTGCGGAAATAGAAGAGCTTCGCGTAAGTTATGAAAAAGCGGAAGAACTCCTTAAAAAGTTCGATGAGGAGCTAAACTCTATCAACAAAAAAAGAAAAGACCTCGAATTGAAAGTTGAAGAGACCATGAACAGTATCGCCAAGGCTAAGAAAAAACTGCCGGAGGTCAAAACAAACGTCGAATACCGCGCGATTATAAAAGAGCAGGATAATTTTGAGAAAAAAATTGTTCGGATGGAAGATGAACAACTGGAGATGATGGAGGAAATCGACACAAAATCAGGCGAGCGTAAAGAACTGGAAAAGGCCGAGAGCGAGGAGAAGCGAAAGTTCGAGGTGAATAAAAAGGAGAAGCAAGAGGCGATGGCCGAGCTTGGAAAGCGGCTGACTGCGCTGTCTGCTCAAAGAGACGAGATCATAACCGCCATCAGTCCCGATGTGTACGCCAATTACTCGAAGGTCAGCCGCCAGCGTAGCGGCATCGGCGTAGCGGAGGTCGTCGATAAGTCATGCCGCGCCTGTTTTCAGATGATTCCGCCCCAGCTTGATGTCCTTATCCGAACAACCGACGAAATTTATCAGTGTCCGCACTGCGACAGGTATCTTTATCACGTGCCTGAAGAAAGCGAAACAAGTTAAAATATATCAAGAGTTATAGAGTTATAAAGAGGCCGGGGGACGGCCGTCGGCGGGCGCAAGCTTCGCGGGAGGAAAGTCCGGACGCCAAAGAGCAAGGCGCTCTCTAACGGAGAGCGGGGGCGACCCCAGGGAAAGCGCCACAGAAAATATACCGCTAACCGGTTTTACCACCGGCAGTAAGGGTGAAATGGTGAGGTAAGAGCTCACCGCGATGGTGGCGACATCATCGGCACGGCAAGCCCCGCCTGGCGCAAGGCCAAATAGGGAAACGACTATTAAGGGTTGCTCGCCCGATGTTTCCGGGTAGGCCGCTGATGATCGCGTCGGCAACGGCGCGGCTAGATGAATGGTCGTCGCCTGCGTTACAGCAGGTACAAGATCCGGCTTACAACCGGCCTCTTTTATTTTCTTGCTTATCAACATTATTTTCCGGATAGGACGGGGAAAAGGTTTTGCGTATGTCTGAAGGAATTGTCTACCTGATCGGAGCTGGGCCGGGCGATCCTGGCCTTATAACCGTAAAGGGAAAAGAGCGCATCGAATCGGCGGATGTGATCGTATACGACTATCTGGCCAACCCGAAACTTTTAAAACACGCCCGGCCCGGCGCGGAAAAAATCTATGTCGGCAAAATGGGCGGCGCCCATACCAAAACCCAGGAGGAGATCAACGACCTGATTGTCAAATGGTGCCGGGAAGGGAAAAACGTGGCGCGGCTCAAAGGGGGCGACCCTTTCATCTTCGGACGGGGCGGGGAGGAGGCCGAAGAGCTGGTAAAAGCCGGTCTCAAATTCGAAGTCGTCCCCGGCGTCACTGCGGGCACAGCCGCCGCCGCCTATTCCGGCATCCCGCTCACGCATCGCGACCACACGGCCACCGTCGCCTTCATCACCGGCCACGAAGACCCGACGAAAAAAGACTCGAACATCTATTGGGACAAGATCGCCACAGGCGTCGGCACGCTTGTCTTTTATATGGGGATAAAAAATCTGCCGAACATAACGTCAAACCTGATAAAGGGCGGGCGCGCCCCGAAAACACCGGTCGCCGTGATTCGCTGGGGCGCCACGCCAGATCAACAGACGGTGACAGGGACGCTGGAGACCATAGCCGACATCGCAAAAAAAGCCGGGATAAAACCTCCTGCGCTTACGGTGGTCGGCGAAGTTGTGAGCCTTAAACCTACCCTCGACTGGTTCGAGACAAAACCTCTGTTCGGCAAAAAAATCGTCGTCACACGCGCAAGAGAGCAGGCGAGCGGTTTCGCCTCAAGGCTGGAGGAAGCGGGAGCGCATGTCATCGAGTTTCCCACTATAGAAGTGATAGAGCCGGAATCGTGGAGCGATCTTGACACGGCGCTTACGAAACTTTCCGATTACGACTGGATAGTTTTCACCTCTGTGAACGGCGTCGGGTTTTTCATTAGCAGGCTTAAAGAAAAGGGGATGGATATCCGCGACCTTAAAGGGCTCAAGGTTCTCGCCATCGGGCCGAGGACGGCGGAGGCGGTGGAAAGCCTGGGGGTGCGGGTCGATTTTGTGCCGAAAGAATATCGGGCGGAGTCTATCATCGAAGGGATGGGGCAGGAGAACATAAAGGGAAATAACATCCTTATCCCGCGCGCGCGCGTGGCCCGCGAAGTTTTGCCCGACGAGATGCGAAAGCTTGGCGCGGATGTCACCATCGCCGAATGTTACGTCACCATCAGGCCGGAGAGCAGGAAAGAGGAAGTCCGCAAATATTTCGAAGATGGCGCGATCGACGCTGTTACGTTCACATCGTCATCGACGGTGGAGAATTTCATGGAGATGTGGGGAGAAAAGGAGGCGTTACGCCTCATGGATGGCGTCAAGGTCGCCTCCATCGGCCCGATCACCTCCGACACCGCAAAAAAACTCGGACTCACCCCCGATATCGAACCGAAAGAGTTCACCACAAGCGCATTAGCGGATGCGATTGAAGAGTTTTTTTCAAAAAGTGTTTAGCGTTAACGCGATTTAGGCTAAACCTGTCTCACACCGCCGTTAGTTTTCACTCTCCTATCTTTTTTACAGTACCAACAGTTAACATTAGTTTTTGACCTGCCGGTGTTAATGACCAAAATAAAGCCGTTCCACCTTTCACAGTATTTAAGTGTTCAAACTTAACTAAATCATGGGCGAGCAATTGCACCTTAATCGTTTGGTAGTTTTCATTATCCATTTTTTCATATTGACTATTTCTAGTATGCCTTTTTACTAATGCTTTCATGAGCATTGATTCCATATAGATTGTTTCCGGCGGCGAGCACGGCGCATGATCTTTTTCACCGTCACGGTTTGGTTAAGCCCGGCGGCGCAATCGCAAAACTCCCGCTTACGGTCATCCTTTCATCGATTGCGCCGAGCCTAACGGAGTTTGGAGCGCTGATTTTAAAGGTCAGTTTAAAGTTGGCGATGGGCTTTATGCTATCCGTTGACTGTGACCTCTGGGCGTATACTTTGGAATGGTCAAGCTTGGACAATTGGATGAGAGAACCGGGCGTATCGAAAGATCGGCTTCACATGAAAAAAGGAAAAATACTAAATGAACCTAAACAAAATGTGTTACCAATGCGCCCGGACTATTGTGTAACCTATGTACCAGGCTGTACAGGCCACGCCCAGACGGGGTGGTGTTCAATAATAAGACAAGAAAACAGAACACCCCCTCGCAAAGGGGGAGAGATTTTGTGTCCCAGTCATTATTGCAGATGTTACGTAATTCGGGGCCTACCCGTGACGCAGGGTTTATCGCAGGGGCAGGGGGGAGTTAAGACGCGGTTGGGACTGCGTTAAAAATTTTCTCTTTATCTTCCACCTGGAGGTTTAAAGACTGGAGAATTTTGCGCTGGGTATCGACCCGGCAAGCTTCGCCTTTTTCTATCCTGTTCAATGTCTGCACGGAGATGCCGGCGTTTCTGGCAAGCTCGGCTTTCGACATCATAAGGTTGTCGCGGTACTCTTTAACTCTGTTCGGGAATTTCATTTTCTGTAACAATTTCGCCTCTGACTGAATTAACGCCGCTTGATACACCCACATTGTGTACAATTAAGTTTATACAATTCACATATAAAATCAAGATAATTAAAAGATATTTATCATATGTAAGTATATAATTATCAGTTAATTAGGTATGATGCGATATTGACGATAGATGTAATCGCAAATAATACAAAGGGTAACGCCTTAAGGCTCAATGCGCTAAATTAAGCGATAATCATTAACAAACGGATAATATGTGGGTTATACATATGGGCAATCATTCATCTTGCCCATTTTGAGCGTAAATTGTTAGACTTGATATCTTTTTTCATAAAGGTGATGAAGTATGACGGCTAAAATAGCGGTTTTCCCTGGTGACGGTATCGGCGTCGAGGTGACGGACGAGGCGCTTAACGTGCTTGACCGTGTTGGCGGGAAATACGGGTTGGATTTCGAGACCGAAAAAGCGTTGGTGGGTGGATCTGCTTATGACGAGTATAAAACCCCACTGCCGGACGAGTCGCTGAAACTCGCGCAAGAGGCCGACGCTGTTTTGCTTGGCGCGGTGGGCGGCCCTAAATGGGAGCCGCTCGATTACAGCGTCCGTCCCGAACGGGCGTTGTTGGGACTGCGGGCCGAGCTGGATCTGTTCGCCAACTTAAGACCTGCCAAAGTCTACCCGGCGCTGGCGGACGCCTCTTCTTTAAAACGTGAAATAGTAGACGGGATAGACATCCTTGTTGTGCGCGAGTTGGTTGGCGGTATCTATTTTGGCCAGCCCAAAGGAGTGGAGAAACTGTCCGACGGGACTGAAAAGGGGGTTAATACCCTTGTCTACACTACGCCGGAGATAGAGCGGATAGCAAAGGTCGCGTTCGAGACTGCGGGCAGGCGAAGCGGCCGGGTATGCTCGGTGGACAAGGCCAACGTGCTTGAAAGCACAGAGTTATGGCGCCGGGTCGTGACAGAAGTTCATAAAGATTATTCCGATGTGGAGCTTAGCCATATGTATGTCGATAACTGCGCCATGCAGTTGGTCAGGTGGCCGAAACAGTTCGATGTTATCGTCACGACCAACCTGTTCGGGGATATCCTCTCCGACGAGGCGGCCATGCTGACCGGGAGCATAGGCATGTTGCCCTCCGCGTCGTTGAGCGCGGACAAAGGGATGTACGAGCCGGTGCATGGCTCTGCGCCCGATATAGCGGGGCAGGATAAGGCGAACCCTATCGCGGCGATATTATCGGTGGCGATGATGTTAAAATACACGTTTAACGAAGAAGAAGCGGCGACCGATATCGAGCAGGCGGTTGTGACAGCGCTAGACTCCGGCGCGAGGACGCCCGACATCCATACCGAAGGGATGAAACTTGTGGGAACCAAAGAGATGGGCCGGATCATAGCCGGGGCCATTACATAAGGAACATAATCAAAATTGCATTATATTCCTCCCCTTTGAGGGGGGAGGATAAAGATGAGGGTAAACAATCTTATGCACCCTCACCCCGCCCTCTCCCGTCAAGAGAGAGGGAAGGTTGGATGACATAAGCTGTGCGTTTATATTGATAAGGTTATTAAAAAATGAAAACGAAGTATTACAACGTCGCCGTCGCCGGGGCCACCGGCGTGGTGGGCGAGGAGATGATAAAAATCCTGGAGCAACGCGATTTCCCGGTGAACAATCTGCTCCCTCTCGCCTCTGGCCGGTCGGCTGGCATGGAGATAGACTTCAAGGGCGAGAAGTGGGAGGTCGAAGAGTTAACTCACGAATCGTTTTCCGGGATCGACATCGCTTTTTTTTCAGCCGGGGCGGCTCGTAGCCTGGAGTTCGCGGGCTCGGCGGTGGACGCAGGGGCCATCGTGATCGACAACTCGTCTGCGTTTCGTATGGAGCCGGACACTCCGTTAATTGTGCCGGAGGTGAACCCGGAGGCGATATCGACTCATAACGGAATAATAGCGAACCCGAACTGCTCGACCATCCAGATGGTGGTGGCTTTAAAACCGTTGCATGACACAGCCACGATTAAAAGAGTGATCGTGAGCACGTATCAGGCGGTCTCCGGCGCGGGCCGGGAGGCGATGGAGGAGTTGAGCCAGCAGACCAGGGACATTTTCAGTTTTCAGGATATCGAGCCGCTAAAGTTTCCACACCAGATAGCGTTCAACTGTATTCCTCACATAGACGTTTTTTTAGATGACGGCTGTACGAAAGAAGAGATGAAGATGGCGCATGAGACACGCAAGATCATGGGGGACGAGTCTATACAGGTTTCGGCGACCTGCGTCCGCGTTCCTGTTTTTTGCAGTCATTCCGAATCGGTGAACATCGAGTTCGAACGGGCGATAGACCCGGCCCAGGCCAGGGATATATTGTCGAAAGCGCCCGGAGTCGAGGTGATGGACGATCCGGATCAATCGCTCTATCCGCTGGCGACGGAGGCCACCGGGAAGGATTCGGTGTATGTGGGGCGTATCAGACGCGACGATACGGTAGCCAACGGCCTTAACATATGGATTGTCGCCGATCAGCTTCGTAAAGGCGCGGCGCTCAACGCGATTCAGATAGCTGAGCTGTTGACACAAGAGTAAAGGCGCACACTCAGGGTGGCGCGCCCCCGCGTGACCATTGAAAACATTGCGAGCAGAGTTATAAGCGCGCCGCAGTGGCATTCTGTTTTTACTACAGCAACAGCATGGCCGCCGCGATTACCGTTGTATACCCTTTTTTGACAATGGCCGACTGCGTGATGTTTCTTGTCCGCACAATTTTGTTCGACATGCGGAAAACTTCTTTTTTCTCATCCCACGCCTTGTCCTCGTCGAACTCGATACCGAGGGTGGAGGCCAGCATCGCGGCGGCCAGATCCTCCGAGTAATCGCCCGCGACCTGCTCCGTCTGGCCGAACCCGTGATGCTCGCTAAGATAACCGTAGCCGTCCTTGTTGGACGGGACGGCGCATCCTATGGACGCGAACACCAGCCTGTGCGGCTCGTTGCTTCCGGTTCTGGCCATGACGCAGAAACTTATCTGACCCGGTTTGAGCCGCTTGAGCCCCTCCCGTCGGGAGATGATTTTGCATTTAGGCGGAAGAATGGATGAGACATAAACCAGATTGCATTTCTCCACTCCCGCGTTCCGCAGGGCAAGCTCGAAAGATCTCAGCTCTTCTTTATGGGTTCCTACTCCGTTAGTAAGAAACATCGCTTTGGGGACAAGGTTCATTAAGCTACTTCTATATTACTGGTATTGGTCGGTAAACCTGCAGGTGACCGGGGTTCTTCTGTCCCGTCCAAAAGCTTTCGGAGTGATCTTCACACCCATAGGCCCCTGCCTTCGCTTATACTCGCTCGCGTCAACCATCCTTATGATGTCGATGACGAGCCGCTTACTGTACCCCAGTTTTTCGATTTCATCAATATTCTTGTCGCGCTCTATATACTCAGCCAGAATGGGGTCAAGCAGATCGTATGGCGGCAGGGAATCGGTGTCGAGCTGACCGGGGCGAAGCTCTGCGCTGGGCGGCTTGTCTATGATCGATTGAGGGATAATCTCCCTTCCCGCTTTTTCATTTCTCCACCTGCAGAGCCGGTAAACCCGTGTTTTGAACAGGTCTTTTAGCACGGCGAACCCTCCAACCGTGTCGCCGTAGAGGGTGCAGTATCCCACGGCGATCTCGCTTTTGTTTCCTGTCGTCAGGACAAGCCAGCCGAACTTGTTTGAAAGAGCCATCAGCATCGCTCCCCGGATTCTGGCCTGGATGTTCTCCTCGGCCAGTCCCGGCTCTCCTCCCTTGAAAACACCAGCAAGGGCCTTGTCATACTCTTTCATGGCCCCTCCGATGGGGAGAGTCATCATCTCAACGCCGCTCGATGAAAGATTCTTTGTGAGCCGTCTTGCGTCGGACTCTGACTCTGGGGACGAGTAGGGGGAGGGCATATAGACGGTCTTTACATTTTCCGGCCCCAGCGCATCGACGGCGACGGCGGTGGTCAGCGCCGAATCCACGCCGCCTGAGAGGGCGATGACTGCCGTATCGAAACCGTTTTTGAAGGCGTAGTCGCGGACGCCCAGGGTAAGCGCCTCGTAAACCTCCTCATCCTCGGATAGCGCTCCACGCCGATTCTTTTTACGTGGCTCCGGTTTTTCCTTGATACCTGGGCCAAGCTCGATAACGTCACGTCGAGCCGCCGGATGTTTTTTAAGCGTTATGTCGGCGATCAAAATATCTTCCCTGAAATATTCGGCGGAGGCGGTCACGTCGCCGTTCGCGTCCGTGACAAACGATCCGCCGTCGAAAACCAGCTCGTCCTGTCCTCCCACCAGATTGCAATACGCCAAAGGAGTTTTTAACCTTTTGGCGTGGCCTGCGACCAGGGTATGGCGGGCGCCCCCGGCTCCGAGACGGTATGGCG
>UOGA01000305.1_pt1 | contig 11034 bp, 11 predicted proteins | sample 1989841 | NCBI WGS metagenome assembly UOGA01 (sample SAMEA4712198, study PRJEB27164) | hydrothermal vent metagenome | biome: marine basaltic hydrothermal vent biome; feature: marine hydrothermal vent; material: mineral | place: Pacific Ocean | collected 2011-06-14/2011-07-23 | depth 1691 m | reverse complement strand
CCCTCACCGCCTTGTCGCCTCCCGGAAGTTTTAATGCGGGAAAGTGGAATTTTCTTTCGTACTCCTTGTAGTCGCACAGCAATACCTCGCCGCCCCAAATCGTTCCATCCCCGCCGTAACCTGTCCCATCGAGGCTAAGCCCGATCACATCTCCTTTTAGCCTGTTTTCAAGCATAACCGACGCGATATGCGCGTGATGGTGCTGAACCTCCGTGACCGGCAGGCCGAGTGAACGCCCGTAATTGGAGCTGAAGTATCGCGGATGCTTGTCCACAACAACACGCTCCGGCTCTATCCCGAAAATCTTTTTAAAATGCCTTATTGATTTTTTGAAAGAGTCAAAGGCTTCGGCATGCTCAAGGTCGCCTATATGCGGGCCGGGGAAAACGGTATTCCCCTTTGCCAGAGAGAAGACCGATTTAAGGTCGCCGCCACACGCCAGAATGGGAGGCGTTTTTTTTTCTATAAAGACAGGCGCCGGAACCCATCCACGCGACCTGCGCAAAAGCGCCGCCTTGTCTTTATGCGCCCGGATCACGGAATCGTCGCATCGCCATACAATCGGCCGGTTGTTCACAAGAAAGTAATCGGCTATCCCGCCAAGCCTGTCAAGTAACAGGGAGTCTTCAAAAACAACAGGCTCGTCCGTCACGTTTCCGCTTGTCATAACCAGTACATCCGGGGCGTCTTCGCCGGAGAAAAGGAGGTGGTGTATGGGAGTATAGGGCAGGAATACACCGCATTCGTTAAGACCCGGCGCCACCGAATCCGCCAAAACCTTTTCCTCTCTTTTTTTGAGCAGGAGTATCGGCTTCTCGCGTGAATTCAGGAGTTTCTCCTCTTGCTTGTTTACATCGGCGTACTTTCTGATTGTCTCAACGTCTCTGGAGATGACGGCGAACGGTTTTTCTTTTCTCAATTTTCTATCCCGCAGGTTTTTTACCGCCTCCTCGTTTTTCGCGTCGCACGCCAGGTGATATCCACCGATACCCTTTATGGCCACAATCTTTCCTTTTTTTATAAATTCGACGGTATCTGCGACCGGGTCTGCGGCGCCGATTTTTTTGCCGTCACAGTCCAGAAGTTGAGCCGACGGGCCGCAAACAGGGCATGCGTTCGGTTGCGCGTGAAACCGCCTGTTATGTGGATCATCGTATTCAGCCTGGCAATTAGCGCACATGCCGAAATCTTTCATGGAGGTTTTCGCCCTGTCGTAGGGTGTTCCTTCTATTATTGAATAGCGCGGGCCGCAGTCTGTGCAGTTTATGAATGGATAACGGTAGCGCCTGTCGTTTTTGTCCAGAAGCTCGGATACACAGCTAACGCAAACATCGTTGTCGGGCGGGATGAGCGCGATGTCGGAGCCTTCGTCGCGGCTATGCATGATTTTGAAAACCGCGTCGCCGACAGGTTTTAAACTTTCGGTTTTGATATCCGCGATGCGGGAAAGCGGAGGCGCGTCAGTTTCAAGAGCCTTAAGAAATTTTTCGCAACCCTCTTTCGTCCCTTCTATCTCTATGGTCACGCCAAGCTTGTTGTTAAAGACGTTTCCGGTAAGGTCAAGACGGTTGGCGAGGTTATAGACGAACGGCCTGAAACCTACTCCCTGGACTATTCCGCGAGCCTCTACCTTGAAGCGGATGGCGGGCATGTTATTCGCCCTTTGTTACAAGGCTTTCAAGCCATCCGAGCCATTCGTCCATCCCGGCGCCACTGGTGGCGGATGTTTTAAAAATCTTCAAATCGGGATTAACCGCAAGAGCCTCTTTTTCGTAGTCGGAGACATCGATGTTTAAAACCGAAGCCAGATCGATTTTGTTTATCACCAGGTAACCGCACGCCCTGAACATGCCAGGATATTTTTTCGGTTTATCGAGCCCCTCCGTCAGCGCGCCGAGCATCACACGGTGACCTTCGCCGAGGTCGAAGCCGGATGGGCAGACGAGGTTGCCCACATTTTCAATTATCAGAAGATCGAGGCCGTCCGGGGCGCCGTTAAACGCCTTTTCCACCATAGACGCCTCAAGATGGCATCTCCCTCCGGTATTTATCTGCACTACCCAGGGGGAGCCCGCTTCTTCGACCTTTTGCGCGTCGTGGTCGGTTGCGATATCGCCTTCGATCACGCCTATGGCGATTTTTGGCGCCAGCCTCTTGAGCGTTTCTACAAGCAAGGTTGTTTTCCCCGCGCCGGGAGAGCTCATTATGTTTATAACCGCGAGTTTTCGCCCGGAGAACATTTTGCGTAGCCTTACAGCCACCACATCGTTTTTCTCTAAAATACTTTTTTCTATTTTTATTGTGCGGCTCATTCCACTTCCATATCCTTCAGGTACAGCTCCTTGCCTCCGGAGGGGATAATCACCTCCCCACAATCAGGGCAGTTAAAAACGTACTGGCCAACGGGAAATCGCGTTTCGCATTTCGCGCAGTAAGCGGTCGCGCTCACTTCATCAACCACCAGCTCCGCGTCTTTGGCGACCGTACTTTTTTTTACCTCATCGAAGCAGAATTTGAGCGAGTCAGCCACAATCCCGGAAAGGTTTCCCACAACTATTGAAACCCTGGTCACGCTTCGGGCGCCGCTTTTTCGGGCGTTTTCGGCAATGAGGCTCATTAACGATTCGGCGATGGATAGTTCATGCATCAACAGATTCTCGGTAGCTGGTCGCCAACCAACGGCTCTACAATGCGGTTCCCCGCAAACGCCGTTTTCATCTCCACCCTGCCAGGCCCGGCTCCGCCCACTCTTCCTATGATCGCCGCCTGCCTGCCCGCCGGATGATCTCTCATTGCCTCAAGGATTTTATCGGCGCTCTTTTGCGGCGCAAACGCGACCAGCTTTCCCTCGTTGGCCACGTTGAGCGGGTCGAGCCCAAGTATTTCGCATACGGCGGATACGCTCTGTTTTATCGGGAGCGCCTTTTCGTCTATCACTATCCCTTTGCCGGACGCCTTTGCTATTTCGTTAAGCGTCGCTGAAAGACCGCCGCGAGTAGGGTCGCGCATCATGCGTATATCCGGCTCCGCCTCCAGCATCGCTTCTACCAGCCTGTTTAGCGGCTGGCTGTCGGAGACAATTTCGGTTTTAAACTCCAGACCTTTTCTTAATGTCAGGATCGCTATCCCGTGATCCCCAATCGTTCCTGACGCGATTATCAAATCGCCTTCCTTCACACGCTTCGGGCTTAACCTAACCCCTTCCGGCGCGAAACCTATTGCTGAAGTGTTTATAAAAACCTTGTCGGCGCCGCCTCTGGCGACCACCTTCGTATCGCCGGTGACGATAGACACTCCGCAAGATTTCGCCGCCTCCCCCATAGACTTTGCGATTTTTTTAAGATCGGAGATCGGAAAACCCTCCTCAAGCACAAAACCTGCGGACATATACTTGGGGATACCGCCCGATACCGCGATATCGTTAACCGTGCCATGCACCGCGAGAGAGCCTATATCGCCTCCTGGGAAAAAGATCGGGTCGATAACGAAAGTATCGGTGGAAAACGCAAGCTTGCCGCTTTTCGGAGCGTCTATAATCGCGCCATCCGACATGGTGTCGAGTATCATGTTGGAGAACGCAGGTATGAAAACCTCTTCTATCAACTCTTCGGACGCCCTTCCGCCGCCTCCATGCGCAAGCGTTATGTAGTCAGCGCGCGGCAACTTCCCTGCCCTCCTTGCCGAAGCGGTAGTAGATAGAGCAGGTTCCCTCGTCGGACACCATGCATGCGCCCACAGGCTCCTCTGGCGCGCAGGCTGTGTTGAACAACTTGCAGTCGGTAGGTTTTTTTAGCCCCCTTAAAATCTTGTCGCAGATACACCCCCTGGTTTCCTTCTCGTCGGTTGTAATGCTCAGGCCGAACTTTACGCAGGCGTCAAATCTTTTGTAGGCGCCGTCCGGTTTTAGCCCGCTGTCGGGAATGACTCCAATGCCGCGCCACACCGCGTCCACTGGCGAGAAAACTTCCTCCATTATCTTTTGCGCCGTAAGGTTGCCGGAAGGCGATACGACACGCCGGTAGTTTATCTCGGTTACAGCCCTGTTTTTTTCTACCTGCTGTACCACAGACAGTATCGACGACATGATATCGAGCGGCTCAAAGCCGGATACCACGCACGGTTTGCCAGCGTCGGTAAGCGGCTTGTACATGGTGGTTCCTGTAATGGCGGTGACGTGACCGGGGCAGATAAAACCGTCGAGCCTTACCTCTTCGGCAAGAAGCGCGCCGAGGATGCCGGGAGTTGTCTTGTGCGCGCTTAGCACGGAGTAATTGTCCACCCCCATAGCCTCCGCAAGCTTTATCGAGGATGCTGTAACGGGAGCCGTTGTCTCGAAGCCGACCGCGAAGAATATTACATCTTTCCCCCGGTTTTCATCCGCGATTTTTACCGCGTCGTCCGGCGAGTAGACGATCCGGATATCGGCGCCTTTCGCCTTCGCCTGCCTCAGCGACTCGCTCTGGCCGGGCACACGTATCATGTCTCCGAACGATGCGAGTATTACATCCGGGTTTTCAGACAGTCGTATGGCTGTGTCTATCTCCCCTTTGGAGGTGACGCATACAGGGCATCCCGGCCCGGAGACCATCTCGATTGTATCGGGTAGCAAATCGGGTATTCCATATTTGAGGAGCGATATAGTGTGGCCTCCGCAAAACTCCATGACCCTGATTTTTTTGCGGGATTGTTTTTTGATGGCCCCCGCGATTTTTTCAGCGATTTCGCCGTCGCGAAACTCTGTCATGTATTTCATGGACGATTTCCCTTATTCGGAATCCATTCCTATTTCCCCAAGGAGGTCGAGCGTTTTTTTCGCCTCTTGCTCGCTAAGAATGGATATCGCCGAACCGGCGTGAATTATTACGTAATCCCCAACCTTTACGTCAGGTACGAGCATAAGGTTTACATCCCGGCTTACCCCGCCCATGCGCGCAACGCCCCGGAAATCGTTTATCTCGGTAACTTCCATCGGAACCGCAAGACACATAATCCCCCCCTTAAAGGAATAGCTTTCCTCTGATTTTATCACACCATAAGCAGGCGCGACAATTTGGAAGCGCGCCGGGTGATCTATTAATTCTTCTGCCAGCGAGAGGAAAGGGGCGCTCCTAAGTAAAAAGAGCGATTTTTACAAGGAGGTACCCCGGCGCCACAAAGGGCGATTATCATAAAACACCCCGCTCCAGGTTTTTCCAGGCGCCGATGACGAGGCCGACTATCGGGCTTTCGTTTTCTCTCAAGTCGATATGCTGGATTTTCTCGGAAATGTTCAAGGGAATCAGGTAGAGGTGGTAACCTTCTTTTTGCACGGTTTTCGCCGTGATTCCTCCCCCCTCATAAATGGCGTAGATTTTTTTCTCTTCGATTCTCTCTTTGTCGATCCCCCGGTCTATGACCACAACGTCGCCGGAATTGAGATGCGGCGTCATCGACTCCCCTTCGAGCCGACAGGCGATCAGATCGCGTGACGCGCCTGCCTTTTTCAACGCCCGCATGTGGAACAGGAAATAGTCGATAACGTCTTCCTCGGCGATCCTGGGGCTTCCTGCGGCGATATTTCCCGCCGTAAGGGGCACGCTGATATAGTCTGATTCGTCCAGTTTCACCGCCCCGGCGCTCTGGGGCGCGTCAACCTTGAACTGGAGCGGCCTGTATTCGCGTACATCCGAGGGGAGGGGCTTTCCCAGAAGAAGCCAGCCGAGGTCTACTTCGCCGATTTTGGCGATTTTGAGCAGGACGTTTATATCGGGTAAAGTTCCCTCTTCGTGCCGTTTAACCGAAGTGTGGGAGACGCCGATAAGCCGCGCGAATTGGTGGAGCGTTCTTTTCCCCCTGATATGGTTGATCCTCCGGCCAATGGCGGCAGGGTCTACAAGCTTTGATTCACTCATTCGTTAAATATGCCCTTGACATTTTACATATTCGTTAATTATCATTCTAGTCAGGCGCGGTGGTTATGGCAAGACGTTATTTTTAGAGGTTACGTAAAACTCATGGGGAAACCAAATGCGCTCTTCACCCTGCCAAGCGGCGGGCCGATTCCGATTACACCGACCAAACGCAGATATTTTACAATTTCGCAGATCGCAGGCCGATGGGGCGTAAGCGCGCCCACAGTGATACGTCTCATCGACGAAGGGCAGTTGACGGGTCTTAAAATAAGGGGCGCCTACCGGGTAACCCGCGAATCGATAGAGTCGTATGAGAGAAAAGTGGCCTTTTAGAGGAAATTACGCTTTATCCGTTTCCCTTTTTCCGCCGCTATATTTATAATTGCCAACTGGGGTAACTGTAAATATGAAAGCTAAAAACGAATTAACGGCGACGGATAGCTACGTCAGCGAGCTTGTCGCGGTTACGAAAGCGGCGATCAGCGAAGTTGCGACGAAAAACCGCGCGGCGATCGGCCACGCCGATATTATTAAATACGCCAAATCGGTAAAGGAGATACATGAATCGCTGGTAAAAAACCTTGACCAGGCCGAGAGCCATTCGAAAGTTGTCCTGCAGTTTTTAAGCCAGTGGAACAATCTTGTGCTTGGAGTATTTTACTCATCAGATATCGTCAAAAAAGAAAAAGTTTTGTCAAAAAGGCAGTACGATATTTTTGTCAACTCGCTAGAGGAGATAATCAAGTACGGCAAAAAATATTTCGGCGGTTAAATCAGCGGGATGATCTGTTAACAGCTTTTCAGGAGACTTTGAGCCCCGGCGCGACATCGCCGTCAGGGCCGATAAGCTTTAGCGTATCTCCATCGCTGACGGCCAGAACCATTCCGTTCGATTCGATTCCCATGATCTTGCGCGGTTTGAGGTTGGATACGATGACCACTGTTTTTCCGATCATCTCGTCAGGCTCGTAGTTTTTGGCGATCCCGGCCACCAGCGTCCTTCGCTCATCCCCAAGATCGACAGTCAGCTTGAGAAGCTTGTCCGCCTTTTCGACTTTACTCGCCTCAATCACTTTGGCTGTCTTTAACTTAATTTTTGTGAAATCTTCAAACTCGATCAAACCCTCGTCCTCCTTCGATTTGGTTTTTTCCTTTACGCTCGCTTGTTTTCTTGTGACCTCCACAATTTTTTCGGTCGATTTAATATCTATCCTCTCGGCGAGCCGCTCGAATTTTCCGATGGTGTGATGAGTCATCCACTCCTGTGAGTCATCCCATTTTAGCGGGTCGATCTTAAGGATTTTCTCCACTTTTCCGGCGAATCGTGGAACCACCGGTTTGAGGTAGAGAGTGATAAGCCGGAATGCGTTTATACCAGCCGCTAAAACTTCCTGCAGTTTTTGAGGGTCGTTTTTTAATTCCCACGGCTTCGCCTGGTCGATGTATGTGTTTGCGGCGTCTGTAAGACGCATAATTTTTTTTATCGCCAGCCCGAAATCGCAAGCCCCGTAATCGGCGGCGATACCATCCGCCGCCTTAAGCATATCGATTATCATTTGCCGTCCCGATTCATGAACATGCTCTATTCGGTTTTCAAACTCCTTGTTTTTGTTGAGTATGCTTATGACACGGGAGCCGAGATTGGCCACTTTGTTCACCAACTCCGCATTGACACGGAACACGAAGTCCTGGAAGCTTAGATCAAGGTCGTCTACGCTGTTTTTAAGCTTGCTGGCGTAATAATAGCGCAGGTACTCAGGGTCGAGCTGATCCAGGTACGTTCTGGCGTTTATAAAAGTCCCCTTCGTTTTGGACATTTTCTCGCCGTTTACCGTTAGAAATCCATGGACATGTATTTTATGCGGAAGCTTGAACCCCGATCCTTTTAGCATGGGAATCCAGAACAGGGTGTGGAAATAGACGATATCCTTGCCGATAAAATGGTGTATTTGGGCGTCGCCCGACCGCCAGAGCGCATCGAAATCTCTTTCCTCTGGTTTTTTGCCGACCCAGTTTTTTGTGGAGGAGATGTAACCAACCGGAGCGTCGAGCCACACATAGAAGAATTTGCTCTCCTCTCCGGGAATCTTGAATCCGAAATAGGGGCCGTCTCTGGATATGTCCCAGTCTTTCAATCCTTCTTTCATCCATGTAGCCAGAAAGTTTTTTACTTCCGGCTGAAGAGCGCCGCTTTCGATGAACTCGTTTAAAGTCTCCTCAAAAGCGGAGACACGGAAAAAATAGTGGTCAGACACTTTACGAACCGGTTTCGCGCCGCAGATGGAGCATCGTGGATTTTTTAGCTCCGTAGAGCTGTAATGCGAGCCGCACGATTCGCAAACATCGCCGTACTGGTCTTCGGCCCCGCATTTCGGGCAGACGCCCCGGACAAACCGGTCGGGCAGAAACATCTTGTCATGTTCGCAGTAGGCCTGCTCCACGTCTCTGGTTGTAATGTGCCCTGCTTTTTTGAGCTTGAGAAAAATCTCTTCGGAAAGGAGCCGGTTTTCCTCTGAATTGGTGGAATGGTAGTTATCGAACTCTATATGGAAATCGGCGAAATCGCGCTGATGCTCCAGATGATATCTATCTATGATTTTTTCGGGAGTAGTCCCCTCGCTTTTGGCCCGTATCATTATCGGCGCCCCGTGAGTGTCGTCCGCACAGAAAAAAAGGCATTTCACGCCAGCCATTTTCTGGAACCGGACGAAAATATCGGTCTGGATGTATTCGACCAGATGCCCCAGATGTATCGACCCGTTGGCGTAGGGCAAAGCCGAAGTGACGATCATGGTCTGGGACGGCATTTAATAAAACTCTCCTTGCCTAGAAACAGTTAAATATACTCGATTTTCCACGATGAGCATTCTAGCATGGCGGCAAAGCGGCCAAACGCTAAAAGCGGCGGCTCATAATTTACGGTGTTAATGTATTGACAAAAAATGAATATCTTTCGATAATCATCTAACAAGGCTTTGCCGGGAGGTTTTGCGGCAAACCGTTGTTTTGCGCCCGGTTTACATGTAATCAGCAGGAGCTATATATTGCAGTGCGCCATTCCGGGGGGGGAGCAGGCTAGCATGGGAGTGTTGCGTGGTTTTGCCCGCGCCTCCTTGATCGCCGCTACCGGCCTGCTTATCGCTTCTTTTCTCGCCACACCGGCTTTCGCCAGGAAAATTAATTTAAAGATCAATGAAGAAGGATTTACATCCAGCAAGGTATGCGGGGAATGCCACGTCGATATATATAACGGCTGGAAACAATCGATGCATTCGAGATCTGTAAGCGATCCAATTTTCCGGGCGGCGTATGTAATGGCCTTTTTCAAGACAAATGGAAAATCTCCAAAGCTTTGCCTTGGGTGTCACTCTCCTACCACGAGAGTCACAAATAACTACGACCTGGACGCTCCTATCACGTCCGAAGGTATTACATGCGATTTTTGCCATAGCTTAAAAGAAGTTAAATTCACCCATCCTGTCAATACGGCTGTAATGGATGTGGGCCGCGTTAAATATGGGCCCAACAAAGAAGGAAACGTGAAAATTCATGACATAAAATATTCTCCTCTTCACAGAACCGCGAAGCTATGCGCCACTTGCCATGAGTACAGGCCCAACGGGGTGCCGGTCATGACGACATACAGCGAATGGAAAGAGGGGCCGTATGCGGAAGATGGGGTGCAATGCCAATACTGCCATATGCCTCAATCCAAAGGGCAGATCGCGACGGGCGTTACCAGCGATCCAGGAGAAAAAATATTTGGCCATAACCTGGCGGGGGGGCATTCCATCTCTCAGCTCAAAAAGGCGGTTGAGGTGAAGATAGCTAAAGTGGTTAGGGAAAGGGATCGTATGACCATTCATGTGGATATTACGAACTCAGGCTCCGGCCATCGCGTTCCCACCGGTATTCCATCAAGAAAGCTTATTTTGTTTTGCGAGGTTCGCGCTGTCGGCGGGAAAGTTTATAAAGAAAAAATAGTATATGAAAAGGCGATTTTTGACAAAAACGACATAGAGCTTATCCATGACGAAGACATCATGCTTGGCCGGGGGGTGACCATAGTGAAAGATAACAGGATTTTCCCGAAAGAAACCCGTAAAGAAACGTTCATTTTCTATCTGCCGGACAAAAAAGACGCGCAGGTGGCGGCATGGGCGGACTATCTTTACGAGCCGCTTGTTCCGCAGGCGATAGAGATGAGAATAGAAATGGATCGTGACGGGAAAATCTCTTTACATTAGGGCCGCTAGTGATTTACCTGCGAAAATCAGAGAATGACAACTGAAATTCTGGAAGCCATATCGAATACCAGAAGGCGTTTTTTAAACGCTGTTCTTGGCCTGTTCAGCTTTATCAGCGTCATAGGCGTTGTTTATCCTGTGGGTCTTTTCTTATGGCCCCATCGAAAAAAGGTAGGCGGAGCGGCTGTGCGGTCAATCAAAATTCCGTTTTCCGAGATACCGATCGGGGAAGCCAAATTCGTGAGGTTTTTGAATAAGGCGGCTGTAATAATTCATCCTAATGAGCAGGAGGTTCTGGCTTTATCCGCCATATGCACCCATCTTGGCTGTATTGTCAAGTGGAACGACAGCAAAAAAGAACTTGACTGCCCCTGCCACGGAGGGCGGTTCAACATCAAAGGAAACGTGCTGGCAGGCCCTCCGCCTGCGCCTCTCGCCTCGTACAAGGTGCGCGTTGAGGGCGAGTATATTGTTATTGAAGAAGCGTAATTAAAGATTATGAGCGCATTGCGATTCGGCCCCATTGAGATAAAAAACAGGTTTGTCATCAAGGCCTTCAAGGTCATCGATGACAGGTTCGGAATCAAGGAGATACTTGATGATGAGGTGTTCGAGAAAATCGCGCCGTCCCATTTAAACTTCTGGTCCTGTTTTGGCGGGATCAGCTTTTTTCTCTTCATAAGCCAGGTAGTCACCGGAATGTTGCTTATGATTTATTACCAGCCCGATGTATCCCAGGCTCACGCTTCAGTAGCGATGATTATGAACGAGGCGCCTTTTGGCTGGTTGATCCGGGGCATCCATGTCTGGGGCTCGAGCCTGATGTTAGTTACCATCGGCATACATATGGCGAAAATATATATTGGCGGGATATATAAAGCGCCCAGGGAGTTGAA
>UOGA01000175.1_pt1 | contig 11106 bp, 7 predicted proteins | sample 1989841 | NCBI WGS metagenome assembly UOGA01 (sample SAMEA4712198, study PRJEB27164) | hydrothermal vent metagenome | biome: marine basaltic hydrothermal vent biome; feature: marine hydrothermal vent; material: mineral | place: Pacific Ocean | collected 2011-06-14/2011-07-23 | depth 1691 m | reverse complement strand
TCGATTTTATGAGCGTGCACCAATATAATGGCGCGCAATTGCTGTTAAACGGCAAAATAAAGGAAGTGGCCGAGCTTCGCCGCGCATTACGAATCGCTGATGAATACCTTGAAACCCAGCCGGTACACACCAAATGGAAAAAGGTGGGGAAAAAAATGCGGGCTTTAGGGTTCGAGCAGGGCTGGGGAAGAACAGTGGATATAATGCGCTACACGTTAAGACTCGTCTCGGAGATTCTTGAGGCTCCTGATCCGGCCAATCTTGAGAGATTTCTGGGAAGCATCCCGATGATTTTTAATATCGCCATATTCTCACCTCACGGATATTTCGGTCAGGAAAACGTTTTGGGAAAGCCGGATACAGGCGGCCAGGTGGTCTATATACTCGACCAGGTGAGGGCGCTGGAAAAAGAAATGCGGCGGCGCCTCGCGGAGCAGGGGTTAGAGAAGCTTGCGCCTCAGATAGTTGTAGTCACCAGGCTGATACCCGAAGCTGGCGATACAAAATGCGATCAGCGTATTGAGCGTATCGATGGGACAGTGACCGCCCGCATACTGCGCGTTCCATTCCGGTACGAATCGGGCGAAGTTGTTCCGCATTGGGTTTCACGTTTCGAAGTATGGCCTTTTATCGAGCGATTCGCTCTTGAGGTGGAAGGCGAGCTAACCGACGAGCTTGGCGCCCGTCCCGATCTTCTTATAGGAAACTACTCGGACGGGAACCTTGTGGCTTCCATACTTTCCGGACGGCTTCACGTTACGCAGTGCAATATAGCCCACGCTCTTGAAAAAACAAAATATCTCTACTCGGATCTCTACTGGAAAGATAACGAGGAAAAATATCATTTTTCATGCCAGTTCACGGCTGACCTTATCGCCATGAATACAGCCGATTTTATCATCACCAGCACATATCAGGAAATCGCCGGGAAAAAAGATAGCGTGGGACAATACGAAAGCTATGGAGCTTTCACAATGCCTGGGCTTTATCGTGTTGTTAACGGCATCAACATGTTCGATCCTAAATTCAACATCGTGTCGCCAGGCGCCAATCAGGAAATATTTTTTCCCTACAGCGAACATGACAGGAGAATAGCGGAGCATTCCGATCAGATTCGTGAAATGGTTTTTGGAGAGGAAAACAATCCAGAGATGAGAGGCGTCCTGAGCGATAGCAGTAAACCTATTCTTTTTACTATGGCGCGCTTCGACAAGATCAAGAATGTAGCCGGTTTTGTCGAATGGTATGGAAAATCAAAACGACTGCGCGAGCTTGCGAATGTTCTGGTGGTAGGTGGAAAAACAGACCCGAACATGTCGAACGACGATGAAGAGAGGGATCAGATCAACCGTCTTCATCATTTGATCGACGAGTTTGAGCTGGATGGACATATAAAATGGCTGGGTATTCATCTTGATAAACAGATGACCGGAGAGATATACAGATTTGTGGCGGATCGCCGGGGCGTTTTCGTCCAGCCCGCTCTGTTCGAGGCGTTCGGCCTTACGGTTATCGAAGCGATGGCAACCGGCCTTCCCACCTTCGCCACATGCTATGGCGGCCCGCTTGAGATTATCGAGCATGGCATATCAGGGTTTCATATCGATCCAAACCACGGGAACGAATCGGCGGAGCTTATAGCCGATTTTCTCGCCAAATGTCTTGTGGTTAAAGATCATTGGAAAACCATTTCCAACGGCGCGATAGAACGGGTAAAAAGCAGGTACACCTGGGATTTATACGCCGAGCGCATGATGACACTTTCAAGGGTTTACGGGTTTTGGAAATTCGTGACTAACCTTGAGCGCGCCGAAACGAGGCGCTATCTGGAAATGCTTTACGGGCTTCAGTTCCGCAAGCTCGCCGAATCTGTATAGCCCATATCCTCTGCCATGACAAATTACGGACGCTTATTCCATCTTTTCCCTATACTTATTCTTGCTGTAATCGGAGTATCCAGAATTTACAGCTTTGGCCTTTCTTTCGAAGGGATGGACAGGGATCATGTGAGGGAGTACTACTTTCATATATCGGCAGGTCTCTTCTCCGGCTGGGTTTTTTATACAGGTGTCTCTTATTTTCTGAGCGATATCTCAAGCCGCAAATTTCGCTCCCCGGAGCTGATCGCGATCGTTTACCCGCTTTTGTTTCTCGTGCTAATTCACCAGACACGGGGCGCGATAAACGACGGGCCGGCCACATTGGCGATGGCGGTTGGATATTTATTGACGATGACTTCTATTCTTCTTTGTAAAAAGGCTTGAAAACGGCGGGTAGCGCGCTAAAGCATCACTTTAACACTTCGGCTTATAGCATTGATACATATACGTTAATGGTCTACTGAACGCCGCGAGCCTGTGTGGCGTTCGCCACTCGCTCTATAGCCAGGCAATACGCCGCCTTTCGCATGGACAGGCCATGCTCTTTTGCATACTCTTTCACTTTTATATAAGCGTTATAAAGTTTTTTCTCCATCCTCTCCTCGACAAGCGCCCGATCCCAGTAAAAGCCCTCCCTGTTTTGGGCCCACTCGAAATACGAGACAATAACTCCCCCGGAGTTCGCCAGCATATCTGGAATAATTTTCACCCCTTTTTTCTCCAGGATTTTTTCCGCATCCGTCGATACCGGAGCGTTGGCTCCTTCAACAATTAATCTTGCGGAAAGTTTACCAGCATTTTCTTTATGAACCGAGTGGCCCAGGGAGCATGGCACAAAGATATCGGCTTTGCATGACATTATGTCAGCGCGGGATCGACCGCCTTTAAAACCTGAGATTTTTCCGGTTTTTCTTTTATGCTTTACAAGATCGTTGATGTCGAGTCCTTTTCTATTTTCGACACATCCAGACGAGTCGCTTACAGCCACGATTTTCAACCCCTTGCCGTAAAGCCAAATGGCGACATGGATCCCGACATTGCCAAAACCTTGAATGGAGACAGAGGGATTTTTAGAAATATCCATATCTTTTAAAGCGTAAAGAAGCGCTTTGCCCACGCCGAACCCGGTCGCCTCTACGCGCCCCAGCGATCCGCCAAGCTCTATCGGTTTTCCTGTAACCACAGCTTTGGCGTCTTCCCGGTATTTGCGGTATTCGTCATAAATCCAGGCCATTTCCCTGGGGCCTGTGTTCACGTCGGGAGCGGGTATATCCACGTTAGGGCCGATATCATTAAGAAGGCGGTATGTGTATTTTCGTATGAGCCTTTCAAGCTCTGAATCTGTGAGGTCTTTCGGGTCTACGCAAATCCCGCCTTTGCCGCCGCCGAAAGGCACCTCCACCAGGGCCGTCTTAAGTGTCATCAAAGTGGCCAACGCTTTTACTTCATCCATATTAACCGTAGGATGAAGCCTTGTTCCTCCTTTATAAGGGCCAAGAGTGTCCGAGTGCTGGACACGATAGCATTGAAAAACATTTATGGAGCCGTCGTTCATGCTGATGATCGCCTTGAACCGGATTATCTTGTTGGAAATGGTTATCCGCTCTCTCATATTTCCATTCGGATATTTCTCTTCCAGCTTTATGTAAGCGGCGGCGCGCTGAATCTGATCCACGACATCATGGAAAGGGTCGGTCATAATTTAATCCCCGTCAAAATACAAAACAGTAATGGGCGAAATCTAAAATCAAAAGTATCGTCTTGAATTATAGCCGATTGTGCGGAGATTTATAATATATTGACTCTATATCAAAGCCTTCATAAACTAAAACCATGATAACAGTCCCAAAAAAGAAGCTGGCGGTGGTCACGCTCGGATGCCAGATGAACAAGCATGATTCCGAGCGGATTGCGGGTCTTCTTTCCGGCGAATACGATCTTACGCAACGACGAGAAGAAGCCGATTTTCTTGTTATCAACACATGCTCCGTCCGGGACAAAGCCGAGCAGAAATTTTTTTCGCTTCTTGGCAGACTGCGGCCATTAAAAGAGGCGAATAAAAAACTTGTCATCGGTGTGGCCGGGTGCGTGGCGCAGGATCAGGCGCGCGCGATCATAAAGAGGGAATCGATGGTCGATCTTGTGTTCGGCCCGCGAGCTTTGGAGAATGTCCCCGCCATGTTAGAGCGGTTCGGGCGAACGGGCGAGCCACAGGTGGACACTTCAGACACCGGAATAGTGGATGAATTTTCGATGAGCAGGGAGTCGAAAATATCTGGCTGGGTCTCCATCATGGAGGGGTGCAATAACTACTGCTCCTATTGTATCGTGCCCTATACACGCGGCGGGGAGAGAAGCCGGAGCCCGGAATCGATTGTAAAAGAAATTCGCTCACTGGCGGATGAAGGATACAGGGAAGTCATCCTTTTAGGGCAAAACGTGAATAGTTACGGAAACGGTCTTTTAAAGAAGGATCTAACGGATTTTCCGGAATTGCTCGAAAAGGTCGATAAAATAGACGGTATAGAGCGGATACGCTTTGTAACCAGCCATCCTAAAGACCTTTCTGCTAAATTAACCGAGGCGATGGCCAATTTGCCCAAAGTGGCCCCGGCGCTTCATCTTCCGATGCAGTCCGGGTCGGATAAAATTCTTAAAAGAATGAACCGTATGTACACCATTTCCCACTATTATGAAAAAGTGGAGATGTTGAGGAAAAAAGTGGCGGATATCGCGCTTACCACCGATTTGATAGTCGGTTTCCCCGGCGAAACGGACAAAGATTTCGAGGCGACTTTCAATGCTGTAAAAAATATTGAATTTGAAAACATTTTCCTGTTTAAATATTCGCCGCGCCGGGGCACCACAGCCGCCAAATTCTCCGATCAGGTAAGCGGTTTTACCACCAGCGAACGATTCGAGAGGATTACGCAACTGCAAAAAGAGATCACTGACAAAAAATATGGGAAATGGGTAGGCGAGGAGGTTGAAATACTTGTCGAAGGGCGTAGCAAAAAAGAGAGAGCCAGATATACAGGGCGGACACCTCAAAATCTGATTGTTCACTTTCAGTCGGATATTGATTATACTGGGGAAATTATCAATATCAGGATCGACAGGGCTGGCAAGTACAGTCTGGATGGGCAGATGGAGAACCCTATTTCCAGAGGATAAAAGAGCATGAGTTCTAACAATGACATGATTGAGATGAAGGTCGAAGGATTGGTGTTCGATCCTCTGACCAATACGCCCATCATTATCCTCAAGGATAAAGAAGGGGAAAAATCGCTTCCCATATGGGTCGGTTACCCGGAGGCTACAGCCATAGCCCTCCAGATGGAGACAGTAGTAACTCCCAGGCCAATGACACACGATCTGATAAAAAATCTGCTCATAGGAATTAATGTCGATGTGAGCCATATCTGCGTAAACGACCTGAAAGACAACACTTTTTACGCCATCATCTCCATCAACACCGATCAGGGCGTAATAGAAATAGATTCGCGCCCTTCAGACGCGATCGCGGTAGCCTTGAGAGTGGAAGCTCCGATATTTGTCACCACAAAGGTTTTGGATAACGCAAAAGATTTTGAGCTGAACGTATCGCAAGAACAGATCGATCAGGAAGATCAGTTTAGAAAATGGATCGATAACGTAAAGCCGAGTGATTTCGGCAAACTGGATCATTAATCAGAATTACTCATCGATTATGCGATTTTATCTCATAGCTACAAGAGAGCTCTTTAAAAATAGTATCTCGAAAATTGCACAGAGGGATAAATGGTGAAAGCAGTTTATCGATATTTATATTTCTCGCCTTTTCTTCTGATATTGCCCGCAATTATGTTTTCCGTTATTACTCCTGCTCAGGTCGTGTATTCAGCGGATAAAGCAAAAAGCGGGAAATCGAAAGATGACGTTTCCTCCAAATCGTGGAGGGGCTTTATTATCGATGTGCAAAAGGACGGGACAATCTGGATTAACGTCGGCCGGAATAATGGCGTAATGGTCGGCTTCGTGTTCGAAGTCATTAAAGGGGAAAAAACGGTTAAAGACCCTTCTGGCAAGACCTATACGATTCCAGGAAAAAAAGAGGCGACACTGGAAGTCGTCGATTCGCTCGACAAGATATCCAGCGTCAAGGTTGTAGAAGGGAGGAAAATAAAAAAAGGCGACATCGTTCGCTTAATGTCCGCTAGCGGGCGAAAAGAGGCCGCGAAAGCCGAAGCCGCGCCGGAGGATACCCATATTTTTTTCCGAGAGGGAATCGTTGTAGAGACCGACAAGAAAAAGGATAGAGGGATAATAAGCATCGGCGAAAAAGCCGGTCTGAAAAGAGGCGACAAGTTTGTGGCGGTTCGTGAAAAAGAAAAAATAACCGATCCCGCCTCTGGAGACGTCATCCGCGTCAAACTGGAATATGCCGGTGTCATGGAGGTCATTTCGGTCGGCGCTTCTTTATCGGATGTTAAATTTACGAAAAACGCCAAAAATATCCGTAAGGGCGACAGTGTGCGCAGATATACATCCGCGCCGTCAGGCGTCACGGCCATGCCATCTGGTTTTAGAAAAATCGAGATCAACTGGAAGCTACAGACAGATCCTGAAATAAAAGCGTTTTATATCTACAGATCTCAATCAGCCGATGGGCAGTTTATAAAAGCCGGTGAAATCAGGAATGCCGACGCGGTAGCCTTTGTCGATCAACATTCTGAAAAACATCCTGTGGACGATTCTACGACCTATTTTTATAAGGTCACCACGATAAATATCGTAGGCCGGGAAAGCCCTGAATCCGCGACCGTTTCCGCTGTGTCGTTGGGGCCTCCAAAACCTCCGGCCGGACTATCGGCCAGCTCTGGCTCCATTCGGTCCTCTCATATAAAATGGAGCCCCCACGATAACGCCGAAGTGGCCGGATACAGAATTTACCGTAGCGAAAGTAAAGATGGCGAGTATAAATTGATCGCGGATATCAAAGGACACAAGGCCGTTGAATATGACGATCTAAATGGCGGCTCTAAAACCACGCCTAAACTTGAAGACTCAAAAACTTATTACTATTCCATATCAACATATAGCCCCTATGGCAGTGAAGGGGTAAAAAGCGATCCTGTCAGCGCCACTACCTCTGATCCACCCGCCATTCCCGCAGGTTTTGAAGGGAAAGGTTGGCAGGCCAATAAAGTTCCCCTTAAATGGGAGGCTCACCCGGATGATAATGTGCGCGGATACTTTATTTACAGGGCAAAGGCGGAGGAGGGGCCTTTCTTGCAGATAGCTAAAATAAAAGGCAGGGAAAAAACATCATATGTTGATGGCGGCGAGTCAGGCTTGTTCGCAAAAAAGAAAGAGCTTAAAAGCTCCAATCTATATTTTTACAGGATACAGGCCTATAACCGGGTTGACGCCAAATCGGAAATGAGTGAAGTGATTTCGGTGATGACAAGGCCGGTTCCCGCGCCACCGGAAAACATTAAAACGGCGGAAAACAGACCCAGGGAAATTCCTATAAGCTGGAGAAAAAAACCGGACATCAAGATAAAATCGTATCAGATATTCAGGTCAGACACGGAAAATGGCGTGTTTAAAAAGATAACCGAGGTTCCGGCGGATAAATCCTACTTTCTGGATCAGGAGCTCAAAGATGGTAAAACCTATTACTACAAAATCAGAGCGATGGATAAAGACAAACTTGAAGGCGAGCTTTCAGAAGTGATTTCCGCTACGACCAAAAAACCGCCTGAAGCGGTTAAAGGCTTAAAATGGGAAGTGGATAGAAATGAATGGCTTTTGAAGTGGGATAAAAATGAAGAAATAGATATTGATAAATACATCATCTGGAGAAAGAAGTTGTTCGGATGGGCGAAAGATGGCGCTTCCAAGGAAAACTTTTTTACGATAAAAAATGTAAAAAAAGGAAAGTCGGCGCAATACGCGGTTTCCGCCAAAGACAGTGACAATCTGGAAGGCAAGCGATCCGATCCTCTGGTGGTTCAAATCCCGTGAGCCAGAATAATAAACGTTAACGTAGAGGTTTGCACAATGTACATCTGCGATATTTGCGGCTTTATTTACGATCCTGAAGCAGGTGATCCCGATGGTGGCATCGCTCCCGGAACACCCTTCGAAGAGATTCCGGACGACTGGGTTTGCCCGGAATGCGGAATCTCCAAAGACAAGTTTTCGAAGATTTGACGCGGCGCCGCCCGGTTATTTTTTAACTATGGTAGGGATCGTGATCGAGTCTCCGGGGTGTAGTTTGCCAAGCTCCATATCCGGATTATAAAGAGTGACCAGCCATAAAGGAGCGTTATTCTCCTTGACGCAAAGCTCCCATAAAGACTGGCCGTTTTTCACCATCACCTTGTTGGCTTCCTCTATGCTGTACACGTCGAAAAAGTCTTCATACAGCTGAAGGTAGTATTCCAGTCGTTTGCGCTCGAACTGCTCGTCGGTGACGCGGGAAAGGGGAACTTTTACTCTGCCCCCTATATGGATTTGGCCAGATTTAGGAATTTTGTTAAGACGGCGAATCTTTGCGACACTGACCTTCGCCCATTCCGCGTAGTGGCCCAGCGTCTCTTCCGGTTTAACAGTCAACTCCGCAAGATTCCGTCCGGTTTTCCGCACATCGAAATGATCGGCCCGAATAAAAAGATTAGGCCCGCCCAGCAAGATAAGCTCGTTTTTGTCTGTTGTTTTCGGGATTTTGTTTTCAACTTTGCTTATCCGATTCTCTGCCGCTTTAGACCCGGTTTTTATTTCTTTGCTCTTTACGTCGATCAGCTTTGTGTAAGCCACTTTTTTCACCTGGGGCGCCGCCACCGTCATTCCCAGTCTCTGCCCCGGATATATAACAGAGCGCCTTGACAGAGAGTTGAGCTTTACAAGAGCGGATACTGTCACGCCGTGCCGCTTTGCGATGGATGACAGAGTGTCGCCTTTTTTAACATAATAAAACGCCGACCCCCCTTTAACTGCTTTGGCCATGCGTTTGTGGCTGATAGAAGACGATGGCCTGGAGGCGACCCGCTTCCTTCTGCTTTTAATCGCTCCAGGTATCCTCAGCTTTTGGCCAACCAGAATCAGGTTTGAGTCGAGCCCGTTGGCGTCTTTTAGCTCCCCGATGGAAGAGCGGTAGAAGCTGGCCACAGCCGAAAGAGTGTCGCCACGCCTCACGATATGGTATCCGCTATGTTTTTGAGACGAAAACTTTTCATCGACCGACAGGCTCGCAAGGGCTCTTTGAGCTTTCTTTTCCAGTTGCGCGGGAACTTTAAGTTTGTACCCCCTGGGAATGCGGCGGTTTCCTTTCCAGACGCTTTTGCGAAGAGCGCGGTTATGCGAGCGCAAAGTAGACACGGATACGCCCAGCCTTTTAGCGACGGTTCTGGCGGATACATAGCTCGATAAAGTCACCTCTTTCTGCCTTCTCTCAGGAAGAAAATCGATAGCTCCGAAATGATACTTGTAGTTGCTGGCTACGTCCAGCGCGGCGAGGAATTCGGCGTAGAAATTTTTTGACGCAAAACCAAAACTGCGGCTCCTGTAACTTTCTATAATCCTGACTATATTATCACCGTGGCGCCTTTTCGCCCTGGCCATGCCGTTGGTTCCATGATTATACGCCGTAATCGCAAGAGGCCAGGAGCGAAGCCTTTTGTAATTTTGTTTTAACAGTTTCGCCGCGGCGTGAGTAGAGATTATTGGATCGCGCCTTTCATCCACTGTGTAGTTTATTTTCATAAACAGCCTGCCTGTCCTTCGCATGAACTGCCAGATACCGGCGGCGCCAGCGCTGGAATAGGCTTTGTAATTGAAAGAAGACTCGACATGGGGCAGGGCGGTGAGCTCTTCGGGCAATCCATGCGAGCGGAAAATCCTTCGCATCTGGCCAAGATAAAGACCGGATCGCCTCAACCCCCGCTTGAATTTATCCGCCTGCCCAAGTTGCCAGCGCACATTTCTCGAAGCGCTCTTGTATTTTTTGTACCCTCTTATGCCAGACAATTTCGCCGCTATGGCGCGCTCTTGCGAGGTGTAGGCCTTTCCCTTGTTTTTGTAAAGCTTTTTTAAAATTCCGGAAATTGTTCTTCGTCTGCTTTTTAAATATTTACGCACCGCCCTGGAGCCCGGTTTTGGATTCTTAAACTTCCTCTTAAGATTCACAACCTCATAAATAATAGACAGGTTTTTTTTGTCGTGAATGACCACCTGGCCGGTTGTATAGACAGAGTAAATCTTTTTCCAGAAATTAACGCGAGGACGCAACTGGGCAGGCAATGGAAACACGTTGCGCCTTTGAAAGTTTAATTCCGGGCGAGTGGTCTTTCCGGGACGCGCTATAACATACCGGTCGGATGATGGCGAATCAGGCCCCAAAGATTTAAGATGATTCTCGATGAAAGGATTTCCAGACGCAATAGCGACGGCGCTGAAATAAACTGTAACCCAAAAGGCTACTAACCCCACGACTGTTTTACTACATACCATAATTATATCTAAATTAAACTAATTGATGCTAATTTACAGCAATTCGAATGAATAAACAAGAAAGATGTACGTAAACAGCCTGTCAGAACGAAAAACAGAGCCGTTAAATATAGAATATGGACAGAGACATTGCATATGTTATATTATGTTGAATTATTTATGTCTTCTTAGACTTATTTAACTTATTGATCTGAAAGTGAAAAAAACCTTTTCCAAAAAAGCTCATGCCAGCAAAGTCTAAATCCAAAAAGAAAGAAACAACAAAAGTAAACCCTCCGCAAAAGACCATTCTCAAGCAGGAGCTTGAAACCAGATTCCTCTCCTACGCGCTGTCGACTATTGTATCACGAGCGCTTCCAGACGTCAGGGACGGACTAAAACCGGTGCACAGGCGCGTTCTTTACTCGATGAACCAGCTTCGGCTGGGGCATGAGGCGAAATTCAGGAAATCGGCGACTGTCGTGGGAGATGTTATCGGAAAATATCATCCTCACGGCGATCAGGCGGCTTACGACACGATGGTGCGCCTGGCCCAGGATTTTTCCCTGAGATACCCGTTGATCGAGGGACAGGGCAATTTCGGAAATATCGACGGCGACCCCGCCGCCGCAATGCGCTACACAGAAGCCAGGCTGACCCGGCTGGCAGGAGAATTGCTGGAGGATCTGAAAAAAGAGACTGTCGATTTTGTTCCGACATACGACTCGACACAGATGGAGCCGAAGCTTAT
>UOGA01000306.1_pt1 | contig 11484 bp, 12 predicted proteins | sample 1989841 | NCBI WGS metagenome assembly UOGA01 (sample SAMEA4712198, study PRJEB27164) | hydrothermal vent metagenome | biome: marine basaltic hydrothermal vent biome; feature: marine hydrothermal vent; material: mineral | place: Pacific Ocean | collected 2011-06-14/2011-07-23 | depth 1691 m | reverse complement strand
ATTGTTGGGAACAGCTTTTTAATTATATTCGTCCCCTTTCTGGTTATGTGGACGGTAATATACCGCCTGTCGTTGTCGCGTCGAAGACGTTTTACCAGTTCATTTTTTTCAAGATTGTTTACCACCATGGTGACATTCCCGCCGCTTTTAAGCATTTTTTGGCCAAGCTCCTTCTGGCAAAGAGGGCCAAGATGATATAAAGCCTCAAGCGCGTCGAACTGGCTCAGCGTAAGTCCAGCGGCGGTCAGTATGGGAAGTGACCGCGAAACGAGTGACTCTGAAGCCCTGACCAGCTTAATAAACGTGTTTAGAGCCCTTACCTCTTTTTCCGACCCTTTATGATGCGTGCCCATTATGGTTCAAATCTTGTCATCATCCTTTAACAGTTCCATACCCTTTTCTTTTCCACTCAACTATTCCACCATTCAAATTCAAGACCTTATTAAATCCAGCCGCCTCCATAAGTTTTTGAGAATAGCTGGACCGACTCCCTACATGACAGTAAACCAGAATCGTCTTGTCCTTATAGTCCTTGATATCGTCAAGCTTCTCCGAGAGAACCTGAACTGGAATCAGCTTTGAATCCTTTATCCGCCCTAAAGGGCCGTTCCACTCTTGAGGTGATCTTACATCCAGAATAAGATCGATCTTGCCTTCGTCGATATATCGCTTCGCAACCTCAGGGGTGATATCGCCTGGGTCCGTTCCCTTTGACCCAGTCATCATCATCATTGTCAATCCGGCAATGAAAGCCGGGATGAGGATTATTCCGACAATACTTGTCTTTGATATTTTCATTAATCGCTTTAACTCCAAAATAGATACTTTAATATTAAAGTATCTGACCTGTAAATAATTGTCAATTGTAAATAATTATTTAAGGAGACCTCTAAAAAATGAATTGAGTCGCTGGGGCTACAGGAATTCGCCCAGCCCCATATCCTTCAGCTTCCCTGTGATATCACGAACCTCTTGGGCGCGGTCTTTGTGACAAATCAATATCGCGTCGTCTGTCTCCACGACAATAATGTCATCAAGACCAACCACGGCGACAAGCCGTTTTTCGTTATGAACAAGAGTCCCTTTTGAATCTATTGTCACAACCTGCCCTCGTTTTCTGGCTCCTGTATCATCGGCTTCCATAAGATCGTACAGTGACCGCCACGAGCCGACATCGTTCCACCCCGGGTCCGCCACAGCCACAAGCGCTTTTCCTTTAGCCCCTGCTTTTTCCATAACGCCATAATCGATGGATATGGAAGGCAGAGAGGGGTATGTCTCTTTCATGACCGTATCAAACCGGTCGGAGCCTATAGCGTTTTCAATAGGAGCGATCTTACTCATCAGGTCTGGCAGGCATTCGTTCAGCTCATTGAGGATGGCGCTCACTTTCCAGAAAAACATACCGGAGTTCCAGTAATGCTCACCACCTTTCACATATTCAGAAGCCTTTTGCTTGTCCGGTTTTTCGCAAAACTCGCTGACAGAATAAATGGAGCCGCTAATGGCTACGCCGCGTCGAATGTAGCCATATCCGGTTTCGGGATATGAAGGTTTAATCCCCATGGTGGCAAGCATATCCGGTTTTTTTTCAAGCTCATCAAATAATGCTTTTGCGGTCTTTACAAACTCGTCAGGCTTCGTCATTACATGATCGGCCGGGAATACTCCTATGACCGCATCAGGGTCACGATGCTTTATAACCATTGCGGCAAGAGCGATGCAGGGAGCTGTGTTGCGTCCAACAGGCTCGGCGATGATGTTTTTATTTGGTAGCTCGGGAAGCTGGCTTGTTATCTCATCGAGATGTAAAGCTCCTGTTATTACGAGGATGTTTTCGTGTGGAACGATAAGCCCCACCCTGTCCACCGTGGCCTGTATCATTGTCCTTTCGCCGACGATTTTCAAAAGCTGCTTTGGACATTTTTCACGGGAAAGCGGCCAAAACCTCGTCCCTTTACCACCTGCCATTATTACGGCGTGTTTCATTAGCTTTTCCCTATAAATATGCCAGTGTCAGCCCGCCGGCAAGAAAACAGTAGTATGAAAACCAGGACAACCGCCCCCTCTTTACCAGCGCCACAAGAAGAACGAGGCACAGGTAGCCTACAACCATAGATGAACCAAACCCAAGTAAAAGGCTTGATAGATGAATGTTTGCTCCATTAGGCTCAAATTTTAGCACAAGCGCCCCCAGTATTGCCGGTATGGCGATAAGAAAAGAGTATCGAGCGGCAGTCTCCCTGCCTATGCCAAAAAACAGGGCCAGGCTTATAGTCGCCCCGGAGCGGCTGATGCCGGGAGTAATCGCCAAACCTTGAGCGACTCCTATAAGGAAAGCCTCCCACCAGTGTATCTTTAAAACACCTCTTCCCTTATCGGTTGTAAAACGGGTTATAAAAAGTATGGCTCCAGTAATTATCAACATCACGCCAACAGCTCCAACCGACGCAAACATGCGTTCGAAATCATCCTTGAAAACAATTCCTATCAAACCTGTTGGGATAACACCGATAATGACGAGAAGCATAAGCCTGAATCCGCCCTGACTTTCCACCACCTCGCGAAATTTTGCGCCATTTTTCAACTCGACAATTCCGGCCATTGTTCCTGAAACAATTTCGAAAATATCTTTCCGGTAATACCAAATCACTGCGGCTAACGTCCCTATATGCAGAACGATATCGAAAAACAGCTCCGGCTCCTTTAGACCAAAAAGATTTTGCGCTATTACAAGGTGCCCTGACGAGCTTACCGGCAAATATTCAGTCACTCCCTGTATAATGCCGAGAACAGTCGCTTTGAACGGACCAATATGGTTTTCCATCTTGTGTAAGAAAAGGCTCCTTTGGCGTATTGATACAGCTTGCAAATCTATAGTCTAGAATAGTAACGATACCCCAAAAGAGGCTGACACATCAAAGTATTAATACTCTGCTAGCGGATCAATTTGAGATTCTTCGTCGCATAAACTCTTCAGAATGACAATCATGTGTGGCGAGAGACGGCTCAAGAACCGGCTTTTGTCATCCTGATCCGCAGGAGAAGGATCTCGTCAATTTTCTTTTATTAAATTGATTCACTATCAAAACAGACTACAGCTTGAATCCCAGCAGATGATAGGCGACATCATCTTCGTTCCATTGAAATGGCTCCGTAAATATTTCGGCGCCAAGGATTTCGATCAGCGCGGCCCATAGTTCAAAATGCCGTTGCGTAAATCGTGGCGTAACGCCGATTGCGCGCATTTTTTTGGTAAACTCCCTTACCTCTACCGGCACATACGGATCAAACTCGTTTGGGGCACAACATTCCCCGTTGGCAATCCTGCATTCAGTGATATGCCATCGTTCCGCCCGCTGATATGGGGATAGCCGGACATGTCTCCAGTTAATCGATTGAACATCCACCTATGCATCCCTCCATTTTCACTAATAGCAAGTGTAATCACCCTCCATGCAGATGTCGCTACAAGGTGAAATGGAAGTTTTATATGATCTTGTTGGAGGAAATGTTAGATGTGAGATATTTGCATATAGACTGGACGGGCAAATATCGAAATTATTCTGGAAAGTCTACAAGCGAAACGCGCCTCTCACTGACAGCGCGCCTCGCCGCGACTGATTAATTCTCTATCGGATATCCCCTTTTGCTCCACTCGCTGATACCACCGTCCAATACCGCAAGGTTTTTAAAACCAGCGGTCGCCAAAACCTTTGCCGCCATGCTGGAGCTGTTTTTCGTATTGCAGTAGAGCAATATCTCTTCGTTTTTGTATTGCTCCAGCTTGTCTAAAAGGCCATTAACATTCATTACGGGAGCAAGCTCCGATTCCGGTATATGAGCTGTGTAATACTCTCCAGGTGTCCGAACATCTACAACTGCCTTGAATTGTCCTGTATCCATTCCCTTTTTGGCGTCTTCAGGTGAAAGATAATCAACCCCATCCACAGCAGGAGGAAACCCAAATGATGAAAACATATTAAACATTATCTTATATTCCTTTATATTTAGCGTATTACGTTAATTTATCAATACTTTGTTTAAACTTCACAGCGTATCTCTTTTCCATTTACTATAGTGTATTGATGATTGCTCTCGAAAAAGGATTCAGGGATGGATACAATACAGAACTGTGGAAAACTCCTATTTCCAGATGACCTTTGGAACCCCTCTGCACGACGGTGGGGTTACAATGACCGACCAATGATTTTCTTTTTCCTTTCGCCATGAGCCGCAACCTGTGACCCCGGCGAACACTTCTATCTTTTTAGCGAACTTTTTCGTATCGACGAGGACTTCCACCTCGGCAAACTCAGCGTTTTTATCCAGCAAAAGCTTTCGTATCTCTTCTGTAACAGAAAGGTCGCGTTTGCCGCGATAATCGAGAACAGTCCTTTTAGTCACCATGCGATAAAGTTTACTGGCTACACGCGCAGGATCCGTTTACAACTTTGCATGTATATGGGTTAAGGCGCACAACCCAATACCCTTCCTTTTGTTCAGTCTGAAACTCGAGTTTTGTTATGGTGGCGAACGCTTCTATTTTTCTTGCGAACTTCTCCGTATCCACTATCGCGACAGCCCCTGCCGCATCGACACGTTTTACAAGCAGAAGCTCCCGAATTTCATCTAGGATTGAAAGGTCTCGCTTTCCTCTGTAATCAAGCTTGACAGGCTCAGTAATCATTATTTATAACCTCACCCAATTAGATGCAGTCAGGCGAAAATGGGTTTTCTGACAAGACGACGGGGCAGTCCGCTATAATAGTGAAACCCTCTTTTGAGGTATTATTATAAACATCGGGGGCTACTTTCACTGTGATCTCGCCACAACTGGGCTGGTATCATCATTTCGCCACATGTTTAACATGGAAAGTTAATGAGAAACGGAATGGCTGATAATCTCAAAGACAAACCCACCCTGACTCACGCTTCCGACCTTGAGACTGTTAGCGCGGTTGTTAGGCTCATCACTTCCAAGCTCACGCTTAAAGATATGACAATGGAGATTGTGGCCCGTCTTGGAACTGTGCTGGAAACAGATGAGGTAAACGTAATTTTTTATGATGGCGTAAACAAGGAGCTTTCCTTCCTGGCCAGATATTTCGCTGATGGATCCGGCCTGGAAAAACCGGAAGTTTATCCTCTGTCAGACGGCATCAACAGCTGGATCATCAGAAACAGACGCCCATTGCTGATGACGTATAACACACTTGAAGAATGCAAAAAACTTGGTATCCGTCATGGAGGTAAACCGGCCAAATCGTGGTTGGGGGCGCCTATGATGTATCAGGACAACATCACCGGCGTTGTTTCGGTGCAAAGCTATACCAAGACAGGGTTATATGACGAAAGGTCGGTGGAGCTGCTTAATATCGTGGCGGGACAATGCGCTGTGGCGGTGGAAAACGCAAGGCTTTTCGAGGAAGTGGTTTCCCGCGAAGCTGAAAAGGAAAGGCTTTACTTTTCACTTACACACGATCTTTTATCGCTCGTCAATCCTGTATCCGGTTTTGCGAAGCTGATACAAAACATGCCTCCCGACGCAACACCGGAAAGTTTTTCCGGTCTTTTAGATAATGTCGTGGCGTCATCGGAAAAAATCACCCGATTTGTCGAGGATATACTTGTTTATTCTAAAATAAAATCTGGCAAACTCGTTTTGAATATCGAACGATCGGATGTTTTGCATTGCCTTGAATCGGCATTGATATCATGTTTGCCGGAAATGGCCATGCGGCGCCTTGGCGTAACTCTTAACGGAGCAAAGGTGACTGTCGACACTGTTAAAACGTCAGACAACCTGATGGCGGATTTAGATGTCGCTCAGGTAGAGAGAGTGTTTTTAAACCTGATCAGCAATGCGGTAAAATACGCCAACTCAAAAATTGATGTGGAAGCTTTTGCCGAGGATGAAAAAATAATCTGCCGCGTTAGCGACGATGGGCCCGGAGTGGATGAAAGCCTGATAGAATCACTGTTCGACGAGTATTACCAGGCCAATAAAAAGAATAAAGGAGTGGGGTTAGGGTTGCCTACTGTTAAACGAATAGTAGAGCTTCATCACGGCTCCATTCACGCTATTTCTGATGAGGGAAAAGGTTTCATGATAGAGTTTTCATGGCCGCGAACGCTGGCGGACAGGCAGGGGGTTGAAACCGATGGAACATAACGCTCTATAACGATATGAGAAAATGACGGGTAAAACAAAGATACTTATTGTCGACGACGACTTGAATTCACTTCAGATGCTGGAACAGTACCTGAAGCTGAAGGATTACGAGGTCACTTCCTGCCTTACATTCCGTGACGCGATGCGCGAAATGAACACTGGCGGTTTCTCCGCCGCCATTCTCGATTATTACATGCCGGACACAACCGGACTCGTAATGATGCGAGCAATACATGAGCTCGATCCAATGTTACCGGTAATCATATTGACAGCGTCGCGCGATATCAAGCTTGCCATCGAAACGATAAAAGAAGGCGCGTTTCACTATCTGGGCAAGCCTGTGGACCCGGACGAGCTTTATCTGAACCTTGATAACGCCATTAACGCGCGAAAGCTGGCTATTGAAAACAGCAGGCTAAAACACGACCTTAAAGACAAGCATAAGATCGATACGATAATAGGCGCTTCCGGTAAAATGATGGACGTGTTCGACATCACAATCAAGGCGGCCAGAGTGCGATCCACTGTCCTTATAACCGGTGAAACAGGCACCGGCAAAGAGCTTATCGCAAGGGCGATTCATTATAATTCTGACAGAGCGGATAAACCGTTTATCAGCGTCAACTGTTCGGCTATTCCGGAATCCCTTTTGGAAGCGGAGCTTTTCGGAATAGAAAAAAATATCGCAAGCGGAGTTGACGAGCGGATGGGTAAATTCGAAGCGGCCGATGGCGGCACACTGTTTCTCGATGAGATCGGCGACATGTCACTATCCACCCAGGCAAAAGTTCTTAGGGCGTTGCAGGAGAGAGAGGTGGAGCGGGTTGGAAGTCATACACCGGTGAATGTGGATATAAGGGTTATCGCGGCAACTAACCGGGAGCTGGAAAAAGCTATAAAGGAGAACAAGTTCCGTCAAGACCTTTATTTCCGGCTCAACGTTATTATCATTCCGCTCCCTCCTTTACGTGAGAGGCTGGAAGACATTCCGGATCTTGTCGATCACTTCATTAAAAGATTCTGCGCGGAAAACGAATTTGAAAAGAAAAATATCACATCGGACGCGATGGATAAACTTCTGGAGTATCACTGGCCCGGCAACGTTCGGGAACTTGAAAACACAATCGAAAGACTGGTCGTGATGAGCGACCCCGGAGAGAGTGAGCTTGACGAATTGCCTGTAAATATAGCGATAAAAAAATATGAGCCGAACACAGCCCCCGACTCGTCCGAACATGATCTTGAAACCGCCGTGCAGAATTACGAGCGGAAACTGATCCTGGAAGCGCTTGAAAAAAACGGTTGGCGTCAAAATAGAGCCGCGGAGGAACTGCAAGTCTCCGAACGAAGTATATGGTATAAAATCAAGAAGCTCGGTATTGATACGAAGCGAGTGAAACAGACATCTTAATAATTTTAGACCTCTGAAAAACAGTGGAAAATGTCATTCCGGGCAAAGCGAAAAATCTCAGCTATTGATATCCAAAATGTTATGAAATTCTTCGTCGCTAAAGGCCCTTGGAATGACAGTGTATGGAATATAGATATTAATGAAAATAATCAGAAGCGAGACCGCCAGATCATTCTCACAAGCGATTAACAAGCTCGATTCGCGCCTATCCTTTGGCTCTACCGGGGTGGAGAGTGTTGTCTCTGAAATCATACGGAATGTGAGAACTAGCGGCGATAAATCTTTGCTGGCATATACAAAAAAATTCGACAGAGTCTCGTACACAACCCGTTCGATGAAGGTATCGGACGCCGAGATCAGTAAGGCTTCGATATCGGCCAACCCAAAAGTTGTAAGAGCGTTAAAATTATCGGCGGCTCGTATAAAACAGTTCCACAAACGCCAAAAAGAACAATCGTGGAAATACACCAGAAACGGAGCGACGCTCGGCCAACTTATACGCCCTCTCGATTCAGCGGGCATATATGTCCCGGGCGGCAAGGCTTCCTATCCCAGTAGCGTGTTGATGAACGCTATACCGGCGAAAATCGCCGGTGTTCGAAGGGTAGTAATGGTTACACCCACACCAGACGGAGAAATTAATCCTCATGTTTTAGTGGCGGCGAAAATCGCTGGAGTGGATGAAATATATAAGGTAGGCGGAGCTCAGGCCGTGGCGGCGCTGGCGTTCGGCACAAAAACTATCGCTTCGGTAGATAAAATCGTCGGCCCTGGTAACGTATATGTGGCGGAAGCAAAACGGCAGGTGTATGGGAAGGTTGATATAGACATGATCGCCGGTCCAAGCGAGATACTTGTATTGGCGGACGGAACCGCAGACCCTTCGTTCATCGCGGCGGATTTGCTCTCCCAGGCGGAGCATGACGAGAACGCATACCCTATCCTCGTCACGACATCCTTAAAGCTTGCGGATAAGGTGGCGGACGAGCTTAAGACTCAAACCGGCGAACTTGGACGCAGTTCTATAATCAAAAAATGCCTTTCACGCAACTGTTACGGTTTCGTGGTCAAAAGCGTTAAGGAAGGGATTGAGCTTTCGAACAGGATTGCGCCGGAGCATATGGAGCTTATGGTGAAGAATCCTTTCCGTTATATCAGCCAGATAAAAAACGCAGGCGCCTTATTCGTAGGAGAATGGACTCCTGAAGCGTTGGGTGATTACGCGGCAGGGCCAAACCACGTATTGCCGACGGGAGGCTCCGCGAGGTTCTTCTCCCCGTTGGGCGTATACGATTTTGTCAAACGGACAAGCCTGCTATCTTTCACGCGGGGAAGCCTTGGGCGCCTTGCCGGCCCTGTCACAGACTTAGCTTATGAGGAAGGGCTCAACGCCCATGCGAAAGCTGTTGAGAAAAGGATTAATAAGCAAAAATGAACCCGGAAGATTTTATAAGACCGACAATACGCAAACTTGAGGCGTATCATGTGGAGCCGCACCCGGCGAACGTAATACTTGACGCAAACGAGTCGAGCTATCCTCTGCCAAATAAAATGCGTGAAGGGCTATTGGCTATCATCGCCGGAACTGAGCTGAACCGATATCCCGACCCGGACGCCACGATGCTAAAACGCGTAATCGCAAAAAAGGAAGGCGCGAATGAAAAGGAAATATTGCTCGGCAACGGGTCCGACGAAATAATACAGACGCTTATAGCGGCGGTGTGCGACCCTCAAGATAGAATCCTTGCGCCATCGCCAACTTTTACGATGTACAAGAAAATAGCGCAATATCTTTCCGTGGAAACAGTCGAAGAGCCTTTGAATGACGATTGGGATATAAACCGGCATTCCATACTTGGCAGGGTCGACGAGTTTCAGCCGAAAATAGTTTTCATAGCGTCGCCGAACAACCCTACAGGTATTGTGGCGAACAGGGATACCCTGGCGACGGTGATGAACACAACGCCGGGGCTTGTTGTCATCGACGAAGCGTATGTCGATTACGCAGAGCGCTCCGTGGGGCTTCTGTTCCGCGACAGGCCGAACGTCGTGATATTGAAAACGATTTCAAAAATCGGCCTTGCGGGAGCGCGGCTGGGGTATATGATGGCGGACGAAAGGCTGATTGAGCAGGTGAACAAGACACGGCTACCGTATAACATTAATTCAATGACGCAGGCTGTCGCCGCCGAGGTCATGAGAAACTGGGATCAGCTTTTACCAACGTTCGAAAAGACGAAAGACGAAAGAACCCGCGTATTCGAGAAACTTGCGCAACTAAATGGCATAACTCCCTTCCCTTCCGAAGCCAACTTTATTTTGATGCGCGTCGAAAACGATCCCGCCAAAGCTTTCGAGAATCTGCTTGAACAGGGGGTTCGTGTGCGATGGTTTAAGGGCAATCCACGGCTTGGAGATTGTTTCCGTGTCACAATAGGCACGCCTGCGGAGAATGACCTGTTCCTTACCGCTATTGAAAAGGCGTTGTGAAGAAATACAGTGTCTGCTTATCGTGCGGGGCGAACGTTGAAGAGTGGGTGAACCCAAAGCTTACCGTTGATATCATCATCGAGATAGACGGCGGCATCGTATTAATAGAACGCGGCCAAGAGCCATCAGGCTGGGCGATACCCGGTGGTTTTGTAGATTATGGAGAATCGCTCGAATCCGCCGCCGTTCGTGAAGCGAAAGAGGAAACCGGGCTTGACGTCACCCTTCTGCGACAGTTCCACGCATATTCCGACCCATCGCGCGATACGCGCCAGCACAACGTATCGATAGTTTTCATCGCAAAAGCGGAAGGAAAGCCGGAAGCCGGAGACGACGCGAAAAACGTGGCGATATTTACGAAAGAAACACTTCCCCGCCTGGTGTTCGACCATGCGTCAATTCTGAACGATTATTTTGAACGGGAGTATTGACGCCTGACTGTAAAAATCCAAATTTAACGCGAGGGAGCCTTTTGGTGACCACAGTAATCCCGCGCCACAGTGTCATCGCGAACGACCGAAGGAAGTGTGGCGATCCCGTTGGGAGAAGCATGGTCTGCGCCTATCACATTGTTCCACACGCGATCCCGTCGTCTCAGTATCATGCCGCGCGCTCGATGCGGCTGGCTTCAAACACGAAGTGAATCTCGCCATCTCCACATCAACCCTGTCCGAGATGCCGGATCGGAGTCCGGCATGACAAATTTTCCAATTAACGTTAACGCTTTATGACCATGACCTTGATCTCGGTCATCTCCTCTATGGCGTACTTCACACCTTCCCGCCCAAAGCCGGAAAGCTTCACCCCGCCGTAAGGCATATTATCAACCCTGAATGTCGGGAAATCGTTCACAATCACTCCGCCCACATCCGCTTCCTCAAAAGCGTCGAAGGCGTTGGAAATATCTTTTGTAAACACGCCAATTTGCAGGCCATAATCGGAATCGTTGACTATCTTCATCGCCTGACGAAACGTGCTGAACGGCTGGATGACAGCCAATGGGGCGAATGCCTCCGTACAGACTACGCTCATCGACTTTTTTACGTTTGAAAGCAGTGTCGGCTTGTAACATGGGCCGCGTCTTCCTCCGCCGACCAGAACCTTTGCGCCGCCGGTTACCGCTTCCTTTATCATATCGCTTGTTTTTTTAAGAGCGGCGGAGGTTATCATCGGGCCTACCATGACCCCCTTTTTGCGAGGGTCACCTGTTCTTGCGTTCTTTTTCGTTTCCGCCACAAGCGCGCGAACGGTTTTCGCCATTATAGATTTATGTATCAGTATCCTTTGCACGCTTATGCACACCTGCCCCGCGTATCCAAAAGCTCCAGCCACTATGCGAGGGACAGCCCACTCCAGATCGGCGTCCGCACATACGACAGCGGCGGCGTTACCGCCAAGCTCCAGAGTC